>LNFM01009973.1_pt1 | contig 14390 bp, 18 predicted proteins | sample 596031 | NCBI WGS metagenome assembly LNFM01 (sample SAMN04254537, study PRJNA301005) | activated carbon metagenome | isolation source: dual media filters at the Ann Arbor, Michigan drinking water treatment plant | place: USA: Ann Arbor
CTGGGTGACCCCCCTCGATAAGGTGCCCTGGAAATCAGCGACGACGGGAAGACTGATGGCAAGTTGGTCCGGGATCGTCTGGAGCATGAACTTCTTCTCCTTCTCGGTCCAAAGCACCGACTATTCTCGCGGGGCTGTCGAGTATGGGGACGCCTGGTCCGCGGACGGGAAACCGCCATGGCGGCGGGACAGAGACAGTCGAGACGTGTCTTCCACTATTGTCCGCGATCCCTTGTTTGTCAACTAACTGCGGGCTGTCTGTCAACGACGCAAGCGGCCCCAGTCTGTGCCAGATGGCCTGGCTGAATGGATCTAAGAGATCAGGGCCCTCTGCAGCATGCCCGCTCCAAGGTCTGAGGACGTTCCGGGCGGCAGGCACAATCCGCTTCGAGGTGCGTTTGGACGGCGAAACAGGTATTCTGCCGTGATTCACCAGAGATCACCATGCACACAGCATTGCGCGGGATGCCGCCGCTCTATACGCAAGTCCTCATCGCCGTCGCGGGCGGGGCGTTGCTCGGGGTCCTCTTCGGGCAGGAGCCCTATTGGGGCGGCCTGCGCTCTTCGTCGTCACCCTGCTCAAGACCCTCGCCATCCCGCTCATCTTCTTCGCGATCCTCGATGCACTGATCCGCACCAGCATTCCGCTCCGTCAGGGGGGAAAGCTGGTCCTCATCTGTCTGGTGAACGTCACCGTCGCCATGACGATCGGTCTGGCCATCATGAATACCTGGCAGCCGGGTCTGGCCTGGCTGGGCCATGTCGATGAGCTGCTCCACCTCGTGCCCGGCACCACGCTTTCGTCGTCGGCCCTGGCCAATGTGCAGGCCGGCTCGCAGAGCCCGATCGAGTATCTGGCGTCCTATATTCCCCGCACCATCGCGGACCCGTTTGCCAGCAACAACATCATCGGTGTCGTCCTTCTCGCGCTGGCGATCGGCGCGACCCTGCGCTACCTGCACAGCACCTCGGGCCAGGCGGGCGGAGCAGTTTCAGTCGTCGTGGGAATCATCGAGCGTATCTATGGATGGCTCGTGCAGCTGCTCGGCTGGATCATTCTCGCCGTCCCGTTGGCCGTCTTCGGCGTCGTCGCGCATGTCGTGGGCAAGTCCGGTGTCGGCGTCTTCTCCGTGCTGTGGATTTTCCTCGTCGCTATGCTCGCGGGGCTCGCCATCCACTCGCTCTTCTATTATCCGCTCGTCGCCTGGCTGGTGGGGAAGAAGTCGCCCAAGATCTATATAGGGCAGGGAGCCGATGCGATCATGACGGCGATGTCCTGTAACAGCAGCCTGGCCACTGTGCCCGTCACCCTCCGCTGTCTGGAGCGCATGAACGTCTCGCCGCAATCCTCCCGCCTCGCGGCCTGCGTCGGAACAAATCTCAATAACGACGGCATCACGCTCTATGAAGCCATGGCCGCGCTCTTTTTGGCGCAGGCCCTGGGCTATGACCTGCCGATGGCCAAACAGATCTTGATCGTCCTCGCGTCGATCATCGCCGGGGCGGGCGTCGCCGGTATTCCTGAGGCGGGGTTGATCGTGTTGCCGCTCGTGCTGGCCGCCGCCGGCCTGCCCGATCATGTGATCATCGCAGCCATCCCGCTCATCATGACCGTGGATTGGATCATCGCCCGCGCCCGCTCCGGCGTGAACGTCATGAGCGACATGCTCGTCGCCATCCTCCTCGACGCGGGGCAGGGAGCGCCGGCCACAGCGCCGGCCGCGGTCCAGCCTCAATCAGAAACGGCAACCTCCGCAGCGCCTCAGAAATTCTGAGGCGCCCTCGGCACCTCTTGTTCAACGGGTAAATCCGTCGCAAATACAACCAATGCAGATTCTCTCTCGCTGATGTACAGTGAGGAATGCGATAGTGCTGCTTCACTTTATGGATACACTCCGCAAGCCGGGAGGAGAGCATGCGTATGCTGGTACCTCATGACCAACTTGAGCAGTCCATTCTCGTGATCCGTGGCCATCGAGTCATGCTGGATACAGAGTTGGCCAAACTCTACGAGGTCCTGACAAAAACACTCAATCAAGCGGTGAAAAGAAACCGCACTCGTTTTCCGGATGATTTCATGTTCCAACTCACGGCTGAGGAGGCTGCAACGGTACGGTCACAAAGTGTGACCTTAAACAGAGGTCGTGGGCAGCACCGCAAATATCGGCCCTATGCCTTCACTGAGCAGGGAGTGGCGATGCTCTCCAGCGTGTTACGCAGTGAAAGGGCCATCCAAGTCAACATCGCCATCATGCGGACATTCGTGCAGCTGCGGGAGATGATCGGCGCAAACAAAACACTGGCCAAGCGCCTGAGCGACTTAGAGAAGAAATATGACGGCCAGTTCCGCATCGTCTTCGAAGCCATTCGTGAACTTATGACAGTGCCCGCCTCCAAATCCCGCCGCATCGGCTTCAAAGCCTGACCGCGCCTCCTGGACATTTGTCCGACTCCGTCGTAGATTGCCTCGCCGTGGCAAGGACTCCTCGCAAATACTTCTCGATGATCCGCCAGTTTCATCTGGCCGATTTCCTCACGCTCGGCAACGGCGCCTGCGGGGTCGCGGCCGTCTTGTTGAGCATGCGCTACATGGGCAGCCAGTCGGCGTCCCATTTCCTTGCCGCCACGGCCCTGGCCCCGGCGGCGTTGCTCTTCGACTGGCTCGACGGCCGGGTCGCCCGCTGGCGGCACATGCAATCGCCGCTCGGGCGCGAGTTGGATTCGCTGGCCGACGTGATTTCATTCGGCGTCGCGCCCGCGGCCCTCGGGTATGCCGCAGGCCTGCAGGGCGGGTGGGACTGGATCGCCCTTACCTATTTCGTCTGCTGCGGCGTCAGCCGGCTGGCCCGGTACAACGTCACCGCCGAAACGCTGTCCGCGGGTCAGGACAAAGTCGCCTACTTCGAAGGCACGCCCATTCCCACCACCGTGGTCCTCACCGGCGTGCTGGCCCTGGCCGCCTGGCAGGACAGGCTGGGCGAGCACCTCTATGGAGGCTCCTGGGCCATCGGCCCCTCCGACCTCCATCCCTTGTCACTGCTTTTCGTCCTCTCCGGCAGCCTGATGATCAGCACCATCCGCATTCCCAAACTGTAGGGACGTCAAACTTCTCCACCGTCTACTCCTATCCCCTTAGGACTCCCTACGTTTCTCTACCCATTTACCAGTCTAGTCCCCTGCGAGACTGGTGAATTTTCGCTGGGAAAGGGGTAAGCTCCGGCGGTCATGACGATTCCAATAGGAGTGAGATCAGTCCGTGAGTGATGAGTTAGATGTACTCAAGGCCGTGACCGCCAATTTAGAAGAGGTTGGTGTCCCTGACTGTGTGGATATGAGTGATACACCACCTGAAATAAACGAGCGCTACCGCGCTCTGCTGATGCAACGGACGGGGGAAGAGCGGCTCATCATGGGCTGCGCCATGCGGGACACCGCCCGCGCCCTTGTCGAGGCGTCCCTCAGAGAACGCGATCCTCAAGCCACGGTCGAGACCATTCGAAAAGGACTCTTTCTACGTTTCTACGGGCAGGAGTTCGATCGTGAAACCCGCGCCAAAATCCTCTCCGCCATCGAGTCCGCCGCTCTTCCCATCCCTGGGTAACATCCCTTCACCAGCCGTTCCCTTCTCCATCTCCGCTCGATTCACCATCCCAGCCAACTCAACACCCAGCACTCAGGACTTCCGCGGAACACCCAGGACTTCCGAGCCCCCCCCTACGGGGTCGATGACTTCTTTGGAGCAGGGGGAGCTGCCAGGATTGACTCTATGTCATATATGACATATGCTTCTGCGTCGAGTCGGGAGGATGCGTGATGGCAGGCCGGGGAGGAAACCCTCTCGTGTGGCTCAAGGGCGAGGTCAAAACTCCGCCGTTTACCCACGCGGCCCGCCTTGAAGCGGGATATCTGCTGAGGCTCTTGCAGGAAGGGGAGTCGCTCGGCCTTCCGCACTCACGGCCCATGCCGGTCATTGGCGCGCGATGTCATGAGTTGCGGATCAATGACGAGAATGGCACGTTTCGCATCATCTATCGGGCCGATGTCGATGCCGTGGTCATCCTTGATGTAGTGAAGAAGAAAACCGAGCAGACCCCGCAGTCGGTCGTTGAAACCTGCCGACGCCGGCTCAGAGCCTATGACAGGGTGATGGGATCGTAGGAGTACCACGATGAAGAACGCAAAACGGGCAAAGCTGGAAGCCGCCGGGTGGGCAGTGGGGTCGGTGAAGGAGTTTCTTGGCCTGTCGGACGCGGAGGAGGCGCTCATCAATATGAAGCTGGGGCTTAGCCGCAGCCTGCGCGATCGGCGGAAGAAATGCGGGCTCTCACAAGTACAGCTTGCCGAACAGCTGCGGTCCAGCCAATCCCGTGTCGCCAAAATGGAAGCGGGTGACCCGTCCGTCTCGATGGATCTGTTGGTGAGTTCCCTCTTACTCCTCGGCGCCACGTCCGCAGATCTCGCCAAAGCCATTCGAGGAGGGGAGAAAGGCAAAGGCCGCCACGCAGCCTAACACGATCTGGTGCTCTCTTACGCCTGACAAGCCAGTCGCTATACGTTATCAGCTCTTTCTTCCCTCACCCAGCACTCAGGACTTTCGAGCTCCACTCCGCGAGGGGCGCATTGCTGGAGTTCCCAGCGGGTTTTGGCTACACTACGCGCAGGAGACATGAGATGAGCATCCGCCAATTACTCCAGTCCAAACGCAGCCAAATCCTCCAAATCGCTGCGCGGCACGGTGCGCAGAAAGTACGAGTGTTCGGCTCCGTGGCACGGGGAGACGCGCGGCCGGACAGCGATATCGACTTCCTCGTGGATATGGAAGGCGGGCGCAGTCTGCTCGACCTTATCGAGCTAGGGCAGGATCTGGAAGAATTGTTGAACCATAAAGTCGACGTTCTGACGGACGGGGGGCTCAGCCCGCACCTCGAACAGCGCATCCACGCCGAAGCCGTCCCCCTCTGTATGGGCTAATCAGGGCGATGACGTGTAGAATGGACTGTGGAGGGTGGTCTAAAGGAGGTACGAGCGATGAAAGCTGACGCGAAGAAGATCCTGGAAGAGGCCATGCAGTTGGAACCTGCAACGCGTGCGTTTATTGCCGAATCGCTCCTCGAAGGTCTCGACTTTGAGCAAGACTTCGACGTCTCCCCGGCATGGCGGGCCGAGATTCAGCGACGATGCGATGAAATCGATCGCGGCACGGCCAAGCTGGTGGAATCCGATACCGTCATAGCCGAGCTAAGGAAGAAGTACAGTTGATGCATATCCGGTGGCATCCGGATGCTCAGCGAGAAGCTGACGAGGCAGCAAAGTTTTACTGGGAAAGACAGCCAGGTCTCGAGCAGCGGTTTCTCGACATTCTCGAAGACGCCCTCCACCGAATACTCCGTCGCCCTCAGCTATATCCAAAGGTAACGGGCAATATCCACAAATGTAAGCTTCCTCGCTTTCCCTACGGGGTGATGTACCGGCGGACCAAGCCGGATGCAATCGAAGTCCTCGCCGTCATGCATCTGAGGCGAGAGCCAGGCTATTGGAAATCGCGGTCAAAATAGGTCCGCTCACCACCATCCCGACCATAACTCAGCACCTAGCACTCAGGACTCAGCACTTCCGGGAGCACTCAGGACTTCTTTAAGAGGCCCTAGTAGTCCTACGGGGTGGTTCGTCGGAACGCGCAGAACTCGGCCATTTCCCCAATACTCAGCATCTCCGAGCGCGGTTCACCTGTCACCAGTGACGTGTCACGTCCCCTAAAAGGCGGGGTGATTTCCTGGCAATAACAGGGTATTCTGCCCCCTCCATTCCCTCACCGCTACGCGGAGAATCTCTGCATGTTTGAACAAGCTTTCAGAAACATCGACGACGTTCTCAGGAAAGAGGCCGGCTGCACGACCGAGCTGGACTATACCGAGCAGACTTCGTGGCTGTTGTTCCTCAAGTATCTCGATGGACTAGAGCAGGATAAGGCCGACGAAGCGAAGCTGGAGGGCAAACGATACAGCTTCATTCTCGATAAAGATTTTCGCTGGGAGAGCTGGGCTGCGCCCAAGGGAAAAGATGGCAAGCTCGATCACAATAAGGCCCTGACCGGCAGCGACTTGAGCGAGTTCGTCAACCTGAAGCTCTTTCCCTACCTGCACAGCTTCAAGCAGAAGGCCAGCGGGCCGAACACCATCGAGTACAAGATCGGGGAAATCTTCGGCGAGATTAAGAATAGGATTCAGAGCGGCTACAACCTGCGCGAGATTATCGACCGCATCGACGAACTGCGATTCCGCTCACAGGTGGAAAAGCATGAGCTGTCGCATCTGTACGAAGCCAAGATCAAGAACATGGGCAACGCCGGGCGTAACGGCGGCGAGTACTACACCCCGCGCCCGCTCATTCGCGCCATGGTGCAGGTGGTCAAGCCGAAGATCGGCGACAAGATCTATGACGGGGCCTGCGGGTCGGCGGGCTTCTTGTGCGAGGCATTCGATTTTTTGAAAGCCAAGGGCAATCTCACAACCAAAGACCTCACCACGCTTCAGGCTCGCACCTTCTATGGGAAGGAAAAGAAGTCCCTCGCCTATGTCATGGCGATCATGAACATGATTTTGCACGGTATCGAGGCGCCGAACATCATCCACACCAATACGCTTAGCGAAAACCTCGCCGATATTCAGGAGAAGGACCGTTACGACGTCGTGCTGGCCAATCCGCCCTTCGGCGGTAAGGAGCGGAAGGAAGTGCAGCAGAACTTCCCCATCCGCACCGGTGAGACGGCGTTTTTATTTCTCCAACACTTCATTAAGATGCTCAAGGCGGGTGGACGTGGCGGTGTAGTCATCAAGAATACGTTTCTCTCCAACACCGACAATGCCTCTGTGAGCTTGCGGAAACAACTGCTGGAAAGTTGCAATCTACATACAGTGCTCGATTGTCCCAGCGGCACGTTTCAGGGAGCAGGCGTGAAGACTGTGGTGCTCTTCTTCGAGAAAGGCGCACCCACAAGAAAAGTCTGGTTCTATCAGCTCGACCCAGGCCGCAGCCTCGGCAAGACCAATCCACTCAACGACGCCGACCTCACTGAGTTCATCAAGCTGCAAAAGACCTTCGCCGACTCGCCCAAGTCATGGAGTCTGGACGCCAAGACCATCGACCAGGCGACCTTTGATCTCTCCGTAAAGAATCCAAACGGTGGTGAGGTGGTCACGCATCGCAGCCCGAAAGAGATCATGGAGGAGATCGCTGCGCTGGATGCCGAGAGTGCGGAGGTGCTGCAAGCCATCCGTGGGCTGCTATGAAAACAGGTTGGCAGACAAAGACTTTGGCTGAAGTTTGCCAAATCAAGCCACCGAAAGCAGAGGTTCGTGGGAGCTTCGCTGAAACAGATTTGGTGTCGTTTGTCCCAATGGAGGATTTGGGTATCGACGAGAAACTCCTCGTGCCTACCCAGACGAGGCCATTGGCCGACGTTGCTGGAAGCTATACCTATTTTGCCGACGGCGACGTGTTAATGGCGAAAATCACACCTTGCTTCGAAAATGGCAAGTTAGGAATTGCTGCCAATCTCACCAACGGTATTGGTTTTGGGTCAAGCGAATACATCGTCTTTCGTCCTGATAAATCCATAGACAAGGAATGGCTCTACTACTATTTGTCGCGTGAGACCTTCAGATCTGAAGGCGCAGAGCGTATGACCGGCGCGGTAGGTCATAAGCGCGTCGCTAAGGAGTTCATTGAGGGGTATTCCATTCCAGTTCCCCCGCTCTCCGAGCAGCAACGGATCGTCGGCATCCTTGACGAAGCGTTTGAGGGCCTCGCCACCGTCAAAGCCAACGCCGAAAAGAATCTCAAAAACGCCCGCGCCCTCTTCGAAAGCCACCTCGAATCTGTCTTCACTCAGCGCGGCAGTGTGAGCAGTGAGAGACAAACGAATCAGAAGTCGCTGGCGTGTTCAATGCCTCAGGAGGCAAGCCAAAGCCCAGCCTCTAATGCTGAGATGGCACGGTTAAATTCTGGTTACGTAACAAAAACCGGTGGAAGAGAAGCCACACTGCGACATATTCCTGGGAACTTGTCTCTCGCAGTGGGGATGCCGAGGACCGGAGCACGAAAAGGGTGGCGCTGGTCCGCATTGACGGATTTGGCTAGGCTCGAATCGGGCCATACACCGAGCAGGAAGCATCCAGAATACTGGGGTGGTTCCATTCCTTGGATCGGAATACAGGATGCCAGGGAGAATCACGGCCAGCGAATCACCGATACGTTTCAAAAGACAAATGAGCTAGGCATTGCCAACTCATCAGCAAGAGTGCTCCCTGAGAATACGGTATGTCTGTCACGAACCGCGTCAGTAGGCTACGTCGTAGTGATGGGACGACCGATGGCAACAAGCCAAGATTTTGTGAACTGGGTTTGTTCCGACAAGCTGAAACCCGAGTTTCTAAAATATCTGATACTCGCAGAGGGGCGCGATGGACTTCTGCGATATGCCAGTGGCTCTGTTCACCAAACGATATATTTCCCAGAGGCCAAAGCGTTTCATGTTTGCTATCCCGAGCCAAAAGAACAACTCAGAATTGTCAGGCAATGTGACGCTATCCGTGAAGAAACCCAACGACTCGAATCCATCTACCAGCAAAAGCTCGCCGCGCTGGAGACGTTGAAGAAGTCGCTGCTGCACCAGGCCTTCAGCGGAGCACTGTAGGAATCTACTTATGAGCAAAGACCTCACCAATTCGGCGATAGATCGGCAAAACATTCTGAACAACCCCTATGCGCTCGCCGAAATCGAGAAGGCGGCAGGCATTCGCGGCATTCCGTTTGAGGGCAAAACGGTTGTGCTTAAAGAGCAAGTGGCGGTGTTTTTCGAGGTTACCCTCCGCACTGTGGAGAATTATCTGGAACATAATGCTGAGGAATTGGCTCGAAACGGGTATGAGGTGGTGACGGGTAACCGGCTGAAATCATTGAAGTTAGCGATTCTGGAGGTGGGTGATCCCGAAACCAATTTCGGGATCACCACGAAGACGGTTCGGCTGGGAGTGCTTGATTTCCGCGCGTTTCTCAATCTTGCCATGCTCATGACGGAATCCGAGCGGGCGGGTCTGCTGCGCAAGGCGATTCTGGACATCGTCATTGACACCATCAATCGGCGCACCGGCGGCGGCACGAAGTACATCAATCAGCGCGACGAAGATTTCATCCAATCGGCGTTCATCGAGGAGAATTACCGCAAGCAGTTCACGGATGCGCTGAAGGATTGCGTGGACATGGGGAATTTCAAATACGCACTCTACACAGACAAAATCTACGTGAGCATTTTCCGTGAGAAGGCGCAGGTCTATCGCCGGGTGCTGCGGCTGGACAAGCGCGCCAACGTCCGTGACACGTTTTATTCGGAAGTGCTGGATTTAATTGCCGCCTATGAAGCCGGCTTTGCGGATGTATTGGTACAAGACTTTACGGCCAAGGGGCGCAAGCTCAGTTCCTGGGAAGTGGACGCCTTGTTTGTGGCATTTGAAAAACAAGCGCATTGGAAACCGTTGGTTGAGAAGGCACGAAACAAAATGGCCAGCCGCGATCTAGCGTTCCGTGACGCCTTGCATCTTCAGCTTCAGGAGTATGTCACTCCGCTCCAGCGTGATGAGTTCGAGCGGTTTCTCGGAGAGAAGAGCAAGGAATTGGCCGAGCGTCTGGAAGAGGCTAAAGACGTGATGAAGCGCCTCAAAGAACGAGAATAATGGCCTGGGTGTATCTCACTTTGGAGCAAGCGATTGAGGTTCACGGGAAAACCGTGGACGTCAGTGGTGGCGGCTCGTTAGGTCAGCTTGATACCGGCAAGCTGGATGCCGTACTTCAGCACATTCAGAACGATGATTACTATCCGACGTTTGATGCCAAGCTCACGCACCTGTTTTTCTGCGCCTGCAAATTTCATTGCTTCGAGGACGGCAATAAGCGCATCGCCATCGCGCTTTGCGCTCAGATGTTGCTTTGGAATGGCTATCTGCGCAGCGTCAACGCCTTCATTCGGGAGTCTGAAAACATCAGTTATCACGTCGCTGCTGGCAGCATTTCGAAGGAATTGCTCGGGGAATGGATTGACGCTGTGCTCCGTGGTGATGAGGACGATGAAGCGTTGAAACTGAAAATTTTCCACGCAATCAGTGGTGGCAACGAAGACGCGCCATGAACGAAGCTGAAACCAGAGCCGAACACATCGATCCCGCCTTGAAGGCGGCAGGCTGGGGTGTGGTCGAAGGAAGCCGCATTCACCGCGAGTACCCCATCACGCTCGGCCGAATTGAAGGTCTCGGGCGGCGCAGCAAGCCGTTGATCGCGGACTATGTGCTCGTCTACCGGAACCGCAAGCTGGCTGTGATCGAAGCCAAGGCCTGGGATGAGGAACTGACGGAAGGGGTGGGGCAGGCGAAGAACTATGCGGGGAAGCTCGCCATTCGCTTTACCTACGCCACCAACGGCCAAAGTGTCTATGGCATCGACATGGAGACCGGCACGGAAGGCGAGGTGCCGCACTATCCAAGCCCAGACGAACTCTGGAACCTGACCTTCGCGAAGCAGAATGCCTGGCGCGACCGCTTCTCTGTGGTTCCCTTCGAAGACAAGGGCGGGTCGCATCCCAGCCGCTACTATCAGGACATTGCCGTTGAGCGCGTGATGCAGGCCATGGCCGAGAATAAGCCGCGCATTCTGCTGACGCTCGCCACCGGCACCGGCAAGACCTTTATCGCATTTCAGATTGCCTGGAAGCTCTTTCACAGCCGTTGGAATCTGAGTCGCGAGCCATCCCGTCGGCCACGCATTTTGTTTCTGGCCGACCGGAACATTTTAGCCAATCAGGCGTATAACGCTTTCTCCGCCTTTCCCGAAGATGCGCTGGTACGGATTGAGCCGGATGATATTCGGAAGAAAGGCAAAGTGCCGAAGAATGGCAGCCTGTTCTTCACCATCTTCCAGACCTTTATGAGCGGTCTGCCGAAGGACGGTAAACCCTCGCCGTATTTCGGCGAGTATCCGTCGAACTTCTTTGATTTCATCGTCATCGACGAGTGCCATCGCGGCGGGGCTAACGATGAAAGTAACTGGCGTGGCATCCTTGAGTACTTTGCCCCTGCCGTCCAGCTCGGCCTCACTGCGACGCCCAAACGCAAAGACAACGTGGACACCTACGCCTACTTCGGCGAGCCGGTCTATATCTACTCGCTCAAGGACGGCATCAACGACGGCTTTCTGACGCCATTCAAGGTCAAGCAGATCTCCACGACGCTTGACGAGTACGTCTATACGCCGGACGATACGCTTGTGGAAGGTGAAATTGAGGCGAAGAAACGTTACACGGAGAGCGACTTCAATAAGATCATTGAGATCAAAGAGCGCGAAAAAAAACGTGTCGAGATCTTCATGAGCCAGATCAACCAGCAGGAGAAGACGCTGGTTTTCTGCGCCACGCAGGACCATGCCCTGGCTGTGCGCGACCTCATCAATCAGATGAAGACGAGCACAGACCCCAACTACTGCCAGCGGGTGACGGCCAACGACGGCGAACTTGGCGAACAACACCTCCGCGACTTCCAAGACAACGAAAAGACCATCCCGACGATTCTGACGACCTCGCAAAAGCTCTCAACCGGTGTGGACGCCAGGAACATCCGCAACATTGTACTGATGCGTCCGATCAACTCCATGATCGAGTTCAAGCAGATCATCGGGCGAGGGACGCGGCTCTATGACGGGAAAGACTACTTCACGATCTATGATTTCGTGAAGGCCCATCACCACTTCAGCGATCCAGAGTGGGATGGGGAGCCGATTGAGCTGGAGTCGAAAGGGGAGAGCAAGACCGTTCCACCGTCGCTTCCACCTGACGATGGGATGCGTGAAGAGATTGACGAGTATGTGAGGAAGAAGAGGGTCAAGGTGAAGCTGGCTGACGGGAAGGCCCGGACCATTCAGCACATGATGGTGACGACCTTTTGGCACCCGGACGGGACGCCTATGTCGGCGCAGCAATTCCTGGAAATGCTGTTCGGGAAGCTCCCAGAGTTTTTCAGGAACGAGGCCGAACTTCGCGCTCTCTGGAGTAGCCCCGATACACGCACCAAGCTACTGCAAGGGCTTGCCGAGAAAGGGTTCGGAGCTGAGCAAATGGCGGAGATGCAGCGTATCATTGATGCGGAGAACAGTGACCTATTCGATGTACTCGCGCATGTAGCCTATGCCCTAGCCCCACTCACGCGGGAAGAGCGGGCTGTTAGGGCCAAGCTGGAGATCAGTACCCACTTCAACCGCAAGCAGCAAGCTTTCTTGGATTTTGTCCTCGCCCAATATGTGAAGGTAGGGGTGGAAGAACTGGCTCAGGATAAGTTGTCGCCATTGCTCAAGCTCAAGTACCACAACGCAATTGCTGATGCTGTGGCGGATTTGGGGAAGCCTGAAGAGATCGGGAAAGTCTTCGCGGGATTTCAGAAGTATCTCTATCAGCCGCAGATCCAGGCGAGACCATAGCTGCTGAAAATTGAGGTGTTCTCACTTGTCACTCACCGTTTACCCACTTAATCTTCGAGGCCAGGTCTATGGTAGCCCCATGCCATTCGGACTGTATGATCCAGGGGGAACGCTCCTTCAGGAGTTGAAAGCTGCCGACATCTCCGCGATTGTTCTCCTGGCGGAAATAGAAGAGTGCAAGGAGAAGACGGGGAGAGATTTGCTTGCGCTTTATCGAGAGGAAGGCCTGACAGTCTTCCCTCTTCCCACTCCCAACTACGGCATCCCTTCAAATGGCCAACTGGCAGACGTGCTGAAGCAAGCGAAAGAGCGTGCGTCAGACGGTCGCAATGTCCTGATTCATTGTTCAGCAGGGCTCGGACGAACGGCTTTGTTTGCCGCGTTATTGGCCAAGGATGTTTTGGGGATTTCAGGACGAGAGGCAATAGAATGGCTTGGGCGGCATAAACCCGACGCGCTGCTGACGCCGGCCCAGATCGCGATGATTTTGGCGTGACCAGAGGGAGAGAAAAGGGGACAGGCTACTCAGTCAGAAGCGTTCACCGTCGGCCTCACCTTCCCATCCATATCCGACTTCTGAATTTCCGCCCCCACCACGCTGCCGATGATTCATCCCTCTGCTTTCCCCTCTGCCCAAATTGATCCTTCGCGGACTGCCTGTTATCCTCAAACCTGATTGCGTAATGGGGCCGTGCTCACACTTCAGGGAGGACGACATGAAGACCATGACTCCAGTGATGCTCCTGAAGGCGTTGAAGATGTTTCGCGGGTTCACGAAGGCGGCGGGGGAGTATCTCCGGGACAAAGAGCGGCTTCGGTATCTCTTGGCTGCGGCGGTCTCGATCGCACAAGGTCGCGGTGGGAAGCTGCTGAAGGACCTTCAACTCTTGGTGCGGCTCCTGAAAGCGTCGGTGAGTGGGGCCTATACAGGCCTCTCGGTCCACAAGCTTGTGACGATCGTCGCGGCGCTGCTGTATCTCATCAGCCCGCTGGACGTGATTCCAGACTTCATTCCGGTCGTCGGCTATGTGGATGATGCGGCGGTGATCGCCTGGGTGTTGAAAAGCATTGCCGAAGAACTGAAGGACTTTAGGAGTTGGGAGCAGGGGACGTGACCAGGTCTCATGACGTGGAGCTGGAGTGCTGAGTCCAGTTCGACTTTCTACTGACCGCCCCATACCCTGACCAGCCTACTTCTATTCCCTACGTCTGCGGCCTACGGATCGAATGGGAGGGATGCCATTGTTCGTCAGCCGCGGGATCTTTTCTCTTTCTTGAATAGGTGTAGAATGCGCCGATCAAGAGAAACACATTGGATTCCTTTTGAGGGTCTGTTCAAGGAAGAGTGATGACCAAGCTTCTTTGCCCTTTTCTCCATGGAGAGGTGGAATTTACCAATGAACGGGAACGTCATATTCGCGAAAAGCATCCGGATCTTCTGCCACAGTATCGGGAGTATCTGAGTCACACGTTGGCTGACCCCGACGCAGCTTGCTGTTTTCCCACTGGTTTCCTGACCTAAAAGGCGGTAAATTTGTCGTGGTCGTGGTGGTCGCTGATCCGGCTCCGGCGGATCGTCACTGGATCGTGACCGCGTATGTGGCGCGGCAACTCTCGGGAGGAATTGTGGAATGGACACGTCCTTGACAGTGGAATATGACAAGGCCGCTGATATTCTCTACCTGGGAAAAACGAAGCCGTATCCCGAGCAGGACTCTGAGGAGCTTGATTACGGGGTTGTGGCCAGGCTCAATCCGCAGACGCACGATCTTGAGAATCTTGAGATCCTCTTTTTCTCTTCCCGTGTCGCTAAGGGAGAGACCCTTCATTTGCCTGTCACGGCTGAGTTTCATCTGCCCAAAGCCGGTTGATGT
>LNFM01009300.1_pt1 | contig 14389 bp, 8 predicted proteins | sample 596031 | NCBI WGS metagenome assembly LNFM01 (sample SAMN04254537, study PRJNA301005) | activated carbon metagenome | isolation source: dual media filters at the Ann Arbor, Michigan drinking water treatment plant | place: USA: Ann Arbor
GGCTTCCGCCTGAAGGGCCGCCTGAAGGAAGGTATCACGGCGACCGACCTCGTCCTCACCTGCACCCAGATTCTGAGGAAGCGCGGCGTCGTCGAGAAGTTCGTGGAGTTCTTCGGCGACGGCCTGGACCACCTCTCGCTCGAGGACCGTGCCACCATCGCCAACATGGCACCTGAGTACGGTGCCACCTGCGGCTTCTTCCCTGTCGATGCCGACACGATGAAGTATTTGAAGGCAACAGGCCGCTCCGCCGACCGCGTTGCCCTCGTCGAGGCCTATTCGAAAGCCCAGGGCATGTGGCGCGAGGCCGGCCACGAGCCGGTCTTCACGGACATACTCGAACTCGACATCTCCACGGTCGAGCCGTCGCTCGCCGGCCCGAAGCGGCCCCAGGACCGCGTGCTCCTCTCGGACGCAAAGACCGGCTTCGCCAAGTCCGCGCCCGAGATCGTCAAGGGCGCCACGCCCGGCCACAAGGTCAAGGTCGAGGGCGCCGACTACGAGTTCGGCGACGGCGATATCGCCATTGCCGCCATCACGTCGTGCACCAACACCTCGAACCCCTCGGTGCTGATCGCCGCCGGCCTCGTGGCCCGCAACGCTCGTGCCAAGGGCCTCAAGGTCAAGCCTTGGGTGAAGACCTCGTTCGCGCCTGGCTCGCAGGTCGTAACCGACTATCTCGACAAGGCCGGCCTCACCGCCGACCTCGACGCCATGGGCTTCAACCTGACCGGCTACGGCTGCACGGTGTGCATTGGCAATTCGGGTCCCCTGCCCGAGCAGATCTCGAAGGCAATCCACGACGGCAATCTCGTCGCCGCGGCCGTCCTGTCCGGCAACCGCAACTTCGAGGGTCGCGTCCATGCCGAGGTGAAGGCCAATTATCTCGCCTCTCCCCCGCTCGTCGTTGCCTACGCCATCGCCGGCACGATGAACCTGGATCTCACCAAGGAGTCGCTGGGCAAAGACACCGACGGCAAGGACGTGTTCCTGAAGGATATCTGGCCGTCCTCGGCTGAGATCGCCGATCTTGTCCGCACCAACGTCACGCCGGACACGTTCGCCAACCGCTACTCGGACGTCTTCAAGGGTGACGCCCAGTGGCAGGCGATGGGCAAAGCCCGCGCCAGCCTCACCTACGTTTGGAATACAGGGTCCACCTACGTTGCCAACCCGCCCTACTTCGAGGGCATGACGATGGAGCCAGCACCTGTCGACGATGTCGTCAACGCCCGCATCCTCGGCATGTTCGGCGACTCGATCACCACCGACCACATCTCGCCGGCCGGATCGATCAAGCGTGACGGGCCCGCCGGCGAATACCTGATCGAGCGCCAGGTGCGTCCCAACGACTTCAACTCGTTCGGCGCGCGCCGCGGCAACCACAACGTCATGATGCGGGGCACCTTCGCCAATATCCGGATCAAGAACCTGATGATGCAGGGGCAGGAAGGCGGCAACACCTTCCACATCCCGACCGGCCAGCCGCTGTCGATCTTCGACGCGGCCATGAAGTACAAGGAGGAGGGCACCCCCCTGGTCATCTTCGCGGGCCGCGAATACGGCACCGGGTCGAGCCGCGACTGGGCCGCCAAGGGGACGCGCCTGCTGGGCGTGCGCGCCGTCGTCGCCCAGTCGTTCGAGCGCATCCATCGCTCGAACCTGGTGGGCATGGGCGTCCTGCCGCTTGTCTTCAAGGATGGCATGGCGCTCGCGGACCTCAACCTCCAGGGCGGTGAGATCGTCAACATTGTCGGTCTGGCCGACCTTAAGCCGCGCCAGGACGTCATCGTCGACATCACTTATGCCGACGGCACGTCGAAGCAGGTTCCCGTCCTCTGCCGTATCGATACCGAGGACGAGATGAGCTATTACCGCCATGGCGGCATCCTGCCCTACGTACTGCGAAATCTGGCCGCTGCCTGACGATCTGGCATCGATCGAAAGTCCAGGAGGGGCCTGCGCGCAAGCGTCGGCCCCTTCGCCGTCTTTTGTCGACACCTCCGAAAACCACTGCTCTCGAGCCCGCTCCGTGGCGGCCGAGTGTCACCCATTCGTGACTCGCAATTGAAGCCCGGAACCGCGATATACAGACCATCGACACGCGAGCGCTGTCTTGGGCTCGGACGAGCCGCACACCAGAGATTAACGGCGGTGAAATGCCTCTTCCGTCCTCGACATACCTGCCTTTGACCGCGCTTCTGGGCGTGCTCTGGATTGGTCAGATGGTCACACCGGTTGCTGCTCAATCCGACACGGCAAACGCCAACGGAAATGGCGGCGAGGTGCGGGCTGTGCTCGAGCTGTTCACGAGCCAGGGTTGCTCGTCTTGCCCACCGGCCGACGCCCTTCTTGGCAAGTATGCTGCCCGCAAGGACATCATCGCTCTGAGCATGCCGGTGGACTATTGGGACTACCTCGGATGGAAGGATACGCTCGCCAATCCGAAGTTCACGACTCGCCAGAAATACTATGCCAAGGAGCGCGGTGACGGCCGCGTTTACACCCCTCAGTTGGTCGTCAACGGATTGACGCATGTTGTCGGAAGCAGCGCTGAATCGATTGACACCGCGATCACCGCAACCGCTCAACAACTCGCCGCCACCCGCGTCGCTGTGAAGGTCAGGGTCGATGGCAATCGCCTGATCGTGGAGACGGGTGACGCACCGGCAGGTGCCCCCGCGCAGGAAGCCACGATCTGGCTTGCGATGGTTCATCGTGAGTTCGAGGTCAAGATCGAGCGAGGCGAGAACCGCGGCAAGTCGATCAAGTATGTCAATGTCGTCCGCGACCTCAATCCGATCGGCATGTGGTCCGGCAAGGCGTCGACGCACACCCTAAGCCGCGAGGCGGTTTCGGAGCCCGGCAACGAGATGTGCGTCGTGCTCCTCCAGATCGGGAAGGCCGGCCCAATCATCGGCGCCGCCGCCGTCGGCGGCCTTTGAACGAGAAAAGGCCAAGCGCGGCGTGCCTCGTGCCGCCTTAGCCTTTAGGCCTCACTTGGTCGTCGTCTCGAACCCACCCACACGATGGCTCCTCAGCACCTCGGGCTTGAACGCAAGACCGTGGCCGGGCGCTTGCGGCGGCGACACCATGCCGTTCCTCGGGATCACAGGCGTCACCCACAGGTCGTCGTTCCAGTCCATGTATTCGAGATAGTTGGCGTTCGAGATCGAGCACAGCAGGTGCACCGTCAGCTCGTGGAAGCAGTGCGGCGCGATCGTGATTCCCCAGGTGTCGGCCGTAGCCGCGATCTTGCGAAGCTCGGTCAAACCACCGCGCATCGGATCCGGCTGCAGGATGGGCGTCGAGGGCGTGGTGAAGAACGGCCGCATCTCGTAGCGCGTGTAATGCGTCTCGCCGCCCACGATCCGCGTGCGTAGCGCGGCCGCAATTCGCTGATAGCCGGGAATGTCCTCGCAGACGACCGGCTCCTCCATCCAGTACACGTCGACCTCGTCGAAGTAGTGCCCGGCCTGGATCGCGACATCGGCCGTCCAGCCCATGTTGACGTCGATCATGATCTCGACGTCAGGCCCCAGCGCGTCGCGCATCGCCTGCACGTTCTTCACGTCCTCCCGCCACGGCCGAATATAGGCCGCCTGCATTTTGATCGCCTTGAAGCCGTCGCTCGTGAACCGGCGAGCGCGATCGATCATGCCGTCGCGCCCGAGGCCGCGCCAGCAGCCGGAACCATACGCGGCCACCTCGCCCCGTGCCGCACCCCATAGCCGATAGAGCGGCAGCCCGCTCTTTTTGCCGACGATGTCCCAGAGCGCGATGTCCACGGCCGACTGGCAGAACACCGTGATGCCCATTCGGCCGATCCAATAAGTCCCCTTCCAGATCGCTTGCCAGATCGCCTCGATCTCGGTCGCGTCTCGGCCGATGACAATCGGTGCGATCACTTCTTTGAGGCACATGTCGAGCGTCTCGAGACCGCCGGACAGAGGCTGCAGATAGCCCATGCCCGTGATCCCGCCGCGCGTCTGCACCTCCAACACCAGGAACTCGCGCGCCGCCGGAGGCATGATGCCATTCGCGGGCGGCTCACCCGCCCAAGGTACGCGCATCAGCGTCGTCTTGAAGCCGGTGATGATCGTATCTGACATGATGGCTCTCTTGCTCGGGAAGGACGTCTAGCGGCGAGCATGCCACGCGATTGTCGCCCCGTGAACGGTCAAACCCTTGCTGACGACGCCAAACCCTTGCTGACACCGAACGAGCCGTTACTCTGGCCCCGTCGGAGGCGACGAGGCTCGCCCCTGGCGACAGGTGTTTAGCGGCCCTTGAGGATCCCTGATGGCAGACGTGAAGAGTATCGCCTCACTCGGTATCGATATCGGCGGCACTTTCACCGACATCGTCCATCTCGATCACGCGACGGGGCGCCAGAACGCCCTCAAGGTGCTCACCACCCACGCCGATCCGTCGCGCGCCGTGATCGACGGCACGCGCGCCCTCCTCGATCGCCACGGCCTCGCGGCCGCCCGGATCGGCCGCGTCATCCACGCCACCACGCTCTTCACTAATGCGCTGATCGAGCGCCGGGGCGCGGTGACCGGCCTGATCACCACGCGCGGCTTCCGCGACACCCTCGAGATCGGTCGCGAGCGCAAGTACGAGCTCTACGACATCGCCATCGACAATCCGGCCCCGCTGGTGCCTCGCAATTTGCGCCTCGAGGTCGACGAACGCGTCGGCGCCGACGGTCGCATCGTTACCCCGCTCGACCGAGAGAGCGTGCGGCGCACAGCCCGGACACTCGCGGAGGCCGGCGTCACATCGATTGTCGTCGGCTTCCTGCACGCCTACGCCAACCCGAGGCACGAAATCGAGGCCGCCGCCCTCGTCGCCGAGGCCGTGCCTGGTATTGCCATCACCACCTCGCACGAGGTTGCACCCGAGATCCGCGAGTACGAGCGCCTCTCGACCGCCGTCGCCAATGCTTATGTGAAGCCCCTCGCCGCCTCTTACATCGGCGCGCTCTCGCGCGACCTTACCGGCCTGGGGATCACCGCCCCGCTGCTCCTGATGCTGTCGAGCGGCGGCCTTACGCATGCCGCCGAGGCCATGCGCGTCCCCGTTCAACTCCTGGAATCCGGCCCCGCCGCCGGCGCCCTTGTCGCGGGCTACTATGGCCGCCTGGAGAACGAGCCCCGCCTTCTTGCCTTCGACATGGGCGGCACCACGGCGAAGCTCAGCCTCGTCGACGACGGCCGTCCCCTCGTCGCCTATTCCTTCGAGGCGGCCAGGCAGAAGCGCTTCGCCGAAGGCAGTGGCTTCCCACTTCGTATCTCCACCGTCGAGCTGATCGAAATTGGCGCCGGTGGCGGCTCGATCGCACGAGCCGATGAGATCGGCCTCCTCAAGGTCGGCCCCGATAGCGCCGGGTCCGAGCCGGGCCCCGCCGCCTATGGCCGCGGTGGCACCGAGCCGACGGTCACCGACGCCAACCTCCGCCTCGCGATCCTCAATCCCGCGACGTTCGCGGGTGGCACGATTCCCCTCGACCTTGCCGCGAGCGAGCGAGCGCTTGCCGGGCTCGCGTCTCGCCTCGACCTCGATGTGGACCGCCTCGCGCTCGGCATCCGTGATATTGTCAACGAGAGCATGACGGCCGCCGCCCGCGTTCACATCGCCGAGCGCGGCCGCGATCCGCGCACCTATGCCGTCCTCGCCACAGGGGGCGGCGGGCCGGTGCATGCCGCCGCACTCGCCCGCAAGCTCGGCGCCACGCGCGTCATTTGCCCGCCGTCCGCGGGCGTCGCCTCTGCGCTCGGGCTGATCATGGCCCCCGCCCGCATCGACCGCGTTGCGACCATCGGCTTCCGCCTCGCCACCGGTGATCTTGCGAGCCTCGAACAATCCTTCCGCCGCCTGGAGATGGAAGCCCGTGCCCTCGTCGCCGACACCGGCGTCGATACGTCCAACGCCGTTGTCTCCCGGCTCGCCGATGGACGATTCGTCGGGCAGGGTTTCGATCTCGTCGTATCGCTGCCTGACGGCCGCTTCGACACCGGCGACCCCGACGACCAGCGCCAGCGCCTCACGGCCGCCTTCGAGACAGCCTATCGGGAGAAGTTCGCTCGCACCCCGCCGAGCGTCGCCATCGAGTTCATCTCGATCCGCCTCTCCGTATCCGTCGCGGTGGCGGACACGGCCGTGGTTGCCGAGACACACGACCGCCCAGCGTCCGCGCCGCTTCGCCGTCTGGCGCGCCTGGGCGACGGCCGCGGCGAGGCCGTCACCGTCGAGGTTTACGATCGAGCCTCGCTTCGGCCAGGCACTCGCCTTCAAGGCCCCGCGCTGGTCGAGGAGGAAAGCTCGACGCTCGTTGTCCCGACCGGCGCAATCGCCGAGGTGCGCCCATCCGGCTCTATCGTCATGACGCTCGACTGACCTCGGCCTCTCCAACCAGGCAACGATGTCGTGGGGTTCCCACACGGCTCCCGCTCCGCTATCCCTAGCGCCCACGTGACAGGGCAGGGACAGCACCATGGGGCAAAGAGCGACAGGAGGAGGGGCGGACGACGCGGGCCTCACTGCCGACAGCCTCCCGCCATCCACGCCGGCCGCCGCCCCCGTCGTCCCGCCGGGTGTCACACCCTCCATGGCTCAATTCCTGGAGATCAAAACCGCCAACCCTGACTGCATCCTTTGGTACCGGATGGGCGACTTCTACGAGCTCTTTTTCGAAGACGCCGTGGTCGCCGCCAACGTGCTCGGGATCGTGCTCACCAAGCGCGGCAAGCACCTCGGCCAGGACATTCCGATGTGCGGCGTACCCGTCCACCGCGCCGACGAGTATCTCCAGCGTCTCATCCGCCGCGGCTATCGCGTCGCCGTGTGCGAGCAGTTGGAGGATCCGGCCGAGGCCCGAAAGCGCGGCTCCAAGGCCGTCGTCAAGCGAGACGTCGTCCGCCTCGTCACACCGGGCACGTTGACCGAGGAAAGCCTCCTCGACACCAAGGCCCGCAACTATCTGACCGCCGTGTTTCCGCTGCCGGGCACAGGCGCGGCCACCGCGTCCAGCCGGCTGCTCGCACTGGCCTCGATTGATATTTCGACTGGCGAGTTCGAGGTCGGTGAGGTCGCCGCCGCCGATCTGCCCGGTGAGATTGCCCGCCTCGCCCCGCGCGAGATACTGATCCCCGATACGAGCTTCGACGACCCCACCATCACCGCTCCCGCACGCCAGACTGGCTCCGCCAGCACCCCGGTTCCCGCGGTCTCGTTCGACAGCATGGCCGGCGAGCGCCTCCTCAAGGAGCGTCTGGGCGTCACCGAGCTGGGCGGCTTCGGTGCGTTCGGCCGCGGCGAGCTGGCAGCCATTGGCGCCCTGCTGCGCTACATCGACCTCACCCAGATCGGCGCCAAGCCCGCCATTCGCCCACCCCGCCGCACCGGCCCGTCCGACATTCTGCTCATCGACGCCTCGAGCCGCGCCAGCCTCGAGTTGGTGCGCTCCACCTCGGGCGAGCGCGACGGCAGCCTTCTCGCCGCTCTCGATCGGACGATGACTGGGCCCGGCGCTCGCGAGCTGGCCGCACGCATCGCGAGCCCTCTCGCCGACCAGAAGGCGATCGGCCAGCGCCTCGACGCCATTGCCTTCCTGATCGAGCGCGCCACGCTCCGCGACGATATCCGCACGGCGCTCCGTGCCTCCCCCGACATCGCCCGCGCCATCTCGCGCATCTCCCTCGGCCGTGGCAGCCCACGCGACCTCGGCCTCGTCCGCGACGGGCTCGCAACCGCGACCGCGATCCGATTGCTGCTCGAGCGGGCCGGCGGTGCGATGGGGCTCGCTGGCGACCTCGTGCCGATCGCCACCCGTCTCGCGGGCGTCGGCGCGAGGCTCGCCGATCGACTGAGCCAGGCCCTCGTTGACGACCCGACGCATCAGAAGAAGGACGGCGGCTTCGTTCGCGCCGGCTTCCACCCCGATCTTGACGAGGCCCTTCAACTCCGGGACGACAGCCGCCGCGTGATGGCGAGCCTCGAGGCGCGCTACATCGACACGACCGGCGTCAAAAGCCTGAAGGTTCGCCACAACAACATCCTCGGTTTCTACATCGAGGTGACGGCCTCGAACGCCCGCCCACTGCAATCGCAACCCCACGACGCCCTCTTTCGCCATCGTCAAACCATGGCCAACGCCATGCGCTTCACCACACCCGAGCTGGAGGAGGCCGAAGGCCGCATCGCATCGGCCGCCGAGACTGCGCTTTCCATCGAGTTCGAAGTCTTCGCCGAGTTAGAGAGCGAGGTCCGCAATAGCGAGCGCGCCCTCGGTGAGGTTGCAGCCGCGCTCGCCGAGATCGACTGCCTCGCCGCCCTGGCCGAGTTGGCGGAGACCGAAGGCTACGTCCGTCCCGAGATCGGCGCGGACACTGGCTTTGAGATCAGAGGCGGCCGCCATCCGGTCGTAGAGCAGGCATTGAAGGCGCAAAAAGCCGGTCCCTTCGTCGAGAACGATTGCATTCTCGGCCGTCTTGAGCCGTTTCCCGAGCAGGGACCCTCGACCAACCGCCCGCCCGGATTCGACGAGACGGCGGAAGGCCGCATCTGGCTCGTCACCGGCCCGAACATGGCCGGCAAATCGACCTTCCTGCGCCAGAACGCATTGATCGTCGTCATGGCGCAAATGGGCTCGTTCGTACCCGCCCGCTCGGCGCGCATCGGCCTCGTCGATCGGCTGTTCTCGCGCGTAGGTGCCTCCGACGATCTCGCCCGCGGTCGCTCCACCTTCATGGTTGAGATGGTCGAGACGGCAGGCATCCTGAACCAGGCAACCGACAGGAGCCTCGTCATTCTCGACGAGATCGGCCGTGGCACCGCGACATTTGACGGCCTCTCCATCGCCTGGGCCACCGTCGAGCACCTGCACGAGGTCAATCGCTGCCGCGCCCTCTTCGCGACGCACTATCACGAGCTGACGACCCTCGCGGGTCGCTTGCCCGACGTCGCTAACGCCACCATCGACGTCAAGGAGTGGCACGACGAGATCGTCTTCCTGCACAAGGTCAAGAGCGGCGCCGCCGACCGCAGCTACGGCATCCAGGTCGCCAAGCTCGCAGGCCTGCCGCGCGCCGTGATAGAGCGCGCCACCGAGGTTCTTGCCGTGCTCGAGCGGGGCGACGCCAAGGGCCGCAGTGGCGGCAAGGGCAAATCCGGCGGCCCGATCGTCGCCAGCTCCGGCCTTGACGAATTGCCCCTCTTCGCTGCAGCCCGTCCCAAGTCGTTCGTTGCAGCGAGGTCCGATCCGAGCCAGGTCGAGGCGGCCCTCACCGCGATCAATCCCGACGACCTCACCCCCAAGGCCGCCCTCGAGGCCCTCTACGGCCTGAAGCGCCTGTTGGCAGGAAAGGCCTGACCAAGTGCCGTCCGCTTCGATTATCGTAACCGGCGGTGACAGCCGCTATTTCCCGCTGATGCGCGAGATGATCGCCTCGGTGCGCGCCAAGCCCGAAGGCGCGACCGTCGATCTGGGCGTCTTGAATTGCGGTCTCGCACCGGACGAGATCGCATGGTGCCGCAGATGTGGGGCGCAGGTCGTCGAGCCCGGCTGGGATGTCGATTTCGGCCCTGGGCTCTCCGTACCGCCGAGCTTTCGCGCAATGACGGCCCGTCCGCACCTGAGGCGATACTTCCCGGGCTATGCCACCTACCTCTGGCTCGATGCCGACGTCTGGGTTCAGGACTGGAGCGCCGTCGCGCTATTCCTGTCAGCATCCCGCCTCGGTGACATCGCCCTCGTTCCCGAGGTGCACCGCTCCTACGCCAACTTTCGCGAGGGCCGGGACGACTTCGAAGCCGCCAACGGCCGCGCCTACGCCGAAGCCTTTGGCGCCGAGACAGCGACCAGGCTCATCCGCCGCCCACTCAACAACGCCGGCGTCTTCGCCATGTCGGCAGACTCTCCCGCGTGGGACGTCTGGGCATCTCTGCTCGCCGAAACCGCGACCCGCTCGACCAACATGATCGACCAGATCGCTCTGAACGCCGCCATCTACGATCGCGGTGTCCGTGAGATCCGTCTGCCCGCAACCTGCAACTGGATCGCACATCTCGCAACGCCAGCGTGGGATGAAGCTAGACAAGCCTTCGTCGAGCCCGACCCGCCCTTCGCGTCGATCGGCATTCTGCACCTTACGCTTGCCACCAAATGGGCACCCACACTCGAGGTATCCGTCGCGGGAGATCCGGGCCGATCCATCGCCCGCTCCCTTCGCTTCCCCGGTTGAGCGCTGGTCACCCCCTCCGCGGCGGCCGGATCAGCAAACACAGCGGCACCGCCATCGCCGACAGCAGCGTGTAGAGCACGAACGCATTCGTGAACCCGATCATGGTCGACTGTCGCGTGATCTCCTTCGAGAGCCGCGCGATGCCCGATAACGTCTCCGTCGTCCACGCACCCGTGACCCAGGGGAGCTGCCACGCCTTGTTGTAGGCCGTCGCCAGCTCCGTCATGCGGCTGTAATTGGCGCCAGTCGTGCGGACGATCTCGGTCACCGCCACCGAGATGAAGAGGCTCGATCCCAGATTCCGCAACAGATGAAATACGCTCGAGCCTTCGGCGCGGTATTCCGGCGCCAGCGTCGAAAAGGTGGCGACCGTCAGCGGCACCCAGAAAACGCCGACCGAGAACCCTTGCATGAGGCTATTGATCGCGAGTGTCGTCTGCGAGACGTCGAGGTTGAGGTGCGCGATCCAGTAGCCCGATGCTGTCTGCACCAGCGTCGCGAAAATCATCGTCACGCGCGGATCGAGCCTCTGCAGCCACATAGCTGCGAAGAATCCAAGCCCATTGCCGACGCCGCGCCAGGCCACGTAGGTGCCGATGGCGGAATCCGGAAATCCGGCATGCTGCTGCAGGAGCGGCGGCATCAGCACGATCGGCGCGAAGTTCAGCATCCCGTAGAGCGTCACCAGCAGGCAGCCGATGGCGTAGTTGCGATCTCGGAAGTGCCCGAGATTGAGGAACGTGTCCTTCGCCGTCAGGCTGTGTGACAGGAACACATAGAACGCCACCACAGCGACGACGGTCGAGATCCAGATCTCCGTCGAGTCGTACCAGTCGAGGCGCTGCCCCCGCGAAAGGACCAGCTGCGTCGCCGCGATCGCCGCCGAGAGCGAGAGGAAGCCGATCCAGTCGAGCGGTGCACCTTTCTTGGTCAACTCGTCCATCGGCAGGAAAAACCGGAACAGGATGAAAGCCAGCAGGCTGACCGGGAGCACCATGAAGAAGCCCCACTGCCAGCCCATCTGCTCGCCGATGTACCCGCCGAGCGTCGGCCCGATCACCGGCCCCAGAATATTGGACATCCCGTAGAGCGACATGACGAAGCCGTGCTGCCGCCGCGGATAGATGTCGAGCAGCAACGTTTGGCTGAGCGGTACCAGCGGCGCTCCAAGCCCGCCTTGCATGATCCGCCAGAACACCAGCATCTCGAGCGACGTCGAAGCCCCGCACATGAAGGTCGCCGCCGAGAACCCCGTCAGGCAGCCCATCATCGTCATGCGCCGGCCGAACCGGGCAACCAGCCAGCCCGTCATCGGCGTGCATACGGCAGTCGCGATGATGTTGAACGTCATCACCCAGGAGATCTCGTCCTGGGTCGCCGAGAGCCCGCCCTGCATTTGCGGGAGCAGCGTTGTCGCGACGAGGATGGTCGCCGTATAGCAGGTCGACGCCAGCACCACGCCCAGCATCACGATGAAGCGCGCCGTAGGCGTAAGATCGTAGACGGCTCTGTCGGGATCCTGGCTCATTGTGCCGCGAAAGGGTGGAGCGAATGTTGCACGTGGCCGACCAATATCATTCCGGCGCCACTGCGCGACCCCACAATGTCACGATACCACCAGCTAACGCGGCGTCGACGCCGGCCTGGGCAGCCTCAAATTCTCCCGCAGCGTCGCCCCGCCATAGTCCATGTGGAAAAGCCCGCGCCGCTGAAGCTCCGGCACCACGAGCCGCACGAAATCTTCGTAGCTGCCCGGCACACACGGCGCGCCGACCACGAAGCCGTCGCACGCGGGCGTCGTGAACCACTCTTCCATGATGTCGGCAATGTCCTTCGGCGTACCGACCCACGGATGCGGCAGCTTGCCCCGGCGCGTGATCTCGATGAAATCGCGTGGCGTCGGCATCCGCTTTCCGGCCAGCGTCTTCAGCACCCGATCCTTGCCGCCCTGTGTTCCCGACATGGAATCGATCTCGGCTTGTGTGAACGGCTCGTCGATCGGCTTCGACCCGAAGTCGTAATTGTTGTTCTCGGACAGCAGCATCAGGCTGTCGACCTCGAGCGGCAGCGTCTCGATGAACGCCCGCTTGTCCTCGGCCTCGGCCTTCGTCTTTCCGACGACCGGATGGCACAGCGTGGCGATCTTCATGTGATCGGGATTGCGGCCGAGCCGGGCCGTTTCAGCCTTCATCTCGGCGTAGGCCTTCGCGGCATCCTCGCGCACCGGGTTCGACGTGAACACCACCTCGCCCCATCGCGACGCAAACTTGCGCCCCCGTCCCGATTGCCCGGCCTGGATCACAACCGGATGGCCCTGGGGCGTCCGCGGCACCGTGAACGGCCCGCGCGAGGAGAAATGCTCGCCCTTGTAGTCGATGCGCTGCACCTTGCTCGCATCGGCAAACCGCCGCGCTTCCCGATCGACGATCAGCGCATCATCCGCCCATGTGTTCCAGTGCCCATGCACGATCTCGAGGAACTCGTCGGCCCGGTCGTAGCGGCTATCGTGCGGCGGCGCGCCTTCCGCGCCCATGTTCATCGCCTCGATGTCGTTCATCGAGGTGACGACGTTCCACGCGGCCCGCCCCCGCGTCATATGGTCGAGCGTCGCGAACAGCCGCGCTACATGGTACGGCTGATAATAGGTGACCGAGTACGTGGAGCCGATGCCGATGCGGCTCGTCGCCATCGCCATCGGCATCAGGCAGGCAATCGGGTCCATCTTCACGCAGCGGATGCCGTTCTCGATGGCCTCCGCAAAGCGCCCACCATGGAACTCCGGCATGCCGAGCCGGTCATCGAAGAAGCAGAGCTGAAACTTGCCCGCCTCGAGTGTGCGCGCGATGTTGGCGTAGAATTCGGGGTCCAGGAAATCCAGCCGCGACTCAGGGTGCCGCCATGAGCCGGCGAAATTCGAGCAGTTCTGCGCTTGCAGGAAGCCGACGAGCACGATCTGGCGCATACGCACCTCCGTCCGGGACCGATCCGGTCCATTGCATCGGACTAAGTGTAGGGAGCAAACCAAGCTCCGCGCAACGCCATCACCGCACGCCCACCTGCGACCGCTGCGCGCGATGACTGGACAAGGGTGGGGTGGAGATGTGGGGAGTGCAGGAACGGGCACGGGACATGGCCGCAGCGTGAAGCCGAGAGGGTCGCGGCCAAAGGCGCCGTCGGTGTCGCGATGGGTCAAAAGCGACTCTAAAGGGCTTGATACTATGCCTCAGGTCGACGGCCTGAAGCCGGCATGCGAGGAACATAAGTCGGATGAACATCAGCAAAGCGCGTTAGGGAACACGAGTATCTGCGTCTTCTGCAGAGGCGAGCGCTAGTACAATTCTATGCTGCCACGTCGATACTCTTGGCTCGTGCAGCACAGTAAAGGCGAGCGAAGAATTCACCTGCAAGTACGCAGGCCGTTTCGGACAATAACCGCTCGATAGATCCAACGAAAGCCGAGCCTTCGAATATAGGTCGCCCCGTCTCAACGACGCAGTGCTGCTGAAAGATTGAGAACAACTCTCTTACGAATTGCCTGCTATTGTCACCCCGCACGCTTTCGTCGCGGTTCACGTCAACGGTGACGCAATCCCATTCAAGCGTAGCATATTTCCTCCCGATCTTCACAACCACATAAGGCAGCCTGAGACGCTTGCATTCATAGAACCAGTCGTTCTGTTTCACGCTGTCGTCGCTGCGAGTGTGTAGCCAGCAAGGGTCTGGAAGCTCGGTGAGCTTTGCTACGGCCGCCGTCATACCGTCGACAGGAGCAATGCAGCTAAGCTCAAAAAGGCGCTCAGTCGCCCGGGCTGCGTCGAAGTAGGCGATCGGCTCTGATCCTGGTCCCGCTCGTTCCACAGCCGCCAGCAATGAGGCGTGGGTGCGAAAGCCGAGTGCTGCGGCAACGGTCTCAGTTAGATGGGTAGATTTGACATTCGGAAGTCCACTGCGAAGCGTCCGTTTGACTGACTTCAGGTTGGCCGGCGTGAGGCGTAGTGGGGCCATCGCGATCGTCCTTTGCGGTTGAGCTGACTATCGCCGATTAGAGTCAGCATCCGAAAGGAGCTGCCGAAATTCAGGTGAGGTTCGCTTTGACCCGGCGACAGGTCTGGTGGAACACCCTTATTCCTCGGTAGATGATT
>LNFM01019330.1_pt1 | contig 14388 bp, 13 predicted proteins | sample 596031 | NCBI WGS metagenome assembly LNFM01 (sample SAMN04254537, study PRJNA301005) | activated carbon metagenome | isolation source: dual media filters at the Ann Arbor, Michigan drinking water treatment plant | place: USA: Ann Arbor
ACTGCACCCGTTCGTCATGGTTGCCGGGCATCAGGTACAGCGGCATCGTCAGCGGTGCCAGCAGTTCACGCAGCAGCGCGTACTCGTCGGCGCGGCCGAAGTCGACCAGATCACCGGTGACGATCACCGCGTCGGGCCGCTGCGGCAGCGCCCGCACCTGTGCCACGCAACGCTCGAGCATGGCGGCGGTGTCGACGATGCCGTAGGCAAGCTTGCGGTCGGCCTTGATGTGGGTATCGCTGATCTGGCACAGAAGCATGATGTTCGACGATGAGAGGTCAGGGAGTGGACGGACGCAGCGCCAGCACCGCCTGCGCGTCGACGGCGAAGTGGACGACGTCGCCCGGCTGGAATCGTTGGCGCTGCTGCACGCGGGCGATCAGCATGGCGTCGCTGCCGGCATCGACCACCAGTCGCGTGTGGTCGCCGAGAAAGAAACTGCTCACCACGCGCGCGGCAAATTGCGCGGCCGGCGCATCGACCAGATGCATGTCCTCCGGGCGGAACATCACGTCGAGCGCACCGCTGCTCGTCGCATGGCCATTGCCCAGCGGTAGCCAGCCGCCACCGAAGTGCAGTCGCTCGCCGGTCACGTCGCCGCGCACGCGGTTCATCGTGCCGATGAAGTCGGCGACGAACGCATCGGCCGGCGCGAAGTAGATGTCCTGCGGCGTGCCGATCTGCGCGATCCGGCCATGCGCCATCACGGCGATGCGATCACCCAGCGCCATCGCCTCGGCCTGGTCGTGCGTCACGTACACGGTGGTGATCTTCAGCGAGCGCAGCAGGCGGTCGATCTCCAGACGCAGGTCCTCGCGCAGCTTGGCGTCCAGCGCGGTGAGCGGCTCATCGAGCAGCAGCACGCGCGGCCGCGGCGCAATCGCGCGCGCCAGCGCCACCCGCTGGCGCTGGCCGCCCGACAGCTGGTCGATGCGCCGATGCGCCAGCGGCTCGATGCGCATCATCGCCAGCATCTCGCGCACCCGCGCCTTGCGCGCGGCGGCGTCCATGCCGCGCACCTTCAGGCCGTACTCGATGTTCCCCTCCACCGTCATGTTGGGAAACAGCGCGTAGCTCTGGAACACCATGCCGACGTTGCGCTTCTCGATCGGCACGGCGGTGACATCGGCGCCGTCGAACAGCACCTTGCCGCCGTCGTCGGGCGACTCCAGGCCGGCGACGATGCGCAGCGTGGTGGTCTTGCCGCAGCCCGACGGGCCGAGCAGCACGATCGTCTCGCCCGCAGCGATCGTCAGGTCCAGCGGCAGCAGCGCGCGGGTGCCGTCGTCGAAGGTCTTGCTGCAGGCCTGCAGGGTGATGGGGATGCCGCTCATGGGGTTCGGTCGGTTCGATCGCTTACCGCGCCGCATTCGGATCGCGCGGCCGCGACGCCCATTGCAGCGCAACCAGCAGCGGAATGATGATGAAGAAGAAGATCAGCGTGTAGGCGGAACCGACCTCGATACGCAGCGACGCGTAGGCATCGGCCAGGCCCACCGGCAGCGTCGGCGTAAGTGGCGTATGCAGCAGCAGCGTCATGTTGAACTCGCCCAGCGACAGCGTGACCACCATCAGCGAGCCGGCCACGATGCCCGAGCGGCAGTTGGGCAGCACGATGCCGAAGAAGCGCTGGCTGAAGCTCGCCCCCAGGCTGCGCGCGCCCTCTTCCAGCGTCTTCAGATCGATCGATGCGAGCACCGCGAGCACGCTGCGCACCATGAATGGCAGCGTGAACAGCACGTGGCCGATCAGGATGAACACCCAGCTGCGCCGCAGGTCGCCAAAGCTGCCGAAGGTGACGATCAGCGCCAGCGCGGTGGCCAATCCGGGGATCGCCACCGGCATCACCAGCAGTTCCTCGATGGCGCGGGTGAACGCATTGTTGCGTCGGGCCAGCACGTAGGCGGCGGGCACGCCCAGCAGCAGCGTGCACACGAGGCAGGCGAGCGCGATCTGGATCGACAGGAACACCGTGTGCCGATAGTCGGTCCACACCTTGATCACCCAGTCGAGCGTCAGCCCACCGCGCCAGCCGACAAAGTAGTTCTGCGTGACGCCGGCCAGCATTGACATGAACACCGGCACCACCAGGAAGGCGCAGACGACGAGCGTGAACGCCAGCAGCAGCCAGAAGCTCGCGGAGCGGCGCACCTTCTTCATCAGCCGGCCGCCGCCACGGTGTTGCCGGCAGCGGTGCGCGCGATCGCCAGCACCGCCCAGGTGATCGCGCCGAGCACGAATGACAGCGCGGCCGCCATCGCCACGTTCGCCTGCAGCGTGAACTCGGTGTAGATCACCATCGGCAGCACGTTGATCTTGGTGGCCAGCGTGAACGCGGTGCCGAAGGCGCCCATCGCGGTGGCAAAGCAGATCGCGCCCGCCGCCAGCAGGGCCGGCTGCAGCGCCGGCACGATGACGTCGCGCACCACGCGCAACGGGCCGGCGCCGAGCGAGCGCGCCGCCTCTTCGATGCGTGGGTCGAGCTTCTCGGCGGCCGCCATCACGGTCAGGATCGTGCGCGGAATCGAGAAGTACAGGTAGCCGACGAACAGCCCCGCCATCGAATACGCGAACACCAGCCGCTCGCCGACGAGAAAGTCGGTGATGTCGGGGATCAGGCCCTGGCGACCGGCCAGCATGATCACCATGAAGCCGATCACCACGCCGGGAAAGGCCAGCGGAAGTGTCAGCAGCGCGGTGAGCACGTCGCGCCCGCGGAAGCGATGCCGCGTCAGAAAGACGCCACTGATGCCGGAGATCAGAAGCGTCGCCACCGTGGTGGCACCCGCCAGCAGCACGGTCGATATCAGGCTCGACAGGTAGCGCGGCTCGGTGAGCACGGCGGTGTAAGCGGCCCAGCCGAGCGGGCCGGTGCCGCCGATGAGCGCGAGGTTGGCCAGCGGCAGCAGGAAGAAGCAGACGAAGACCACCGCCGCCGGCAGCAGCAGCGCAGTCAGGGTGTAGCGGTCAGTGGTCACGAATGACGACGTTCAACAAAGATCGCAGGAACGACGAGTAAAACACCCCGCACCGTCGCCCCGGCGCAGGCCGGGGCCCAATTTCGCTCTAAGCGGCCATGGCTCGAATGAAGCAACTTGGGCCCCGGCCTACGCCGGCGCGACGAGCAAAAGCGAACGATGGCGTCGCCGCGAATGCAGCGACGCCGCAACGTTCTTGCTCAGCCGCAGCCTCAGCCCACTTCCTTTTGATACCGCTCGCCGATCACCTTGGCCGCCGCGCTCAGCTTGAACACGTCGAGCGGCTTGGCGCGCGCGTAGTCGGCATCGGGCAGGAAGCGTCCCTTGACCTCGGCGCTCATCGCTGCCGGGAACACCGGCCGCAGGAACGCGTTGCCCCAGTGCCGCTGGCCCTCGTCGCTCAGCACGAAGTCGAGCACCTTCTTGCCCTGTTCCGGGTTCGGTCCCTTGGCCACCAGCCCCATCACGTACGGCAGCTGTTGCGAGCCTTCCTGCGGGATCACAAACTCGACCGGCGCCTTGTCGGTGTACTTGGCCCGATAGGCATTGAAGTCGTAGTCGAGCAGGATCGGGATCTCGCCCGACAGCACGCGCGCATACGCGGTCTGGGTCGGCACGATCGGCTGGTTGGCCTGCAGCTGCTTGAAGTACGCGATCGCCGGGTCGAGGTTGTCGTAGCTGCCGCCCAGCGCCAGCGCCACCGCGATCACGCCGACCTGGCCCACCGCCGCGCTGGCTGGATTGAGGTAACCGACCAGACCCTTGTACTCGGGCTTGAGCAGGTCCTTCCAGCTGCGCGGTACCGGCTTGCCGCGCAGTGCCGCGGTATTGATGAACAGGCCCAGCGTGCCGGAGTGAATCGTGAACCAGTAGCCCTCGGGGTCCTTCAGCGACGCCGGGATGTCGTTCCAGCGCTGCGGCTTGTACGGCGCAAGCACGCCGGCAGCACGGGCCTGCGGGCCGACCTGGCCGCCGAGATAGGTGACGTCGGCCACCGGGTTCGCCTTCTCGGCGATCAGCGCGGCGAGCGATTGGCCCGAGTTCTTGTTATCCGGCGGGACCGAAATGTTGATGCGCTGGTTGATCAGACGCAGCATGCCGCCCCAGTCGGCCCACTCCGGCGGGCAGTTGTAGCAAATGGCGCGCTGCGCCTGCGCACGCGCCAGGCGCGGGAGGGCAACGGCGGCACCGAGGACAGCCGTGGACTGCAGAACAAGACGGCGATTCATCGTGGACCTCTTTCAGAGTGAGTGGTGCGATCGAACGCGCTGCTCGGCCGCAGCCGGCAGCGGGGGAGACGTCGGCCCGGCGGGCGCCGCGATCGAACCGCCGAGTCGAAGCGTGTGATGCAGCAAGGCCGGCGCCAGGTAGCGCTGGCCGCCGATCAGGCCAAGCAGCAGGTCGAGCGCGGTGGCGGCGATCTGCGGGGTCGGTTGAACCACGGTGGCGAGCGTGGGGGTGAGCAGCGATCCGAGCTGCACGCCATCGAAGCCGGCGACCGCGATGTCGCGCGGCACGTGCAGCCCGAGCACCTGCAGATCGCGCATCACCATCATCGCCAACTGGTCGCTCGAGCAGAACAGCGCGGTCGGGCGTTCCCGCTGCTGCAGGGCGTCCAGCAGTGGCAGGCGGGCGTCGGTCGACATGAACGGCAGTTCGATGGCTGGCTCCCCCGGCAGGCCGGCGGCACGCATGGCATCAAGGTAGCCGCGATGGCGCAGGCGCGCGCGGTCGGACTGGCGAAAGCTGCCCGCCACCATCGCGATGCGGCGATGCCCCAGGCCGATCAGGTGCTCGACCATCTGGCGCGCCGCCGCGCGGTTGTCGACCGACACCGTGGGGCGCTGCCGCGCGCTGCGGCTGCCCAGCTGGTTGTAAACGAGCACGTACGGCACCTGCTCGCGGTCGAGCTTGTCGAGCAGCTTGCTGCGCGCGGCGTCGGCCACCGTCAGCACCAGGCCGTCGACCCGATGGCGCAGCAATGACTCGATGGCACCGTCTTCCTGCGCCGGGTCGTAGCCGGTGGTGGCCAGCATCACCGCGTGCTCGCCGGCGCGCGCCGCGGCTTCCAGTCCGTGCAGGCACTCGGCGAACACCGGGTGGGTCAGCGTCGGCAGCACCACGCCAAGGTTGCGCGTGCGCGCGGCGCGCAGGTTGCGGCCGACCAGGTTGGGCCGGAAGTCCAGGCGCGCCGCGGCGTCGAGCACGGCCGCGGTGACGGCTTCACTGACGCGCGCCGAATCATTCATCACGCGCGAGACCGTGGCCGGCGACACGCGGGCGCGGCGCGCCACATCGAGGATCGTCGCGCGGCCGGGGGCTCGGGGTCGGGCAGGCATCAGCGTGATGTAAACGTTTTCATAAGCGGAGCGTAGGGTGCCCGCATGGCAGGGCGATGACAAGCGGCGGCGCCGCATTCGATCGCGGTCCATCACGGGGTGGCGCGGTCCGGCGCGGCAGTCCGCACGGGGACAAATGCGGGTGTGCAACGGCCAGGTCCCATGAACCGGACCGCATGTGAAGCGGGTTTGTGGCGCGCGAGCGACAGGCCAGACGCATGCGCTGCTGCGCACGCGGGCACGCCACTGTTAACCCGGATGTCGGTTGGTCACGCGCGCGGTCGGCGGTGCGTGCCCGCCTGCCGAAAATGTCAGCGTGCGATGGCCAGCGGCTCGGTCATGCGCGGCGGTACGTACGTTTCCGTCGCGACGCGCAACTTGTTTTCGATCCAACCCGCGGCCGCCCACAGGCGCGCGTCCTCGCCTGGCCGGCCGACCAGGCTCACACCGAGCGGCAGACCACTTTCGCCGTGGCCGAGCGAGGCCGGCACCGGCAGGTTCATCATCGGGCAGCCGAGCAGGTGCCACGGCCGGTTGAATACCGGGTCACCGGTAGCACCGATACCCTTGGGCGCTTCGCCTGGCGCGCTCGGCGTGATGATCACGTCGGCCGCGCCGAACAGGCTGTCGATGGCGGCGATGCAAGCGCGCCGCAATTGCAGCGCGGCCTGGTATTCGTCGATCGACAGGCCACGTCCCTGCTCGATCAGTTCGATCAGCCGGCCCGACAACTGGCCGCGTCGATAGGAGTACTCCGGCGCCAGCGCGCGCGCCGTCTCGAACACCTGCACATTACGTTGCGCGGTAAAAAGGCCGTCGTACACACGCGGCCAGGTGACCTCGGCACGACGTGCACCGCGCTGCACCAGATGCCGATACACGTTGTCGAGCGCGGCCAGCATCGACGGCGCGGCGGCGTTGGCCTGCGAGGTGGGTACCAGACCGATGATCGGGCTGGCCCCGCGCTGGCCGTCGTGAGGCAGGTCTTTCCACGCCGGCTTGGCAGCGAGCACGGACGCCGCCAGCGCGGCGTCCTCGACGCTGCGTGCGAATACACCCACTTCGTCGAGCAAATCGGAGTTCTGCTTGATGCCGGCGCGCGGCGCGACCCCTTGCGACGGCTTGTAGCCGATGACACCGCAGTAGGCGGCCGGGCGGATCACCGAGCCCGCCGTCTGCGTGCCCAGCGCGAACGGCGTGAAGTGCGCCGCCACCGCCGCTGCACTGCCGCTGGACGAACCGCCGGGCGTGTGCGCCGGGTTGTGCGGATTGCGCGTGGGCCCGGGCGTGAAGTTGGCCAGTTCGGCCGAGACGGTCTTGCCGAGCACGAACGCGCCCGCGCCCTTGAGCTGCGCCACGCAGATCGCGTCGATGTCCGGGCGATGGCCGTCGTAGATCGGCGAGCCATAGCCGGTCGGCATCTCCGAGGTGTCGATGTTGTCTTTGACCGCAAACGGCAGGCCGTGCAGATGACCCCGCCGCGACACCAGGTGCAGCATGCGCGCGGCCGCCAGCGCGTGGTCGGCGTCGAACCACGCAAACGCCTGTACTTCGTGCTCGCGCTCGCGGATGGCGTCGATGTATGAACGGGTAACGGTCTCGGGCGAGGCCTCGCCGATGGCGATCATCTGCGCCAGTTTGGTGGCGGGCAGCCGGTGCAACGGTTCTCTCACGGTGTCTCCGCATGCAGGGTGAAGAATTCCCATGCACTACATCGCTGCCGTCGGCACGATCACGACGCGATGCGGGCGCACGTGATGCGGCCTGAGAGCACGTTAATCGCCGCGCGCCGGGCGTCAATCAACCGTTCAGCCTGTCAAGTGCGTGGCTTGCATCACGCGCACGTCCCTGCACCTGCCACTTAACGCGGTGGGTTACCCGGCACCACGCAGTGAAAGAACAGACCGGCGCGAAACTGCGACGGCTCCACCGTCGTCGCATAGGCGCTGGCGGCCAGCTTGGCCAGCCGCTGCTCGCCGTCGACCGATAGTCCACTGGTTCGCGCCATCTCGCGCAGCGATGCGACCGTGGCCTCGAGCGGCATACCGGCGGCACGCGCGGCGAAGAAGTCATTGGCAAACCGGGTCAGCTGGTAGCAGCCGTCGGCGGCGGCGGGATTCACGCGTCGCGCAGCCGCACTGGCGCAACGCTGCAGCCGGTCGGCCACGTGGGCCCGCAGCGAGGCGGGCTTGGCCCGATACACCTCGGCCACCAGGCGCTCGGCCTGCGCCCGATAGGTGGCATCCGGCATCGACGCTTGCACGGCGGCGCGCGCATCCGCTTCGCTCGCACCCGCCTGCAACTGCACGATGGCGGCGGTGCGGATGTCGGCGTCGATCACGCACACCGTCAACCCCACCACGTCGGCGACAGAGCTGCGCGGCGGCGTATCGGCGTCGGTTTGGCCGACCGCGAGCTGGCACGCTGCCAGCAGCGTGACCGCTGCCATCACGCGCCAAGCAATCGCAGGCACGAGGCCGCGACCGAGCGGACTAACTGCCCTCGCCCGGCGCACGGGGTCGGCGCCGGGCCTGCGCGCGCGGTGCATCGCTGGCATCGTCCGGCGAGGACGGCGACGTCGGGGACGTCGGCTTGGCGGGAGAGTTCTGGGCGGGCGGGGCAGGCGACTGCGCCAGCGCCAGGATCGGCGTCATCGACGCCGAGGCGGCCGTCAACGCGGCCGACTGCTTCAGAAAGCGACGCCGTCCAGGAAAGCGATTGCGAAGATTGGCCATGGCCCTGAGGCGCACGTGGCGCGCCCGTTACGTTGCCGGGGCGCTGATGCTAATGCAGCCGGCGCCCGCGCGGCGCCGTGACGGCACAATGAAAGGCGGCGCGACCGCATCGATCGCGCCGCCCAGGCGCTGTCGGGGCGGCGGCAACGGCCCGCCCGCCGACTCGCTATTTCATCATCGACTGCGCGGCGCTGAACTCGGTCTGGTCGAGCTTGCCGTCACGATTCGAATCGGCCTTGCTGAACGTGTTGGACAGGCCGCGCATCCTGGCCGCCTCGCGCTTGTCGATCGATCCGTCGCTGTTGGCATCGAGTCGCGAGAAGTCCATCGCGCCGCCGCTGCTGCCCATGCCGCTGCTGGAACTCGAACCCGAGCCCATCGAGCCCGACCCGGTCGTACCGGACCCCGTCGCGCCGGAACCCGTCGTGCCGGAACCCGTGGTGCCTGAACCCGTGGCACCCGAGCCGGCTGAACCCGAGCCCGTTGTGCCCGACCGGGTCGAATCCGAGCTCGTGCCGCCCGAGCCAGGCGTGCCCGAACCGGACTGCCCGATCGGGCCCGCCGCATCGGTCGAGCCTTGACCCGCGGTGTCACGTGACCCCATGGTGCCCGGCGATCCAGGGCTGCCGGTGGTCTGGCCGCTGCCGGTCACGGGCGGCGTGTTGGTGCTCGGCGGCGTATCCGAGGATGGGGTGGTGCTCGACGAGGCGCCCCCGGACGAACTGGACGAGCCGGTCGATCCTGACGAGCCGGAAGAACCCGAGGACTGCGCCAGCACCGTGGCACCGTCGGCGGGTGCCGACGTGCCATAGGCAAAGGCGGTACTGCACAAGGCGAGCGCCGAGGCGGCGAGGATCATGCGTGGACGTGAGAAGGTTGTCATCTGTGTCTCCTTTGAGAGGATGGCAACCATTCTGGGCGATCACTATGCCCAGGCCGGTTCGCGCAGACATAAACCTGCGCCGTCTGTCGGCAGCGCACGACAGGGAGAAGTGCGCAGCGCAATGCGAAGCTCGCGCGGCCGCAGCCCCGAGGGCGCGAAGCGGTCGATCCGATGCAGTCGTCGCGGGACGACAGGGCAGCGTTGTGCGGCGCATCGGCAGACCACTGTGGGCGCTTGAACCTACCGGAACAAGTCGCTGTGCAGCCCGTGGCGCTCGATCAATCGGTAGAACTCGGTGCGATTTCGACGTGCGATGCGTGCCGCCTGCGACACGTTGCCGCCGGTGAGCTTGAGCAGTTGCACCAGGTATTCGCGCTCGAACTGCGCGCGCGCTTCGGCCAGCGGCAGGATGCCGCGCGGCGAATCCGCACTCGCCGGCGAGGCGGCAAGTGCGCGCTCGATCAGCGTGGCCGCGATGATCGGCCCGTCGGCGATCACTACGCATTGCTCGATCACGTTGTACAGCTGTCGCACATTGCCGGGCCAGGGCGCGTGGGTCAGGCGCTCCAGCGCATCGGGCGCGAACGATCGGGCCGGACTGCGATAGCGCGCCGCCAGCGTGGCAAGGAAGTGCTGGGCCAGCAGCGGGATGTCCTCGCGCCGCGCGTCCAGCGCCGGCACGGTCAGCCGCACCACGTTGAGCCGATAGAACAGATCCTCGCGGAAGCTACCGTCCTTCAGGCTCTGCGTCAGGTCACGGTGAGTGGCGGCGATCACCCGCACATCGACCTCGACCTCACGCGTGCCGCCCACCGGCCGCACGCGGCGCTCCTGCAGTACGCGCAGCAGCTTGGCCTGCAGCGGCAGCGGCATGTCGCCGATCTCGTCGAGCAACACGGTGCCGCCCTGCGCCGAGCGCAGCAGCCCCGGATGCTCGGCCACCGCGCCGGTGAAGGCCCCACGCGCATGGCCGAATAGTTCGCTCTCCAGCAGTTGCTCGGGCAGCGCCGCACAGTTGATGCCGACGAACGGACGCGCCACGCGCGGGCTGGCGGCATGGATCGCGCGCGCCACCAGTTCCTTGCCGCTGCCCGACGGACCGACGATCAGCACGGTGGCGTCGTGTCGCGCGATGCGCGCGATCTCGTCGATCAGCGCCAGCATCGTGTGGTTGCGGGTAACGATCTGCGCGCGCCAGCCTTCGCTGTGACCCTCGGGCGCGCGTTGCGCGAGATGGCGCTTGACCTCCTCCACCAGCGCACGGCCGTCGAACGGCTTGGTCAGGAACGCCGCCAGGCCCTCGCGCGTGGCCTCCACCGCATCGGGGATCGAGCCGTGCGCGGTGAGGATGATTACCGGCAGCAGCGGATCGAGCTGGCGCATCCGGCGCGCCAGCGCCAGGCCGTTGCTGTTCTCGTCGTCGGCATCGTCGGCTTCGGCTTCGGCGCCTTCGGCAGCGGCTTCGGCGGTGCGCTCGGGCATCAGCCGCAGGTCGACGATCGCCAGATGCGGCCGCGTCGCCTGCAGGCGACCGAGCGCCTCAGCCGCCGTGCGCGCAGTCACGGTCTGGAAGCCGGAGGCATCCAGCCGCATCGCGATCAGCGTCAGCAGCGACTCGTCGTCGTCGACCACGAGCACGCGCGGCAGGTTCTCGACGGCAGCCGGCGTCATGCGGTCTGCCTCAATGACATCGATGCTCGCTGCATCGTCACGGCCGCCCATTGCTGTTCGTGCGGCCCGACAGGTCGCGCTCGATAGCACGCAGCGCCTCAAGCTTCTTCTCGGCGTCCTGGGCGCGCCGTTCCATCTCGCGCAGGCGGGTCTCCACCATCTGCAGGCGCGCTTCGTCTTCGCGCCCCTTGGTCTGCGCGCGACGACCGTTGGCCTCGGCGCGGCGCTGCTCGTCCAGCCACAGCGCCACCACGGCGGCGAGGTCGCGCAGCGTCGGCGCGTCCGTGCTGCGGGCGATCTCGTCGGCCAGTGCCACCGCGCGTGCCTCGTCGCGCGCCGGGTGCTGCGGCTGCGCCAGCGCAATGGCCGCCTGTAGCCGGGCGCGATCGTCGCCGCGTTCGAGCAGCTGCTGGGTCTCCGCCAGCAGTTCGTTGCCGGGCATTGACCGCACCTTCTGCAGGAAGTCGGTGAGCGGCGGCGGCGCGGGCGGTGGCGGCAGCGGGATCACCACCGGGGCAGGCGCCGGTGCCGGCGGCAGCGGCTGGTCCAGCGAGGTGGTCGTGCACCCGCCAGCCAGCACCGACCCGAAGACCATGCAGCTGCGCAACAGCGCGTTACGCGGTGACATGTTCTTCCACCTCGACCAGGCGCGGCAGGGTCAGCACGAACTGCGCACCGCCCTTGCGACCGGGGTCCTGCACGCGCAGCCGGCCACCGTGCGCCTGGGCGATGTCGCGTGCGATCGCCAGTCCATGACCGCTGCCCGCCGCACCGCTGGCGAGCGCCGCCGAACCGCGCACGGCCGGATCGAAGATGCGCTCCTCTTCGCCGGGCGCCACGCCCGGCCCTTCATCGACCACGATCACTTGCACGTCCTTGTCCGCGGCGTCGAGCCGCACATCGATGGCGCCGCCTGGCGGCGAGAACTTGATCGCATTGGACACGAGGTTGTCGATCACCACCCTCAGCCCTTCGGCGTCACCCACGACCGGCGCCGGCTGCGCGATCGATTCGCGCAGCTGCAGCCGCCGGTGGCGCAACGCCAGCTCATGATCCTTCAGCACCTCGCGCAGCACTGTCCCCAGGTTGACGCGCGCCACCGCCGCCGGCTGCGGCTGCAGGCTGCCGTCCTCCGCCGGCAGCGGCCGGTCGCCGCGCAGCAGGCTCTCGATGCGCGTCAGCAGGCGGTCGGTGTTGTGGCGGATGACGCCGACCACGCTACGCTGCGAGGCGGTCAGCGGGCCGTACAGCTGCTCGTCGAGCGAGGCGGCACCTTCGGCAATCGCCGCGATCGGCGTCTTCAGGTCGTGCGACATGCTGCGCAGGAAGCGGCTGCGGGTCTGCTCCAGCGTGGCCAGGCGGGCGCGCAGCCACTCGAGCCGGTCACCCAGGCGGGCGATGTCGGCCGGGCCGCGCACCACGACCGGGGTGTCCAGATCGCCCTCACCCAGGCGGCGCATCGCATCGCCCAGCTTGCGCACCGGGCGGCCCAGCGTCCAGGCAAACAGCAGCGCCAGCACGATCGCCAGCGGCAGTGCTGCGCCGGCGAGTGCCAGCAACGTCGAAGTGACGCGCGCCGGACGCGCGGCGAAGCGCTGCTGGTCGGCGGCGCGCTGCACGGCGGCGGCGTTGATCAGCGCGATGGCGCGATCCTGCAGATCTTCGAACTCGACGATCGCCAGTAGCGGCCGGCCCTCGTCCATCGCGCGACTGACGCGCAGCGCCGCTTCACGAGCCTGCGCCAGCAGGTCGTTGTCGGCCGGCGCGTGGGTGGACAGGCCCGACAGCGATTCGAGCAACCGGTCACGCTGACCGCGGAAGGCGTCACGCAGCGCCGGGCTGCCGAGCACCTGCGCCTGCCGCAGCGCGCGCTCGACGCCGATCAGCGCCTCGCTCGCCGCGCGCGCCTGCGCGCCATGCTCCAAGGCGCGCGCATTGGCCGCGCCACTTTCCGCAGTGAAGTCGTTGAGCTGAATCACAGCCAGCCCGAGGGCGGCCGCCAGCGGCAGCAGCACGAGCACGAACGCCGCCAGCAGCCAGGTGGCGAAGTTACGCGGCAACAATGGCAGAGAGCGCATCAGGAACGGCGGGGATGCAGCAAGGCGTTATCGATCAGTTCAGGCCGGCACGAGTCAGCGACGCGGGGCGCACAAGCATTGCACATTCGCCCCCGGGGGGCGGTGCCGTGCCGGCGTACGCGCCGCCCCGCGGGCGCGGGGCGCTTGCCGAGGATTGCCGAGGGAGGGCACGGTGGTGGCGGCGGCGTGCTTCACGCAAGTACCGCGCCCGCGCCTTCAGGCAGGCGGCGCAGCGTCAGACGACCGGATTATCCAGTGCGCCGATGCCTTCGATCTCGATGCGCACCCGGTCGCCGCGGCGCAGCCAGCGCGGCGGATCGGTCGCCATGCCCACCCCAGCTGGCGTGCCGGTGGCGATCACGTCGCCCGGCCGCAGCGTCATCGTGGCCGACAGCGCCTCGATGATCGCCGGGATGTCGAACACCAGATCGGCGGTGTTGCCTTCCTGCCGCAGTTCGTCGTTGACCCACAGCCTGACGGCGAGCCGGCTGGCGTCGAGCTCCTCGCGCGTGACGATCCACGGACCCATCGGGCAGAACGTGTCGCAGCTCTTGCCGATCAGCCACTGCTGATGGCGCTTCTGCAGGTCGCGCGCGGTGACATCGTTGACGATGGTGTAGCCGAACACGTGGTCCAGTGCCTGCGCACGCGCAATGCGCTTGCCCGGCTTGCCGATGATCACCGCCAGCTCGGCCTCGTAGTCGATCGCGCTGGAGGCGGCCGGCATCTCGATCGCCGCCCCCGGTCCAATCACCGACTCAGGCACCTTGCTGAAGGCGACCACCGCCTTCGGCAGCAGGTCGTCGGCCGTCTTCGCACCGTTGAAGCCGCGCGCCGCCAGCTCGGCTGCGTGCGAGCGGTAGTTCAGGCCGATGCAGAACACATTGCGACGCGGGCGCGGCAGCGGCGCGTCGAGCTGGACGTCGGCGAGGCGCAGGGATGGCGCGGCCGCGGACGGCAGGCCACTGCCATCGGCCAGCAGTTCGATCAGCGCTTGTGCGCCCTCGGATGCGTCGACCGCCAGCGGCGTGACGACATCGGCGTCGAGGCGGCCAACGTGACGGCGGCCTGCGTGGGTGAAGGTGACGATGCGCATGGGTTGTGAGCAGCAGAGGACGGGCTAAGCGCGCAGTGTGCCAAACCGGACCGACCGCCCCCCTGTCCTGTCCCGGTCGCGAACGCTACGCTGCGCGTCCGTTACAGCCAGTCGATGCCCCGCACGATGAAGGAACCCGAGATCTACTGCCCGCACTGCAAGTGGCGCCCCGCGGCGGAAAGCCGCTGGAGTTGCGTGCCCAGCTGCGGCACGCTGTGGAACACGTTCTGGACCGGCGGTGTGTGCCCGGGCTGCGGCATCCGCTGGGAGAAGACGCAGTGCCCGGCCTGCGGCACCCTATCGCCGCACAAGGATTGGTATCACTGGCCGGACGGTGCCGAGCCGGCCGATGAGGCAACGCGCGAAGACCTCGCGCCAGCAGAAAGTGACGGCTAAGGCGAACGGCTCAGCGCCGGCTCTCGTGGCTCGCTTGCTGCGGCGAAGCGCGTGCTGGACGGGAGATGTCGAATGGGCTTGAATGTCTGCATTGCGGCGGTCTGACCTAAGCCGAGTTCGGCCAGGAGCGGTCCTTCGCGAGTTCAGCTCAACAGGCATCGCCTACCATCTGGAAGCGACGGGTTTGCCTTCCGCAGTTATTACTGTCGATG
>LNFM01009301.1_pt1 | contig 14387 bp, 9 predicted proteins | sample 596031 | NCBI WGS metagenome assembly LNFM01 (sample SAMN04254537, study PRJNA301005) | activated carbon metagenome | isolation source: dual media filters at the Ann Arbor, Michigan drinking water treatment plant | place: USA: Ann Arbor
TCGGTGCTGATGACCAACCCCCTGGACTACGCCAAGCGCGAGGCATTCTCCCAGGCCACCGAGATGTCGATCGACGACGTCAAGGTCATCCCCGCCAGCCTCCTCGACGCCCTGCTCAAGAAGTTCTTCAAGGAGGCGGCCGGCGCCAAGAAACCCGGCGCCGATGCCACCGAGGTGGACATCGACGAGGTGAAGGACCTCATCTCCGGCGCCTACACCGAGGGCGGCACGGGCGAGGTCAAGGCCGCCGATCTCGAGAGCGAGGACTCCGCCCCCATCATCCAGCTCACCAACCGCATCATCGAGGACGCCTACGTCTCCGGCGCGTCCGACATCCACATCGAGCCGATGGAAAAGGACCTGCTGGTCCGCTACCGCGTGGACGGCATGTGCTCCGAGAAGATGCGCCTCCCGAAACAGGTCGCCTTCGCCATGGTCGCCCGCCTGAAGATCATGTGCAACCTCGACATCTCCGAGCGCCGGCTCCCGCAGGACGGCCGCATCATCTTCAAGAAATTCACCAAGAAAAACATCGACATCGATTTGCGCGTCGCCACCGGCCCGATGAACCACGGCGAGAAGGTGGTCATGCGTATCCTCGACAAGCAGAAGTCCACCCTGCCCCTCACCGCGCTCGGCTTCTCCGAGGAGAATCTCGCCCGCTACCGCGAGTGCGTCCGCCAGCCCTACGGCATGATCCTCCACTGCGGCCCCACCGGCTCCGGCAAGTCCATGACCCTCTACTCCGCGCTCGGCGAGGTGAACACCCCCGACGTGAACATCCAGACCGCCGAGGATCCCATCGAATACACGCTCGCCGGCATCAACCAGATGCAGATGAACAAGCAGATCGGCCTCACCTTCGAGCGCGCCCTCCGCTGCTACCTCCGCATGGACCCCGACATCATCCTCGTCGGCGAAATCCGCGACAAGGAAACCGCGCAGATCGCCTGCGAAGCGGCCCTCACCGGCCACTTGCTGGTCTCCACCCTCCACACCAACGACGCGCCCTCCACCGTGGCGCGCATGGGTGAGATGGGCATCGAGCCCTTCAACATTTCCGCCGCCCTCGTCTGCGTCTGCGCCCAGCGTCTCCTCCGCCGCGTCTGCAAGAACTGCAAGGTCAAGTATGTCCCCGAAGGCCGCGAGCTGGAGATCATCCAAACCGCCCTCGGCGAGAAAGGCCCCTTCGAGATCTACAAGGCCGCGCCCGGCGGCTGCCACATCTGCGGCGGCAACGGCTACAAGGGCCGCGTCGGCATCCACGAGCTCATGGTCAATTGCGAGGAAATCGTCGAGGCCATCAACAAGGAGGTCGAGGTCGCCGATCTCAAGCGCGTCTGCATGAAGAACGGCATGAAGACCCTCCACCAGGATTCGATCCTCAAGGTCAAGATGGGCCTCACCACGATGGAAGACGCCCTCAGCAACGTCCCGCCCGACATGATTGCGGCCGACGGCGGCGCCCCCGCCGGCGCCAAGAAAGGCCACTGAGCCGGAACGAGACAGTTCAAGGTGGAGCGGGTTGACCTCAACCCGCTGGTTTGCGAGCGGACATCCTCAAGCGCGTTGGGTCAACGCGCTCCACCCTTTGATCGAAAGCCGGCAAGCATCCGCCTACGCCGAGGCTTCGGCGAGACGGCCCGACAACGGGTGGCCGGCCTTGGACAGGCCGCAAGGTTGACTACCCGGGTCATACGCCGTGTATCACAGCCATGCTCACTCTCCGCCTTCCTCCCGCCCTGGACAAAAGCCTCGTCCGCAGCGCCCGCGCCGCCCGCCAGACCAAGAGCGCCTTTGTGCGCGCCGCCGTGATCGAACGCATCGCCGAAGCCGAGGACTACCGCATCGCCGTCAAGCGCCTCGCCCGCGTCAAGGCTGGCAGGGAAAAGACCATCCCCTTCGATGACATCAAGCGCGCGCTGGGTCATTGATTACACCGAGTCCGCCAGCCGGGGGTATGCCCGGCTCGACTTCGCCGCTTCGGCAAGCCCCTGCGCGGCGACAAGCACGGCCTCTGGCGCTGGCGGGTGGACGACTACCGCCTCATCGGCCAGATCAAGGACGGCGTGCTGCTCATCCTCATCGTCCGCGTCGCCCACCGCTCGACGGTTTACGAGGATTGAGGGACTGCGTCCCTGCCCCTCATTTTCCCACTGGTGCCGATGGTGCCGCCGCGCGCACCGAGTCGGCGATGGTCGCCGACACCCGGCAACGTGCCCTTGACAGACCTCCGTTCCGACTACAACCGTAGTGCATGGCGACCACGACTCATCCCACCTCCATCCGCCTCAGCCCGGCGGAAAAAAAGCGCATCGCCGCCCTCGCCCGCCAGCGCGGCCTCTCTCCGGCCGCCTACATCAAGCGCGCCGCCCTCGCCGGCCCCGCCCCCTCCGACATTTCCCGCCTCGCCCGCCTGGAGAAAGCCACCGCCTCGATCTTGGAGGCCGTAGAGGATGAACTCGACGCTCGCGTAGCTGATGCCGCCTGGGAGCGGCATATCAAAAGCGGCTCCAAGTTGCTGAAGCCCGAGGAGGTTTGGCGTGAGTTGGGCGTATGAAATCACGCCCGAGGCCTCCGGACATCTGCGCGACCTCGGCCCCTCTGCCGCCGCCGAGATCAGGAAATATCTCGATACCCGGATCAGAGGCGCGGCCAACCCCGAGCAATTCGGCAAGCCTCTGCGCGGGTCCAAGCACGGCCACTGGCGCTATCGGGTGAGGGATTATCGGCTGCTCTGCCGGCTGGAGAAAAAGGTGTTGATCGTCGTGGTTGTCGCCGTAGGACACCGCTCCACCGTTTACGAGGAGTGAGCGGCTGCGTCCCGGCCGCTCAATTTCCCACCGGCACCGACGGTGCCGCCGTGCGCACCGAGTCGGCGATGGTCGCGGGCACCACCTCGGCCTCGCCCCGGTGGTGGTCAAACCGCATCGACAGGGTCTTCGACACGCCGCGCTCCTGCATTGTCACGCCGTAGATGGCATCGGCCGTCGCGATGGTCGTCTTGTTGTGCGTGATGATGATGAACTGCGACTCCTTCACGAACTGCTTCAGCAGGTTCGTGAACCGGTGGATGTTCGACTCGTCCAGCGGCGCGTCCAGCTCGTCGAGCAGGCAGAAGGGCGAAGGCTTCACCATGTAGAGCGCGAACAGCAGCGCCACGGCGGTGAGCGTCTTCTGCCCGCCCGAGAGCAGCGTGATGCCCTTGAGCTTGGTGCCGGGCGGCTGGGCGACGATCTCAATGCCGCTCTCCAGCGGGTCCTCGGCCGTCACCAGCTCGATCTCCGCCCGGCCGCCACCAAACAGAATCTGGAAGGTGTAGGCGAAATTCTTGCGGATCTGGTCGAAGGTGACCTGGAACTGCCGGAGCGAAGTTTCGTTGATGTCATCGATGGCCTTCAGCAGCTGCGCCTTCGCGCCGGTCAGGTCATCACTCTGGGTCTTCAGGAACTCGTAGCGCTGCTTCAGTTCGGAATACTCCTCGATCGCCACGAGGTTAACCGCGCCCATCGCGCCGATGCGCTGGCGGAGCGCGTCCACCTCGGCCTTCACCTCATCCCAGTTGGTCGCGTCGAACGCCGCCAGGTCGGTCTCCGCCGGTTCGCCCTTCGGCCCCCTGTCCTTCTTGCGGCGCTTGGGGGTTTTGTCCTCTGGCTTCTGTGTTACATCCTCTGCTTCCTCTTCATCGAGGTCGAGCGCTTTGAGGCCCTCGGGCTCGTCGTCGGCGTGCCAGAGCAGACGTTTCCAGTCGAGTGCGGCCACGTCGGCGGCAAACTCACGCGTCACCTCCTCGGCGAGGAACTGCACCCGCGCGCGCGTCTCGGCCACCTTCACTTCGTGCCTGGTCAGCTCGGCCTGCGCGGATTCGGCCTCGATCCGGATGGACGTGAGCCCCTGCTCCACGGCGGAAATCTCCTGTTCGACGGTCGACAGCTCCCCGCGGATCTTCTCCACGTTCTCCTGCGCCACCGCGAGAGTGGTGACAATCTCCATGGCCCGGCGCTTCTGCCCGGCGGCTTCCTTTCCCAGCTGGGCCACCTGCTCGGTCCAGGTCTCAAGTTCCACTTGGCGCTGCACCAGCAATTCGTCGAGCTGCCCGCGGCGGCGCTCCATCTCGCCCAGGCCGCGGTCGAGCACTTCGACCTTCTGCCGGCGCTCGGCCAGCTCAAGCCGGGCTTGGGCCAGGATTTCCTTCTTCGCGTCGCGGTCTGAGCGTTTCGCCGTGATCGCCGCCTCGGTGGCGGTGATTTTCTGCTTGTGGGTGTTCACGCCGGTCTCCGCCTCGGCCAGCAGCGCCTGCGCCTTGGCCAGACGGACGAGCGCCTCGTCGTGATCGCGCTTGAGGTTGGCGAGCTCGTTCTCCATCCGGCCGAGCCGCGTGGACGCCTCGTCATGGGCCTTCTGGGCGTTCCTTTCCTCGGTGTGAATCGAGGCGGCCGCTTGCGATGTCGCCAGCACCTCCTTGCGTTTCTGTTCCAAGGCGGCCTCCGCCTCGGTGAGCGCCGTGGTCAACTGCTCGATGAGCGCGCGCTGTTCCTCGTGGGCCTTCTGCTCGGTCACGACGGCCTTGCCCGTCTCGCGGAGGTCAACCTCGCGTTGGACGATGCTGTTGGCGGGTTTCCTGTGGTGGCCGCCGAAGATCAGTCCGCGGCGGTCCACGAGGTCGCCCTGGGGGGTCGCGACCAGCAGGAAACTGAACGCCGGGTTCGCCTGCCAGTAATCCAGGAATTTGTTCAAGTCCTCCGTCAAGTAGCAGGCGGCCAGCACACTGGCCACCGGATGGGAGGCCTCCAGGTTTGCGACGGCCTCGTCGGCCGGACGCAGGAAAGCCGGCAGCTCGCTGCGTTCCGCATTCCGCACTCCGCAATCCGCAATCTGAAGGCACACGCTGCCGAGCCGGTCGGCCTCGAGCTGGCTGAGAATCCTCTGCGCCGTGGCGAGGTCGGAGACGGCGATGGCCTCGACGGAGGCGCCGAGCAAAGCCTCGAGCGCCTTGGCGTATTCCGCCTTCACCTCCAGCCCCTGCGTGATGGGCGTGAATTTCCGTTCGCCGATGACGCTGGCGAGACGGCCGGACAGCAGCGCTTTGGCGCCCTCGCCGAAACCTTCCCATTTTTCCTGCAATTGCTGGAGCAACTTCAGCCGGGCGGCCTTCTGGGCGAGATTGCGGTCGATGTCCTGCAACTGGCGTTGGGCGTCGCGGAATTTCCGGGTGCTGTCGTGCAGCGCGGCCTGGGCGGCCTGCGCCTCGTTGGTGGTGCGGCTCTGGTCGGCGCGGGCCTCCTCGACGCGGGAACGGACCTGCGTCAGGGAAAGCGCCGCCGCCGCGACGGCGGCGCGAAGCTGCGCGAGTTCGGTGGAGAGCTGATCGAACTTGTGCCGGCTGGTGCGGGCGTCCACCTCAAGGCTGGAGCTCTCGGTGCGGTGGCGGGCGACCGCGCTCTCGACCTGCAGCAGGTGAAACTTGTCCTGGCTGAGCTGCTGCTCGGCCTTGGTCAGCTCGCCTTCGGTGACGGCCAGCTCGCGGTTGCGGTCCTGGAATACGGCGTCGGAGCTGCCGAGCAGCGAAAGCTGCATCTGTTTGTCCTGCGCGCCGGTGTCGACCTGGGTGGCGAGCTCCTTCAATTGCATCTCCAGCTCGGCGAGGTCGTCCTTGCCCGCGTCAAGGCGCTCGGTGAGGCCCGCGCCCTTCACCTGCGCCATGCTGGCGGCGTTCTCGGCCGCCTCCTTCTGCGAGCGGAGATCGAACACGGCCTGCTGGGCGTCCTGCACGCGCTGATGGAGCGAGCCGCGCGCCGCCTTCTTCCCGTCGAGTGAGCGGGTGCGCTCCTCCAGCGAACTGCGCCGGGTCTCGGCGGCGCCGCGGAGCGCGGCCACGCGGCTGTCCAGGTCGGTGAGCACGGCGCTAAGCTGGCGGTGGGAATGATTGTTCTGGGCGAGCGCAAGGTGGCGAAGCCGGAAGCTGACGCGCTTGTAACGCATCGCCTTCGCGGCCTGGCGCTTCAACGAGCCGATCTGGCGGGCGACCTCGGTGATGACGTCGGACACGCGGGCCAGATTCTGCTCCGTGAGAGCGAGCTTGTTCATCGCCTCGCGGCGCTGGCTCTTGTATTTGGTGATGCCGGCGGCCTCCTCGAACACCACGCGGCGTTCCTCAGGCTTCGAGGACAGAATCTGGTCGATCTGGCCCTGGGCCATGATCGAGTAGCTGGTCCGGCCGACGCCGGTGTCCATGAAAAGCTTGTGGATGTCCTTCAGGCGGCACGGCTGGCCGTTGAAAAAATACTCGCCGAGCCCGTCGCGTCCGACGCGGCGCATGATCTCGATCTCGTGGAAATCGCTGCCCAGCTGCTTTTCGCACTCGGTCAGCAACAGCGCGACCTCGGAGAACTGGGCCGACTTGCGGGTGTCCGTGCCCTCGAAGATGACGTCTTGCATCTTGCCGCCGCGCAGGGCTTTCGCGCTCTGCTCGCCCAGCACCCAGCGGATGGCGTCCGCGATGTTGCTCTTGCCGCAGCCGTTGGGTCCCACGATGGCCGTGACGCCGGGCTCGAAACTGAGGGTGGTGTGGTCGGCGAAGCTTTTGAAGCCGTGAAGTTTTAGCGCCTTAAGATACATTTGGCTTAAAGGGCAAACTAGAGGCAGCGCGTTTCCGCTGTGCAATGGAAAAAACACCTGCCGCCCCTCTGAAAAGTTGCTCGCAAAGGCAATTTTGGGCTGGTCAAGACGCGGCCGGCGCGCTGGGCGGCCCGGAAGCCCCAAGTGCCAACATCCAAGCTCCAGAGAACCTTAAAAATCCAATGAGAGCAAAACAGCAACTTGCCCCAAAATGGTCATTCTCTGGAGGTTGGAGCTTGGTCCTTGGAGCTTCACTTATGATCCCACGGCACCTTGAGCTGCAGTTTCGGGTATTTCCAGATGCGGACGACGCCGAACATCTTGCCCGGATTCAGGATGCCGCGCGGGTCGAGTGCTTTTTTGACCGCCTGCATGGCCCGCACCTGCGCCGGGTTGTGCTGCAGGCGCAGGAAAGGCGTCTTGGCCAGGCCGATGCCATGCTCGCCGGAGATGGCGCCGCCGAGCGACACCACCGTCACCATGAGTTGCTGCACGGCGGCTTCGGCGGCCTTGGTCTCGGCCGGATTCGCGCGGTGATACATGATGTTCACGTGCAGGTTGCCATCCGCCAGGTGGCCGAAGGTCGGGATGGGCAGCCCGGAGCGCCGCTTCAACCGCGCGATGAACCGCGCAAACCTCTCGTAGTGGCGCATCGGGATCACGATGTCCTCGTTGAGCTTCGAGTCGCCCAGTTCGAACATCGCGCCCGAGCACTTGCGCCGCAGGGCCCACAGCTCCTCCGCCTCGGCCCGGCTGCGCGCCTCCTTGAAGGCCACCGCGTGGCCCTGAGCCCAGGCCAGCACCTCGTATTTCAGGTCATCGACCTCGGCCACCCCGCCAGCGAACTCAAGCAGGATCACCGCCCGCGGAGCCTGCCTGCCCGCCGTAGCCTTGGCGAAGGCGGGACCGGGGAACACGGTCTTGCCGGTGGCACGTTCGGCGCAGAGCACGCTCTCGCGGTCAAGGAACTCGCAAATGGCCGGCTGCACGCGCTGTCGGAACAGCAACCGCGCCGCCCTGAGCGCCGCGACCTCGCCCTTGAACGCCGTCAACAGCGTCCAGCGCGCGGCGGGCATGGGCACGAGCTTGAGCACGGCGCCGGTGACGACGCCCAGCATCCCCTCGCTGCCGATCCACAGGTCGCGCAGGTTGAAGCCCGCGGCGAATTTCTTGGTGGCCGTCCCCCACTGCACCAACTCGCCCGTGGGGAGGAAACCACGCAGGGCGATGACAAAGTCGCGCGTCACGCCATACTTGCCGCCGTGCATGCCGCCGGCGTTGCAGGCGACGTTGCCGCCGATGGTGCAATGCTCCATCGAAGATGGGTCCGGGGGATAGAACCAGCCCCGGGCCTCGGCGGCGCGATGAATGCTGGCCGTCGTGGCGCCAGCCCCGACATGCGCCATGCCGGCCTCAGCGTCGATCCGCACGGACTTCAGTCTCCGCATGTCGATCACCCAGCCACCGTGCACGGGGGCCGCCGAGCCCATCAAAGTCGTGCCACGCCCGCGCACCGTGACCGGCACACGATGCCGGTTCGCCAGCTCCAACACGGGGCCGATCTGCTTTTCCGTCCGCGGCGTGACTACCGCCACGGGCAGGAACGAGATCTTGCTGCTGTCGAACGAGGCCGCCCAGCAACCCTCCTTGGACGTGTCGACGACTGCGCCGAGACGCCGCCTTAGTTTACGGGTAGCTATGGCGAAGAGGCTCATGGATATTCCAACCACCACTGAGTCACTCCGCTGCGGCGCTTCAACCAGATAAACTGCTTACGACTCCGCCGTCCCTTTCGTCAGCTCCATGGCGAGCGTGCGGACGCCCTTGAGGTCGGTTTTGCCGGTGCCGAGCATGGGAATCTTGTCCACCTTGCGCAGAATCTTCGGCACCCAGAGATTGGGCAGGCCGGACTCGAGCAGCTTCGCGCGCAGTTGTTCCAGCGTGACCTCCTTGGTGGTGAGCAGCACGAGGGCCTCCCCCTTGGCGGGATCGGGAATGCCCGTGACCACGGCCGTCGGACCCTCCTGCTGGTCCCAAGCAAAGAGCTCGATGATGCGCGTCTCGATCGTGCCGTGCGGCACCATCTCGCCGCCGATCTTGGAAAAGCGCGACAGCCGGCCTTCAATGAAGAGGAAGCCGTCGTTGTCGAACCGCCCGAGGTCGCCGGTGATGAACCAGCCGTCTTTGAGCGCGGCGGCGGTCTTCTCCGGGTCCTTCAGGTAGCCCGGGAAGACGTTGGCTCCCTTCAGCCAGAGCATGCCGGTCGAGGTCATCGGCAGCTCCTCGTCCGTGTCGGGGTCCACGATGCGCGCGGTCATGCCCGGCATCAGCCGGCCGACGGCGCCGATGCGCTTGCCGAGCTGCTCCTCGGCCATGGACGTGGTGATCGGCGGGTTGTGCTGGTTGATGTTGGTCGCCGGGGTCGTCTCGGTGAGGCCGTAGCCCTGCAAAATCTCGATGCCGAACTGGCCGAGGAAGGCCTCGTAGAGGTCAAGGGTCAGTTTCTCCGCGCCGGTGACGACAAGCTCGAGCGACTTGAGCTCCTCCTTGGTGGCCTTCTTGAGGAAGGGCCGGACAAAGGTCGGCGCGCCGAGCATGACAGTCGCCTTTTCCTGCTGAATGGCCTCGACGATTTTCTTGGTGTCGAGCGGGCTCGGCACGGTGACGACCTTGCAGCCGCGCAGCAGGGGATACCACAAGGTCGCGGTGAAGCCGAAGGAGTGGAACACCGGCAGGCACGCCATCATCACAGCGGTGTCGGGCAGAATGGAGAGTGACGAGATCTGCGCGCAGTTGGCGAAAAGGTTGCGGTGCGTGAGCACGACGCCCTTCGGCTCACCCGAGCTGCCGCTGGTGAAGAGCAGCGCCGCCTCCTCGCGGTCGCCCACCTTGGGCAGACCGAGCAGATCGGCCACCCACTGGTTCGGCAGCAGCCACGCCGCGAGCAGCCACGGCACGATGGCCTTCTTCCCGCCGGCGGCCTCGATCGTCTTTTTCAGATCGAGGGTGTTCTCGGGAAACGGGAAATTCGGCACCTTGGCGCGCATGGCGTCGGCGGTGATGACGGTTTCGATTTCGCCCAGCTTGAGCGAGGCCTCGATGGCGGCCTTGCCCGCCGTGAAGTTGAGGTTGACCGGCACCTTGCCGGCGCAAGCCACGGCGAGGTTGGCGATGTGCGCGCCGGCGCCCGGCGGCAGCACGATGCCAATGCGCTGCTCCGGCACGGTTTTCCGGAGGTGGCGCGACAACGCCGCCGCCACCGCAAGCAACTGGGCGGCGGTGACCGGGCGGCGCTCGGCCGTGCGATCGACGATCTCCACGTGGCGCGGGCGCTTGGCGAGCGCGCGGACGATCTCGCGGCCGAGGTGACGCTTCAGCATCGGGCGCTCCTGAAAGGCCTGCTCGCCGACATCCAGCATGGCCTTGCGCATGTGCGCCACGTCGGCGCGCTCGCTGGCAATCGGCGGGCCGAACACGACACAGACCGGCGTCGGCATCAATCGCGGGGACTTCCACAGATAACGGTTGCCGGCGAAGGAATAGATGGAACCCCACAGCCCGTCGATGGCCGCCGGGACCACGGGAACTTTCGCATGCCGGACGATGGTCTCGAATCCCTGGCGCAGCTCCATCAGCTGACCCGTGCGGGAGATGGCGCCCTCGGGGAAAACGCAAACCAGCTCGCCGGCCTTGAGCGCACGCCAGGCGATGCGGATGCCCTTGAGGGGTTTGTCGGGGTTCACCGGGATCACCCCGGCGGCGCGGAACAGAAACCGGACGGTCGGGCTTTTCGCGAAACCCTCGAAGGCCACGAAGCGCAGCGGCCGCGGCGAGGCGATCTGCAGCACCACGGCGTCCACGTAGGAGAGATGGTTGCACAGCACCAGCGCGCCGCCCGCGGGCACCTGGTCGCGGCCGAGCACCTTGACCTTGTAGAAGATCCGGCCGAACAGCCGCATCACCGTGCATGCCGTCTGGTGCGGCAGGTGATAAAGGCCGTAGGCCAGCATGCCGAGCGTGACCGCGGTCAGCAGGAAAAACTGCACGTGCGACGGCCAGTTGAGCGCGCCTGCTCCCGCCACCGCGCCGTAGAACAGGCTGGCCCCCAGGCCCACGGCGCTGTCGAGCAGGCTGACGCCGGCCAGGATTCGCCCCCGCCGGTGATCACCGGCCCGCTCCTGGATGAAGGCATAGAGCGGCACCAGGAAGAGGCCCGTGGAAAAGCCCGCGAAGATCAGCAGGCCCGTGAACACCCCCGTGCCCGGCTGGCTGAAGCCGAGGGCGAAGAGCGCCACGACCAGCAGGGCGCCGCCGATCGGCGCCAGGCCCAGCTCGACCCCGCGCCGCGAGAAGAAACCTGCGAAGAGGTTGCCGCTCATCGTGCCGACGCCGATCATCAGCAGCATCATCCCGGCGACCGCCCCGGTGCGGGCGCCGCTGTGCTCCAGCTCGGCCGCCACCTGCGGAATCAGCAGCGACACATAGCTGCCCACCCCGTAGAAGAAGCAGATGCCCATCGTCGCCCGCCAGAGCGGACGGTCGCGCCTGACCTCGGTGACATCCCGAAAATGCCGCACCCACAGGCTCCAGCGGAACGGCTCCGTGGATTGGGCCGGCGTTTTTTGCGCCAGCTGGAAAACGGCCCAGCCCGCGACCGCGAGCCCGGCCAGCACCCATGTCGTGCGGGTGGCCGCCAGCCAAGAATCACCGCTCTGCCCCAGCCAGTGGGAGAACATCAGGCCGCCGCCGAACGAGCCCACCAGGATCGCCGTGATGGTGAACATCTCCATCAGGCCCACAAAGCGGGACAGTTTCTCCGGCCCGACGTATTCGAGGAGGATGCCGCGCTTGGCCGGCGCGAGGATGGTCGTCTGCGTCGACAGCAGGAAAAAGCACGCCACCGCGCCCGCGAAGGATTTCACCGCCAACGCGACGAGCAGCAGGGCCATCACCCCGATTTGCAGGAGGAGGGCGGCGTTCAGGACGTTGCGCTTGGAGAAACGGTCGGACAGCCAGCCGCACACCGGTCCGAACAGGATGTAGGGCAAGGCCAGCAGGGCTCCGATCAGCGCCGCGATCAGCTTGGCGTCCCAGCCTTCGGTGAGCGCGAGTTGCTGCGCCAGCAGGATCAGCATCAGCTTGGCGGCGCAATCATTGAAGGTGACCTGCGCCTGTGCGCCCATCAATACAACCAGCGAGGCACGGGGGGATTTCATGCGGGGTATGCGGCGCAACTTTGCGACAGATGGGCCACGGGGCAAGACCTTCCTTGAGCCAAGGTGGAGCGCGTTGCCCTCAACGCGCTGGTCGGAAAACGCGTTGAGGGCAACGCGTTCCGCCTATCCTGTGCGCCAGCTCCGCAGATCCCGGACCAGCGAACCAAAGCCCTGCGGGAAATCATGCTCCAGCCGGCGGATGTCGCCGTGGTGCCGGCTGACCTCTTGCACCGCCCGCTTCACCGCATGCGGCAGCGACGGCCGGTCGGTGCCGTAAACTTTCCATTTCAATTCGCGCCGGGTGTAAGGCAGCCGGCCCGCGGTCTGGCCGTCAGTCCAGGCGGTCTCGGTGATCGACGTGTCGCGGCCGCAGAGCAGCCAGGCCTCCAGCGCCGGCACGCACAGGCCCACCGCCCGCAACACCCGGTCGCGGCCTTGGGCCGGTGGAAGATTTTTGGTCACGCGCCGGAAGACCGCCCGCAGCCGGCACATCCGGCAATAGGGATGATGATAGCCCGGCGCCTCGTGCTCCGTCGTGTGCACCGGCGAGTCGTCGGAGTCCACCACTACCACGAGCCCATCCGCGTTGGTGTTGAAATGCAAATGCCGGAGGATGGCCGGCAGCACCAATTCGACCGACGGCCAGCCGCGGACCCGCAGGGTCGGTGCCACCCGGTTGAAACGGCCACCCAAGACAAACTCGACCAGCACACGCAGCGCCGCCTCGTCCGCCGGGGATTCGCTGAGCAGGGCGATGTTCATGCGGAGGCCACCACGAAATACACCGAATACACGAAGAACCCCGACGCGTTATCCGTCATTCTGAGCGTAGTGAAGAATCCAGTCACATAAACGCCTGCGCTTGTAATACTGGATCCTTCGCTACGCTCAGGATGACACGGCAGCGATGCTTTGGTCATAATTTCGTGTGATTCGTGTATTTCGTGGTGACTACTCTGATCACTCCCCGGGCACGCCGCCGAGGATGCCGCTATACCAGAGGTCCCCCAGGTGCGCGTCCTTCAGCAGATCGAGCAGGTCGGGGCGTTCGGACAACCGCATGAAGGTGGCCGCATTGCCGTGCTTGCTGGCGAGCACCACTTCCTCGGGGTGCTCCTTGAACTGGTCGAGCAGGTAGGGCGAATGCGTGGTCGCGATGACCTGCACCGGCGCGCGATCCAGGCCGGCGTCCCGCGGATAACTCAGCCGGTAGAGCGCATCGCACACCTCGCGGAGCAGGCGCGGATGCACCCCGCGGTCTGCCTCTTCCAGGCATACCACCGTGGGCGGCGCCGGCGCATGGACCAGCGCGAGCGTGGCCAGCAGGTAGAGCGTGCCCTGCGACAGGCTGTCGGCGGCAACCCGCTCGCCACTGCCCGCCAGCCGGGCCACCAGTTCCACCCGGCCATCCCCCGCATCCCGGAAATCCAACCCGGCGAACTCCGGGAGGATGCGACGAAAATTTTCCTCCAGCAGGTCCATCGCCGCCGGCACCTGCTCGCGCCGCCGGGCGAGCACGGCGGCGAGGTTGCCGGCGTTGGACGCCAGCTCGGCGCCATCGCTGCGTTTGGCGGGCAGAGCCATCGCATGGTGGTCGAACAGGAAAGCGCGGATACCCTGCAACCTGGCGCGCAGATCCTCCCACTCGCCCTCTCCGGCCATGCCCGGGGAATGATCCACCACGAGCAGGTTGCAAACCAGCTCGTCGGAATTGCAACCGAGCGTCACGCGGATGTTCTGGAACGGCGACGCGAAATGAAACTCGAGCCGCGGGCTGTCGGCATTGACCGGCGCGCCCTCCGAAGCCTTGGCGAAGGAGGGCAGCCCGGCGAGCGTGCGCAACCGGAGCAGGGCCTGGATGAGGCTGGTCTTGCCGCTGCCGTTGGGCCCGATGAGCAGGTTGAACGGCTCCAGCCGCACCGCCGTATCCCGCAGAGCCTTGAAATTATGGAAATGCACCGCGGCGATCATGGCCGGCATTGTGCGCTGGCTTTTCTTCCGGCGCAAGGCGCCTGTGGCGGCGGTTGACAGCCCGCAGGTGATTCGTTTCTTTTCCCGCATGACCGCGACCCTGCTCATCAAGCAGCTCAAGGCGCTCCCGGAGCGGGAGCAGGCCAAGGTGCGTCGCTTCATCTACCGGAACCGTGTCCCCAATGCCACCACCCGGAAGGCCCTGCGGGAAACGATGGGGGGCAAGGGACTGGTGCGCTGCAAGGACGCGGATGACCTGTTCGCCCGGCTCAAGATCTGAGTGTGAGAGCCCCGGTCTATACGAACCGGTTTGCACGTGAGTTGAAGCTCATGCTGCGCCGGGGCAAGGATGCGGAGAAGTTCAAGGCGGTGGCCCGATTGCTTCTCGCCCGCGAGCCGCTGCCACCCCGCTGTCAGGATCACCCGCTCAAGGGCGGCTTTATCGGTTGGCGCGACTGCCATCTGGAGTCCGACTGGATTCTTATTTATGGTTCCTCGCTGTTTCCAGTGGGTAAAAGGCCTGCACCAGCGCCCGGCCCCGGAAGGGTTGGACCACTAATGGATTCAGCAAGAGATGAATCC
>LNFM01009302.1_pt1 | contig 14387 bp, 13 predicted proteins | sample 596031 | NCBI WGS metagenome assembly LNFM01 (sample SAMN04254537, study PRJNA301005) | activated carbon metagenome | isolation source: dual media filters at the Ann Arbor, Michigan drinking water treatment plant | place: USA: Ann Arbor
GCCCGCACCAGCGCGTCGGCTACTGGCTTCACGTGTTCTGGACTCTCCACAAGCCCGACCATGAAACCGAAGTCCGAGTCGCGAGCGTAGATCGCTTCGACGAAACGCACCACGCCATCTTTGCAATAGGCCAGCCGCGATTGGTTGCCACCCGGTTTGAGCTTCATCTTCTTGAACTCAAGAACGAAATCCAACGGCGGGTCGGTGCGATCGCTGAAGTAGCTGATGTCGGAGCGGCCGCGGGCTTCCAACATCTTCTTGGCTTCGTCAACGTCGGCCTGAACCGCTTCCGGGGAGAACAGTCCGGTTATGCCATTGTGCATGGCGTTCTTGCGCAGCGAATGCCCGAAATACTGGGTGATCTTCGGCTCTGGATTGGCAAAGTGCATGTCACCCGGTGGGTTCGCCTGCAACTCCTGCCAATGGGCCACGACATAGGCCAACACCTGTTCGACGGTGCTTTGCCGGCCGAAGGCGTCTTGCCAACGGGCATCCGAGAGAACCTGGTGGTAGCGTGCCGGCACCTTCATTACTGGATGGCGGCGCCTTGGCGCACTGTCTGTACGATGCGCCAGGCATCCTGAGCTGCGGCGGTGGCTAGCCATAGGCGTCGCATCAGCGGCTTGACGAAGTAGTAATCGCCGTCGTGGAACAGCAGCAGGTCAGAGGCAACGGTCAGTCCTTCGCTGCCCACTTGGGGAAAGGCATCGGAGCCTCGCAGTTGCTGCAACACATTTTCCACCGCTTCCGGCGTGGTCGTGCGCTTGGGCTGCCCGAGGGAAAGACCGATCCGCACCACGCCCATAGCGCCGGGCTCGGCCGCTTTCGGACGGCTGAGTTCCACGTCGAACTGGCCTTCACCCTGAAGCCGTACGCGCCAAGTCTCCAGCTCGTCGCGCAGCAATCGGGCGTAGGTGTTGTACTCGTTGGCCGCGGGCGGGCGGAACAGCTGCAGGCGCAGCCGTTGCAAGCTGCGCGGCAGACGGCTGGGAATAATAAGATCGCAAGTGTCACTCACTACGGTGCGCTCGGTCGCTGACAGCTCAAAGTAGTCGAACAGCAGTTGGTCCATTTCGGTACGCGCGCGCCCCCACTCGTCGCTCCCGTCCACAACACGCACCTGCTGGAAAGGCCGGAGCACCTCGGCCACGCGTTTGACAATCCTGCGGGCATGCGATGGGTTCTTATGCCGCTCCGGCAGCACGAAGGGCAGCTTCTCGACTTCACGCAGCTTCACATGCGGACGCTCCATGGTGAGCGAGAAAGAGGTGTAGAAGAGAAGATAGCGCGCTAGCTTCGAGCGGAGGTAGGCGGTAAGAAACAGCATCAGATCGCTGTCGCCCTCCTTGTCCACGATGGCTCCCACGCTCTGCATGAAGCAGAACGGTTTGTCGCTGTAGCAAGCCCGCACTTCCAGTGTGTGGTTGTGCGCGCCGTCCGGAAATAGCACACGCACACCCTCGAAGGCCTGGCCATCGGCTGAGCCAAAGTCTGCCACGGTGGGAATTTCCTTCACAGGAAAGTCGTCCAGGTCGCGATGGTTGATGAACATGCGATCACGCGGGAACTTGGTGGCGCCGATCGCGGTGCTCAAGAACTTATACTTGTGCAGTCGTTTGGAACTGGAAGGCTTCTTGCTGGAGTCCAGCCGGTGAAAACCCTTGCAGATCACGAAGCGCGCCTTAAGTCCGCGCGACTGGTCCTCGATGGTGCCGTACAGGCGCAGGCGCGCGATCAACGATTCATCCAGCTCGTTGCCCCAGAAGTAGGTACGCAACACCTCCGGATCGTCCGCCGCGGTCAGGGTGTTTAGGCGCTTGCGGTCGAAGCTGTGCGCGGTGAGGCGCCCGAACGCCAGAGAAATGTCCGCCTTGGGCACCATGTACTCGAAGCTCTCGCGCGGCGGGATGCGCTGCGCGTCTTCGGCGCGGCGCTCGCCGGTGAACACCAGCGTCGGGTGGTCGGCGCCCTCGAACAGCACAAAGCGCATGTCCGCGAGGTTGATCAGACGTTGCGGCGCCACCTCGCGGAACCAGTCCTTGAGGTAGACGCCGGCGGACGCGGCACCCAGCGTCGATACGGGCAACAGCAGGCAGATACGCCCACCGACCTTTACAACCTCGCTGGCTCGACGGGCAAACGCCAAGGCGATTTGCCGGCGCGGCAGAGGCGTATTGAAGCGCTGCATCCACCATTTCTCGTAGGTGCGCTCATCGGCAGCCCGCGGCTCGAACCAGGGCGGATTGGACAGGATGATGGTCGCGCTGCCAGGCTTGGCGACCGCGTTGCGCGCAGAGAAGAAGTCGCCCTGACCCTCGCGTGTCAGAACCTTGCCCATCAGGGGAGGCAGTTTGACCTCCTGATCGTCCTGCAAACGAGCGATGTCGCTGGGAGCCAGGTCCTCAAGCAGCGCAAGGTAGAGGCTGAACGCGGTAACTTTGCAGGCAGCCGACGACGTGTCACCGCCCCGGATACCCGCCAGCAGCACGTCCTGGCGTTCCTCGTAGCGCAACTCGCGCTGCAGGCTGACCCGGTATGCGCCGAGCATACGGCGGTAGGCACTGGTCAGTAGGATGCCGCTGCCGCACGCGCCATCCAGCACAACTTCCTTCCAGGGCTTATCGACACCTCGGAAGGCCTCATCGACCGCCAGGGCGGCTAGATGGCGCGGTGTGTAGAAGGCACCCATCTCGCGCTGGGCGCCGCCAAGGAAGGTTTCGTAGATGCCCGACAGAAGCTCCACCGGGATGAAGTTGAAGTCGTAGGGCCAGAGCGACCGCTGCTGGTCACGCAGACGTGTGTGGAGCAGGAACTGCGCGAGCAGGTCCTGCACCTCTATGGACAGACCGCGCCAGTCCACGTTTGAGCCACCCTCGATCTCCAGCAGATCACCGTTGAAGTCGCTTTTAAGACGCCGGAACAGGCGGTCCAGGCCACGGCCATCGCCCGCGCGCAGCAGTTCGAGAAGCCGGCCCACCTTGTGGCGCTCGCGGTAATGGTCGCCCACGATGCCGCGGTGCTCAAGGAAGGACACGAAGATGCACTTGCCTAGCAGCAGCTGCGCCTGCTCCTGCGACAGGTCAAAACCCGTCAGCGTTTCGACCGCCACGTCTAGGTTGTCCTGCATGACGCGGTCGACACGATGGGCGCGATTGAACCATTCGGGCAGGCGGCTGGCAATGTCCCCGCGAGCGACCTCTGCCGCGGAGAAGCGCCCTTCGGCATTGGCTTGATCAAGCGCCAGGGTGGAGTCGGCCCGCAGATCGCGCGCCGCGGGATAAGGCACGGCCTCGCGCCCTCTCACGATTACGACGATGGAAACCAGGTTCTGGTTCCAGATCTTGCTGCGCACCTCGTCGATGAACCGTGCATCCAGCGGTTGGCTGCCATCCGGCTCTACGAAACACACAGCAGGCACCTGGTCGACCTCGAACACCGCCGAACCTGAGGCCCCGGGCGTGCGCAGCATGAGGTCGATTTCGCGCGCGTAAGGATGGTCCGAACGAACATCGCCCGGCGCGCGATGGACGACGCCCACCGAGCCGTCATAGCCCAGTGTTTGCAGCCAGTCGTCGATTGCCGCTTTCATAAGCTTTCACCATATCAGAAAAATTATCCTTATGCAATCATATTGCGTATATAACAAAAAATAAGTAAGCTAATCAAAAAATGTAGGTAATTAATGACCACGAGTTTCAACGTCGAAAAGCTGCGTTTCGCACAGCGGCAGCGCCTGACCTTCATTGAGTCGGTGGCCTTCTGGGAGGGGCGCGTCGACCGCCCGCGCGTGTCCAGCGTTTTCAACGTCAGCGAAAACCACGTCACCAAGGATTTCCGGCTTTACAAGGACGCCTTCCCGGGCAATCTGCAATACGACGAGACCGCCCGGGCCTATCGCCCCACCCGAAAGTTCAAGCCGCGCATCGGCAAGGGCTCGGCCGAGGAATACCTTGCGCTGCTGCGCGCACAGGCCGAGCAGAACGATGGGGTAATGGCGCCGGCCGGCGCGACGTCGGTGACAACCGACTCGGTTCCGCCGCCCCGGGGCCGGCTCGAGGCGGCGATCCTGAACGCCGTTACGCGGGCCATCTCGTCGCAGACAGGCTTGACGGTGAGCTATCAGTCGCGCAGTCGCGCCGCGCCGAGCTCGCGCAGGGTCTGGCCACACGCGCTGCTATTCAGCGGCACGCGCTGGCACGCCCGTGCCTACGACGAAGAACGCGATGCATTTATCGATCTGGTGCTGCAGCGCATCCTGTCGGCCACCGCGCTGAAAGTTGCGGCGCCGCGCCCGCCAGCCGAGGACAAGGCCTGGTCGCGCTGGATAGAGGTAGATTTCGTCCCGAGCCGGGCGCTGTCGGACAGCCAGGCCGAAGTAGTGGCCCGCGAGTTCGGCATGGCCCAAGCCGGGCGCGGTTGGGTGTGGAGGGCGCGCATGCGCGAATGCCTGGTCGGCTATTTCATCTACCTGCACAGGCTAGACCTGAAGACCGATCCTCAGCGCCTGATCGAACTGAAGGAGCCGGCGCTCGCGCAACGCTACTTGATGCCGCGTGGGCGCAGCGACGACAGCACTTCCAGTGAGACCGGCTGATCGGTCAGGCCCAGCCGCATGGCGGGCGTCTTGCCGTCCTGCCCGGGCAAGCTGTAGTTGTAGTAGGCGCGGAAGACGTGCAGCAGCTGCTGGACCACGAGCGGGCTGTAGGCTGAGTAGCCATGCCAACTACGCTGTGCGTTGTTACGGGTCTGCAACGGCCGCTCAAGAACCGAGAGGCGCCGACGCACCTGCATGAAGAACTTGTCGATGCCGCGCAACGACGCGCGCATGTGCAGGCGTGCCAGGTGCTCCAACTCCAGGTCGCCAAAGTCCGTGAGATACAGCAGCTCCTTGCTCGGATCGGCCATGTCGGACAGCGGGTACTCAAACCAGCCAGCGGCGTTATTGGCGCGGTGGCGGCGCAACTGGTCAACCACATAGTGCAACCGAACAGACTCCCCCTCAGGAACGCTGACGCGCGCCGAATAGCGATCCAGGTCACGGCTAACCTGGGCGATCAGCAGCTTCTTTTTATCCACGGTAAGGTCCTTGCTGGTCTTGACCAGAAACACGTCGCAGCGGCGTGCCAGGATCTCCTCGCAGAACGCAGCGAGACAAGCAGTATCGAGCGCCGGGTCGCGGTCCACGAACAGGCGCACCCGCTCCACCGGCCATAGCATCCGCTTCAGGTGCACCATCAGCGCGAAGTACAGCACTTCGAGCTTGACCTGCATGCCGCCGCTGGGCGCCTTGAGATCGGCGGGCAAGGCTGCTTCGTCATCCATCGGCACATCGCTGTCCTGGTAGTCCCGCCGTAGCCACAAGCGCGCGTAGTGGCGGTGGACCGGCGGGACGAGGTAATCGCCCCGTGCGATGGCGTCGGCCTCGACATCCTCGGGATCGCAAGAGGGATCGAAGTTCAACTGCATGGCCAGGACGTAGCCGGACTCATTTTCCGCAGCGCCCACGGCCCCCAAGGCGGTGTAGCGGCGATCTAGCTGGCTGCCCCAGTTCAGCACGTGGTCCTGGCGGTCCACGCTGATGTAGGCCCGGTCCAGTGGAACCTCGCCGGCGGTGATGCGGCGCTCGTGTCGGGCGCTGAATTCGCTGGCGACCTCCGCCAGGTAGCCCAGCTTGCTGTACAAAGTGGCAGGGTTGAGGTCCAAGACCTCGCAGATGCGACGCATGGGAACCTTGTTGACCACCAGCTTAAGCACGTCGACGTTTACTTCCGGTCGCCTCTGGGTGCGCAGGGTCGAGCCGCCTGTGAAGGTCAAGCCGCAGCCCTTGCAGCGGTAGCGCGATTCACCAGCCGCTGTGCGACCGTGCTTCTGATAGAGATCCGGATGCTCGTCCACGCTCATGCCGAAGGCGGTGCAACGCGACGTAGTGCAGGAAGTTCGCGCGGCGCGCCAGCGCAGCGGGTCAAGCCGAGTGAGCTCCTGCGCGATCGCCAGGTTGCTGCGCAGCACCGAACTGCGTTGGCAAAAGTGGCACGTAAGCTGCCGCAGGCTGCAGCGCCCGCCGATCACCCGGTAGGGGTCTTGCGAGGCGTTGACCTTGCCCTCTGGCGCCTGCGCTGCAGGAATGCCGAAGTTCGGACATGTCGGCGTCTTGCAGTGATTAACCTGGATGCCGTCGACCTCGAAGGGAATCCGGGGATGTTGCTTGGGCTGGCTCACGAAGAGTCATTCTACGCAGCGCCATCGACCTCCCCGGTCTACTATACGCAATGCCTCTGGGTCTTGGACATGACGGGCAAGGGGGACACCCGCGATGCGCTGGTGGGGCTGATGGCCGAGTTCCGCTGCTGGTACAACCATGTGCGGCCGCACCAGAACCTCGGGGGTGGACTGCACCCGGTCCGGTAGACGAACCTGACCTATCCTTGGACGCCCCCGCTCATGGGGGCGTTTTCCATGCCGCGCTTGCCTTCCTCAACCCCCTGTTCAACCTCGGATGGATTGAGGTCGTAGGCCCGGCTGGCTTCCGAGATCGAGGTCTTGCCTTGAATGATGTCCAGGACCAGGGCCGTTTTACGCTTGGCCGTCCAGCGTTTGATGTCGTCTTCCATCACGGTGCTCATCGTCGTTTCCTTTCACGATAACACCTGTGCAGGAATTCACTGGGTCAATACACAACTGGCTGAGTCCCTTCCTTGCACTCTCAAATTCGGTCGTCAACCGCATCAGCTCCTGATGGGCCTGGGCAGACTTCGATTGCCCTCGGGTTTCTCGTAGGGCTTCTCGACGGGAGGCATTTCAATTTGCATGGTTTTCATGGAAATGGGGGCTTAAAGCCACTGTTTCGCCGACGATCAGCAAGCCGGGGCGCGATTCTCGCGCCGGGGTCTTGCGCACCAGCGTAGCCAGGCTACAGGCCTGCACCTCTTGCTGAGGGCGGGCACCGTCATACACCATCGCCGCCGGCGTCCCGGGCGGCAGTCCATGGTCGATCAACTGCCTGGCAATCGAGTTCAGGCGGGCCACGCCCATGTAAAACACGCGCGTCTGTCCCGGCCGTGCCAGCGCGGCCCAGTCAAGCGACTGCTGCGCATCGGCCAGATGGCCGGGCAGGAAGCTGCAACTGTGCGCCATATCTCGGTGCGTCAACGGGATGCCCGTAGTCGCGGCGCAACCGTTGGCGGCGCTAATCCCAGGCACCACTTCAAAGACGATGCCGGCCTGCCGCAAAGCCTGCGCCTCCTCGCCCCCGCGGCCGAATAGCTGGGGGTCACCGCCCTTGAGCCGCACGACGCGTCGCCCGGCACACGCGTGTTCGATCAACACGGCATTGATTTGCGGCTGCGGCATCGCATGGTCACCCGCAGCCTTGCCGACATAGATGCGTTGCGCATGACGGGGCGCCAGCTCCAGGACCTCCGGCTCGATCAGGCGGTCATAAACCAGCACATCGGCCTGCTGCAAACGGTTCATGGCGCGCAATGTCAGCAAATCCACCGGTCCCGGGCCGGCACCGACCAGGTAAACCATGCCAGCGGCACAAGACGCGGCGTCAGCAAGCATCCCGCTCTCCCGGACCCCGGTGGAACACCAGCTCCTCCACCGGCTGGCCGCGCATCAGATGCTGCTCGATGATGCGATCCATGTTGGCAGGAGTCACGTTGTAGTACCAGACACCGTCGGGCTGCACGCACATCACCGGCCCGCCCTTGCAGGCGGCAAAGCAGCTCACCCGGCTGCGCTTGACGCGCAAGGCACCCTCGTGCAGGCCGGCCGTCTTGAACTTGTCGCCAAGGCTGTCGAACAAAGCCTGCGACTCGCCCTGCTGCGTGCAACGCGGGCCGGTGCAGATCAGCAGATGGCGCCGGTATTCGCCGATCTTGGGCTTGACCACGCCTTCCACCGCGCCGTTCACTTTGGCCGACTCGCTCATGCTTCGCTTTCCTCGGCCACGTCGGGCGCGACCGTTTCCAGCGGCTCGGCCAGGGTGGCTCGCACATAGTCCACCGGCAAACGGTGGCGCTCGGCCAAGGCCTCCACGCTGTCGCCGGCCGCATGATCGGCGTGTAGGTTCTCCAGCCAGCCGTTGAGGCCGGTGGAGAGCGAACGCCCCGGACGCTCGCCGGCCAGGGTGGCGCCGCCCTCACCCATGTCGTACTTGTTGGCATAGCCGCGCGGCGTGACCATCAGGCCGTGTTGCACCACGGTATTGCTGTTGCCGATCAGCACGGTGCTGAGCATGCCGATGTCGGCCTCGCTCATCTTGTCCAGCGTGGTCAGCACGATGTTCTCGCGTCGGCGGTAGGCCGATTTGACGATGGCCACCGGCGTGTCGGGCCGGCGATGGCGCAGGAACAGGCGCTGCGCCTCGACGATCTGGCGTGTGCGCCGTCCGCTCTTGGGGTTGTACAGGGCCACCACGAAATCGGCCGCCGCCGCCGCATCGAGCCGGCGCGCGATGGTGGGCCAGGGCGTGAGCAGGTCCGACAGCGAGATGGCGCAGAAGTCGTGCGTGAGCGGCGCGCCCACCAGGGCCGCACAGCTGTTGAGCGCGGAGACGCCGGGTACGATCTCGACCTCGATGTCGCCATCCTCCCCTTCATAAGGCCGCCAACCGGCCTGAAACAGCACCTCGAACGTCGGCCCAGCCATGCCATAGACACCGGCATCGCCCGAGGAGATCAGCGCCACCTTCTTGCCCTCGCGCGCACGCGCCAGCGCTTCGATGGCGCGGTCCAGCTCCTCGGTCATGGACTTGCGGATCACCTCCTTGCCCTCGATCAGATCAGCCACCAGTTTGATGTAGGTGACGTAGCCGATGATGGTGTCGGCCTCGGCGATGGCCGCGCGCGCGCGCGCGGTCATGTGCTCCACATGGCCGGGGCCGATGCCCACCAGCATGATCTTGCCCGGCGTCACACCTACCTCGCTCATGCCGCGCCGCCCACGCGTTGCAGCACGCGCTCATCCAGGCACAGACGCAGCACACGGCTGCTGCCGATGCGGTCGGCGCACAGCACCAGGCTGATGGTCAGCAGCGGCTCGACGGCCACCACGCTCAGGTAGGAGGCGGCGAACAGCGCCCAGTCGGTCAGTGGCGTGGCCACCTGGCCCAGCGACAGCCAGAATCCCACCATCAGCGTGACGCCGGCGTAGTACACCGCGTCGAGCTTGAGCACCTGGGCGATGCTCAAGCTTTGCAGCTTCTTGCCCAGGCTGTGGTGCAGGGCCAGCAGCGGCACGGCCAGGCTGAGGAAGTTGACGGCCAGATGCACCAGATCCTGCGGCTCGAACAGCAGGCCTTGCAGCAGCAGGCCCAGGCCGAAGCCGAACAGCGTCGGGATGAAGCCGAACAGCAGATAGACCGGCATGGCGCCGACGAAGTGCAGTTCGGACGGACCGACCTTAAGGTGGAAGGCCTGCATGAGCAGGCTAAAGAACAGCGCAGCCAGCGCGGTGCGCAGCCAGGCCGCGGGGCTCTTGAGCAGGCCCGTGGCGTGGGCGCCCAGCAGCGCGGTGGCGGCCACGCCGGCGTAAGCCAGCTTGTCTTGCGTAAGGATGCCAATCTCGATGTGCATGATGAGTCCTTTCAGGTCAGAGTGGGTCGGGGAAACAGATATCCGGATTGGCTAAGCACCCGGCGGGAGAACAGGTTGAGCAGAAGAAACGGAAGCGACACGCGCAATCGACACCGTGGCATTCTTGCCGTCGGCGCCGCGCAGCTTGTGTTTTTCCACCAGCAGCGCGCGCATGTCGGCGCCGGCCGCGAGCAGGGCCGCCGCCTCGCTGACCGAGGGCGTGCCCATGTAGCGCCGTACCGTCTCCGACGGATGCGGCACGTCCACCGCGGCCAGCTCGGCCGCGCTGTAGTGATGCACCGGCCAGCCGTGCCGCGCGGCCAGTTGCTGAAAAGCGAGTTCGTCGGCCTTGGCCGCGATGGTGCCCATGGCCACCACCTGCTCGGGCCGCGCGCCGATCTGGGCCAGTGCCTGGCGCAGACAGTCCTGTACCGTGGCCAGCGGCGTGCCGCGGTCGCAGCCCAGGCCCAGGGCCAGGCGGATGCCGGTCATCGCGTTCATACCGCTTGCTCCAAGGCGTGCGCGCCGGCGTCCGGCGTCTGATCCTGCGGCGGCCGATAGACCACCAACCGCTCTGCCCATTGCTGCCACTGCGCGGGCGAGACCTCGGCCTGCGTCACCCACAGCACCGCCTTGTGATGCTCGGGGCGTACCTGCGCGAACGAATCGAGCAGTTCCACATTGGCCGGCAGCGGCGTGGCGCGCGTCCACCAGCGCCTGCTGCCCCCTTCCTGCACGAAAGCGATGGGTTCGCCGTTGACCACATGGGCCGAGACGCGCGTGATGTTGATCTTGGGGGCTTCCACGCGCCAGCCCAGGTGCCGGCCCAGGATGTCGACAGGGATCGTCTTGCCCACGTCGGAAGCGGTGGTCAGCACGGCGGTGGCGCCCAGTAGATCGGCCACGCGCTCGCTCCACACGTTGGCGCCGCCCACATGGCCCGACAGCACGGGGATGACAAACCGCCCCGCATCGTCGACCACGATCACGCCCGGATCCTCGTCCTTGCTCTTGAGGAAGGGCGCAATCAGGCGCACCACGGCGCCGAGCGAGACGAAGAAGACGAGCTGATCGAAGTCGGCAAACAGCGCTCCGATCTCCTCGCGCAACGCACCGTCGTAGGCGCGCACGGGCTGGGGTAGACCGGCAAAGACCTCGGCGAACTTGGCCGAGGTGCAGATCTGCGCCTGCGGTAGATCGGCCGCCAGTTTGGCCGCCTGCGCCGCGCCGTGCTTGGTGATGGCCACCAGGCACACGCGCGTTTCTTCGCGCGCGCGCGCCGGAGCCGACAGCACGACTTCTCTACTGTCTGCGCTCATGCATTCTCCTCGACGGTTGCAGGGACAGGGCTGCTCTTTTTCAGACAGCCCTTGATACGCTCGCCACGCACGCGGTGCGTGTTCTTCACGATCAGCAGCGAGAGATAGCTCACCTTGCTGCCACGCAGCGCCAGCATGTCGGCGCCCGACAGGCGACGTTCGTCGGTTGCGCCCACGCGCTCGACGAAATGCGCGCCTTGCAGCAGGCCGCGCCGCTCCAGCCAGTCGAGCAGGTCGTCCAGCAGCGGCTTGATCTTCATCAGTACCAGGGTGTCGAAGTCGTCCAGCAGACGATCCACCGCGCTCAAGCCGTAGGCTGCCGGCACAATGGCCACCGTGTCGTCCTGCTCGGAAAACGGCAGGTTCAGGTCGGCGCAGGCGGCCGTGAAGGAGTTGACCCCGGCGATCACCTGCACCGCCACCTGCTCGTCCAAGCCGCGCACGGTGCGCGCCAAGTGACCGAAGGTGGCATAGGTGCTGGCATCGCCCTCAACCAGGAACAGCACGTCCTGGCCCGCCTGCAACCAGGGCAGCACGGTGTGGGCCGCCTTCAGCCACGCAGTAGCCAGCTTCTCGGCATCGTGGGTCATGGGGAAAAGCAGCAAGGCGTGTTCGTCGGGCGGCTGCACGCCGGCGCGTCTGACGATGTCCCAGGCGTAACTCGGCGTCTTGCCGCTGCGCGCGGGATAGACCCAGACCGCGTCACGGCGCTGCAACTGCTCCCAGGCCGCGCGCGTGATCAAGCCCGGATCGCCCGGACCGAGCGAAACGCCGATCAGCCGGCCCGTCGGTGCATGATTCATGTTTGCTCCTTGTTTTGCGCAGCCTGGGCGCAAACAATCCAGACCGGGTTTTCGGCGGCCATGCGGTGCATGTCCAGAATCGGCTTGCTGCGCGCGGCCTGCAGTTGCAGTACATCCCACGTCGCGCCCAGGCTTTGCAGCGCCTGGGTGGCGCGGGCCAGGTTTTCCAGAGTAACGAAGTTCATCACCAGCGTCCCACCAGCCTTGAGACGACGCAGGCATAGCGCAATCATCTCATCCAGTTCACCGCCGGAACCGCCGATGAAGATGGCGTCCGGATCGGGCCAGCCGTCCAGATGCTGAGGCGCCTTGCCGTGGAACAGGCTGTAGTTGCTCACGCCGAAAGCAGCGTGGTTGGCCTGGGCAATGGCCACGTCGGCTTCGTTCTTTTCGATTGCCCAAACATGACCGTGTGCACACAGGCGCGCGGCCTCCAACCCGATGGAGCCGGAGCCGGCCCCGATGTCCCACACCAGACTATCGGCGCGCAGTTGCAGCCGCGCCAGCGAGACGGCGCGCACCTCCTGCTTGGTGATGAGCCCCTTGTCGGGCTGACGCTGCTGGTAGGCCGCATCATTCAGGCCGAAACGCACCGGCTCAGCGCGTGTGCACGTACGCCACAGCAGCACCACGTTCAAGTCGGCAAAGCGCATGTGCGCGGCTTGCTCCGGGCTGAGCTGGGCGTAGACGCGTTCATCCGTCTGCAACAGGTTCTCAGCGACCGCCATGTGGAATTCTTCGCCAAGGCCCTCGGCCAGCAACAGCCTCGCGATACGGTCCGGGCTGTTGGCCGGACTCGTCAGCACCAGCAGGCTGTGCTGCGAGCGCAGGGCCTGGGCCAGTTGGTACAAGCCATGTTCGGGACGGCTGCCGCGCACCCACTCACCGGCGTCCTTGTTGTGCACCGACACGATCCGTGCGTCCTGCCATGCCAACCCGACTCGGGCACACGCAAGCTGCAACGTCGACAGGTTGGGCAGGACATCCAGCGCATCTAGGCACACATGCTGCGCCAGGTAGGGGGCGATGCCGTGGCACAGCGGGTCGCCGGTGGCCAGAACCACGCAGCTTTGGTGGGCTTCACGGGCCGATCGCACCCACTCCGGCACGGCCTTCAACTGCCCGGTCAAGTCACGCGTCTGGGCGCTGGCGGGGATCTCCGCTTCCAACAAGGCCAGGGTGCGCGACCCGCCGATCACCACGTCCGCCGTGCGCAGGTACGCCAGGGCGGTTGCGCTCAGGCTGTTCACGCCGTCGTCCAGCACACCGATCACGCGACAGGGATTGGGGTCTTTCGTTGTACAGATGTCCATCGTCTATTCCGTATCAAAGTCGGCGTGGTGGGTGTGCCCGATGCCGGTCCGTCCCGCCGTGGCCGGTTTGGGGCGGGGCAGTGCCGGCGCCGAGACCACATCGGCCACCGGGTGACCCGAGAAATCGCACACCAACACCCGCAACTGGAATGCGCGCCCATAACGCTCAGGCGCAGTCAAGGTGTCGATGGCGCGTTGGGCCAATGCGTGGTGAAACGCATCGCCGAGTCCACGCTCGACCATCAGCTCCGCCCCAAATCGGGCCGTTTCCGCTTGGCTGATGGCGGCGCAGTCCTCTTCACTGGCCCCGATCTGGCGCGCAATCTCGGCCACCAAATCCGTATCCACCACGTTGCGGTTGGCGTGGGTGATGGTTTCGCCTTGCGCGATCTTGGTGAGCTTGCCCACCATCACCCCCAGCACGACGTGCGTGATGCCCTGGGCTACCACTTCGTCCAGCGCATAGCGCAAGAAGTCCCCCATCTGCACGAAGCAGGCCGCCGGCAGCTCGGGACGTTCCCGGCGCAACGCCGCCATGGCGAAGGTTTCGGTCCGGCCACCCGTGGTCAGCGCCACCACGTCGTGGCCCAGGGTCGCGGCGACTTGGATGCCCTGCACCACACTGGCCCGCCACGCGGCGGTCGAGTAGGGTTTGACGATGCCGGTGGTACCCAAGATGCTGATGCCGCCCAAAATACCCAGGCGGGCATTGGTCGTCTTCTTGGCCATCTCCTGGCCACCCGGCACGCTGATGGTCACCTCCAGGCCATGGGCGTTCAGAAGGGCGCTTGCCACCTCCCACAGGTTGTCGGCGATGTTTTGCCGTGGCACGGCATTGATGGCTGGGCCGCCCACGTCCAGACCCAGACCCGGCATGGTCACAGTGCCGACACCGTCACCAGCGCGAAAAGACACCACGCCGGCTTGCCCGGGCAGCACCCGCAGGTCGACGGTCAAATGGGCGCCATCGGTGCAGTCGGGGTCGTCGCCTGCGAACTTGATCACCATGGCGTGCGCGGACTGTGTGTCGCAACGGCCGTCGCGCACCACAAAACGAACCCGGCTGCCGTTGGGCAACAGGCACTCGACCTCGGGCGGGACGGCACCGCCGATCAGGCCCATTGCGGCTGCCCGCGCGGCTGCGGCCGAGCACGCACCGGTGGTGAAACCGGTACGGGTGCCGCGCTGACTGGGTTTGTCCGTCATGACTGATGCGCGCTCAAGCGAGAGGTGCCTAGTGGGCCGACGCCTTTTGGCGCTCTTCGGCCAACGCCAGCAAAGCATGCAATGCCGCCACCACCAAAGTTGAGCCCCCTTTGCGGCCGCGGATGATGATCCATGGAACATCATCCGCGGCCGCAAAGGGGGCTCAAC
>LNFM01009303.1_pt1 | contig 14385 bp, 15 predicted proteins | sample 596031 | NCBI WGS metagenome assembly LNFM01 (sample SAMN04254537, study PRJNA301005) | activated carbon metagenome | isolation source: dual media filters at the Ann Arbor, Michigan drinking water treatment plant | place: USA: Ann Arbor
GGGGGAGGGGTGACGGCCGGGGACGGGGTGGGGTCACGCCGGACGAGGGCGAGGAGGCGGCGGCCGAGGGTGGGCCGCGCCGACCTCGGCGCGGCGTGCCGGGGACCGGTGGGGAGGTGCCGGTCCTGGAGGCTCCTGAGCTCGGTGTAGCGGTACATCGCGGTGCTCCCTGTCGTGTGGGAGCAGCGTCCCGCGGGTGGCGGATAAGGACAAATCGGATTAGCGTTCGGAACCATCATGGAACGTGATGGATGGCTCCAGGTGGAGGTGCGACACCTCGCCGCGCTGCGGGGGGTCGCCGAGGCCGGCTCGTTCGGCGGGGCCGCGACGCTGCTCGGATACACCCAGTCCGCCGTCTCCCAGCAGATCGCCACCCTCGAACGGGCGACGGGGGTGCGACTCATCGACCGTCCCGGCGGGCCCCGTCGCATTTCGATGACCGAGGCCGGACGGGTGCTGCTGCGCCACGCCGAGCGGATCACCGCCGACATGGAGGCAGCCTGGGCCGACCTCGCCGCCCTCGCCGACGGCGCGAGCGGCACCCTGCGGGTCGGCACCTACCAGAGCGTCGGGGCGCGGATCCTCCCCGACCTCATGCGCCGCTTCCTCCAGGAGCGCCCCGGGGTGACCGTCGAGCTCACCGAATCCGGCAACGACGCCGAACTCCTCGCCCTGCTCGAACGGGCGGAGCTCGACCTGTCGTTCACCGTCCTCCCCATGCCGGACGGCCCCTACGAAGCCGTCGAGCTGATGACCGACCCCTACGTCCTCATGGTCTCCGCCGCCGACCCACTCGCGACCCGCGACGAACCACTCGCGCTGACCGACCTCGCGGGGCGCCCGCTCATCGGCTTCCGCCACTGCCTCTCGGGGGAGTTCGTCGACGCCCACATCCGCCGGCACGGCGTCGACCTCGACATCGTCTTCCGCTCCGACGACAACGGAACCGTCCAGGGCCTCGTCGGCGCCGGGATGGCGTCCGCGCTCGTCCCCCTGCTCGCCGCCGACGCCGCCGACGAACGCGTCGCCGTGCTCCCCATGGGGACGACCGTGCCCTCGCGCCGCATCGCCCTCGCGTGGCACCGCGACCGGGCGCTGTCCGCCGCCGCGGAGGCCTTCATCGCCTGCGCCGCCGGCGTCTGCGACGAGCTGCAGCCCGCCGTCGCCACCCCCTCCGGGACCGGGTAGGGCCCTCCGGACCCGCTGGTACCATCGCCGCGATGAGAGACACCGAACCCCGGTCCGGCGGGTTGGACTGCATCGTCGTCGGCGGGGGCCTCGCCGGCCTCGCCTGCGCCCACGGCCTCGCCGTCGCCGGCCGCAGCGTCACCGTGCTCGAGGCCGAGGAGGCCCCCGGCGGACGCGCACGCACCGTCTGGCACCGCGGACGCCCCGTCGACCGCGGATTCCAGACCCTCTTCCGCGCCTACCCCCGCACCCGGCGGCTGCTGAAGGACATCGGCCTCCCACGCCGCGACCTGCGCCCCGTCGCGGGCGGCGCCGTCTTCATCGACGGGGAGGGGACGGCCCGTCGACTCGGCACCTCCAAGGTCGCCGGGCTCGCCTTCGAGGGCCTGCCCCGCGGCGACCGGCTGCGCCTCGCCGCGCTCGGCGCCCGCGTCGTCGGCCGGTCCGTCGAGTCGCTGCTCGCCGAGGACGACGACGCCCCCGGCACCGAGGCCTACCTCCGCGCCGAGGGCTTCTCCGACGCCGCGATCGAAGGCTTCTTCCGCCCCCTCTTCGGCGTCATCCTCCTCGACCGCGACCTGTCGGCCGACCCCGGCTACTTCCGGTTCCTGCTCGCCATGCTCGCCCGCGGCCCCTCCGTCATCCCCAGCGACGGCCTCGGCATGGTCGCCGAATGGACGTCCGCGGCCGTCCGCCAGGCCGGCGGGACCATCGAGCTCGGCACACCCGTCGAGGCCCTCGAGGTCGACGCCGACGGCCGGCGGATCACCGGCGTGCGGACCGCCGACGGGCGGGTGCTCAGCGCCCGCCACGTCGTCCTCGCCGTCGAGGCGCCCGCCGCCGCCCGCCTGCTCACCGGCGTCGATGACGAGGTCGTGGCCCGCCTGCCCACACGGGCGGCGACATCCGCCACCGCGGCCTTCGCCCTGCGGCGACCCCTCTACACCGGGCGCTCCATCGTGCTCAACGCCGACGGGGTCCGCGACAGCGGGGACGGACCACACGTCGACCTCGTCTGCCAGACCACCAACATCACCCGCCCCGGGGCGCCCGACGGACCGCACATCCTGCTGGCGCAGACGGTCACCACCGGGGGCGGGACGGCCGACGGGCTCGTCGAGGCCGTCGGCGCCCTCGTCCGCCGGTGGGCGCCCCGCTACGACTGGGACGGCCTCGCCGAACCCATCGGCGTCCACGAGCACGCCTTCGCGCAGTACCGCCCCGGCCTCGGCGTGCGGCGCTCCCTGCCCGGTCCCCGCACCCGGGTCGGCAACCTCATCATGGCCGGGGACCTCACCACCCACCCCTCCATCGAGGGCGCCGTCTCCAGCGGCGCCCGTGCCGCGGAGATCGTCGACGCGCTGATGCCGTGAGGCAGGTCGGCGACCGGAGGGTCTTCACGGTCGAGGACGTGACCGGGCGCCTCGCGCGCATGTTCGAGGACCTCCGCTCCTTCTGGGTCGAGGCCGAACTGCAGGACCTCCGCCCCGCCCGCACCCAGATGCGGTTCACGCTGCGCGGCGAGCACGTGCTCGACGCGTCGATGAACGGGATCGTCTACGACCGCCTCGAGCACCGCCCGCGCGACGGCGCCCAGGTGCAGGCCTACGGGCGCATCGAGTTCTGGCGCGGTCGCGCCCAGCTCTCCATGCGCGTCGAGAAGCTCGAGCTGGCGGGGGAGGGCCTCCTGCGCGCCCGGGTCGACGCCCTGCGCGCCGTGCTGGAGGCCGAGGGTCTCCTCGCCCCCGGGCGGAAGCTGCGCCCGCCGCTCCTGCCCCGCCGCATCGGGCTCGTCACCAGCGTCGACGGCGCCGCCCGCGACGACGTGCTCACCAACGTCTGGGCGCGGTTCCCCGGCGCCGACGTCGCGCTCGTCAGCGTCCCCGTGCAGGGCGACGCCGCCCCCGCCCTCATCGCCCGCGCCCTCCGCCACCTCGACGCCCTCGACGGCGTCGACGTCATCGTCATCGCCCGGGGCGGCGGGTCCCTCGAGGACCTCATGGCCTTCAACAGCGAGACCGTCTGCCGCGCCGTCGCCGCCGCCCGCACCCCCGTCGTCTCGGCCGTCGGCCACGAACGCGACATCACCCTCTGCGACCTCGTCGCCGACGTCCGCGTCTCGACGCCCACCGCCGCCGCCGCCGCGGTCGTGCCCAGCCGCGAGGCCCTCGACGCCCACCTCGCGGACTCCGCCGCCGCCATCACCCGGGGCCTCGTCCGCGCCGGCACCCGGGCGCGGGTCGACGTCGACCGGCGGGCCGCCGACCTCGTGCGCGCCCTCCGGGGCAGGGGGGACCTCGGGCGCGACCGCGTCGATCGCCTCGCGCCGCGCCTGCGCGGCGGCCTCGAGCGGGTCGCCGCACGCGCGCCCGCCGCCGTCGACGACCGCGCCGGGCGCCTCGAGCGGGCCGTCGCCGCCCGCCGCGACGCCGCCGGGCGACGCGTCGACGGCGCCGCCGCCATGCTGCACCTGCTCTCACCACGCCGCACGGTCGCCCGGGGGTATGCCATCGTCCGCGACGCCGGGGACGAGAGCGTGATCGGCTCTGCGGGCGACGTGGGGGAGGGGCGGCGGATCGTGATCGAGATGCGCGACGGGTCGGTCCCGGCACGGGCCGAGGCCCCGGCATGAGCACCACGCCACCCGGCGACGCGACACCGCCGACCTTCGAGGAGGCCCTGCGCCGCCTCGACGAGGTCGTCGCCCGCCTCGAGGCGGGGGAGGTCGGCCTGGAGGAGGCGCTCGGCCTCTTCGAACAGGGGCAGACGCTGCTCGCCGCCTGCCGCGAGCGCCTCGCGGCGGCCCAGCGCCGCATCGAGGAGCTCACCGCCGAGGACCTCCCCGCCACGGGGACCGGCCCGTCGACCGCGCCCGAGGCCCCACCCGCACCCTTCTGAGCACCGGGGCCCCCGCACGGCCCCGGCTACCATGCGCCCGTGCCGCCCGACCTCCGCACCGTCCGGGACCAGCTCCCGTGCCTCGCCACCGAGGTCTACCTCAACACCGGGGCGTGCGGGCCACTGACACGTGTCGCGGCGCGGGCGACCGCCGCGTGGCAGACCGCGGAGCTCGCCGCCGGCCGCGGGAGCGCCGCCGGCTTCGGCCTCGTCGCCGCCGAGGCCGCCCGGGTGCGGGCCGCCGCCGGGAGGGTCATCGGCGCCGGCGCCGGGCAGATCGCCCTCACCGCCAACACCACCGCCGGCGTCGACATCGTCGCGTGGGGCATCGACTGGCGGCCCGGCGACGAGATCGTCATGCCCGCCCTCGAGCACCCCGGGATGGGGGTGCCGCTCGCCACCGTCGCCCGCCGCACCGGCGCCGTGCTGCGGACGATCGACCCCCACGGCGACGGCCGCGACCTGGCGCGGGAGCTCACCGCGGCCGTCGGGCCGCGCACCCGGCTCGTCGCCCTGTCACACGTCGCGTGGTCGACCGGGGCGCTGCTCGACGTCGCCGCCGCCGTCCGCGCCGCCCGGGCCGTCGGGGCCCTCGTCCTCGTCGACGGGGCCCAGTCGGCCGGCGCGATCCCCGTCGACGTCGGGGCCCTCGGCGTCGACGCCTACGCGTTCCCCGCCCACAAGTGGCTCCTCGGCCCCGGCGGGCTCGGCGCCCTCTGGATCGCGCCGGGGGCGATGGAGCGCATCGACATCACCCACACCGGCTACGAGGCGGGGACCGACCACGGCCCGGGGGGCGCGATCACGCTCCACCCCGGGGCGCGCCGCCACGAGGTCTCGACCCTGCCCGCCGCGCTGCTGCCGGCGTGGCGGGCGTCGCTCGAGTGGATCGAGGAGCTCGGACACGACTGGGTCCACGCACGCATCGCCGCGAACCAGGCGGCCGCGCGCGAGGCCCTCGCCGCCGTGCCCGGCGTGACCATCCTCACGCCACCCGGCCCGCAGGCGGGGCTCGTGACCTTCACCGTCCCCGGTGGCGACCCCGTCGCCGCGAGCGACGCCATGGCCGCCGTCGGCGTCATCGCCCGGTGGATCCTGCACCCCCCGGCATTGCGGGTGTCCACGGGGTTCTTCACCGACGAGACGGACATCCGGCGCCTGGTGGAGGCCGTCACGGCCGTCGCCACGCGCGGTGGCTGCTAGCGTCCACCCACGTGAGTCAGGACAGGCTGGTCATACGGGGCGGCCGTGCGCTGTCCGGCACCATCGTGCCGAGCGGCAACAAGAACGCCGCTCTGCCGATCCTCGCTGCGTGCCTCCTCACGGACGAGGAGGTCGTGCTCGAGAACGTGCCGGACATCCTCGACGTGCACGTCATGCTCGCCCTCCTCGACGACCTCGGGGTGAGCATCCGCGACGAGGGACCGAACTCCCTCGCCCTGCGCGCCGACCGCGTCCGCACCACCCACCTCGACCCCGACCTCTGCCGGCGCCTGCGGGCCTCGCTGCTGCTCGCGGGCCCGCTCCTCGCCCGCTGCGGTCAGGTCGAGCTGCCGCTCGCCGGGGGCGACTTCATCGGCCGGCGCCGCGTCGACACCCACCTGCTGGCGTTCCGCGGGCTCGGGGCCGAGTGCGTCGTCGAACGCAGCTACAACCTGCGCCACGACGGGCTGCGCGGCGCCGAGATCTTCCTCGACGAGGCGTCCGTGACGGCGACCGAGAACGCCCTCATGGCGGCCGTCATCGCCACCGGGCGCACCGTCATCCTGAACGCGGCGAGCGAGCCGCACGTGCAGGACCTCGCCCGCTTCCTCGTCGAGCTCGGCGCGCAGATCGACGGAATCGGCACCAACCGCATGGTCATCGACGGTGTCGACCGCCTCCACGGCGGCCGGTTCCGGATCGGGCCCGACCACATCGAGATCGCCTCGTTCATCGGGCTCGGCGCGATCACCGGGTCCGACCTGACGATCACGGACGTGCGCGCCGAGGACCTGCGCATGATCAACCTCACCTTCGAGCGCCTCGGCATCCGCGTCGAGTACGTCGGCGACACCCTCCGCGTGCCGCCCGACCAGGACCTCCGCGTCATCGCCGACGAGGGCGACGCCATCCCCAAGGTCGACGACGGCATCTGGCCCGCCTTCCCCGCCGACCTCACGAGCATCGCCGTCGCCGTCGCCACGCAGACGCACGGCACCGTGATGATCTTCGAGAAGATGTTCGAGAACCGGCTGTTCTTCGTGGACAAGCTCGTCGCGATGGGCGCCCGGATCGTGGTGTGCGACCCCCACCGCGTCGTCATCAGCGGGCCGGCCCAGCTCTACGGCGAGCGGCTCGAGAGCCCCGACATCCGCGCGGGCATGGCGATGCTGATCGCGAGCCTCGCGGCGAAGGGCGTCAGCGAGATCGGCAACGTCGGCCAGATCGACCGCGGCTACGAGCGCATCGACGAGCGCCTGCAGGCGGTCGGCGCCGACATCGAGCGTGTCCGTGAGTGACGGGGAGGCCGGGCGCCCGGCGATGCCGCCGGCCGCGCTCCCGGCCGGGTCGAAGGACGTGCTGCCCGTCGAGGCGCGGGAGCTCCGCGCCGTCGAGGGCGCCCTCCGGGGACGCTTCGCGGCGTACGGCTACCGCGAGGTCATGACCCCGGTCCTCGAGTTCGCCGAGGTCATCGACCGCGCCCAGGAAGCCGGTCTCCGCGACGCCTTCCGCCTCTTCGACGACACCGGCCGCGTGCTGGTGCTGCGCCCCGACCTCACGATCCCCACCGCGCGCCTCGCCGCGACGCGGATGGCGGACCACCCCGGCCCCGTCCGCGTCTCGTACCTCGCCCGGGTCTTCCGGCCGCCGTCGCCCGGACGCCCGCGGGCGTCCGAGCAGCGCCAGGCCGGCATCGAGCTGATCGGCGAGGGCGGCCCCGGCGCCGACGCCGAGGCCCTCGCGCTGCTCGTCGACAGCCTCCGCGCCGCCGGCCTCGCGGGGCTGCGCGTCGGCGTCGGGGACGTGTCGCTCACCGCGGCCGTGCTCGACGGCCTGGGCGTCGCCCCGGCGATGCGCGAGCGCATGCGCGCCGCCCTCGGCGCACGCAACTTCGTGGAGTGGCGGCGCCTGGCGCGCGCCGCGGCGGGGGAGGGGACACGCGCCGACCTGCTCGTCGCCCTCCCGACCCTGCGCGGCGGGCCGGAGCTGCTGGACCGGATCGCCGGCGAGATCCCCGCCGCGGGTCCGGCGTGCGCCCGGCTCCGGGCGATGCTCGACCTGCTCGGCGGCCTCGGCGTCGCGGACGCCGTCGTGCTCGACCTGGGCGTCCTGCGCGAATGGCGCTACTACTCCGGTGTGGTGTTCGAGGCGTACGCGCCGGGTGTCGGCGCGCCGATCGCGATGGGCGGCCGCTACGACGGCCTGGCGGGCCGCTTCGGCAGCCCGCGCCCCGCGGTCGGCTTCGGCATCACGCTCGACCTGCTGCACCAGGCGCTCCTGGCGGCGGACGGCGAGGAGGCCCCGCCGCGCCCCGGCATCGTGCTGGTGGGCGGCCTCGACACGCTGGTCCCGACGGCCGCCGCCGCGCGCGCGGCCGGGATGACCGTGATCGCCGTGGCCGCCGACGACCCCGACCCCGAGGCCCTCGCCGCCGCCGACGGCTGGCGGTGGGTCGCCCGCGGGACCGCGGAGGGCGGCTGGGACGTGCTCGACCGCGCCACCGGGGAGCGCACCGGCCACGCCCGACTCGACGAGGTGCTGCGATCGCCGGCCTGAGGATCTGCGTGCCGCTCGGCGCCCTCTTCCCGGGGTCGATCGAGGCGCTCGAGGCCGCCGGCGTCGACGTCGCGCCCCTGCGCGACCTCGGGCGGCGCCTCGTCGTCACGGCGCCCGACGGCACGACCTTCATCACCACCCGCCCCAGCGACGTCCCCACCTACGTCGAGGCCGGCGCCGCCGACATCGGCATCGTCGGCAAGGACGTCCTGCACGAGCGCGCCCCCGACGTCTACGAGCTGCTCGACCTCGGCTTCGGCGGCTGCCGGATGGTCTACGCGACCCGCGAGGGCGAGGACCCGACCCCCGCCGCCCTCGAGCACCTCGGCGTGGTGCGCGTCGCCACCAAGTACCCCGTCTCCGCCACCGAGCACTTCACGCGCACCGGCCGCCAGACCGAGGTGGTCAAGGTCAACGGCTCCGTCGAGCTCGCGCCCCTCGTCGGGCTCGCCCACGGCATCGTCGACCTCGTCGCCACGGGACGCACCCTGCGCGAGAACGGGCTCGTCGAGCGGGAGCAGATCTTCGACTCGTCGGCACGCCTCATCGCGAACCGCGTCAGCCAGACCCTGCGTGCCGGGGAGCTCGAGGAGGTCGTCGGACGCATGGGGGAGGTGACGGCGTGAGCGCGCCCCGCCGCGCCCGCCTGAGGTCCGGGGGCGCGCAGGCCATCGCCCACACGCTGCGCCCCGAGGGCGACGCCCCCGAGGTCGCCGCCGCCGTCACGCAGACCCTCGAGGACGTCCGCACCCGCGGCGACGACGCCCTCGTCGACGGCGCGCGCCGGTTCGACGACCCCGACTTCACCCACGATCGCCTGCGCGTGCCGCAGACCGCCATCGAACGCGCGGTGGACGCGCTCGACGAGGACCTGCGCGCCGCGATCGTCGCGGCCGCGTCGCAGGTGCGGATCGTCGCCGAGGCGCTCCTGCCCGACGACCGCCACGTCACGCTGCCGTTCGGCCAGCGCGTGCAGGTGCGCAACATCCCCGTCGACTCCGCCGGCTGCTACGCCCCCGGCGGGCGGGCCGTGTACCCGTCGAGCCTCATCATGGGCGTCGTGCCCGCCCAGGCGGCGGGCGTCGGGAGGATCGTGGCGGTCAGCCCGCCCGGCCCCGGCGGACGACCCGCGCCGGCGATCCTCGCCACCGCGGGCCTGCTCGGCATCGACGAGGTCTACGCCGCCGGCGGCGCCGCCGCGATCGGCGCGCTCGCGTACGGCACCGCCACCGTCCCGCCGGTCGCCGTCATCGTCGGGCCCGGCAGCCCCTGGGTGCAGGAGGCCAAGCGGCAGGTGTTCGGGGTCGTCGGCATCGACGGCGTCGCCGGACCGAGCGAGGTCCTGATCATCGCCGACGCCACCGCCGACCCCGAGGCCATGGCCCTCGACCTGCTCGCGCAGGCCGAGCACGGCGCCGACTCGCCGGCGGTGCTCGCCAGCGACGACCCCGCGGTCATCGACGCCGTCGAGGCCGCGCTCGGGGGGCTGCCGGACGCCCCCGGACCCATCACGCTCGTCGAGTGTGCCAGCATGCCCCTGGCGGTCGAGCTGGCCGAGGCGATGGCGCCGGAGCACCTCCAGATCGCGACCCGCGACCCCGAGGCGCTCGCGGGGCGGATCACCCGTTCGGGGGCGGTGTTCACCGGTCCCAACTGCGCGACCGCCTTCGGCGACTACGTCGCCGGCTCCAACCACGTCCTGCCCACCGGGGGCGCCGCACGTCACGCGTCGGCCCTCGGTCCCACCACGTTCCTGCGGAGGATGTCCGTGGTCGAGATGACCGACGAGGCCGTCGCGGCGCTCACGCCCCACCTGGCGGCGCTCGCCGACGCCGAGGGCTTCACGATGCACCGCCGCTCCGCCGAGTCGCGGCGGAGGCCGTCGTGAGCCGGGTCGGCGAGGCGCACCGCGCCACCGGCGAGACCGACGTGCGCGTGCGCGTCGACCTCGACGGCTCCGGCGCGTCGACGATCGCGACCGGCGTGGGGTTCTTCGACCACATGCTGACGCTGCTCGCCCGTCACTCGCTGATCGACCTCGAGGTCGCCGCCCGCGGCGACCTGGAGACCGGCAGCCACCACACCGTCGAGGACGTCGGCATCACCCTCGGGCAGGCCCTCACGGCGGCGCTCGGCGACCGCGCCGGCATCGAGCGGTACGGCGCGTCCCTGATCCCCATGGACGAGTGCCTCGTGCAGTGCGCGCTCGACCTGTCGGGCCGTCCCTTCACGGCGATCGACGTCCCCCTGCCCACCACGGTGATCGGGGGCTTCGAGACCGAGCTGCTGTCCGAGTTCCTGCGCGGGCTGGCGAACCACGCCGGCCTGACCCTGCACGTGCGCCTGCTGGTGCCGGGCAACGCCCACCACGCCATCGAGGGGACCTTCAAGGCCGTCGCCCGCGCGCTCGCCGTGGCGGTCGCCCCGAACCCGCGCGTGACGGGCGTGCCGTCGACGAAGGGCAGCCTGTGAGCCCCCGCCTCGCGGTCCTCGACTTCGAGATGAGCAACCTCCGCAGCGCGGTGAAGGCGCTGGAGCGCCTCGGCGCCGACGTGCGCGTCGCCGTCGACCCCGACGGCGCCCGCGACGTCGACGGCGTCGTGCTGCCCGGCGTCGGCAACTTCGGCGAGGCGATGCGGCGCATGGGGGCCCGCGGGCTCGACACCGCCGTGCGCGATGCGGTCGACCGCGGCATCCCCGTGATCGGCATCTGCCTCGGCCTGCAGCTCCTCTTCGCCGAGAGCGAGGAGAGCCCCGGCGTCGCCGGGCTCGGCATCCTGCCCGGCGCCGTCCGCCGGCTGCGCACCGACCGCAAGCTCCCCCACATCGGCTGGAGCCACGTCACCTGGACGCCGGACGCCGTCCTCGGTCCCGAGGACCCCGACGACGGCGCCGCATCGACCTACTACTTCGTCCACACGTACGCCTGCGAGCCGGAGGACCCGTCGCTCGTGCTGGGGCGCGCCGAGCACGGCACGCCGTTCTGCGCGTCGGCGGGCCGTGAGGGCGTGATGGGGGTCCAGTTCCACCCCGAGAAGTCGAGCGCGGCGGGCCTCGGCCTGCTGGGCCGCTGGATCGCGTCGGTCGGGGCCGGGGCGGTCGCCCGATGATCACCCTCTACCCGGCGATCGACCTGCAGGACGGGCGCGCCGTGCGCCTGCGCCAGGGCGACTTCGCCCAGACGACGGTCTTCAGCGAGGACCCCGTCGACCAGGCGCGGCGCTTCGCGGCCGACGGGGCGACGTCCCTCCACGTCGTCGACCTCGACGGCGCCCGCGCCGGCGAGCCCGTGCACGCCGCGCTCGTCGCGAGCATCGCCGCCGCCTTCCCGGGCACCGTCCACCTCGGCGGCGGCCTGCGGTCGCGGGCGGCCATCGAGACCGCCCTCGCGACCGGCGTCGACCGCGTCGTCGTCGGCACCGCCGTGATCGACGACCGCGACCTGCTGGCGTGGGCGGTCGACCGGCTCGGCGACGGCCTGGTGGTGGCGCTCGACGCCCGCCAGGGCAAGGTCGCGACGCACGGCTGGACGAAGATCACCGACCGCGACGCCATCGACGTCGCGACCGGGTTGCTCTCCATGGGCGTCCGCCGGCTCGCGTACACCGACATCAACCGCGACGGCACCCTCGGTGGTCCCAACCTCGCCGCGATGCGGCGCCTCGCCGACGCGGCGCCGCCGCTGCGGCTGATCGCCTCGGGCGGGGTCTCGTCGCTCGACGACCTGCGGCGCGTGCGCGACCTGGGTGTCGCCACGCTCGACGGCGTGATCGTCGGCCGCGCGCTCTACGAGGGTCGCTTCACCGTGACCGAGGCGCTCGAGGTGCTCGGGGCGGGGAGCCGGGCGTGATCCGCGTCATCCCCTGCCTCGACGTCAACGCGGGGCGGGTGGTGAAGGGGGTCAACTTCGTCGGCCTGCGCGACGCCGGGGACCCCGTCGAGCTCGCGTCGCGGTACGACCGGGAGGGCGCCGACGAGCTCGTCTTCCTCGACATCACCGCGAGCCACGAGGAGCGGGGGACGATCGTCGACCTCGCCCGCCGCACCGCCGAGGAGGTGTTCATCCCCTTCACCATCGGGGGTGGGTTGCGCTCCGAGGACGACATGTACGCGGTGCTCGCCGCGGGCGCCGACAAGGTGTCGCTCAACTCGGCCGCCGTCCGCGACCCGGAGCTCATCACCCGCGGTTCGGCGCGGTTCGGCGCCCAGTGCATCGTCGTCGCGATCGACGCCAAACGGCGCGCCGACGGCAGCGGCTGGGAGGTGTACCTCAACGGCGGGCGCCTGGAGACGGGTCGCGAGGCCGTCGCCTGGGCCGCCGAGGCCGCCGCCCGGGGGGCGGGGGAGCTGCTGGTCACCTCGATGGACCGCGACGGCACCCAGGGCGGGTTCGACTGCGAGCTGCTCGCCGCCGTCGCCGCGGCGGCGCCGGTGCCGGTGATCGCGTCGGGGGGCGCCGGGACCCTGGGGCACTTCCCGCAGGCCGTCACCGAGGGCCACGCCGACGCCGTGCTGGCGGCCTCGGTGTTCCACGACGGCGTCTACAGCATCGCCGAGGTCAAGGACGCCATGGCCGGCGCCGGGGTGCCGGTCCGGCGCTGAGCCTGGATCCGGCGGAGATCGTGGATGCGGGGTGTGAAAGCGCCGCGTCAGGCGGGATTCGGCGTCGCACCGGGAGGGTGACCCCTGCGGTCGCGCCGAATCCCGTCTGGCGGGAGCGATTTCGCGCATCCGCGCCGCGAGATACGACGGATACTGGCTGAGTCCGGCGCGGCGGGTAGGGTGACCCCATGAGGACGATCCGCACCGACGCCGCGCCCGCACCCGTCGCCGGCGCCCCCTACAGCCAGGCGGTCGCCGTCGAGCCGGGGACGCTGGTCTACGTCTCGGGCCAGGTGCCCGTCGACCCCGGCACCGGCACCCTCGTCGAGGGGGACGTGGGCGTGCAGACGGCGCTCGCGCTGCGCCACGTGGCCGCAGTGCTCGCCGCGGCCAACGGCAACCTGCGGCACGTCGTCAAGACCACCGTCTACCTGACCGACCTCACCGGCGACTTCGCCGCGATGAACGCCGTCTACGCGGAGGCCTTCACGGGCCACGCGCCCGCCCGCGCCACGGTCGGCGTCGCGGCGCTCCCGCTGGGCGCACGGGTCGAGATCGAGGCGGTCGCCGTCATCCCGAACGGGTGAGCGGCGTGCGTCCCCCCGCTACTCGGCCCAGGTGCGCCGTTCGAGCAGGCTGTCCAGGGCGATCCGGTCCAGGTAGTCCGGCGCCTCGGCGATCGGCCGGCCCTCGTTGACGGGGTCGCGCACCCAGGTGCGGAACCGCTCGTCGGCCTCCTCGAAGCGCGCGCGCAGCTCCAGCAGCGTCAGCCCCTCGAACTTCGCGAAGGCGGAGAGGATCGCGGGCGCGACGGGCGCGTTGTCGGCGAGCTTGCGGGAGACCGGGTCGTAGGCCACGTCGACGATCCTAGCCGCCGGGCCGCCGCGGGGGTCGCCGACCATCCCCTCGTGCGGCGTGTCCGCCCCCATCTGACGGGCGACGTCAGCGCCGTCGGCGGGGTGGTGCGCGACGCCCTGCTCGGCCTGCCGCCCGGGGGGGAGCTGGACCTGCTGATCGAGGGTGACGCCGTCGCCCTCGCGGAGCGGCTGGGGCGGGTGCTCGGCGCCCGCGTCGTGGCGCACACCCGATTCGGCACCGCCGTGCTCGGCCTGCCCCACGGCGGGGAGATCGACATCGTGACCGCCCGCACGGAGAGCTACGCGCACCCGGGGGCGCTGCCCGACGTCACCCCCGCCGGGCTCCCCGACGATCTCGCCCGGCGCGACTTCACCGTCAACGCCATGGCGCTCGGCCTCAGCGGCGCCCGTGCCGGCGCGCTGACGGACCCCCACGGCGGCGTCGCCGACCTGGACGCACGCCTGGTGCGCACGCTCCGACCCGGCGCCTTCCACGAGGACCCGAGCCGCCTGGTGCGGGCCGCCCGGTACGCGGCGCGCCTCGGCTTCGCGCTGGAGCCCGCGACCGCGGACGAGGCACGGGACGCCGCCGCGTCGCTCGACGCGGGGTCCCCACGGGTGGCCGAGGAGCTGCGGCGCCTGCTCGACGAGCCGGAGGCCGGGGCGGCGCTCGCGCTGCTCGAGGACCTCGGAGTACCGTGGGTCGCCCCGGGCGCGGCCGCCGGCATCGCCGCCCTCGACCGTGCCCGCGATCACGTCGCCGCACCCGGCCTCGTCCCGTGGGCGGTCCGGCTCGGCGCCGCGGTGCACCCCGCGGCCGTCGCGGGCCTCGCGCTCCCCGGCTGGGCGCGGGCCGTCGCCGCCGAGGTGCAGGCCGGCGCGGCCCTGGCCGCCGCCGTCGAGGCCGCCGACCGGCCGTCGGCCGTCGACCGTCTGCTGCGCGCCGCGCCCCCCGCGACCGCCGTCGCGGCCCTCGCCGCGGGTGCCGGGGACGTCGCGACGTGGTGGGAGGGCGACCGCCACCGGGAGCCCGCGGTGCGCGGCTCCGACCTCGTCCGCGCGGGCGTCGCGCCGGGGCCGG
>LNFM01013017.1_pt1 | contig 14385 bp, 15 predicted proteins | sample 596031 | NCBI WGS metagenome assembly LNFM01 (sample SAMN04254537, study PRJNA301005) | activated carbon metagenome | isolation source: dual media filters at the Ann Arbor, Michigan drinking water treatment plant | place: USA: Ann Arbor
GAACCCGAACCGCCCCGCTTATCTGTAGAGGCATGCACATGTACACCGCCAAGGGACAACTCGACGCCGGCGCTCTGCTCAAGCAGTACCAGCCCCTCGTGCGCCGCCTCGCCCACCAGATGATCGCCAAGCTGCCGGCCAACGTCGAACTCGACGACCTGATCCAGGTCGGCATGATCGGCCTGAGCGATGCGCTCAGCCGCTTCGACGCCGCGCAGGGGGTTCAATTCGAAACGTTTGCCACCCAGCGCATCCGCGGCGCCATGCTCGACGAGCTGCGTGGCAACGACTGGATGAGCCGCGGCGACCGTCGCCACCAGCGCAGCATCGAGGCTGCCGTGCACAAGCTGGAGCAGCGCCACGGCCGCGCGCCGAGCGAGGGCGAGATTGCGCGCGAAATGGGGCTGAGCCTGGCGGAGTACCAGGAACTGCTGGGCAAGGTGCGCGGCACCCAGCTCATCTACCTGGAAGACATGAGCGGCGACGACGGTGACGATGACTACCTCGACCGCCACGTCGTCGACGCCGCCGCCAACCCGCTGGCGCGCATGCAGGACCAGCGCATGCGCGAGGCCCTGGTGGAAGCGATCAAGAACCTGCCCGAGCGCGAGCAGTACGTGATGAGCATGTACTACGAGCACGACATGAACCTGAAGGAAATCGCCGCCGTCCTGGGCGTGACCGAGAGCCGGGTGTGCCAGTTGCACAGCCAGAGCATCGCCCGCTTGCGCACCCGGCTTCGTGAGTGGTGAGCGCCAGCGCCGACAACCACGCCCCCCGCGTGCGTGACGCCGAAGAGACAGACACCATGCTGAAGCGGGCCTTTCCTCGAGCCTTTGGTGGCCGCACCTCAGCCGCGCGCGGCGCAGCGCCGGACACCGCCCCGGTCGCGCTCGCGCCGGGCAATCCCAATGACTTTGTGGCCAAGCTCGGCCGCCAGGCTTCTTCGCTGGGCCGCGAGGCGGCCGAGGTGCGCGGTGTGCTGGACGACACGCACAAGATCGCCACTTCGCAGGCGCAGGCCTTGCAGGCCTTGGCGCAGCAACTGCAGGAAGTGGTGCGCGCGCAGGCGGCCATCGACGAGCAGACCGGCAGCGGCCTGCAGGCCGTGGCCCAGGTGGGTGAAGCGGTGCAGGGCATCAGCCGCGAAGTCACGGGCATCGTGGACACGTTGCGCCAGGTGTCCGACGCCGCCGGCCAGATCACCAAGATCGCGCTGCAGACCCGGCTGGTGGCCTTCAACGCGAGTGTCGAAGCCAAGCGTGCGGGTGAAGCCGGCCGCGGCTTCGGCGTCGTCGCCGACGCGGTGAAGGACCTGGCCGCGCAGGTGGAGATGTCGTCCAAGCACATCGCCGGCACCGTGGCACAGCTGGACTCGCGCATCGCGACCCTGGCGCGCGAGATCAGCCGCGAGTCCACCGCCGCGCACGGCGAAAGTGGCGCCGTGCACCGCGCCATCGAGGTGGTGGTGCAGGGTGTGCAGCACATCCACCGCGCCAGCCAGGCCAGCCAGCAGGTGTGTGCCGGGCTGGGTGGGCAGATGAGCGGCATCGAGGCCGAAATGCGCCAGACCACCAAGGCGCTGGACGTGGCGCTGGGTCGCACCGAGACCTTCCTGAAGATCTCGGAAGAGCTGGCCGAGGGTGCCGCCGAGACCGGCCTGGAGACCGAGGACACGCCCTACATCCGCGCGGTGCAGCATGCCGCGGGCCAGATCAGCCAGCTGCTGGACGACGCGGTGCGCACCGGCGCCATCAGCATCAACGACCTCTTTGACACCGACTACCGCGCCATTCAGGGCAGCCAGCCCGAGCAGCACCTGACGCGCTTTGTCGCGCTGGCCGAGCGCCTGTTCCCGCAGGTGCAGGAAAAACTGCTTTCGCTTTCGGACAAGGTGGTGTTCTGCATCGCCGCCGACCGCAACGGCTACATCGCCTGCCACAACCGCCAGTACAACCAGGCGCAGCGCGCCGGCGACCTGGCCTGGAACACCGCCAACTGCCGCAACCGCCGCATCTTCAACGACCGCACCGGCCTGGCTTCGGGCCGCAACACGCGCCCCTTCCTGCTGCAGACCTACCGCCGCGACATGGGCGGTGGCCGCTACATCGTGATGAAGGAGGCGGCAGCGCCCATCACGGTGAGCGGCAGGCATTGGGGCGGCTTGCGCCTGGCCTTCAAGTTCTGAGCGGCGGCCCGCATCCCACCGCGTCTGCGGTGACAATCACGGCCCAACGCATCAGGGTTTTTTCCTGAACAAGCCCGCCGCCGGCGCGGCAGACTGCGACGCCGAAAACTGCGATGCAGGGCCGGCGGGAAGGGTCACAAGAGGAATGTCTGGGCAGGTGGGTTGGGCGCACAAGACAAGGGGCCGGGGCACAGCCACGGGTGGCTGCCAGGCCAAGGCGATGGCCCTGGTTTCGGCCCTGCTGCTGATGGCAGGCCTGGCACCAAGCGGCGCGCTGGCCCAGCGCGCGGCGCCCGAACTCACGGCCTGCGCCGCCGCCAACCGCCAGGCCGCGACCGAACTGCTGCAGGAGCGCGACAGTGAAATCCGCCGCCATGCCCTGCATGCCGTGCTGGTGTCGCGCCTGCAAGGCCTGGGCGGCAGCTTCAACGCGCTGAAGGCCACGGTGGCGCGCAACCCGCGCAACCTGGCCGAATGCGAAAAGACGGCCGAAGCCGTCAACGGTGCGCGCGAACAGCTTGAGCGCATCGTCGGCACACCCGAACAGCTGGCCGAGTGCAACGCCACCAACCAGGCCGGCTTCGGCGAGATGCAGGCCACGCTGCTGGCCCTGCAGTCCTCGGGCAAGGCCTCGGTGCCGGCGCTGGAGGCGGCGGCTGCGCGGTTGGCCCTGCTGCGCCCGGCCATGAACCGCCCTGGCGCCACCCTGGCCGATTGCCGGCAGCTCACGGCCGAGGTGGTGGCCGAACAGGCCCAGGTGCAACGCCTGGCGCCTGCCGCGCCCGTGCCGGCGGCGCCGGCCGCCGCGCGCGCACCGGTGGCTGCGGCCGCGGCCAGCAGTGCCAGCGCCGACACCGCGTGCCGCGCCGCGCAAACGCGCGAATACAACGAGGTGGCGCAGGCCTATGCGCAGTTTGTCAGCACCGGTCCGCTGGCGCAGGAATGGATGCCGACGCTGCAGTCCTTGAGCGAGAGACTGACGCGGCTGAGCGTGAGCATTGCCAACCCGGGCGTGCCGGGCTGGGACTGCGAGGGCATCCATCGCGCGCTGGCCCAGGCGCGCAGCGACCTCGGCCGGCTGAAACGCTAGCCCGCCAACGACAAAGCCCGCAGCGGTGACGCGGCGGGCTGTCGGGGCAGGCCGGGCGCGCCGGCAGGCTGGAATATCGTCAATCAGGCCAGGAGCGTGCCGCCACTGTGGGGCCTGCGGTCGGCGCTGCCGTGCACGCCATACAAGCCGGCGGCGGGGGCGGCCACACCGGGCATCAGCACATCCATGGCGCGGTCCAGCGAGGCTGTGGCGCGGGCCAGCGCTTCGCGCTGGGCGGCGACCTGGCCGCTGGCCGTGGCCAGGCGTTGGCGCAATGGCATGGGCACACCACCGCTGCGTGCGACGCGGCCGAAATGTTCCACCGCGGCGGCCAGCGCTGCGTGCAGCTGTGCGGCGACAAGATCAACGGCAGCCGCGTCCTGGCGGTGCAGGGCCAGGCTCAGCGCAGTCAGGGCTTCTTCCACGGCCTGCAGCGGGCGCTCAAGTTCAGCGGCCTGTTGGGCAGCAACGCGCACGGCGAGCCTTTCTTCTGGCGTGGTGATCATGGCGGACCGTGTCAGCTGAGCTTGCGACCGAGCAGTTCTTCGGCGTTGCTGATCAGCTTGTCGGCTATCACCTCGGGGTTGACCTTGAACTTGCCGTCGCGGATGGCGGTGGCAATGCGCTCCACCTTGGCCGTGTCGAAGGACGCCTCGCCTGCGCTCGAAGCCAGGCCCGTGGCCACCGCCGACAGCGCCACCTCCGTGCTGGGCACGGCGGGGTTCTTGATCGGCATGGCCTCGGCTTTGCGTTCGGCCGGCGCGGTGCCGGGCAGCTTGGTATCGATAGGACCGATTTTCATCTTGGACTCCTGTCAGGGGCACAGCAGGGGTGCTTACCCAGCGACATAGACGCTCTATCGGACGCCGCACCAAAGAACTTTAGCCCTGCCTGCGCAATTTTCGGAGTGCCCCCCGAAACAAGGGGAATGCGACCTTTCATGGCCCCACCTCCACCAGCCTGTGCGCCACGGCGCGTCCTTCCACGACGCGATTTTCACCGATACGCACGCGCACGCGCTGGCCTTCGATGCCGGCGCTGACGGCCTGGCCGTCGGCGCTGATGGCAAAGCCGGGCCCTCTGGCCACCACCCGCACCGGGTCACCGGCGGCAAACCACAGGCGCGCCTGCAGGTCGGGGGCACGCAGCGCCTGGCCGGCCAGCACGCCGCGTGCCAGCACGCGGCCACTCAGCGCCGCGGGCTGGGCAAACGGCGCCTGCGGCGCGGCGGCCCAGTCGACTTCGGCCAGCTGCAGTTGTTCGGCTTCCAGGCGTGCACCGACGGCCAGCGCCGCTGCCGGCACCACGGCCTGCGCCCACACCTGCACCGTCACGGGCAGATGGACCGTCCAGCGCGCCGCACCCTCGGCACAGCGCAGGCCCACACGGGTGCGGCCCCAGGCCGCCGTGCCGGGCACCAGGAAACTGTCGATGCGGGCGCAGGGCGCCAGCCGCAGGCGGCCGTCCAGCTGGCCGGGCAGGGCCACCACCCGCGCGCCATCGGGGGCCAGTGCCGTGGCGGCCTGGCTCACCAGCGCCAGCGCCTGTGCGATGGCGGCCGGCGGCAGCGTGGCTCCGGGCTGCGACGCCTGGGCCTGGGTTGCCAGCAGCGCCGGCGTGGCCAGGCCCAGCACCAGAGGGCGCAGCAAGGGCAGCAGACGCAACGGTGGCAATGGGGGCAGCTTCACAGCTGCCAATGTAGGCCGGGCCCCGCGCGTCCGGGGCCGGAATAGGGCGGCGAAGCGGGCTCTGTTCCGGCTCATCTTCTGGCGCCGGCTGCCCAGAATCGGCACCAAGCCCGGTGGTGCACCTTCGCCTTGCCGGATGGTCCTGAACGTTTCAGGGTCCCCGCTTCACAAGGAGCGACGCATGATCTCCCGCTTGACCGAATCGCTCGACTTCCATGCCCAGGCCCTGAGCCTGCGCGCGGAGCGCCAGCGCATCATCGCCAGCAACATCGCCAACGCCGACACGCCGGGCTACCAGGCGCGCGACTTCGATTTCGCCACCGCACTGAGAAACGCCACCGGCAGCGCTGCGGGTCGGGCCGGCAGCATCGCCAGCGACGTGGGCAACGGCATCATGAACCCCGGCGGCCCTGGTGCACGGCCCCAGCCCGCGCTGCGCTACGCGGTGCCGGCACAGACCAACCTCGACAGCAACAGCGTCGACATGGACCGCGAGCGCGCAGCCTTCGCCGACAACTCGGTGAAGTACGAGTCGACGCTGCGTTTCATCAACGGCAGCGTGCGCACGATGCTGGACTCGATGAAGAGCCACACCCAGGGCTGATGCACTGAACAGGACACACCATGAGCATGCTTCGCATCTTCGACGTCGCCGGCAGTGCGGTCAGCGCGCAGAGCCAGCGCCTGAACGTGGTGGCCAGCAACCTGGCCAACGCCGACACCGTGGCCGGCCCCGACGGCAATGCCTACAAGGCACGCCAGGTGGTGTTCCAGACCGAGCTGATGGGCGCAGCGGGGCAGCGTGACGCCACCGCCGGCGTGCGGGTCTCCACCATCACCGAAAACGAGACCCCCGGCCGGCGCGTGCACGACCCCAGGCACCCCAGCGCCGACGCCGAAGGCTATGTCACCTTCAGCAACGTCAACCCGGTGGAGGAGATGGTCAACATGATCTCGGCCTCACGCTCCTACCAGAACAACATCGAAGTCATGAACACCGCGCGCAGCCTGCTGCTGAAGACGCTGCAGGTCGGCCAGTGAGCCGCGCCGCGCGCAATTCGCCCACCAGCGAGGAACTTGAGCCATGAGCACCACCATCAGCAGCGACCCCTTCGCCGCGTTGAACACCAAGTCCGCCGCCGCTGCCAGCGCCAACAGCAGCGAGGCCGGCAGCGCCGACCGCTTCCTGAAGCTGCTGGTGACGCAGATGCAGAACCAGGACCCGTTGAACCCGATGGACAACGCGCAGATCACCAGCCAGATGGCGCAGATCAACACCGTCAGCGGCATCCAGACGCTGAACAGCACGGTCGAAGGCCTGAACGGCCAGTTCGTGCAGATGCAGGCCTTGCAAGGCGCGTCGCTGGTGGGTCGCGACATCACCGTGGTGGGCAACCGCCTGGCGCTGCAAGGCGGCACGGGCAGCGGCGCCTTTGAGCTGGCGACGCCGGCCGACAACGTGAAGGTCGAGGTACTGAACCCGGCCGGCCGCGTCGTCGGGACCGTGAACCTGGGCGCCCAGAAGGCCGGCCGTCACGACATCGAGTGGCAAGCCGGCAGTGCCGACCCGGCGCTGGAATACCGCTTTCGCATCGCGGCCACCAGCGGCGCCCAGGCCGTGGCCACGACCTCGCTGATGCGTGACCAGGTGCAGGCCGTCCGCACCTCGGGCGGCGGCGTGGCCTTGCAGACCCTGTACAGCGGCGACGTGGCCTACGGTCAGGTCAAGGCCTTCAACTGAACCCTTTTGCGCTTCACCAGCAGGACACATCGCCATGAGCTTCCAGCAAGGTCTTTCCGGTCTCAACGCCTCGAGCAAGAACCTCGAGATCATCGGCAACAACATTGCCAACGCGAACACCTTCGGCACCAAGGTCTCGCGTGCCGAGTTTTCCGATGTCTACGCCGCGGCGCTGAACGGCGCCGGCGCCAACAGCGTGGGCATCGGTACCAACATGGCGGCGGTGGCGCAGCAGTTCACGCAGGGCGCCATCACCACCAGCGACAACCCCATGGACCTGGCCATCAACGGCGCGGGTTTCTTCCAGATCACCGATGGCAAGAGCCCGGTGCAGTACTCGCGCAACGGCCAGTTCAAGGTCGACCGCGACGGCTTCATCGTCAACGCCTTCGGCAAGAAGCTGATGGGCTATGCCGCCGATGGCCTGGGCGTCATCCAGCCGGGTCAGGCGGTGTCGCTGCAGCTTCCCACCGGCGGTGTGAGCCCCAAACCCACCAGCCGCATGGACATCGAGATGAACCTCGACTCGCGCCAGGGCATCACCACGCCGGTGGCTGGCGCGGCCATCGACTTCAACGACGCCGCCACCTACAACAACGCCACCTCGCTGACGCTGTACGACGCCAAGGGCCAGGAAGTGGCGCTGACCTACTACTTCCAGAAATCGGCCACCGACACCTGGAACGTCTACGCCACCGCCAACGGCGAAAGCGTGCTGGGCACGCCGGGCGCGCCCGACCCCATTTCCACCATCACCTTCGCTGCCGACGGCAGCGGCCCCCTCAGCCCCATCGGCCCCATCACCTTCACCGTGCCGGCCAGTGTGAACAGCCAGGGCGCCGACACCCTGGAGCTGACCGACATCATCCTGAACACTGGCGGTGCCACGCAGTTCGGCGCGGCCTTCAGCGTGACCGACCTGCGCCAGGACGGCTTCTCGTCGGGCCAGCTGGTGGCCATCGCCATCGAGAACAACGGCATCATCACCGCGCGTTACTCCAACGGCCAAAGCCGGCCGGCGGGGCAGATCGAAGTGGCCACCTTCCGCAACCCGCAGGGCCTGCAGCCCTCGGGCAGCAACGCCTGGTCGCGCACCTATGCCTCGGGCGACCCCGTCACCGGCGTACCGGGCGACGGCAACCTGGGCGTGCTGCAGTCGGGCGCGCTGGAGGAGAGCAACGTCGACCTCACCGGTGAGCTGGTGCAGATGATCACCGCGCAACGCATCTATCAGGCCAACGCGCAGACCATCAAGGCGCAGGACCAGGTTCTGCAGACCCTGGTCAACCTGCGCTGACTTTTCTTCCGGGGGCTGAGCCATGGACAGGTTGATCTATCTCGCGATGTCGGGTGCCAAGGCGAGCATGCAGCGCCAGGACTCGCTGGCCAACAACCTGGCGAATGCCTCGACCACCGGCTTTCGCGCCGAGATGCAGGCCTTTCGTGCCGTGCCGGTGCGCGGCGACGGTGCCAGCACGCGCGTGTTTGCGCTGGAATCGACCATCGGCCACAACACCGCGCCGGGCCCGGTGATGAACACCGGGCGTTCGCTGGACGTCGCCGTGGCCGGCAACAGCTGGCTGGCGGTGCAGAGCCTGGACGGCACCGAGGCCTACACGCGCGCCGGTTCGCTGCAGGTGAATGCCGAAGGCCAGCTCGTCACGCCCAGCGGCCTGCCGGTGCTGGGGGATGGCGGGCCCATCACGGTGCCGGCCAACGCCAGCATCGAGATCGGTGCCGATGGCAGCCTGACCAGCACCATCCCCGGCAAGCGCCCGGCGCAGGCCGGCAAGCTGAAGCTGGTGACGCCGGAGGCCGAAGCGCAGCTGGTGCGCGGCACCGACGGCCTGTTCCGCGCCGCCGACGGTGCCGACCTGCAGGTGGACGCCACGGCGCGCGTGCAGGCCGGCGCGCTGGAAGGCAGCAACGTGAGCCCGGTGGAAACCATGGTCGCGATGATCTCTGCGGCGCGCCAGTTCGAGCAGCAGATGAAGGCGCTGAAGGGTGCCGAGGAGCGCGAGCAGGGCGCGGCCAAGCTGTTGGCACCGCAGTAGCGGCCGCACTTCGATCGGCAACGGGCGCCTGCGGGCGCCCGTTGTGCTTTGCAGCGCCGAGATGGCGGGTTGCGGGGCCGCTTTTCCAGCGCTTGCCGGGCTTCAGTTCGAAAGATGATGGCGCACAGCCCAGAAAGGGCCTCGAAGGACAGCAGCACCATGATCCGCTCACTCTGGATAGCCAAGACCGGCATGGAAGGTCAGCAGAACAAGCTGGACGCCATCTCCAACAACCTGGCCAACGTCGGCACCAACGGCTTCAAGCGCGGCGGCGTGCAGTTCGAGGACCTGATGTACCAGAACCTGCGCCCGGCCGGCAGCGCGACCTCAGAGCAGACGCAGTTGCCCACCGGCCTGCAGGTGGGCCTGGGCGTGCGCACGGCGGCCAGCACACGCAACTTCGGCCAGGGTGCGCTGCAGAACACCGGCAACAACCTGGACGTCGCCATCCAGGGCCAGGGCTTCTTCCAGATCCAGATGCCCGACGGCAGCACCGGCTACACACGCGACGGTTCGTTCCAGCTCGACGCCGGCGGCCAGATGGTCACCAACCAGGGCTACGTGCTGCAGCCCGGCATCACCGTGCCGGCCAACGCGCTGAGCGTGAACATCGCGCCCGACGGCCGCGTGCAGGCCACCGTGCCGGGGCAGTCGGCCTTGCAGAACCTCGGGCAGATCCAGCTCGCCAACTTCATCAACCCGGCCGGTCTGGAATCGCGCGGTGGCAACCTCTTCGCCGAAACCGCCGCCAGCGGCGCGCCGCAGGCCGCCGCACCCGACAGCAACGGCCTGGGCCGCCTGCAGAAGGGCTATCTCGAAGCCAGCAACGTGAACGTGGTGGAAGAGCTGGTGAGCATGATCGCCACGCAGCGCGCCTATGAGCTGAACAGCAAGGCCATCCAGACCAGCGACCAGATGCTGCAGCGACTGGGGCAGCTGTGATGCAGGCCTTCGCCCACTGGCTGCCGCGTGCCGCCGCCGCGGCCGCCCTGCTGCTCAGCGCGGGGTGCAGCACCATCTTCCCGCGCGTGGAAGTGGCCGACACCAAGCCGCTGGCGGCCGCCGCCATCCCGGCCTCGGTGGCGCCGCCCGATGCCACCAGCGCCATGGCCTCGCAGGGCGGCATCTTCCAGGCCGCACGCTACCGGCCGCTGTTCGAGGACCACCGCGCGCGCCTGGTGGGCGACACGCTCACGGTGCAGATCGTCGAGAAGGTGACGGCCACTGCCAAGAGCACCAGCAGCGTCGACAAGGCGGGCAGCCTGGAGATGGGCGTCAGCGCCTTGCCCGGCCTCAACCCCAAGGCCCTGGTGCGCGGCACGGCGTCGGGCAGTTCGGCCAGCGCCTTCGAAGGCAAGGGCGCCACCGAAAACAGCAACGACTTCAGCGGCACCATCACCGCGGTGGTGCGCGGCGTGCTGCCCAACGGGCACCTGCTGATCGCCGGCGAAAAGCAGATCGGCGTCAACGAAAACGTCGACGTGCTGCGCTTTTCGGGCCAAGTGGACCCGCGCGCCATCCTCGCCGGCAACAGCGTGCAAAGCGCGCAGATCGCCAACGTGCGCCTGGAACAGCGTGGCCGTGGCCAGCAAAGCGAAGCCCAGCGCATCGGCTGGCTGTCGCGCGTGTTCCTGAGCCTGGCTCCGTTCTGAACACCGAGGCCGCCATGACCTTCCGCAGTTTTCTCAAGCTCTACCTCAGCGTCGCCGTGGCCGCGCTGCTGGCGCTGGTGGGTTTTGCCACCGCGCTGCCTGCAGCGGCCTCGGTGCGCGTGATGGACGTGGCCAATGTGCAGGGCGCCCGCAGCAACCAGTTGCTGGGTTATGGCCTGGTGGTGGGGCTGGACGGCACCGGCGACCAGACGACGCAGGCGCCGTTCACCACCCAGAGCGTCACCGCGATGCTGCAGCAGATGGGCGTGACGCTGCCGCCCGGCGTGAACATGCAGCTGCGCAACGTGGCCACGGTGCTGGTGACGACGCCAGGTGCTGGAGGTGACGGTGTCCTCGCTGGCCAACGCCAAGAGCCTGCGCGGCGGCACCCTGATTGCCACGCCGCTGAAGGGCGCGGATGGCCAGATCTACGCCATGGCCCAGGGCAACCTCGTGGTGGGCGGCGCCGGGGCCTCGGCCAACGGCTCGAAGGTGCAGATCAACCACCTCAGCGCCGGCCGCATACCCGACGGCGCGACGGTCGAACGTGCGGTGCAGAGCCCGGTGTTCGACAGCGCCGTGGCCCAGTTCGACCTCAAGGAAACCGACTACGCGATGGCCCGCAGCGTGGCCGCGGCCATCAACACCGCCAAGGGACAGGGCACCGCCATGGCGGTGGACGGCCGCACGGTGAGCGTGCGCATGCCTGACGCCACGCAGGATCGGGTAGGCTTTCTCGCCGACGTGAACGGGCTGTCGCTGGCACTGGAAAAGCCGCCCGCGCGCATCGTGCTGAACGCACGCACCGGTTCGGTGGTCATCAACGAGGCCGTCACCCTGGGCGCCTGCGCCGTGGCACATGGCTCGCTCACGGTGACCGTGACGACGACGCCGATGGTCAGCCAGCCCGGCCCGCTGGCCCAGGGCCAGACGGTGCGTGCCGACCGCTCCGACATCACCGTCAACCAGCAGGGCAGCGCGCTCATCCACCTGCCCTCGGGCGCCAAGCTCACCGACGTGGTGAAGGCGCTGAACACGCTGGGCGCGACACCGCAGGACCTGCACGCCATCCTGCAGGCGATGAAAAGCGCCGGCGCCCTGCGTGCCGACATCGAAGTGATCTGAAGACCGCCATGGCCGCCATTCCCCCCAGCCTGCTCAACCCCCAGCAAGGCCTGAGCACCGACACCCGTTCGCTGGACGGCCTGCGTTCGCGCGCGGCGCACGACCCCAAGGGCTCGGTGCGTGAAGCCGCCAAGCAGTTTGAAAGTCTCTTCATGGGCGAACTGATGAAGAGCATGCGCGCCACCACGCTGAAGAGCGAGAGCGAAGACGGCGGTGGCGCCGGCGCCGGCGGCATGGCCACCGACATGCTGGACCAGCAGTTCGCCGCGAAGATGAGCGGCCTGCCCGGCGGCCTGTCCGAGGCCATCATGAAACAGCTCGAACGCCAGATGGGCATGACGCCCGGGCCGATACCGGTGACGAAGTCGGCCAACAACACGCCCGCGCCCCTGGGTGCGCAGCCGGCGGCCACACGCATTCCGCAAAGCGGTGCCGCCGGTTTCGTGCAGCAGCACAGCGAAGCGGCGCGCCAGGCCGAAGCGCAGACCGGCATTCCGGCCACCTTCATGGTTTCACAGGCGGCGCTGGAAACGGGCTGGGGCCGCAAGGAAATCCGCCATGGCGATGGCAGCCCCTCCTTCAATCTGTTCGGCATCAAGGCCACCGGCAACTGGAAGGGCCCCACCGCCGAGGTGACCACCACCGAATACATCAACGGCAAGGCGCAGAAGGTGGTGGCCAAGTTCCGCGCCTATGGCAGCTACGCCGAGAGCTTTGCCGACTACGCCAAGCTCATGAAGGACAGCCCGCGCTACGCCGGCGTGGTGCAGGCCGCAGCGGTGGGCGCGCAGAAGGCCGGCACGCGCGTGGCCGAGTCGGCCGTGGCGGCCAGCGGTTTTGCCCATGGCCTGCAGAAGGCGGGTTATGCCACCGACCCCGCCTACGCCGACAAGCTGACGCGCGTCATCAACACCACGCTGCGCCTGCAGCGTTCACTGGCCTGACCGGCTTGGGGAAGAACTGATGGGCAGTTCACCGCTGATGTCGCTGGGCGTTCGCGCCATGGCGGCCAACTACGCCGCCTTGCAGACCACCGGCCACAACATCGCCAATGCCAACGTGGCGGGCTATTCGCGCCAGCAGGCCATACTGGCCACGTCACCCGGGCAGTTCACCGGCGCCGGCTTTTTCGGGCGCGGCGTGGATGTGGTCAGCGTCTCGCGTTCGCACAACGAGTTCCTCACCCGCGAGTCGGCCAACTCGCAGTCGCTGGCATCGATGGACGCGACGCGCCTGTCGCAGTTGAAGCGCCTGGAGAACGTCTTCCAGACGGGTGAGTCGGGCCTGGGCTATGCGGCCACCGAGCTTTTCAACGCCATGGTCGACCTGTCGAGCCGGCCCACCGACCTGGCCACGCGCCAGGTGGTGCTGGCGCGTGCTTCCGACATGGCGATGCGCTTTTCGGAAGCCGGCAGCACGCTGGACCAGACCCAGGCGTCCGTCACGTCGGAATTGAAGTCGACCGTGGCCGAGATCAACCAGCTCACGAAGTCCATCGCTGCGGCCAACCAGCGCATCGCCGCGCTGCGCGGTTCCGGCCAGCCGGCCAACGACGTGCTGGACGAACGCGATCGGCTGATCTCGCAGCTGTCCGAACGTGTCCAGACCACGCGCATCGATGCCGACGACGGCACGGTGGGCCTGTTCATCGCGGGTGGCCAGCGCCTGGTGCTGGGCGGCAGTTCCACCGACCTGATGGTGGTGGCCAGCGACATCGACCCCAGCCGCAGTGCCCTGGCCATGCGCGAGGGCACGGCGATACGCCGCATCGACGACGCCGGCCTGGGCGGCGGCTCGATGGCCGGCCTGCTGCGCTTCCAGAACAGCGACCTTGTGCAGGCGCGCAACCTGGTGGGCCAGCTCGCGGCGTCAGTGGGCGGTGCCATCAATGCACAGCAGATGCGCGGCCTGAGCCTGCAGCAGCCGCTGGGCAGCACGGCCTCGCAGCCGATGTTTGCGCTGGGCCCGCAACAGGCCTTGCCGCAAAGCGGCAATGTGCGCGACCCCAACACCAACCTGCCTCTCGGCGAGGTGGTGCTCACCATCACCGACGCGGCTGCGCTGGTGGCCAGCGACTACGAACTGCGCGAAAGCGCCAGCTCGCCCGGCAGCTGGGACCTGAGGCGCCTGTCTGACGGCCTGGTGCGCCCGGTGAACAGCGGCGACATCGTCGATGGCATGCAGATCGACATCAACAACGCCCAGCCGGGCGACCGTTTCCTGCTGCAGCCGGTGGCGCGCGCCGCCAACGGCATGCGCGCGCTGCTGAGCAGCCCGCTGGACATCGCAGCGGCATCGCCCCTGATGGCCACGGCAGCCAGCACGAACACCGGCACCGCCGCGGTGGGTGACCTGATCGTCACGACCACGCCGCTGCCCTTCGCGGGCAACAGCGAGCAGCTGCAGTTCTACCGCCTGACGCCGCCGGTCAACGGCATGGACTACGAGTACGTCTCCAGCATCACCGGGGCCGCCACGCCCTGGCGCACCGGCTTGCCGGTGGTGGGGGCCAATGGCTACACGCTGCAGCTCAGCGGCGTGCCGGCCGATGGCGATGTGATCAACATCGACCCCACGCCGGCCTCGTCGCTGGCCACCAACAACGGCAACGCGCGCGCGCTGCTGGCGCTGCGCGACAGCCCCATCGTCGGCGGCCGCACGATGACCGATTCCTGGTCGCAGTCCCTCGCCGACATGGGGGTTCGTGTCCAGAGCGCGGACTCGTCGGCCAGCATCTCGGCCGCGGTGGCGCAGCAGACCGAGCAGGTGCGCAGCGGCCAGGACGGCGTGAACCTCGACGAGGAAGCCGCGCGCCTGATCCAGTTCCAGCAAAGCTACCAGGCCGCC
>LNFM01009304.1_pt1 | contig 14382 bp, 17 predicted proteins | sample 596031 | NCBI WGS metagenome assembly LNFM01 (sample SAMN04254537, study PRJNA301005) | activated carbon metagenome | isolation source: dual media filters at the Ann Arbor, Michigan drinking water treatment plant | place: USA: Ann Arbor
TGACGAAGCAAGCGATGACGGCGCGGAAACAATTTCGCTCGAGGACGCCGACGCGGAAGTGACCGGCGGCAAGAAAACTAAGGGTATCGGCGATCCTGAACTCGAATCCGAAGACGATGTCGAAGTCGAAGGCAGCGACGACGAAGAAGACAACACCTTCCTTGTCACCGACGATGAAGAAGAAGGCGGCGACGTCTCCGACATCATCGGCGACGGCATCGGCAAAGACGACGAAACCTAAGCGCGTTGGCTTCTCTGCGTTTTGGCAGTAGACGTTCGCGTATTCCCAAGTCCGGCTTGTTTCGAGCCGCGATGGGAGTGGGGCCATAGCTCAGCTGGGAGAGCGCCTGCATGGCATGCAGGAGGTCGGCGGTTCGATCCCGCCTGGCTCCACCAATTTCCTCCCAGCACACTGAAACTTCGCGGCTTTTCCTGCCGCTTGAATGCCCTTGTCCGGTTCCCATATGGAGGGAGCCGGTAGCGGTGCTCGTTTCCGGCTTTGGGCGCCAAATCCGGGCCCACCCACAAAGTCGCTTGAACGAGGACTTTGCTACGATGTCGCGAGTTCAATCCCTTTCGAGTCCGTTTTTGCTCGGCTTCGACCAAATCGAGCGGGCGCTCGACCGCGTCTCAAAAGCAGCGGACGGCTACCCGCCCTACAACATCGAAAGGCTGCGCGGGGCGGAAGGCAAAGCCGAACGGCTTCGGATCACCTTGGCTGTTGCGGGATTTTCCCGCGACGAGATCGACATCACTGTCGAGCAGAAAGAGCTGACGATCCGCGGCCGGCAGCAGGACGATTCCGGAGAACGCGAATACCTACATCGCGGAATCGCGGCGCGTCAGTTCCAGCGCACTTTCGTCCTCGCCGACGGAATCGAAGTGGTCGGCGCGGATCTGCGCGACGGACTTCTATCCGTCGATCTGGAGCGCCCCGAGCGGGCGAACCAGGTGCGCCGGGTCGAGATTTCGAACGGCACCGCCAAGTAAGGAAGGAGTACCACCATGACGAACAACCATGAGCAGTCTCTTACCCCCGAAGCTTTCGCCATTCTCGGCGGCGGCCAGGTCGCCTATGTGCGCGAGATCAAATCGGAAGAAGTGAAGTCGCTCTTTCCGCAAGCGCCCCTGATGGCGCCAGGCTTGAAGCTGTTTTCGCTTCATGCCGCAGACGGCACGCCGATCATCGTGACCGACAGCCGCGAAGCCGCGATTGCGGCTTCACTCGAGAACGAACTCGACATGGTGAGCGTGCACTAAACGAATGAGCCTGAAGAATTAGGCGGCGTTGCTCGCGGCAGGAGCCGTGAGCAACGCATACGCTGTGCTCGCGTCACGAGCCGAGCGCAGTTTTTTTGCGACCTCGGGGTCACGCAGAAGACGCGCAATGCGGGCGAGCGCTTTTAAGTGATCGGCACCGGCCGCTTCAGGCGCAAGCAGCAGAAAAATCAGATCGACCGGCTCGCCATCGAGCGATTCGAAATCGACGGGCGCATCGAGGCGCGCAAATAAACCGACGATACGATCTAGCTTCGGGAGCTTGCCGTGCGGAATCGCAACGCCGCCGCCGACGCCGGTCGAGCCAAGCCGCTCGCGGCGCAGTAACGTCTCGAAAATCTCCCGCTCGTCATGGCCGGCCAGGCTTGCAGCATGCGCTGACAATTCCTGAATCGCCTGCTTTTTGTTGGTTGCCTTGAGCGAGGGAAAGACCGCGTTCGGTGCGAGCAAATCGCTAAGCGGCATGGTCTCTATCCGTTATTCCGGTTCCAAAATCGCGTTGCCATTTATTCGCAACACGATCCGGGGGTGACCGAAGGCGGGGGTATAGGGGGGCCTCCCTGCCCGGTCAACGTCCTATTTGACGGTCTTCGGGGATGGGTCGATCCATCCGATGTTACCGTCGCGTCTCTTGTAAACGATGTTGATTCCGCCGCTCGTCGCATGACGGAATACGACCACCGGCGCGCCGGTCAGATCGAGTTCGGCGACAGCGTCACTCACGGAAAACTCCGGAAGTGTGGAAGTCGATTCGGCGATGGTCGCCGGCGACCATCCTTCCTGTTCTTCGATTTCCTCGTCGGGCGCCTCGATCACCGAGTAAGCCGCGAACTGTTCCGCCTCTCGCGCGCGAATCGCTGCACTTCTGTCTTTCAGGCGGCGTTTGTAACGGCGCAGGCGCTTCTCGATTTTCGTCGCTGCATCATCGGCCGCGAGAATCGCATCCTGCGCTGAGCCGTGCGCTTCGAGTACGGTGCCGGAATCGAGATGCAGCACGCAGTCGGCGCGAAAGCCCGACCCTTCGCGTGAGATCGTGACGTGACCGGACGAGCCGTGCTGAAAATACTTGGAAAGCGCTTCGTCTACTTTCTCGGTAATCCTCGTGCGCAAGGATTCGCCGACGTCTACGCTTTTTCCGGATACGCGGAGCATATTTTCCACTCGCCTTGCATCAATTGGAGATAGGGCCGGCTCGTTTCTCGCGGCGGCGCTGTACCGAAGAAGGAATCCGAAGCGCCTCGCGGTACTTTGCAACTGTGCGGCGGGCAATGTCGATGCCCTGATCCTTGAGTTTCGCAACGATGGTATCGTCGGAGAGAATATCGTCGGGCTGCTCTTCGTCGATCAGCCGCTTGATGCGGTCGCGCACCGCTTCCGAGGAATGCGCTTCGCCGCCTTCCGAGGAAGCGATCGAGGACGAGAAAAAGTATTTCAATTCGAAGATACCGCGCGGCGTTGCCATATACTTGTTCGCGGTGACGCGTGAAACCGTGGACTCGTGCATCTGGATCGCGTCGGCGACCATGCGCAGGTTCAGTGGCCGCAAGTGCTGCACGCCCTGCACCAGAAACGCATCCTGCTGCCGCACGATTTCGGTCGCTACCTTGAGGATGGTACGGGCGCGCTGGTCCAGGGAGCGCGTGAGCCATGTCGCGGTTTGCATACATTCGGTCAGGAAGGCTTTTTCCTTGTCCGAGATCGGGCTCTTTGTAACCCGCGAATAATAGATCTGGTTCACGAGCACGCGCGGCAGCGTGTCGGAATTGAGCTCCACATTCCAGCCGCCGTCAGACGCGGGCCGCACGAATACATCCGGCACAATCGGTTGCACGACGCCGCCACCGAATACGAGGCCCGGCTTCGGGTTGAGCCGCCGCAGTTCTGCGACCATGTCGGAAAAATCCTCCTCGTCGACATTGCAGAGTTTTCTGAGCTGCGCGAAATCGCGCCTGGCGAGCAGATCGAGATTGGCAACCAGCGTCTTCATCGCCGGATCGAGACGATCGCGTTCACGCAGCTGGATTGCGAGACATTCGGCCAGATCGCGCGCACAGACGCCGGGCGGGTCGAAGTTCTGTAACTCGACAAGCACGGCTTCGACATCGGCAAGCGGTGCACCGAGTTTTTCGGCCATGCCTTCGAGAGCGCCGCGCAGGTAGCCCGCTTCATCGACCGAATCGATCAGATGCTGGCCAATCAGTCTTTGCACGGGATCGAGCGGCGCAAGCGACAACTGGCGCGAAAGATGATCCGGCAGCGTTACCTCTGCGGAGACAAAAGCTTCCAGATTGTAATCGTCATCCGGACGTCCGCCGGTACCGACGCTTGCCCACTCCGAATACGCGGCGGGCTCCTGCGCAGCCTGTGTCGCTTCGGAGGGCGCCGCAGGCGCATCATCGGGAAAGACATTCTCGAGATTGGTGCCAAGCCCTTCTTCCATCGCGGCGCGGCTCTCGTAGCGGTCTTCCATCCAATCGTCGCCGGAAGAAGAAGTCTCGCCGCGTTCGGAAAACTCTTCGCTTTTGCTTTGCGCTTCCTGTGCGCCGTCGCCCCGCTCCGCCTCGGGTCCTTCTTCACGCTCGAGCAGCGGATTGCGCTCCAGCTCCGCTTCGACGAATGCGATCAGGTCGAGATTGGAAAGCTGCAAGAGCTTGATCGCCTGCATCAGCTGCGGCGTCATCACGAGCCCCTGGCCGACGCGCATCTCAAGTTTTTGCGAGATCGCCATTACAGCTCGAACTCCTCGCCGAGATAGAGACGGCGAACTTCATCGCTTTCGACGATTTCTTCCGGTGTGCCTTCCATCAGCACGCGACCGGAATGAATAATGTAGGCGCGATCAACGAGGCCGAGCGTCTCGCGCACATTGTGGTCGGTAATCAGAACGCCGATACCGCGATCGGTGAGATGACGGACGAGCTGACGGATGTCGCCGACCGCGATCGGATCGATGCCAGCGAAAGGTTCGTCGAGCAGCATGTAATGCGGGTTGGTCGCAAGCGCGCGCGCGATTTCTACGCGGCGGCGCTCACCGCCGGAGAGCGCGATTGAAGGAGATTTGCGGATGTGCTGGATCGCAAACTCGTCGAGTAGTTCATTGAGCCGCTGCTCGCGGTGCTTGCGGTTTGGCTCGACCACTTCGAGCACCGCGCGCAGATTGTTTTCGACGCTGAGGCCACGGAAGATCGATGCTTCCTGCGGCAGGTAGCCGATACCGAGCCGCGCGCGGCGATACATCGGCAGCTTCGTCACATCGTGACCGTCGAGCGAAATCTGGCCCGCATCGGGCTCAACAAGACCTGTCACCATGTAGAAGCAAGTGGTCTTGCCGGCGCCGTTCGGCCCGAGGATGCCGACGACTTCGCCGCGCATGACGTCGATCGAAACGTCGCTCACGACCTTGCGGCCGCCATAACTTTTCTGAAGTCCATCGGCCGCGAGAATGCCATCACCGTGAACCGGCACGTGGGGCGGATGCGCATGCGGACGCGGGCCTTCCCTGCGCTCGCCGCGCGCGATCTCGCGCATGCGCTCTTCGACATCGAAGATACCTTCGCCGTGACGCGCGGCCGGTTGCGCGGGCGGCCGCGCAGGCGCCTGCGGGCGTGGACGTTCTTCCACCGGCGCAGGACGACGCGGCTCTGGCTCTGCTGCTTTTTGCCGGGGCGTTGGCGCGGCAGCCGGGCGCTGCTGCGGTGCTTGTTGCGGAACTTGTGGTTGCGGGGCTTGCGGCGTCGCCCGGGGCATCGGCGATTGCGGACGCGGTGCGTCCTGCTGTGGTGCGCGGCGGTCAGGAGAGCGCGGCGCAGGCGCATCGAGCCGCCACTGATCGGACAGCGCGGGCTTGTCTCGCTGATCTTTGCTACCGGACCGGAACCAGGGGACTTTCAGCGTCCTCACTCCATCTGCATCGCCGGCTTCGGAAGGAAGCTTGCGTGCTTCTCGCGGGGAGAATCGAACCGGTTTTGGCGGGATTTCAGGCCCCGCCAAGGCCAAATTCGCACGGAATGTGAGTTTGGTAGCCCGTTCGCGGGCGTGAAGCAAATCAGAGAAGCAAAAGCGGGGCCAATTCTAGTTGGCCGGAGCCTGCTTCTTGCGGGACGAGGACTTGTCGCTGTCCTTCTTGTCTTTGTTCTTGCCCTTCTTGTCGTCCATTGAGCTCGGGACGAGCACGCCGGTTACCCGTTTGGCATCGAGCTTCGAGGTGCCGGTCGTAAGATTCACGGTCAGCTTGTCGCCGTTCATGATGTTGCCGCCCTGCGTTAGCACCACGTTGCCGTCGAGGATGACGATGTTGGCCGCCATTTCGAAGGTGCCTTTGTCGCCGACCGCCTTCTGATCCTTTGCGGTTACGATCACGCCGCCTACTGCGATCAACCGCTTGATGCGTTGCGCGGATTCGCTTTTCTGCTGGCTTTTTGTCGCTGGCACCTGCTGGCGCGGGTCCGCGCCGAGCGCGCTGCCTTCGTAATGCACTTCGAGTTCGCGGCAGCGCATGGTGGTATCGCCCTGCACGACGACAACGTTGCCGCGGAAGATCGCGATCTTTTCCTTGTCCTTGACCTCGAATGAGTTAGCTTCGATTTTGACCGGGTCTTTGCGGTTGCGGCTGAAGCCCTGAAACGCATTTCCTTGCGGGCTCGCGACAGCAGGCGCCGCATTCTGCGCAAACGATATCGACACACCAGCGCCCGCAAGCAACAGCATCGAGAGAGCGGCGACTGCTAGCCGTGAAACAATATTCGGTCGCGTTCGTGTTGCTCGGATCATTGCTGCGCCTCGTCCCGCGGCGGCGGCAATTTCAGCAGAACGGATACATTGCCTTCAAAGACGGCGCGCGCGCCATTGTCGAAGACTTCCATGCGGTCTGCGCGAACCGAACCGCTGTTGAAAATAATATCGACCGGCTTCTCGGTGATGACATACCCGCGCTTCACTTCGATCAACGCATCCTCGAGCTTGCCTTCATAGCCGGCGGTCGAGCGGATCACGATGCCTTCGGTGAGCCGAACGACGTCCCCCTTCGCATCGTAGAGACCCTTGGTGGCGTTCAGTTCGGTCATGCCGTTTCCGGTCAGAACAAAGCTCGCCTTGATGCCTTCGAGTTCGACAATATTGGTCGTGGTGAGATCCTGCGAAGCGGCGGTCGCAGTGATGTTGTAACCGCGGCCATCCTTGGTGAAGCCTGAAAGCTTCGGCGCATCCATCACGAGCTTGTTGCCCTGAATCGAGAGCTTCAGCATATCGAGCGGGAAATCGCGCACGATCCGGAACGGATCGAGCCAGGCGACGAAAGCCGCAAGCGAGAGAATCACAATCGCAAGAACCGGCAAGACGCGGCGAAGGAAGCGGACGCGCGAAGAGTGGCGCACCGCCTGTCCATAGCGGTGGCTCCGCGGATCGGTGCGAGAACGCCGCGGGCCGGGGCCGGCGCCGGAATCGTGCTCCGGCCAGCGCGAATAGGCTTGATCACTCATTGGTTGGCAGGTCTATCGCCGGAAATTGCGGCATTCGAACGGCCCTTCTACTCCCGAAAAGCCTTCAGGAATGGGCAAAAATGTCCTCTTCCGCCCAGCCACCGAGGTCGAGCGCGACCCTGGTCGGAAGAAAGCTGAAGCAGGCCTCGGCAAGCGCCGCGCGGCTTTCGCGGGCGAGCATCTCGTCGAGTTTCGCCTTGATGTCGTGAAGGTAGAGCACATCGGACGCGGCATAGGCGACCTGCGCCTCGGAGAGCTCGTTCGCGCCCCAATCCGAACTCTGCTGCTGCTTCGACATGTCGATGTTGCAAAGCTCGCGCGCGAGATCCTTTAGGCTGTGGCGGTCGGTGTAAGTGCGCGTGAGACGCGAGGCGATCTTGGTGCAGTAAACCGGCTGCGGCATGACGCCGAGATTTTTGTAAAGCACCGCGAGATCAAAGCGCGCGAAGTGAAAAATTTTCGGCTTCGAAGTGTCGGCAAGCAGCTTCGCAATGTTCGGCGCGCTCGGCTTTCCCACGGGAATCTGCACAACATCGGCGGTGCCGTCGCCGGGCGAAAGCTGCACGACGCAAAGCCGGTCGCGGCTTGGATTCAATCCAAGCGTCTCAGTGTCGATTGCGACCGCGCCCTTGTAGCGCGAGAGGTCCGGTAGGTCGCCTTTGTGCAGTCTGATCGTCATTTCGAATCTCAAAGTCCGTAGCCGAGGTGCACGCGCAGCCAAACAATTCCAAGCGGGATGGCGATGCAAAGTCCGATCAACACCACCATCGAAATCATCGGCTGCCAGGCCAGCGCCCACTCCATCTGAGCGGGCGTCATTCCTTGCGGCGTCTGCTTTTCGATCTCGTCCCGTCCGAGGCGGAGAACATACCAGCTTATGATCCGCAAAATGATTAACGCCGCAATCAGCGCCACTCCGACCGCGCCGAACAAGGGAAAGAAGCTGGTGGCGCAGCTTTCGGTCGCAAGCAACCCGACCGCCGGGATCGGCAATGTCAGGAGATGCACAAAGCCGTACGAAGGATGGCTCGAAAGCACATCAAACTCGACACGTCCTGCGCGCTGCGGCACCGGGATCGGGACCGGCAATACACCCTTTACGGCATGCACCGGCGTCCACACAATCTTGGCAATCTTCGGCTTGAAAATCCGGCGCAGCGCGAAGAGCCCGCAGGCAAGTCCGAACAGCACAATTCCGATCGAGGAGCCATCGACGCCGAAGCCTGCCGGCGGGCAGCCGCGCAAGCCGACGCGGTCGAGCCACGAGCCGAACGCAAGCGCGAGGGGAATGATCGTCAGAAATTCTAGAAACCAGACTTCAATGATGGACGGCACGCGGCGTAAGAGGCGGTCGAGCGCGAAGATGCCGTTCAATAAAGCCATCTTTGAAAATCGCGCCTGCTTGTCCGCAGACATGGTGCCCAGGAGAGGACTCGAACCTCCACGGTGTTACCCGCTAGTACCTGAAACTAGTGCGTCTACCAATTCCGCCACCTGGGCAGGTGTCGCTGGCCGTCAAGCGGGGCTTGGTACGGCCTCGCCTCCGGCCTTGTCAATCGAAGCCGCAGCCAGCGTCGAACGGCGCTTTGACGGCGAAAAACCGATCTTGTAACGCTCGGAGAGAGCCCGGCTTTCCCAGTGAGATTCAGAAAAATGGCGCAGATTCCGTCCGACCGTTTGGTGACGATTTACGGCGGCTCCGGCTTCGTCGGACGCCACCTCGTGCGCGCACTCGCCAAGCGCGGCTGGCGCATCCGCGTCGCCGTCCGCCGCCCCGATCTCGCCGGCCACCTCCAGCCGCTTGGCGTCGTCGGGCAAGTGCAGCCGGTGCAGGCAAATTTGCGCTTTCCTGATTCGGTCGCGCGCGCGGCGGAAGGCTCGACGGCGATCGTGAATCTCGTCGGCATTCTTTATCAGAGTGGCGCGCAGCGCTTCGACGCGGTGCAGGCTGAGGGCGCGGCAACCGTCGCAAAAGCCGCGAAGAAAGAAGGCGCGCGCCTTGTGCAGATGTCCGCGATCGGCGCCGATAAGGATTCAGATTCCGATTATGGCCGCACCAAAGCGCTCGGCGAACAAGCCGCGCTTGCCGCGAAGCGCGACGCGATCATCGTGCGCCCGTCCATCGTATTCGGGCCAGAAGACGACTTCTTCAATCGTTTCGCTTCGCTCGCACGCTTTTCTCCGTTCCTGCCGCTGATCGGCGGCGGGACCACGAAATTCCAGCCGGTTTTCGTCGGCGATGTCGCGGAAGCGATAGCGAAAGCGGTCGAAGGCGAAGCGCGCGGCGGCGAAGCGTATGAGCTGGGCGGACCGGAAGTCCTTAACTTCCGCGAATTGATGGAGCTCACGCTCGAGCAGATCGGCCGCAAACGTCTGCTCGTACCGCTGCCGTGGACGGTGGCGCGCATTCAGGCGTTCTTCCTCGGCATGATGCCGAAGCCGATGCTGACCGGCGATCAGGTGACGATGCTGGAGACCGACAACGTCGTCTCTGCGAAAGCGAAGTCCGAGCAGCGCACGCTGGAAGGCCTCGGCATCAACCCGACTGCGATGCGCGCAATTTTGCCGAGCTATCTCTGGCGCTATCGTAAGGCCGGACAGTTCACGAAGACGACCGCCTGAACTAGCCCGCGAGATAGAGACCGGCGAGCGCAGCCGAGCCAACAATAATCCGCCACCAGCCGAACAGCGCGAAACCGTTCCTCGATACGAAGTCGAGGAGCGCGCGCACCACGATCAGCGACGCGCAGAACGCCGCGACAAAACCGACGACGACCAGCACGCCGTCATCCATCGTGAGATTCTTGTAGTTCTTTGCAAGATCGTACGTGAATGCACCTAACATCGTCGGCATCGCGAGGAAGAACGAAAATTCCGCCGCTGCGCGGCGATCTAGGCCGAGCATAAGCGCGCCGACGATTGTCGAGCCGGAGCGCGAAACGCCGGGGATCAGCGCGAGACATTGAAACAGCCCAATGCCGAGCGCGGTCATCGGTGGCAATGCCATCGCGTCCTGATACTTCGGATTGAACGCAATCTTGTCGACCAAGATCAGAATGACGCCGCCGACGATCAGAGCAGTCGCGATCAGTCGCGGGCTTTCGAACAGCACGGTCTTGATGAAGCCATGCAGGAGAACGCCCGCGAGTGCTGCGGGAATAAACGCAAGAATAATCCCGAGCGCAAAACGCCGCGCAGCCGAATCGTAGGGAACGGCGAAAGCCACCCTCGCCAGCCGCGTAAAATAGACCACCACGACACCGAGGATCGCGCCGAGTTGGATCAGCACCTCGAAGGTCTTGCCGGTGGTCTCAAACTTCAGGAAGTGCGTGGCGAGCAGAAGATGCCCGGTCGAGGAGACCGGGATGAATTCGGTGCCGCCTTCGAGGAAGCCGAGGAGCAGCGCTTCCAGCATTTTTGCAAGGGTCATTGCTCGCTCCGGCGGAGATTGATTCGTGCGCGTGCTTAGCGTGCCGCGAGTCGCGCCGTAAAGGAAAGCACGTCAAACCTTTGCCGATTTCACGCGCTTTTTATGCGGACGCCCGGCTGCGCCGATTTATTAAGAAAATTAAGAAAGTTCGGGCAGGAAAGCAGGCAATGCAGCTTTATCACCAGTTCTTCTGCCCCCATTCGCGCTTCGTCCGTCTCGTGCTCGCAGAGTACGCAATCGAGACGGCCCTCGTGGAGGAACACGAATGGCGGCGGCGCCCGGAATTTCTCGCGCTCAATCCGGCTGGCACCGTTCCGGTGCTGATGGATGAAGCGCTTGCTGTCCCCGGCGCAAGCGTGATCGCCGAGTACCTGGATGAGAGCTACGGCAGCCAGGTCGATGACAAGCGGCTGATGCCGAAAGCCAGCAACGAGCGCGTCGAAGTGCGCCGGCTGATGACCTGGTTCAATTCGAAATTCTTCAACGAAGTGAGCGAGCACATCGCGCGCGAAAAAATCTGGAAGCGTTATATGCGTCCAGAGGAAGGTGGCGGGCCGCCGGATTCCTTCGTTATTCGCGCTGCGCGCGCCAATATCGGCGAACATTTGCGCTATCTCGGCTGGCTTGCGAAAACCCGCAAATGGCTCGCCGGCGAGAAGCTCACTTATGCAGATCTCGCCGCCGCGGCTCATTTGTCGACCTGCGACTACTTTGGTGACGTGCCGTGGAGCGAGGACGAAAACGCAAAGAACTGGTACGCGAAGATCAAATCGCGCCCGTCGTTCCGCGAGCTACTCACGGAGACGATTCCGGGCCTGCCGCCGGCGGCCAGCTACACGAATCTGGACTTCTGAAAAATCCCGAAGAACTGAAAGCCGAAATCGTCGCGCGAGCGCGCGAAGAGGGCTTCGATGCCGTCGGCGTCGCGCATCCGGATTCGATCCAGGAAGCCGCGCCACATCTGCATCAATGGCTCGCGCAGCAACGCCACGGCGATATGGCGTGGATGGAAACGCACGCGAACCGGCGCGAACACCCGAATGCGCTCTGGGACGGCGCGGGTACGGTCGTGATGTTCGGACTGAACTACGGACCCGATCACGATCCGCGCGATATTCTCGAAGAAAAAATGCGCGGCGCGATTTCTGTTTACGCGCAGGGCGACGACTACCACGAGTTGATTAAGGGTAAGCTCAAGCGACTCGGCCAATGGCTCGCACACAGGACCGGCGAAGAACTGAAAGTCTTTGTCGATACTGCACCGCTGATGGAAAAGCCGCTCGCGCAAGCTGCCGGCCTTGGCTGGCAGGGCAAACATACGAATCTTGTCTCGCGCGAACGCGGCTCCTGGCTTTTTCTCGGCGCGATGCTGACGCGCGTAACGCTTCCGCTAGACGAGCGTGAGATCGATCACTGCGGCTCATGCCGTGCGTGTCTCGATGTCTGTCCGACCGATGCGTTCCCTGCGCCTTATCAGCTGGACGCGCGCAAATGCATTTCGTATCTGACGATCGAACACAAAGGCCCGATCCCGCGCGAGTTCAGAAAAGCGATCGGCAACCGGATCTATGGTTGCGACGATTGTCTTGCCGCCTGTCCGTGGAACAAGTTTGCGAGCATCGGGCGTGAGCAGAAACTGGCCGCACGCGAGGAGAACCGCGCGCCGTCGCTTTCTGAGCTTGCGGCGCTCGACGATGCCTCATTTCGCGCGCGCTTCTCGAAGTCGCCGATCAAGCGGACGGGGCGCGAGCGCTTCGTGCGGAACGTTCTGATTGCGATCGGAAACTCGGGATCGCCAACACTCGCGCCTGATGTGCTCGCGCGGCTCGCAGACGAATCGCCGCTGGTGCGCGGTGCCGCGGTATGGGCCGCTTCGCAATTGATGAGCGCAGATGATTTCGTCGCACTGAAGAAAGAGAAATCATCCGGTGAGAAAGACGAATCCGTTTCTGCTGAATGGCGCGTAGTCTAGGCGTTGATCTCGCCCGTGAGTTCGTCCACCGTCTTCAACAATCGCTCGATATCTTCCGGCCGCGACAGCCGGTGATCGCCGTCCTTCACGAGCGTCATCGTCACATCGTCCTGCGCAAGACACGAGACGAGTTTCATCGCGTGCTGCCACGGCACATCCGGGTCGAGCACGCCTTGTAAAATCCGTACCGGGCATTTCACCTCGATGGGCTTGCCCATAATGAGATGCTTGCGGCCATCCTCGATCAGCTTCTTCGTAATCGCGTAAGGCTCGTCGCCATAAACCGAAGGCCGCTGCCACTGCCCTGTCGTATCGATCTCCCGGCGAACTTCCTCGGAGAAGCTCTTCCACATCAGTTCTTCGGTGAAGTCGGGTGCGGGCGCGATCAGAATTAGCCCGGCGAGTTTCGCGTTTGGCGCGAGCTTTGGGTCGCGCGCCAACGCCTGCGCGAGTAGCAATGCCATCCAGCCGCCCATCGAAGACCCGACCACAATCTGCGGACCCTTGGCGCGGTTTGAAAATACCGCGAGCGCATCTTCGAGCCAGCTTGAAATCGTACCGTCCTCGAATTTCTCGCCGCTCTCGCCATGTCCCGAATAATCGAAGCGGATCGAAGCGCGGCCGGCCTTTGCCGCATGTTCATCCAATGCGACAGCCTTGGTGCCCTTCATGTCGGATTTGAAACCGCCGAGCCAGAAAACGCCGGGCGAAGTGCCGAGACGCGCACGAATAGCGATGCGGCGCGGCGGATTACCTACGGATAGATACTCGGGTTCATCGCTCATCTTTGCCGCGTAATATGCCGCCTAACCGAACGCAAGCCGCCTTGCGAATGCCGCATCCGGATTTTAAGAATCCGCCCGTGGCGATTCCCGCACCCCATATGAACGAGCGCCCGCTCACCGTTGTGCAGGTCATTCCCGACCTGCAACCGGGCGGCGCCGCCAATCACACCTTGGAGATTGCTGAAGCGCTGACCCGCGCCAAGCATCGCGCAGTCATTGTGTCCGAAGGCGGTCGCATGGAGAGTGCGGCCGAACGCGCGGGCGCCACAGTGATCAAGCTACCGGTCGCTTCCAAGAACCCGACCCAGATGATCGCGAACGCACGCAAACTTGCGGAGCTTTCGCGCGATCTGAATGCCGATCTTCTGCACGCGCAAAGCCGCGCGCCGGCATGGAGTTGCCTGCTCGCGAGCCGCACTTCAAAAGTGCCGTTCATCGCGACCTATGACGGCAGCTTTTCCGAGCGCAATCCGCTGAAGCGCCTCTACAACAGCGTGATGGTGCGGGGCGCACGCGTGATCGCGCCGGGTGAGCGTCTCGCGAAAATGGTCGAAGAGCGCTACGGGACCGCGCGCGAAAAGATTTCCGTCGTGCCGAATGCAATCGATTTCGAAGCGTTCAACCCTTCGCATGTCGATCAGACGCAGCGTGCGCTGCTTGCGAGCCAGTGGGGTCTTTCACCGAAGGATCGCGTAATCCTGCTTCCGGGCCGGCTCTCGCGCCCGAGGCGCCGCACCTTCTGGTCGAAGCCGCCGGGCGGCTCCGGGAAGCGGGGCTGAAAGATTTCGTCTGCGTGTTCGCGGGCGAACACCCCGAGCGCTCGGGCTATACCGGCGATCTCTGGGATCAGGTACATCAGGCGGGACTTGCTAGCCGTATCCGCTTCGCAGGACATACCGAAGATATGCTTTCCGCCTACTCGCTCGCCGACATCGTGGTCTGCACTTCGGTCAGCCAGGGCGGCCACCGCCGCGCGGTGCTGGAAGCGCAGGCCATGGGCGTGCCAGTCGCGGTCTCCGACTCCGAGAACGGGGATGAAATCGTGCGCGCGGCTCCTTATATCTCTGACGCGCGGGCGACCGGCGTCTTGTACCGCTCCGGGGATTCGGCGGAACTCGCGCAGACTTTGTTTAAATTGCTTGCGATGGGCGCGCCCGCACGCCGCGCCATGGGCGTGCGCGGCCGGGAATGGATCGCCTCGCAATTCTCGAAAGAGAGCTTTTCGACGCGCCTGCTTGCGGTCTACCGCGACGTCGCCCGCAAATCTTCTTCATGATTCCAATCTCGGATAATTCCGAGATTTTCCGGCAAGTTGACTTGCCGCCCGTTTCTCACGATCTTCACTGTGCTTCGCCGAGTAGGGCCGATCTTCCCTTGAAGGTTCTGGTTCCGGCGTCACAGCGTTCGTTTTAACAGCTAGAGGAGACTGCCCCCATTCGT
>LNFM01009307.1_pt1 | contig 14378 bp, 18 predicted proteins | sample 596031 | NCBI WGS metagenome assembly LNFM01 (sample SAMN04254537, study PRJNA301005) | activated carbon metagenome | isolation source: dual media filters at the Ann Arbor, Michigan drinking water treatment plant | place: USA: Ann Arbor
TGCGTCCGGTGCGGTCACCGGCGTCAGCCTGGGCACGCTCGCCGCCAAGGGGTCGCTGTTCGTCACCCGGCCCACGCTGGGGACCCACCTCGTGCCGCGCAGCCGCCTGGAGGCCTCGGCCAAGGAGATGTTCGATCTCATGCTGGCCGGCACGATCAAGGTCGACATCGACCAGCGTTACGCGTTGGCTGACGTGGCACAGGCGCATCGTGACCTGCAGGCGCGCAAGACCACCGGCTCGTCGCTGCTGTTGCCCTGAGCCTATGCGAGGCCGTCGGCGGTCTCTTGCGATGGCGCCGGCGATGTTTCAACCGTTGGCGCTGTGGCGCCGTTCCTGACAGGAAGCCGATGACGATTGCTCTCGTACCTGGCGCCGCCGGCGGTCTCGGCCGTGCGGTGCTGACGCGGCTGGCCGCGCGCGGCGTGGCCTGCGCTGCGGTCAGCCGCAGCGCCGAGCGCCTCGCCGACGTGGAGGCGGGCGCGCGCATCTGCGCCGATGTGTCGACCTTCGATGGCGCCGCGGCTGCGGTTTCGCAGTGCCGTGACCAGCTCGGCCTGCCCACGCTGCTCGTGCATTGCCCCGGCACGATTCTGCTGGCGCCGGCGCACCGCACCTCGGAGGCGCAATGGCGTGCCACGCTGGCGGCCAGCCTCGACTCCGCGTTCTTCACGCTGCGCGCGTGGAGTGCGGCGCTGCTGGAAGCCAAGTCGCCCGGCGCCGCGGTGTTCGTGTCCACCGTGGCCGCGCAGATCGGCGTCGCCAACCACGAGGCGATCGCCGCCGCCAAGGGCGGCATCGAGGCGATGGTGCGCAGCGCCGCAGCCACCTATGCGCCGCACGGTCTTCGCGTCAATGCGGTCGCCACCGGCCTGATGGACACGCCGCTGGCGACCGGCCTGCTGCGCAGCGAGGCGCTGCGCGAAGCGTCGGCGCGGCAGTACCCGCTGGGTGGCATCGGCAGCGCTGACGAGCTGGCCTCGCTGATCGACTGGCTGCTGGGCGTCGACGCGCAGCGTGTCACCGGCCAGGTGTGGAGCGTGGATGGCGGCTTCACGGCGATCCGGCCCCTGGTGCGGTGATTCGGCGTTGCTTTATGGACGATGGGCAGGTCGCCGGGCCGCGCCGCGGCAGTGCGCCGCGCTGCCCCGCGCGCCATTACCTGTGACGTCATTGCCCGCTGCCCTCTGCGTTGCTACACCCGGCCTCCCGTTCAAGGAGGTCGTCGATGCGTTGGATCGTTTCCGTGGTGCTGTTTTTGGTTGGCGTGCTGCACCTCTTGCCGCTGGTCGGTGTGGTCAGCCGGGCGCAGTTGACGCGCCTGTATGGCGTGGATGTCGATACGCCGACGCTGGAACTGCTGCTGCGACATCGCGCCGTGCTGTTCGGGCTGCTTGGCGCGTTCCTGCTGGTGGCGGCGTTCCGCGCGCCGCTGCAGTTGTCGGCCCTGGTCGCGGCGGTGCTCAGCGTGGCCTCGTTCCTGCTGCTGGCGTGGCTCGTGCCCGGAGCGCAGATGCATCCGGCGATCGCGCTGGTGGTGCGGCTCGACTGGATTGCGCTGGCGCTGCTAGGGGTCGCGTTGATCGGATACGGCGTGCAGACGCGAACCTGAACGCCGGCGCTGATCGACGGCGCGCGAGGCGCAAGTGAGCGCTGCGCTGCCGCCGCGCGGCGAGCGCCGCCTGATCGTGTTGCTGTCGCTCGGCGCCTTCGGCAGCGCCGGGTCGATGCGCGTGACTGATGCACAGCTGCCCGCGCTGGCCGACGTGTTTGGCGTGAGTCTGGCGGGCGCGGCACAGGTGATCACCGTCTTCTCGGTCGCCTACGGTTTGATGCAGCTGGCCTACGGGCCGCTCGGCGACCGGCTGGGCAAGTGGCGCGTGATCGCTGTGGCCCTGGGCGCATCGGCCATCACGTCGGCGCTGTGCGCGCTGGCGCCCACACTGTCGCTGCTGCTGCTGGCGCGCATGGTTACCGGCGCAAGCTGCGCGGCGATCATTCCGCTGGCGATGGCGTGGATCGGCGACGCCGTGCCGTACGAGCGACGCCAGCCGGTGCTCGCGCGCTTTCTCACCGGACAGATCCTCGGCATGGGCGCGGGCCAATGGCTCGGCGGTATTGCGGCCGATCTGGGCTACTGGCAGCTGCCGTTCGCGGTGCTGTCAGTGTGGTTCGCGCTGGTGAGCGTGCTGCTGTGGCGGGCGCGCGTGGCCGGTGCGCAGGCCTCGCCGCCGCGGCCGGGCGGCGGCCATCTGCTGCGGGAGGTGGGCTACGTGCTGCGGCAACCGTGGGCGCGGGTGATATTGGCGGTCGTGTTCACCGAGGGCGTGCTGCTGTTCGGCCCAGTGGCCTTCTTCGCCACCCATTTGCATCTGACGCACGCGGTGTCGCTCACGGTCGCGGGCGGCATCGTCACGCTGCTGGCGGCGGGCGGGCTCATCTTCGCGTTCGGCTCGAAGGTGCTGGTGCGGCGCCTGGGCGAGCCGGGGCTGGCCGCCGGCGGCGGGGCGCTGATGCTCGGTGGCCTGCTCGGGGTAGCGCTGTCGCCATGGTGGTGGACCGCGCCGCTGGCCTGCCTGGCCACCGGGCTGGGCTTCTACATGCTGCACAACACGCTGCAGATCAATGCCACGCAGATGGCGCCGCAGGCGCGCGGTGCCGCCGTGTCGCTGTTTGCCAGCAGTTTCTTTCTCGGGCAGACCGTCGGCGTGGCGGCGGTGGCGCTGGCGGTGGAGCAGGTGGGGTCGGCGTTGACCGTGGCCGCGTGCGCACCGCTGTTGCTCGCCCTGGGACTGGTGTTCGCGCGTCTGCGCGCTCGCCATCGGGTGACGCAGGATCGCTGAGCCCGCCTCGCGCTGCAACGAGCGCGGGCCGGGGCGTAAGAGGAGCGACCCCGTCATGGCTATGGGCGGGTGCCCGATGACGCTCGCACGATTCGGTCGGTCCGTTCGGACCGCGCGCGCCGTCCTCTGCAACACTCAACGACGCAAAGCCGGCTTCGCGGCGCGCCGGAGCCCTGAGGGCGGCGCATGCGACAGCTCCTCCAGGATCGGGCAATCGGGCCGCTCGTCGCCATGGCAGTGCTCGGCAAGATGCGCCAGCGTGGCGCGCATTTCCTGCAGCTCGTGGATCTTCTCGTCCAGTTCGCTCAGGTGGCGCGCGGCAAGCTTCTTCACGTCGGCGCTGGCGCGGCGGCGGTTGTTCCACAGGCCCAGCAGCGCGCCGATCTCCTTCATCGAGAAGCCGAGGTCGCGCGCCCGGCGGATGAAGCGCAGCGTGTGCACGTCGCGCTCGCGGTACACGCGGTAGCCGGCCACCGTGCGCGTGGCGTCGGGGAGCAGGGCGATCGACTCGTAGTGCCGGATCATCTTGGTCGACACGCCCGAGGCTTGGGCTGCGCGGCCGATGTTCATCAGCCCGTCGCTGCGGGCCTGCGACAGTTCAAAGTATTTCGGCTTGCCGGCAATCATGCTGTCCTCCTGCTGCGCGCACTGCTAGGCCGGCGTGTAGCCGGCGGCGCGGATCGCCTCGGCGTACTCGTCGCGTCCGGCGCCTCCTTCCACGCTCACCGTGTGGCTGGGCAGATCGATCGTCACGCGCGCTGCCGGGTCCGCGGCCTCGAGGGCGCGGGTCACGCGGGCCGCGCAGTGCCCGCAGGTCATGTCGTCCACCTTGAATTCGATGCTCATCGTCGTCGTCCAATACGGAATGTTGATCGGAGCAACGATGCTGCAGCTTGCCACGATGGCAAGGTCAAGCGGAATTCGCTACAGCTCGTAGGTCTCCAGCGCCTTGAAGCGCTCGATCAGCCAGCGCATGGCCGGGCCGACGGCGATGTCCAGCCGGTGGATGCACGCCAGGGCGAGCAGCTCGCCCTCGGGCGGGTGCGGCTCCAGGTGCAGCCGCTGCAGCCGACCGGCGGCCAGGTCAGCCGCCACCATGTGCTCCGGCATCGAGCCGAAGCCCTGGCCGGCAAGCAGCAGCGCGTGCTTGGTCGACAGGTCAGACAGCCTCCAGGTCTGCGGCGAGAACACCATGAAGTCCTTGCCGGCAGTCACCGCGCTGCGGTCCGTCAGCACCAGCTGCACGTGCTCCTGCATCTGCTCGACCGTGATGCGGCCCCCCACGCGTGCCAGCGGATGCGAGGGGGCCGCCACTGGCACCATGCGGATGTGTGGCAGCGACACCGAGCGCAGGCCCACCTCGGGCAGGTGCACTGCCGACACCACGCCGATCATCGCCGTTCCGTCGATCACCTGTTGTGCCACCGCGCCCAGCGCCTCCATGTACAGGCGCAGGTTGACCTCGGCGAAGCGGCTGCGGAAGTCGCGCAGAACCTGGGCCAGCACGTCCACCGGGAACATCACCTCGATCGACAGCGCGAGTTCGCGCTCCAGCGGCTGCTGCAGCGACTGAGCGCGCGCGGCCAGCCGGTCGGAGCGGCCGAGGATCACGCGCACGTCCTGCAGCAGCGCGCGGCCGGCGGCCGTCAGCTGCGGCTTGTGGCCCGAGCGGTCGAAGAGCTGCGTATCCAGTTGCTCCTCCAGCGTCGTGACCGCATAGCTCACCGCGGATTGCGCACGGTCGAGCTTGCGCGCCACCGCTGACAGGCTGCCCAGTTCCGCCGCCAGCGCGAACACGCGCATCTGGTCGAGCGACAGCCGTTCGATGTTCAGGACAGCACCTGAGTACGGGCCAGCACCTCGGCGCGTGCCGCCAGCACTTGCGCATCCGCGCTGCCATCGGGCTGCCGGCCCACATAGCACTGCAGTTCGCGCAGCCGATCAATCATCCAGCCGGTGGCGCGCCCCAACGGGCCGCCGTCGGCCGGCTCGCGCCACACGCAGCTCAGCGCCAGCGCGTTGCCCTCGGCCGGAAAGCCCTCCAGGGCGAGCGGCACCAGCCGGCTCGCGGCCAGGTCGTCCTGCACCATGTGATCGGGCATCGAGCCGAAGCCCATCCCCGCGACCAACAGCGCGTGCTTGGTCGACAGGTCGGACAACCGCCAGTTGACGGGCGAGTAGACGTGGTAGTCCTTACCCTCGGTCAGCCGGCTGCGGTCGGTCAGCACCAGTTGCACGTGCTCGCGCACATCGTCGCGCGTGAGCGTGCGGCCCAGTTGTGCCAGCGGATGCGTGGGCGCAGCCACCGGGATCATGCGGATGCGCGGCATCGTGAACGACTGCAGGCCCTCGGGCAGCAGGTTGATCATCACGATGCCCAGCGTGGCGGTGCCATTGACCACCTGCTGCGCCACCGAGCCCAGCGTCTCGGAGTACACGCGCAGGTTGACGGTCGGGAACGCCGCGCGGAACTCGCGCAGCACCTCGGACAGCGCGGCCACCGGGAACATCGCCTCGACCGATAGCGACAGCTCCGGCTCCACCCCCTGGCCGATCGCAATGGACCGCGCCAGCAAGAGGTCGGCGCGTGCGAGCACGACCTTCACGTCGTCCAGTAATGCCTGTCCGGCCGGCGTGAGCTGCGGCCGATAGCCGCTGCGGTCGAATAGCGCGAGTCCGATCTGCCCTTCCAGCGTGCTCAGCGCATAGCTCACGGCCGACTGCGCACGATTGAGCTTCTTTGCTGCCGCGGTGAAGCTGCCGAGCTCGGCGGCAAGCGCGAACACGCGCATCTGGTCGAGGGACAGTCGTTCGGTGTTCATATGGCGGCAGGGCGGGGTGGGGCGAAGGTCGCGCAGCATTGCCAGCACGCATCGTGTCGTCAATACGTGAAAGATGAAGCATCGATCGGCTCGATGGTGAGCATCGAGCCGAGCCGACTGTCCGGCGGGCGGCCGCGTTCCTACAGTGCGCATCGAGTCAACGCCTTCGATGCCGCTGTCATGGACCCCGACGATCGCCTGCCTGTGGAGCCCGCTGCGCTGACCCGCGTGCTGCGCTGGGACGACCCGGTAGCGCTGCGCCGCGCCGCTGCAGCGCTGGACGGCATCGAGCTGCTGCGCGGGCAGATCGACGGCGCGTACCCGCCGGTGCCGGCGTCGCAGCTGCTTAACCTCTCGGTGCAGCGCGCCGCGCTGGGACGCGTGCAACTGCGCTACCGCCCCGATCCCTCGCACGGCGATGAAGGGGGGCATGTGCACGGCGGCCTCGTGGCCGCGCTGCTGGAAGCCACGTTGCGCCATGCGGTCGCCTCGTCGCTGCCGGCCGGACTGACGTTGCGCACCGTCGAACTGAATGTCCACCTCGTCAACGCGCTGCCGCTCAATGCGGCGGGCTCTCTGCTCGACGGTACCGTGGTGCATGGTGGGCGTCGCCTGATCACCGCCGAGGCCCGCCTGCGCGACGGCTGCGGCGTGCTGTACGCCCATGGCAGCACCACGCTCGCGGTGCAGCCGCGCGGCGATGCGCCGCCTCAAGACTCAGAATAGACCTGCTGTTCTCCTCCGGGCGCCTGCTGCGCCTTTCTGCCGCCGCGCTGGTCACGGCGGCGCTTTCTATTCCGGTGCAGGCGCAGGTCGCCGCGCGAGCGCCGTCGATGCCGCGCGCGAAGTGACCGCGCAGCCACCGCTGGTCGCGATCGAGTATCAGAGGCACATGCGAGGCGAAAGGTGCGGCGCCGTGCTCGCGCAACGCGACCACCGCGCTGGTAACGCGTTGCAGGTCAATGAAGGCGAGGGGGTCCTCCTCTTCTATCGAATCCGTCGATACAGCCTGTCGTACGGAGCCGCGTTTCCTGCCGGCGTGCTCGTGCCCAACATGCAGTCCATCGAACGACGTCGCGATCGAGGTTGACCTTCCCACCGTGTCAACGCTGATCGTGGCGACCGACGCGAATCACTGCACGAGCTGAACGACATCGGACTCGCGCTGCGTGTGCAGGCGCTGCGCGAACTGAACCTTCACTTAAAGGAACGCAAGCCATGAAGAAGCACCTGATCGGCGCCGCGCTCGCCGCGGCCACCCTGCTAAGCGGCACCGCCGCGCTGGCCAACCCCGCGCTGGCCAACCCGTATATCGGCGCGTCCGCCGGCCAGGCTGACTACGACGTCAACACGACCGGTGCGCTGTCGAGCGACACCAAGGACACCGGTTTCAAGCTGTACGGCGGCTGGATGTTCAGCCAGAACTTCGGCGTCGAAGCATCGCTGTTCGACCTGGGCAAGGCGCAGGGAGCAGTGGCGCTGCCCGGCGTGGGCAATGTCGGCGTGGAAGCCAAGGCCCGCGGCCTGGGCGTGTACGGCCTGGCCGCGCTGCCGATCAACGACTTCTCGCTGTTCGCCAAGGCCGGCTTTGCCTACACGCGCGCGGAGGCCCGGATCACTGGTCCGGTGGGCGGCAGTGATACCGAGTCGAAGTTCAACCCGGTCTTTGGCGTTGGGGCGAGCTACGCGATCACCAAGAACATCGGCGCACGCGCCGAGTGGGAGCGCTTGCGCATCGAGTACCCCGGCAGCCAGAAGGAAGACACCGACCTCATCAGCGTGGGCCTGACCTACTCGTTCTGACCTGCACGTTCTGATGACTCCCGGCCGGTGACACCGGCCGCAACCCCTTGCCGGCTGGCGCGTCGCGGCAGCGTTGTCTGCCCCGCTCCCGACGATGCAGCGCGCGCCGGCCGGCACCTAACTTGACCGAGGCACCTTCCATGCAACTCGATACCAAGGCAAACGTCTTGCCGCTTGCGACCGTGGCGCGCATCGCGCTCGCGGCCCTGTTCATCGTCTCCGGCGTGTCCAAGGCCTTCGCCTTCGACGGCGTGGCCGGCTGGATTGGCCATGTCGGCCTGCCGCTACCGAAACTCGTGCTCGCGGCCACGCTCGTGCTGGAGATCGGCGGCGGCCTGCTGCTGGCGATCGGCTGGCGCGCGCGGCTGCTCGCCGTCGTCTTCGCGCTGTTCACGCTACTGGCGGCGCTGCTGTTCCACCCGTTCTGGTCCGCGGCGCCGGAAGCCTTCGACAACGAGCTGACGCACTTCCTGAAGAACGTCGCGCTGGTCGGCGGCCTGCTGGCCCTGGCGCAACTGGAGCGCCGGCACGAGCGCGGGCTGCCGACGCGCGCGGCCTTCGGCGTCGAGCCCTGAGGTGCGCCGCCGCGCTTGACTCTCCCATGGTGGGAAGCCTGAAGCTGCACGCCATCGACAGCCACTTGAAGGAGACATAAATGAACGCGACCACGTTCGCAGTGACCGAGGCAGGGCGACGCCAGGGCATCGTGCTCGCGCTGGCGGCGGCGAAAGCATTGTCCTGGCTCAGGACCAGCGTGGCGGGACGGCTGGCCGCGCAGCTTTTCCGGGCGAGCCAGCAACCGGAACTCGCGGCGCTGACGCCGGCCGAGGCCCGCGACCTGGGCATCGATGCTGCCCTGCTGCGGCAGGCCGGCTCGTTCGCCGCGTCCACGCATTGGATCCACCACTGAGCCAAGGAGAGGGTCATGAACCATGCACACGCCGAGCACGATCATCCTGCACATCACGGGCATGCGGCCAATGACTCGCAGGGCAGTGTCGATCCTGCAGCCGCGCACCCGCACCACGGCAGCGCGCAGCCGTCACTGAACCGCATTGCCTTCAGCGCCACGCTGCACTGCCTGACGGGCTGTGCAATCGGCGAGGTGCTGGGCATGGTGATCGGCACGGCGATCGGCTTGTCCAACCTCCAGACCGTCGCGCTCGCGGTGATGCTCGCCTTCATTTCCGGCTACCTGCTGACAATGCTGCCGTTGCTGCGCGTGGGCATGGGCTGGGCGGCTGCTTCGAAGCTGGCGCTTGCCGCCGACACGGTGTCGATCGCGATCATGGAGATCGTCGACAACGCGATCATGCTGGCGATCCCGGGCGCGATGGCTGCGCCGCTGTCGTCACCGCTGTTCTGGGGCAGCCTGGCCTTTGCGCTTGCCGTGGCCGGCGTGGTGGCCTGGCCTGTCAATCGCTGGCTGATCGCACGCGGCCGGGGGCACGCCGTAGTGCATTCGCATCACGGCCATTGACGAGGACTGGTCGTCCGCGCGATGCCCGCGCCGGCGCGGGCATCGGTCACGCGATTCGATGACTTTTCCATGCAGGCATGTTGTTGAAGACCAAAGATCGCCGCGTGCCTGCTCCATCGATCGCTTCGATGGACTCCCGCGAAACACGGTGCGTTTCTTTGGTGACGATGCTTTCCCATCATTCGATCCGTGCTCGCGAACGTCTCGCGACCAACCAACCCTCCGAGAGGAACACCATGAACGCCATCATCCTGACCACCGCGCTGTTCGCGGCCCTGCCCAACCTGCAGATCGACGGCGGCGGCATCGCCGTCGACACCCAGTACAGCGGCGCTTGAACGTCGCCCCGCACGGAGCCCGCTCATGACGACCTTGCTTACTCCGCTTGCCGCCGGCCGCCTGCGCCTGCCCAACCGCGTGCTGATGGCGCCGATGACGCGCAGCCGCGCCGATGACGACGGCCTGGTCGGCGCGCTGACCGCGCAGTACTACGCGCAGCGCGCCAGCGCCGGCCTCATCATCTCCGAAGGTATCTGGCCGGAGCCGATGGGCAAGGGCTACGTGCGCACGCCGGGACTCGCCGACGCATCGCACGTCGCGGCCTGGCGGCGCGTCACCGACGCGGTGCACGCCGCGGGCGGGCGCATCGTCGCGCAGATCATGCACACCGGCCGCATCAGCGATCCGTCGCTGCTGCCCGGGGAAGCCACGCCGGTGGCGCCCTCGGCAGTGCGGCCCAACGGCGGCACCTGGCTGGACAGCGGCATGCAGCCGCACGTCACGCCGCGCGCGCTCGGGACCCATGAGATCCGGGCGATCATCGACAACCACGCGCAGGCCGCGCGCCTGGCCATCGATGCCGGCTTCGACGGCGTGGAGTTGCACGGCGGCAACGGCTACCTGTCCACCCAGTTCCTGTCGAGCAACACCAACGTCCGTACCGACCGTTTTGGCGGCAGCGCAATGAACCGCGTGCGCTTCGTGGTCGAGACGCTGGAGGCGATGGCCGGTACGGTCGGCGCCGACCGCACCGGCCTGAAGATCACTCCGGGCAAGACCTTCAACGACATTCACGACGCCGATCCGCGCGAAACATATGTCACGTTGCTGCGCGCGATCCGACCGCTGAACCTGTCGTTCCTCGAAGTGGCGCCCGATCCGGTGCCGGTGGTGTCGCACGCGGTTTTGCGGCCGCTGTTCGACGGCGCCTATCTCGCCGGCAGCGGCTTCGACCACGCAAGCGCCCGCGCGATCGTCGCCAGCGGCGAGGCCGATGCGGTGCTCTTCGGGCAGCTCTTCATCGCCAACCCGGACCTGCCGCGACGCTTCGCCTATAGCGAACCGCTGGCGCAGGCAGACCAGGCGACGTTTTATGCGGGTGGACCGAAGGGGTACATCGACTACCCTGCGCTCGACGAGCGCCTGGCCGCCGAGTGATGCCATGACGACATCGTCCTCCCGTTCCCTGGGCGCGTTGGCGCCTGCCCATGAAATGCGGTCGAACTGGCTGATCACGCAATCGCTGCTGGCCGTCAACGGCACGCTGATCGCGGGTGTCTATGCCTTTGCCAAGGTGGCGGGGGCGCACGGCGTGTCTGCGCTGGGCGTGCTGGCCTGGCAGCTGCTGTTCGCCGCACTCGTGATGGTGGTCGTGGTCGCGCTGCGCGGCGAACTTCCGCGGTTGTCGCGCGAGAACTTGCGCTACGCGGCCATCGCCGGCGTGCTCGGCATCACCGCACCCAACCTCGTCACCTTTGCCGCGCTCGCACATCTGCCGGCGGGGCTGATCGGCGTGATCACCGCACTGTCGCCGCTGTTCACCTACGGCATTGCGCTGGCGCTGCGCATGGAGAAGCCAAATGCGCTACGCGCCGCCGGCATCGTGCTCGGGCTGGCTGGCGTGCTCGCCATCGTGCTGCCGCGCGGCTCGCTGCCCACGCCGCACGCGCTGCCTTGGGCGCTTATTGCCATCGCGGCCCCGCTGCTGCTGGCGAGCGGCAATGTGTTCCGCACGCTGGCCTGGCCGCAGGGCCTGAAGCCCATGTCGGCCGCAGCGCTCTTGCTCGTGCTGCAGGCGCTGCTGCTGGTACCCGTGGCGGTGGCGACCGGCGAGTTCGAGGCGCCGCGCGTGCTGTTGCGCCCGCAGGACATTGCGCTGCTGGGCGCTGGTGCACTCACCGCCGCTTTCTACCTGGGCGCATTCGAGCTGCAGAAGCGCGGCGGCCCGGTAGTCGTGGGCCAACTGGGCTACGTGATCACGATGGCATCGCTGGCGATTGGCATGCTGGTCTTCGGCGAGCGCTATCCCGCCAGCACCTTCTTCGCGGTGGCGGTCGTGCTGGCTGGCGTCACGCTGGTCAACCGCAAGCCCGCGAACGGAGGTTGCCAATGATCCGCATTCGGCGCAGCACCGATCGCGGCGCATTCCGCAACGGCTGGCTGGACGCGCGCTTCTCGTTCAGCTTTGGCGGCTGGCGCGATCCAGCCTACGACGGCTACTCTGACCTGATGGTGCTCAATGATGACGTGGTCGCGCCCGGCGGTGGGTTTGCCGAGCACGGCCATGCCGACGTCGAGGTGATGTCCTATCCGCTGGCCGGTGCGATCGAGCACCGCGACTCGCTCGGCAACGTGGCGATCATGCGGTCCGGCGACGTGCACCTCATGCGCGCCGGCACCGGCATCCGCCACAGCGAGATGAATGCCTCGCTCACCGAGCCAGAGCACCATCTGCAGTGGTGGATCACGCCGCGGCAGCGCGGCCTGCCGCCCGCCTATGCGCGGATCCGGGTTTCGGCCGACGACAAGCGCAACCGCCTGCGGCTGATCGGCTCGCCCGACGGTGCCGAGGGGTCGCTCGTGGTCGCGCAGGATGTACGCGTATACGCGGGCCTGATCGAGCAAGGCCGTGTGGTGTACCGGCCGCCGACCGGCCGGCGCGCCTACCTGCATGTGGCGCGCGGGGCGCTGGCGCTCAATGGCGACCGCCTCGACGCTGGGGACGACGTGTTCGCCGAGAACGAATGGACGCTGACCCTGCAGGCGCTGTCCGGCGAAAGCGGCGAGGTGCTGCTGTTCGACCTTCGCTAATCTCGGATGCGACCACGACCCGAATCACTGAGCGACTGAGTGCCCGATCATCTGCGCCGCTGCCCGTGCGCTTACCGTGCTGCCGCCCGCCGGCAGGGCAAGCGACTCACCCCCCGATCGTCTCGCCACCCATCACCGGCAGCACGATGCCGGTGATGTACGAAGAGTCGGCGTTGGAAGCGAGGAACACGTAGGCTGGTGCAAGCTCCTCCGGCTGTGCGGGCCGCTTCATCGGCGCTTGCGTGCCGAAGCTGGCCACCTTGTCGGGCGGCTGCCCGGCATCGGATGGATTGAGAGGCGTCCACACCGGGCCCGGTGCCACGGCGTTGACGCGGATGCCCTTCTCGATCAGCTGCACCGCCATCGCCTTGACGAACGCGTTGATCGCGCCCTTGGTGGCGGAGTAGTCGGGCAGCATGGCCGAGCCGAGCAGGCCGGTCTCCGAACTGGTCGCGATGATGCTGGCGCCCGGCTTCAGGTGCGGCAGCGCCGCGCGCGACAGTCGGATCAGCGCATAGATGTTGGTCTCGAACGTGGTCTGCAGTTCATCGTCGGCGAGTTCTTCCAGCGGCTTGCGCGTCTGGTGCGAGGCATTCGAGACAAGGACGTCGAGGCGCCCGAACTCCTGCACGGTGCGCTCGACGAGCTCGGTGCAGAACGCCGGGTCGGTGAGATCGCCCGGCAGCAGCAGGCAGCGCCGGCCGGTGCGCTGCACGGCACGGCGCGTGACCTCGGCGTCGCTCGTCTCCTGTGGCAGGTAGCTGATTGCCACGTCAGCGCCTTCGCGCGCGAAGATCAGCGCCACCGCGCGGCCGATGCCTGAGTCACCGCCGGTGATGAGCGCGGCCTGGCCGTCGAGCTTGTTGGCCGGCCGATAGCGTGTCGCGGCGTAGCGCGGTGCCGGGTCCAGCTCGGACTCCAGGCCAGGTGCGTCCTGGTGCTGCGTCGGAAAGGGCGGTTGCGGCTGTGCAACGGGTGCAGCGGTCGGGGTGCGGTCCTTGACGTCGGCCATCGGTTCCTCCATGAGCACGCATCTGCGGCGGCGTCGGAGGCAGGCAAGATGGGCGCCCGCCTGCACGCTGCGCCGCGGCGATCACGTGCAGGCGGCGCAGCCGTCAGTAGATGCCGGGTAGCAGGCGCCGGGTGCGCGCGCAGTAGGCCGCGTACTGCGGAAAGCGCGCGCGCAGATAGCCCTCCTCGCGCCGGGCCTTGGCCAGCAGCACGGCCAGCAGCGCGACCCACACCAGCACGCGCCACAGGCGCGGATCGGCGGCGATCGCCGCCAGCATCGCCAGCAGCACCGCGGTGTACATCGGGTGACGGATGCGCGCGTAGATGCCGTCGGTGATCAGCCGACCGCCGGCTTTGAGCTCCGGCTGAACATTGAAGTTGCCGGGACGGTTGGCGGCGAGCGCGCCGATGCCGACGAAGGTGGCGCCGATCACGAGTGCGAAGGCGGCGCCGTTGGCGAGCGGCGTGGCGAGCGCTTGCGTGGTGACGATGAGCACGCCCATCAGCGCGAACTGCGCCACGACCAACAGCCACGACGGAATGAAGTTCATCGATGGATCAGCGAGCGAACCGAGCGCCCGCGCGGCGTGATCGGTCCCGCGAGAGCTGCCTGCCCGTGCGGCGCGGCAAGCGCATCACGCGGCGGCGCGTGAGGTTTCGGCGTGCAGCTTCGTCACGTACTCGACTTCGTTCTTGGACCCGATCATCACGCTGACGCGCTGGTGCAGCTTGGTCGGCACGATGTCGAGGATGCGCTGGCGCCCGTCGGTGGCGGCGCCGCCGGCCTGCTCGATCAGCATCGCCATCGGGTTGGCCTCGTACATCAGGCGCAGCTTGCCGGGCTTGTCGGGTTCGCGCTTGTCCCACGGGTACAGGAAGATGCCGCCGCGCTGCATGATGCGATGGACATCGGACACCATGCTGGCGATCCAGCGCATGTTGAAGTCCTTGCCGCGCGGTCCTTCCTTGCCGGCCAGGCACTCGTCGATGTAGCGCTTCATCGGCGCATCCCAGTGGCGCGCGTTCGACATGTTGACGGCGAACTCGCGCGTGTCGGCCGGCACGCGGTTGTTCTCCTGCGTCAGCACGAAGCTGCCGGTGTCACGGTCGAGCGTGAAGGTCACCACACCGTGTCCGATGGTGAGAACCAGCATGGTCTGCGGACCATAGACGGCGTAGCCGGCACACACCTGGCGATGACCGGGCTGCAGGAAGTGATGCGGATCTTCGTCGTCGGCGGCCATGCCGGCCGGGGCCGGCAGCACCGAGAAGATGGTGCCGATCGAGACGTTGACCTCGATGTTGCTGGAGCCGTCGAGCGGATCGAACAG
>LNFM01020550.1_pt1 | contig 14374 bp, 13 predicted proteins | sample 596031 | NCBI WGS metagenome assembly LNFM01 (sample SAMN04254537, study PRJNA301005) | activated carbon metagenome | isolation source: dual media filters at the Ann Arbor, Michigan drinking water treatment plant | place: USA: Ann Arbor
GCTCCTGGCCGAACGCGACGACGTTGTCGTACTTGCCGATCAGGCGCGAGCCTTGCGGCAGTAAGAGAAATCGACCGGAGACGGAATCAAAAATGTTCTCCGTGACCTGGGCGATGACGAAGCCCGGCAGATCGGAATTGAGGCCGGTCACGAGGCTTGCCGCAATGACGGTCCCGGCCATCAACTGATAGGGCGAGGCCGGTGTCTGCAGGCCGTGCGGATTGTAGATCTCCTTCTCGGGGCCGGAGCGCAGGAACGTCAGCTTGCGCAGGCTCTCCGTCGCGTCCGTGCCGGTGGGTTCGAGGTTGCCTGCGGTGAGCGCGCGGGCTTGGTCCGCCGCGCGCAACGCGGTCAGCGCACCAGTATCGCCGGCGCTTGGAGCCGACCGCAATTGTAGGCCGGACTCGGCACGGGTCGTGTTCTCCTGTGGCGGCGCCTTCAACTGGAGGCGGAAGAAGACCTGGGAGTCCCGTGCCTGCCCCGCCATGCGAGCGAGCCGAGCGCGGGATCGCCGCCAACCTCGGTCAATTGTGGGATGCCGGATGGCGGACGTACCGGCTCGGGTGGGCGCTCCGTGCGCACGCCGTCGTACGACGCCGGCAGGCGAGCGAGGCTCTCGGGTGTAGGCTTGTTCTCGACGTTGATAAGTTCACGCGGCGCGCCGACTTGGAGCTTTAGCGGCTGGAGGGCAACCAGCACCAGGAAGGCGACGAGCAGCAGCACGACGGCCGCACCGCCGATCAGCACTTTGCGGTTGATGCGCGTCACTGGCCGCGGCCGCGCGCGCAGCTCGAACGTTTCCGGCGCGACCTTCTCGGTCTCGGACTTCTTGGCGGGGTCGGTCTCGCTCATGAGCGTGTCTCCCGCCAGACCGCGTCCGTGCGGACAATGCGCACGACCCGCTGCGGGGCCGTGCCGAGGCGGAGCTCGGCGGCGGCGAAGAGGCGATCGACGATGTACGTGGTCCCGCGCACCCGGTAGTTGACGAGTGCGGACTTGCCGTCCGGGCCGATGACGAACAGGGGCGGCGCTTCGCTCTGCGCGAGGCCTGACGGGAACTGGATGTACACCTTGGCGCCATCATCGAAGACCTGGCGCGGCTTCCAGGGCGCATCGCCCTCGATGCGGTAGCGGAAGCGCAGCTGGTCAATGTTGACGCCGCTGTCGGCGGTCGACGCGAGTGGGACTGCAGCCTCATCGCGCTGCTTGCGCAGCGACACGAGTTCGGCCGCAGGATACGTCCACGACACCGACGCCATGTAGGTCTTGTCGCTCGAACGCATCTCGAGGTGGTAGGTGCGCCGGTCGGTCGTGATGACGAGGTTGGTCTCGAGGTCAGCGCCGACCGGCTTCACCAGGATGTGGACTTGCGCTTCCTTGCCGTCGCCACTCGTCGTATCGCCGACCACCCATCGCACGGTGTCACCAGCCGAGACGGAGACGAGCCTTTCGCCTGCCTCGAGCGCGACGTCGGTCACCTGATTGACGGCGGCATAGAGCTGGTAGAGTGCACCCTTGGTGTAGGGATAGACCTGGATGGCATTGATATAGCCATCCTTGACCGGCTCGACGCGCGCTGCGGCGTTGGCACCTGTCACGCGCTCTGACGGCGGGCGGGCATCCTTCGTCTTGCCGGCTTCCTTACCGACGGGCTTGAGCTGGCCGGGAAGAGGAAGTGGCGTTGGCACCTCGACATAGCGGACGGGTGGTTTCGGTTCCGGGTCGCGCCGGGCGGCCAGGGCCGGACTGTCGAGGATGGGGATCTCCGGCACCTTGATGCTGGGGGTGCAAGCACCGAGGCCACCCGACACAACAAGAGCAACTGCAATAGAACGCAACGTGCTCATTTGGACTCTCCGGCGGTGACGTCCTGGGACCAGTTGAAGGCGTGCACGTAGATGCCGAGCGGGTTCTTGCGCACCGCGTCGACGGTTCGGGGTGGCGTGATGACGATCGAGAAGAGGCCGGCGTTCCAGCCAGCGCACCTGGAAGGACCTGTCCGAGGCGCGCACGACGCTCGTCACGTCGACGGCAACGGTTTGGCGGCCGACCCGCGCGAATGGATCGTTGTCGCGCGCGTACTCGTTCAGCGTGACCGCGGCCTTGTCGGTCACGAAGTCATAGGCCTTGAGCCAGTTCTGCCGCACAACGACGGGATCGATCGACAGCGCGCGCACGTTGTCGACGAAGCGGGCGAGGTGATAGCCGATCTGAGCGTCGTTGGGCGCATAGGTCTCGACCGCCGGCCCGACGGCACGCGCGCCACCGCGCGAGTCCACCTCGACGATGTAGGGCACGATCGCGCTCGTTCGTCCGATCCAGAGGAGGATGGCCGCGAGCAGGAGCGACAGCCCAAGGCTGCCGACCGCCACGAGGCGCCAGTTGTGCGCCTGTACGCGCGCACTGCCCATGCGCTCGTCCCAGGCCTGCGCGGCCTTCTGGTAGGGCGTGACCGGTTCCGGCGTCTCGCCGTAGCGCAAGGTCGATCGCTTGAAGGCCATGGCTTCTGTCCCCCCTACGTCTTGTTCTTGAGATCGGGGCCGCCGCTGCTAGCCGCGCGGTCGCCGTCGCGCAGCGCGTGCGCAGCCATCAACCCCGCCTGGGTCACGCGTTGGCGGCGGGCGAGGCTCTGTGCCCATGCCGGCGGGCCAGATGCCGGCGCGCTGCCGCCGGAAAGATCGGCGTCGGGGCCATTGCCGCCGCCCTCTCCCGACGGGGCCGCATCTCGGTATCCCTGTGCGGCGCCGTGGCGATAGGCGTTGCGCAGCGGCGCCGTTGCCGATGCAGCCATGCGCGAGGTCGGCCCGGTAACAGTCGCTCTCGCGACGCCGGCAGCACCACCCGCCTCATAGGCGGCACCGACACGGCCCGAGAGCGACGCCGCCGACTTGATCGCGCCACCGGCCATGCGGGCCGCGCCGGCCGTCGCGATCCCGCCGGCAACTGCCGTGCCGCCCAATGCAGCCGTGGTCGCAACCGCGGCGCCGGCGCCGAGTTGAGGCGCGCCGGTGATCAGGCCTGCAGCAATGCCAGGAACGAAGATGGCGAGGCCGAAGACGGCAATCGCGCCAAGAATGCAGGAGGCCGCCTGCGTCAGCGTCACCTCGCCGGTCGGGCGCATAACCGTGCCGAAGATCGACGAGCCGATGCCAACCACAATGGCCAGCACCATGAGCTTGATGCCGGACGAAATGACATTGCCGAGCACGCGCTCAGCAAGAAACGCCGTCTGTCCAAACAGCGCGAACGGCACCAGCACGAAGCCCGCCAACACTGTCAGCTTGAACTCGATGATGGTGATGAAGAGCTGGACCGACAGAACGAAGAAGGCGAGCAGCACGATCACCCAGGCCAGCATCAGCACGGCGATCGTCACGAAGTTCGAAAAGAACGTCGTGATGCCGATCAGCTCGCCAGCTTTCTCGAGCAGCGGCTTCGACGCCGTGAACCCGGTCGAGGCGACAAACCCCGGCCGCATCAGATCGGCCGACGTCAGCGACGTCCCCGTGGCCTTCAAACCGAGACCCGCGAACGACTGGAAGATGATGTCGGCTAGGTTCTGAAAATTCGACAGCAGCAGCGCGAAGAACCCGACATACAACACCTTGCGGATGAGCTGAGCGACAACATTGTCCTCGCCCATCAGCGCCCAGAATAATCCAGCGAGCGTGATGTCTATCGCAACCAGGATGCTCGTCAGAAACGCCACGTCGCCGGCAAGCAACCCGAAGCCGCTGTCAATGTATCGACTGAACGTCGCTGTGAACTGGTCGATGATTGCGAGATCGTCCATATGCTTCTCAAGCTCCGGGCAAGGCTCCGCGGTCGGCGAAAATCGCGTTCGCCGTTGTTCGTGTCAGGGGTGAATGGTCAGGCTTCGGTTATTGTCGTCGTCGGTGCCCGCGGTGGCGTCGCTGCGCGAGCGGGCTGCCGCCCGCGCCCGCTTGAGGGACGTGTCCCTCAAACTCCCTCCTTCTTTCAAACTTCAAAAGACGGGTGGCCCGGCGGGTGTCCCGCCGGCTGGGGTGCGGGGCCGGCCCCGCTCGCGAAGCGACTGTTTGCGCGAACATCGAGGTTGCTCCCATTCTTATCGACGAGCGGAGTACGCAGACCCCGTGCCGACGAAGGATTTGAAGCGTTGGCGGGCTTCATCCTCGTGCTGCGCGGCGAGCAGACCTTGCAGTGCGAGGGACTGCTTGACGGCGAGGCCTGTGAGCTCGTTACCGGCTTGCGTGGCATCGAGCGCGCCGGCGGCGTCGCGTGATCGCGTCATGGCGTCGCCGAGGAGGCGTGTGTCGGTTTCGATGCCGTCGGCGATCTGGCCTTGCAGGAGGGCTGCGCGTTTGAGGCCGGCGTATTCCTCGTCCCATCGGGTCTTGGCGTTGCGCAACACGTCATTGGACGAGAGCGCGGCCGAGACTTGGAATGGGAAAAGGCGTTCGTAGGTGGATTGCGTTTGCTGGAGTTTTAGCGCTATGCCCTGGCCGGCGTGGAGTTGGGTTTGAATACCGGTCAGGGTGCGCTGAAGGTCGGGTGACAGGGTGCCACCGAGCCGCGTTAGGTTCTGATCCATGCGCAGGATCATCTGCGCCTGGTTCTGCAGGGCACGGACTTGAGTGTTGATCTGCTCGAGGGCACGGGCTGCCGACAGCAGGTTCTGCTGGTAGTTCGCGGGATCGAAGACGGTCAGCGCGTTCGCACTCGGCGGTAGTGCAGAGCTCGCTAGGAGTGCCAGTGCGAGCGCGGTGGCAACGCCGCGTGACGCGCGCCGTCGTGCGGCGCGATTGGGCTTGGCCGATAAGGGGAATTGCGCCAGATGCTCAAGAAGATCGTCGCGGACTGTTGGTAACGCCGCTGGCTCCGGCGCTGCTTTCGGCATGTCGGTTTGGGACGTGTCGGACGTCGGAGGGGGTGTCGTCGAAACGATGCGGGGCAGCGGTGGCGGCGTGGTCCGCGGGCGCTTGGCGCCGGGAAATGACGCCAGGAGATCTGCCGCCCAGGTGAGGCCTTTGGCACGCAGGACGGCATCGGCGAAGCCGGCCTCTGTTGCTTCGGCGATGGCGCGATCGATGAGCTTCTGGTCGTCGGGCGATGAGGCGGCCGTGAATGCCAGTGCTACTGGACCGAGGCCGAGCTCGAACAGCCGGTTGCCCTGCGCCGACTGCACGTAGTAGTCGCGCTTGGGCGCGGCGAGACCGAGGATCTCGATCTGACGGCCATTGAGGCCGAACCGCTCGTAGACCGCGCGCATCTGCGGCTCGAGGGCGCGGTCATTGGGAAGGAAGATGCGCGTCGGGCAGCTCTCGATCAGGGCAGGCGCGATTGCTGAGCGCTCGATGTCCGCGAGCGATTGCGTGGCGAACAGCACGGCGACGTTCTTCTTGCGCAGGGTCTTGAGCCACTCGCGGATGCGAGCGGCGAACATCGGTTCGTCGAGGAACGTCCAGGCTTCGTCGAGCACGAGCAGCGTCGGTCGGCCGTCGAAGCGAGCCTCGAGGCGGTGGAAGAGATAGGTCAGCACCGGTGGGATCAGCCGCTTGTGCTGCATGAGCGGCTCCATCTCGACGTGCAGTATGTCATTGAGCGCCAGGTTCTCGGTCGCGCCGTCGAGCAGACGACCATAGGGGCCTTCGAGCGTGTACGGCGCCAGTGCCTGGCTGAGCGCTGAGGACTGCACGAGCACGGCGAGGCCGGTTAGCGTGCGCTCGGCCTTCGGTGCCGATGCGAGGCTCTTCAAGGCGGTCCAAAGCGCGTCCTTGATCTCGGGCGTGATCGTCAAGCCCTCATTGAGGATGAGACCGCTCACCCATTCGAGCGCGAAGGCCAATTCGCCGGGCTCGTCGATGCGGGCGAGCGGCTGCAGCGACAGCGTGCCCTCGAGACCGAGCTCGATGCTTTCTCCGCCCATGACGAGGGAAGCCGCGCGTGCCGATCGGCCACGATCGAAGATCGCGACCTGCGCGCCGATGAAGCGACGGAACTGCATTGCCAGCAGGGAGAGCAGGACTGACTTGCCGGAGCCGGTCGGGCCGACCACAAAGGCATGACCGACATCGCCGTTGTGCAGGTCGAGGCGAAAGGGGGTAGCACCGCGCGTCTCCGTCATCATCAGCGGCGGTGCATCGAGATGCCGGTTTTTCTCCGGACCGGCCCACACCGCCGAGACCGGCATCATGTGCGCGAGGTTGAGCGTATGGACGATCGGCTGGCGCACATTGGCATAGGGGTTGCCGGGGAGCGATCCGAGCCACGCTTCGACAGCATTCAGCGTTTCGCGGATCGTTGTGAAGCCGCGGCTGTTGATAATCCGCTCCAGCGCCAGCAGCTTCTCATCGGCGCGCTTAGGATCGGTATCGCCGACGACGAGCGTCGTCGTTAGGTAGCCGAAGGCGACGTCATCGGCGCCAAGCTCCTGCAACGCCTCGTCTGCATCAGCGGCCTTGTTGTCGGCATCGGAGTCGACCAGGGTTGTCTCGCGATTAAACATGACCTCGCGAAGGATTGCTGCAACGGACTTCCTCTTGGCGAACCACTGTCGTCGGAGCTTCGTGAGCTGGCGGTTAGCCTGGATCTTGTCGAGGGCGATCCAGCGTGTCGTCCATCGGTAGGCAAAGCCGAGATCATTGAGCGCGTCGAGCAGACCGGGCGTCGTCGTGTTCGGGAACCCCGTCACAGTCAGCAGGCGCAAATGCTGGCGCCCGAGCTTCGGCTCGACGCCGCCAAGAAATGACGTATCGCAAAGGATGGCATCGAGGTGCGTCGGAACGGCCGGCACCGTCACAGGATGGCGTTTGTCGGAGATCGTTCCGTGCAGATAGGTGAGCGTCTCGACATCATCGACCGCCTCTGCTTCTGGCAGGATAGACGACAAGAGTTCCAGCGCCCGCGTTGTCTCCGTCTCGAACCAGGCGAGCTGGCCCCAGACGTCGGCTTCGTCGCTGTAGCCTTCCTGGCGCTCATACAGAAGCCGCTCGGCGCGGCCCTGATGCTCGGGCGGCGGCAGAAAAAGAAGCGTCAGATAGTACCGGCTCTCATGGTGCGCGCCGTCGGCCGAGAAGGCGGCGTAGCGCTCCTGATCGACGAGCCACGATGCGGCATCGGCGAAACGATGTCCCGGATACTGGTTGGCCGGCACACGCTCGGCCTCGAAGAACAAGGCCCAGCCCTCGCCAAAGCGGCGCAGCACGTTATTCAGACGCGCCGAGACTGCGACGAGCTCAGCATCCGTTGCGCTGTCGAGGTCGGGACCGCGATAGCGGATCGTGCGCTGGAAGGAACCATCCTTGTTGAGGACGATGCCGGGGGCGACCAAACTGGCCCAGGGCAGATAGTCGGCGAGTCCGGTTGCGGTCTTGCGGTATTCGGCGAGATTCAGCATGAGAGCGCTCCTTTGTGACGGGCGTGGCGGGAAAGAACGGTCAAAAACTCCGGGTCCTTGCGCGTGACCCAGACGGCAAAGGCGTGACCAACGAGCCAGATGATGAGACCAGCGATCCACAGCCGCAGACCAAGTCCGATCGCGGCAGCAAGCGTTCCGTTGAGGATCGCGAAGCTGCGCGGCGCACCGGCGAGCAGGATCGGCTCCGTCAACGATCGGTGCAGGGCGACTTCAAAACCAGGAAGCGAGGTCGGTTGTCCGAGCATGGTGATGGCAACTCCGTAACGTCAGTCGATGAGCGCGCCGCCAGCGAACGAAAAAAACGTCAGGAAGAACGACGTGGCGGCAAAAGCGATCGAGAGCCCGAATACGATCTGCAGCAGCCGGCGAAGTCCGCCGCCCATGTCGCCGAACGCAAGGCTCAAGCCGGTGACGATGATGATGACGACCGCGATGACCTTCGCGACCGGGCCCTCGATCGACTCGAGAATGCGCTGCAGCGGCGCCTCCCACGGCATGCCGGAACCGGCGGCCATGGCGGGCGTGCACATCAATGTTGTTATGACGAAGCAGATTATTCGCTTCGCGAACGGGCCGCGGGCCCGTACCCGCTTGGGGGACGTGTCCCCCAAACCCTCTCTTTTTCTCGATTCATAAAAGGCGGGTGGTCCGGCGGGTGCCCCGCCGGGCGGGTCGCAGGGCGGCAGCCCTGCTGCGAAGCATTCATTGGCATCTGCACGCGCGCGCATCGTCATGCTCCGGCTGGTCCGACAGGTCGAAGGATTGGGGTGCCGAGCGGCCTGAGCTGGTAATCGCCGCTGTCATCGAGATCTGTGAGTTCGACGAGCGAGTCGAGCCGGCGGTTGGCGCCGCGGCCTGCGAGGAATGCGATGACGTCGATAGCCTCGAGGATGAGATCGCGGGGGACTGTGACGACGGCCTCCTGCACGAGTTGCTCGAGGCGATAGAGGCCGGCTTCGGCCGAGTTGGCGTGCACGGTGGTGATGCCGCCGGGGTGACCGGTGTTCCAGGCTTTGAGCATGTCGAGCGCTTCCGGTCCGCGCACCTCGCCAATGATGATGCGGTCGGGGCGCAAGCGCAGTGTCGAGCGGACGAGGTCGGCGAGCGAGGCGACGCCGGGCTTGGTGCGCAGCGCCACGCAATCGGCGGCGGCGCATTTGAGCTCGCGCGTATCCTCCAGAATGAGAACCCGCTCTTCGCAATCGGCGACCTCGGCGAGGAGCGCGTTGACGAGCGTGGTTTTGCCGGAGGATGTTCCCCCGACGACGAGGATGTTGCGGCGCTCGCGCACGGCCATCGCCAGTGCGTCGGCCTGCAAGGGCGACATGATGCGAGCCGCGACGTAATCATGGAGCCGGTAGAGGACGTCGGCCGGCTTGCGCACGGAAAAGCACGGAGCGACAGCGACGGGCGGCATGAGGCCTTCGAAACGCTCGCCGGTCTCGGGCAGCTCGGCGGAGACGATCGGGGCGCCGGCGTGCACCTCGCGGTGCACGTGGGCCGCGACGAGGCGGATGATACGTTCGACCTCGGCGCTGCCCATGCGCTCGCCACTGTCTTGACGTCCGACGCTGGCGCGGTCGATCCAGAGACGGCCGTCCGGGTTGACCATCACCTCGATCACTGTCGGATCAACGAGCGCCGCAGCGATGGCTGGCCCGAAGGCCGTGCGCAGCATCTGCCGTCGGCGGCCTTGCGCCTCCTGGCTGGCGTGAAGGGACAGGAGATCAGCCATGGCTCGTATCCTCCTTGGACTCTTCAGTCCTGGCAGCCGCCTCCCGAGGCGTGCCATTCCCACTCCCCGCCGACCGCGTGCGCAGCGGTGTATCGTCGGAAGCGGTGGCAAAGAGGTCCGGATTGTTGCTGGCGATGGTCTCAAGCACCTCCGAGACCAGGCGATGATCGGTGGCGAGGCGACGGCCAACCTGGGCAACGAACACCTGGAAGCGTTCCCGTCCGAGCAGGCGGGCAGGTTCCTGCTCGCTTTGCGGCAGCGGCGGCGTGATGGTTAGGAAATACCGGACGAAGAGCGCCAAGGTCTCGGTGACGATGGCGACGTCGCGATTGACGGTACCGACGACCTTGTGCAGCTGATCAAGGCGCCGGACCAAGACCTCCTCGGCACCCGGCACGCGCTGCGGCTCAAGGCTTAGACGCAGGGCTTCCTCGAGCATGGCGGACTTGGAGCCGTGCCGCTGCTGTGCAACCTGATCAAACTTGTGGGCAAGGGGCCGCGAGATGTAGAGCGCATAGCGTTTCTTGGCCATCACACGCGCACGCCTCCTGGAAATTGGACAATCGTGTCGTCATCGCCGTTGAGCGATCGGCCGACATCAGCTGGCGGCGCGGTATCTGAATCGATTGGGCGATCAGCGAACAGCGGAAGGTCATGGATCTGGGGCTGCGTCTTGGTCTTGGTGCGCGTGATCTGCCGGGTGCGGGGCGGATCCTCTTCGCCCGTCACCATCTCCGACCAGGAGGTGTCGAGCTTCGGATGCGTCGTGCGCGGCTCGCTCGGCCAGTCATGGGGACGGATTGGGGGCGTGTCCGCGTAGCCGCCTGATGCGAGCGTCGGTGGTGGCAGACGTCGCGCGATGAAATTACGGTCCGCGTAGTATTGGAGTTTTGGGGCACGGATGGGTGCCACGCCGGAAACGAGAAGCAATCCCTCGTCCGCGGGCAGCTGCAGGATCTCGCCGGGCGTGAGCAGCGGCCGCGCGGTCTCCTGCTCCGAGACGGTGACGTGCGACAGCCAGGCGGCGAGTCGGCGGCCGGACAGGTTTTTCTGCGTCCTGAGCTCGGTCGCGGTGCCAAGTGCATCGGAAAGACGCCGTGCCGTGCGCTCGTCGTTGGGCGCGAAGGCAACACGGACGTGGCAGTTGTCGAGGATGGCGTGGTTGGGGCCGTAGGCCTTGTCGATCTGGTGCAGGGACTGCGCGACGAGGAAGGCGCGGACGCCATAGCCGGCAAGGAAGGCGAGCGAGGACTCGAAGAAGTCGAGCCGACCAAGAGCCGGGAACTCATCGAGCATGAGCAACAGCCGGCGTTCGTTCGCGGAATCTGTGGGCAATCTTTCTGTCAGCCGGCGACCGATCTGATTGAGGATCAGACGCACGAGTGGGCGTGTGCGGGATATGTCGGAGGGTGGGACGACGAGGTAAAGCGAGACGGGCCGCTCGGCCTGCATGAGATCAGCGATGGACCAGTCGGATGCCGCCGTCGTTGCGGCAATGACGGGGTCGCGGTAGAGCCCGAGCAGGCTCATGGCCGTCGAGACCACGCCGGAGCGCTCGTTGTCGGTCTTGTTCAGGAGCTCGCGTGCCACAGACGCAACGACAGGATGTACAACCGGAGTCGTATCCGTGCCCAGGTGGTTGGTCGTCAGCATGATCCACAGCGTGCGCCGGATCGAGCGGGCGGGATCAGCGAGGAAGGTGGCGACGCGCGCGAGCGTCTTTTCTTTCTCGGCATAGAGAACGTGGAGGATGGTGCCGACCAGGAGCGCGTGCGCGGTCTTCTCCCAGTGATCGCGCTGTTCGCGCGCGCCGTCCGGATCGACGAGTATGTCGGCGATGTTTTGGACATCGCGAACCTCCATCTCACCCTTGCGCACTTCGAGCAGGGGATTGAAGCGCGCCGACAAGGGATTGGTCGGATCGGTCAGCGTCCAGTTTTCGCCCTTGATGTCATGGATGACGGCTGAATGGCGCCAGGTCAGCAGTGTCGGGACGACGAGGCCGACGCCTTTGCCCGATCGGGTCGGTGCCACAGCGATGACATGCTCGGGCCCGTCGTGGCGGAGATACTGGCCGTTCCAAAGGCCGAGGATCAGTCCCTTGTCGCCGAGGAGTCCGGCGCCTTGCACATCCGCGCCGTCCGCCCAGCGGGCCGAGCCGTAGGTTGTTATGAGGTTCTTACGGCGGGCCCGCCGGGCGGCTCCCCCAACAGCGACGGCGCCGCCGGCAATCCCCCCGAAGGCGGCAACGGCGCCGGCGCGTGCAAAGACGTCGGGCGCTTGGTTATCGTAGGCCAGCCACCAGACGAAGAGCTTCCACGGGGCGTAGAGTTTGAGGCCGAAAAGATCGCACCATGCCGTGCCGAGTGCTGGATGATACCCAAGCATCGCGGCGGTCCATTGCGTCGCGACGATGAGAGACGCCGTCACCAGCGCGAGTGCGATAAGGCCTTGAGCGATCGCAGCACGAAGCGGAAGCATGAGACGCGGACCTTTCGGACGGTATGATCGTCGCTACGAAAAGGTCGCAAGAGAATGGGCGCTCATTCAATCCGGTAAATTGCGCACGATTGCGCGCTATCGTGAAAGACCGTGAAGGGTTTGCGGCGGAATGTCGGCAGAGCCCTTCGTGTGCGCGCGAGCGCTGCGAGCTGAAACGAGAGATACGGATGTGACCCGATGATTGGCCTTAGCCCCGCGCAGCAGCGCGCGTGCAGCGGAGCTGCCATAGCTCCGATGAGAATCATCAATGAGGGATAGAGAAGCGGCGCCTATCCGGCGCCGCGGTTGCGATAGTCGCACAGCGGAATGCCGCGCACCCTCGCCTTATCGGCGAGGTTGTCGGTCACGCCCGAGCCTGGGAACAGGACGACTCCAATCGGCATGGTATCGAGAAGCTGGTCATTGCGCTTGAAGGGCGCAGCCTTCGCGTAACGTGCCCAATCGGGCTTTAAGACGATCTGGGTGATCCTGCGATTGTCCGCCCAGCACGCGGCGATCCTCTCGGCGCCACGCGGCGCTCCGCCGTGAAGGAGGACCATGTCAGGATGCTTCGACAATACCTTGTCGAGAATTGCCCAGATGCCCTGATGATCATTGCAATCGACGCCGCCGGCGAAGGCTATTCTGGTGCCTTTCGGGAGCAACGTCTCCGCGTCGGAGCGGCGACGCGCATTGATGAATTCGCGGCTGTCGATCATCGCGGCGGTCATCGTCGTCCGGTTGACCATCGATCCGGCACGGGGACGCCAGATTGAACCCGTATGGATGCCGAACAGCTCGGCGGCGCCATCGCGCATGAATTCGAAGCTGTTGCGACGCTCGACCAGCGTCACGCCCTCCCGGATGAGGCGTTCGAGCTCGACGGAGCGGACTTCCGATCCGTCCTGCTCGCGCTGGCTTGTCTGCTGCGCGGTCTCGTTCTTGTCCAGCTCGTGCTCGATGCGGTCGATGCGGCGGTGGAAGATATTCACGACGGACCACAGCAGGACCTCAAGATCGGGCTCGAGGCGGGTATCGGACAAGGTGGCGACGAGCGCGTCGAAGATGTCCGCGAGAGCACCTTGAATCTTTTCCGGCTCGGGGAGTGGACGCGGATCTGATTCATCTTCGAAGGGGCGATGCGCGTAAAGTGCCAACTCATCGAGCAGATGGGCCGTCGGTGACGCCGTACGGTCAGGGAGATGATCGAAGGTCATGGAACACGTCTCCTCAGCGAGGCCGCGCCCGTCGCGGCCTTCCGGCGACGGACCAGCCGGGACCGGTCGCGGCCAGCACCCAAAGGCGAAGCCTGCAGGGCCGCAGCGCAGCGGAGGACGGCAAGCGCGGCCTCGGGCCGCGCGCCGCCGTTGCGGTCGCGGCCGGTTCTGGCCCGATCGCCCCTCAAGAAGGCCGGGTGCGGCTGGTGAGCTGAGAGGTCGGTCCGTGCCGCCCGACCTCGGACGGTAAGCATCACAACCGGCCGGATGGCGCGAGATGAAAACGCGCAACGTCGGTCGGATGAACTTGCGGACGGACAATCGCGCGCAGCTCATCGAGACCGAAGGCGACGAGATCCTCGTTGAAGTCACCGAGGCGTGGCGACAGCGTGATCGCTTCAATCCCGGAAGTCGCGGCGCGTTCGGTCAGAGTCGCTACGGCACCATCCCCGGCAGGATCGATGTCGCGGGCGATATAGAGCCGTCGCAGCGTATCCGGGAAGAGGATGGCCGACAGATGCGCGGCCGACAACGCCGCCATCATCGGCAAGCCTGACAACACCATGCGCAGGGACAGCATCGTCTCGATACCCTCGCCAGCCGCCATCACCTCAGCCGAGGAGCCGATCCGCACGGCATGGCCGAGGAGCGCGCCCATGGCTTTGCGCGGCGTCTCGATCGGTGCCTTGCCGGTGCCGGATGGGGCGAGCCATGTGCGATGCGCGCCAGTGATTGCGCCGCCAAGATCGGTGACGCTCGCAATCATCGCCGGCCAATTCTGGCGCGGGGCCTCGTTATCGGCACGGTAGTAGCAGCACGGGTGAAAGCGCAGCGCTCCGACATCGTGCAGAACGTCTATGCAGCGATGTCTCAGATAGGTTTCCACCAATGTGCCGTGGATAGACTGCGACGCGGCGATGAGACGCTGTGCCGCCTCGGGCGAGCCGGTTGGAGCCGGCACCGTGTAAGTCGTGTGCGAAGGCTCGGGCTCCGGACGCGGCAGACTAAGAAAGCGGCGCGCCTCGTCGGCAACGTCGCGGAAGTCGATGAGCCCCAAGCTCTCACGGATCAGGTCGAGCAGATCTCCGTGTTCCCCGGTTGCCGAGTCGGTCCACTTGCCGGCCGCGCCCTTGCCGCTTTCCGGGCCGAACAGGCGGACATACAACGAGCGTCCCGGCGTATTGCGGACATCGCCAACGATCCAATAGCGCCCCACGCGCCGACCGTTGGAAAGGTACTGACGGCAAACCGCCTCGGCCTCGCGCGCAAGACGGTATGACAGATCGCTGGCGGATGAGCTCATGATCACTTCGATATAGGCGTCACAAGCGCCAATACGAGACGATCTCCTGCGCCTCGCGATGGAATTCGAGCATTTGCCGATAGAAGCGATGCCGCACTTCACGCTTGGTCGGATCGCGGCGTGCTTCCGGAGTGAGTTTTTTGGCGGCGGCGCGGACGACGGCGCGCCAACCGTCGTGGACTGTGATGTCGAGACGCAGGTAGGTGCCATAGGTCATGGCGGTCCTCCGAAAGAAAAAT
>LNFM01011964.1_pt1 | contig 14372 bp, 11 predicted proteins | sample 596031 | NCBI WGS metagenome assembly LNFM01 (sample SAMN04254537, study PRJNA301005) | activated carbon metagenome | isolation source: dual media filters at the Ann Arbor, Michigan drinking water treatment plant | place: USA: Ann Arbor
TGCCGAACCACAGCTCGATGGGCGAGGTCACGCCGAAGATGCCGCGCATCCAGGGCTGGGTGGTCACCATGTAGTACACGGTGATGCCCAGACCCGCGACCATGCCGATCGAGGCGGCGATGCCGGTGGCGCGTTTCCAGAAGATGCCCAGCACCAGCGCCGGGAAGAACGCCGCCGCTGCGAACGAGAACGCCGCCGAGACCAGGAACAGGATGTCCGCCGGTTTCTGCGCCGCCACGTAGGCTGCGGCCAACGCCACGATCAGCAGCAGCATCTTGGAGATGGTGACGCGGCGGGCGGTGGAGGCGTTGGGGTCGATCATCTTGTAGTACAGGTCGTGCGACAGCGCGTTGGCGATGGTCAGCAGCAGGCCGTCGGCCGTGGACAGCGCAGCCGCCAGGCCACCCGCGGCCACCAGACCCGAGATCACATACGGCAAGCCACCGATTTCCGGCGTGGCCAGCACGATGATGTCGCCACCGATGGTCATCTCGTTGAGCTGCAGGATGTTGTCCTTGTTGATGTCGGTGATCGACATCAAGGTGGGATCCACCTTGTTCCACGAGGCCACCCAGGCGGGCAGCTGGTCAAACGGTGTGCCGACCAGCACGTGGAACACCTCGTATTTCACCAGCACGGCCAGGGCCGGCGCGGTGAAATACAGCAGGAAGATGAAGAACAACGACCAGGTGACCGACTCGCGGGCCTCGCGCACGCTGGGCACCGTGTAGTAGCGCATCAGGATGTGCGGCAACGCCGCTGTGCCGATCATCAGGCAGAAGATCAGCGCCAGGAAGTTCAACCGTGAGGTGTCGTACGACTTGACCGCTGCGGCATCCCCATTCGGGTCACCCGAGAACTGCTGTGCGTGCGGTGGCATGCCGTTGAGCGGCTTGGCCTTGTTGTCGGCACTCGTCTTGGCCGCGGTCCATGCTTTCTTGGCGGCGTCTGCGTCCTTGGGCAAGGAAGAGATGGCCTTCTCTGCGGCAGAGATGTCGGCCGATGGCGCATTGGCGGCACGCAACTCGTTCAGCTTCGCTTCGGCGGCGGCCTTGTCGGCGGCCAGCGCAGCGGCCGGGTCCTTGAGCTTCTCGGCCAGTGCGGCAGACCGCTGCTTGAAGATCTCGCGAACTTCCAGCTCCTTCGGATCGGCTGCCAGCAGCTTTTCCTTGGCCGTGACCTTCTCCAGCTGGAAGCCGTAGATGGCCTGCGGCACCGGCACGCTGGTCTGCTTCACGGACAGCCACACCACCGGGATCATGTAAGCCACGATCAGGATGATGTACTGCGCCACTTGCGTCCAGGTCACCGCGCGCATGCCACCCAGGAACGAGCACACCAGGATACCGCCGAGACCCAGGAAGATCCCGAGCTCGAAGGCCACGCCGGTCAGGCGCGAGGTGATCAGGCCCACGCCGTAGATCTGCGCGACCACGTAGGTGAACGAGCAGAGGATGGCCGCGAAGATGCCGATGAAACGCGGCAGGTTGCCGCCGTAGCGCTCACCCAGGATGCGAGAAACAGCGCCACCAGGCAGTAGCCACCCGTCCAGCCCATGATGAAGGCCAGGCCGCTGTAGCCGGTCAGGTAGAGCGTGCCGGCCATGCCGATGAACGACGCGGCCGACATCCAGTCCGCGCCCGTGGCCATGCCGTTGTAGACCGCTGGGACCCGTCGACCAGCCACGTAGTACTCGGCAGCGTCGGTGGTGCGGCTCATGATGCCGATGCCGGCGTACAAGCCGATGGTGGCGAGCAGGAAGATGAAGCCGATCCATTCGCGGGACAGTCCCATCTGCTCCAGGATGGCCAAGGCCACCACGAAGACAAAGAAGCCTCCGGTGTACCACTTGTAGACCTTGTTGAGCTGTTGCTTGAAGGCCTTGTTGCTGCCGGAACCGCCGGCACCTGTTTCGAACATGCCTGCCATGGTGTTATTCCTCGGTCTCTTCAACACCGTGTTCGATGTCGAGTTTGTTCATGTACCAGGCGTAGTACGCGATGATCACGCAGTACACCACCAGGGCGCCCTGGGCACCCATCCAGAAGCTGAACGGCCAACCAAAGAAGTTGAAGCTCAGTTCACGCGCGAAGAAACTCACCACGAACGTCACGACGAACCATATTGCAAGCAATATGGCGGTGACATTGAGGTTTTTCCGCCAGTAGCGGCGGTGCTTGTCAGTCAGTTCCATGCGATCGACCTCCATCAAGAACACCCTTGCGGGCACATCACGGACGCCACCCCAGTCCCCCCGGGCGGCCTGCAACCGGTCCGCGTTTCTCGGAAACCGGCTCCCGCCAGCTTCCCCTTTTGATGGCCGCGCAGCAGCAGCGTGACATCAGGCCTGGGCTTGCCCAAGACCGGTCTCACGCTCCAGCTGTGCCGCCACTTTGGGCTCGAACTTTCGGAGGTGGCGAATGATCTTCGCGGCCTCGTCGGGCTCTTGCCGGTCCACATGAACCCGGGCCAGCTGGTACCAGCCGTAAGGGCTCATCGGTTGCAGTTCGGTGTTCTTGCGCAGGGCGGTGACGGCGTCGTCAAACCGGCGCTGGCGGATGAGACTCAACGCCAGGCCGTACCAGGCCCGGTCGAGTGTGGGATCGAGTTCGGTGGCGCGCCGGAAGGCCGCTTCGGCCTGCTCCAGCTGGCCCATCTCTTCGCTGAGGTACCCCAGGTTGAACCAGCCCGCGGGATGCGTCGGCTGGGCAGCCACGAGTTGCTGCAAGGCCTGCTGGGCGCCGGTTTTGTCGCCCAGCTCGGCCAGCAGGTGGGCGCGCGTGGCCAGCGCGTAGGGATCGGCACCGTTGACGTCGAGCAAGTCACCCACGCGTTCCAGTGCCCTTTCGCGCTGGCCAAAAAGCACCAGGGCGCGAATCTGCAACTGGATGAACTTGCGGTTGAGCGAGCGATTCACTGACACAGCGCCACTCCAATCTTCAAACAATGGTTCACCTTGGTCAGCGTGACCGCCAACCAGATGAAAGCCAGAATGAGAAACGCCACCAAGGGAAGGTGGCGATCAAGCACAAATTTCGGGGTGACCAGCCGGGCCACCTGCACGAAGGGTTTGCCCATCAGCTGGAGCAACTGGTAAAAGAGATTCTGGTCCCGGCGTTTGCCGGCGAGCAAGCCCAGCACCCATTGGCCCACCAGTGCCAACAGGGCAATTTCGGTGATCAGCTTGACCGCAGAAATGAAGAACAACATGGGGGCCTTGGATGGATTGGCGCCATTCTGGATTTGCACCTTACCGACTTCTTACAAATCGGCTGGCGGCCCACGGGAGGCAGGTCAAACCCTCTAAGGACTAACCCGAGGTTCGCAAGGTGGACGCCGCAGCCGATGAAAAATGGATTCTTAAGTGCTAAACCAATGACCACACATCCGATCGAACCACGCAGCGCAGCGACCGTTCCCGACGTGGCCGGCACAACGACCGGGGACACGGCACTCAACCTGATGACCACACCGGTGAGCGCGCTGATCAAACGCGCGCCGATCACACTGCCACCGCACACCAGCATCCGCGCCGCAGCGCAGCACATGAGCGAGCAGCGCGTGTCCTCGATCCTGATCGTGGAGCAAGGCCACCTGTTCGGGCTGATCACCGATCGCGACCTGCGCAACCGCGTGATCGCCGCCGGGCTGGACACCGAGCGCCCGATCATGGACATCGCCACGCTGGCGCCGTTCACAGTGGGCCTGCACGACCCGGCTTTCAACGTGCTGTTGCTGATGGCGCGCCACAACGTTCACCACGTACCGGTGCTCGATGGGCAGTGCATCAAGGGCATGATCACGGCGACCGACCTGACCGAACAGCACAGCACCTCGGCCGTGTACCTGGCCGGCGACATCTACAAACAAACGTCGATCGATGGCCTGCAGCGTGCCAGCGCCAAGGTGCGCGTGCTGCAACAAAGCCTGGCCGCCGCCGACGCCTCGGCCTACAACACCGGCCACATCATCACCGCCATCACCGACGCGATCACGACCCGCCTGCTCCAACTCGGCGAGGCGCAGCTGGGCCCGGCGCCGGTGGACTACGTGTGGGTCGCCGCGGGTTCGCAAGCCCGCAACGAGCAGACCGCCAAGTCCGACCAGGACAACTGCATGGTGATCGACGATGCGTTCGACGAGTCGCAACACGGTGAGTACTTCCGCGACCTCGCGCGCTTCGTCTGCGACGGCTTGGACGCGTGCGGCTACGTGCACTGCCCGGGCGAGATGATGGCCATGACCGACACCTGGCGACAGCCTCGCCACCGGTGGGCGGAGTACTTCCGGCATTGGACCCGCGAACCCGAACCCAAGGCGCTCATGCTCACTTGCGTTTTTTTTGACCTGCGGGCCATTGCCGGCCAGACCCGGCTGCTCGACGGCTTGCGGCGCGACGTGCTGCACGGCACCCGGGGCAACACGCTGTTTCTGGCGCACATGGTGGGCAATGCGCTGACCCACCAGCCGCCACTGAACTGGTTCAATGGCCTGTCACCTGCTCGCAGCGGCGAGCACAAGGGCACCATCGATCTCAAGCACACCGGCGTGGTGCCCATCGTGGATCTGGCCCGCGTCTACGCGCTGGCCGGCGGGCACACCGAGGTCAACACCCACGACCGGCTGCTCATGTCCGCCAACGGGGGGGACATCAGCGAACAAAGCGCGCGCGACCTTCGCGACGCCCTGGAATTTCTCGCGGCGATGCGCATCCGCCACCAGGCCCGGCAGATGGCGCAGGGTCTGGACCCCGACAACTTTCTGGACCCGGCCGACATTTCCAACTTCGAGCGCACGCAACTCCGGGATGCATTTCAAGTGGTCCAGACGCTGCAGTCGGTGCTGGCCCAGCGCTACAAGTTTTAAAGCTCCACGCCGCCCGGAGTTTCAGTACTTCAGGCGCGAAAAATAGGTCTTCTGAGCGGCTTCGCGCGCCTGCCCCAGCGTGTGGATGCCCTGCTGCGCCAGCAGCGGGATCAGCTTGATGAAGATTTCCGCCGTCACCATGGCATCGCCCATCGCCGTGTGGCGGCCGATCACCGGCACATCAAACCGTTCGGCAATCGCCTCCAGCCGGTGTGAATCCTGGTTGGGGTGAATCAACGCCGACAGCAACAGCGTGTCGAGCACCGGCTGATCGAACACCACGCCGGTGGACTTCTCCTTGATCTGCAGAAAACGCATGTCGAAGGCGGCGTTGTGCGCCACCAGCACCGTGTCCTGCGCGAAGGCATGGAAAGCCGGCAGCACCTCGCCGATCTTCGGTTGACCCACCACCATCGCGGGCTGGATGCCGTGGATGGGAATCGAGGCCGCCGGGATGCTGCGCTGCGGATCCACCAGCTGCTCGAAACACTCCTGCCGAAGCAGCTTGCCGTTGACGATGCGCGCCGCGCCGATCTGGATGATCTCGTCGCCCATGGAGGGCTCCAGCCCGGTGGTCTCGGTGTCGAACACGGTGTAGACCAGATCGGCCAGGCGACGCTCATCCAGCGAGCGGGTCTGTTCGGTGGTTTTGAAGAGATCGAAGTCGTAGTACTCGGGCCGGCTCTCGCTGCGCACGAAGTTGAGCGCATCGGCCTGGTCCCGCGGATCGGCCAGTGGCAGCAGGATGCGAAAAAATGCCTGGTGGCGCGTGCGCTCGCGCTCGAACCAGAAGGCGCCACCGTGACGCTCGATCACGTCGCGCACACTCAGACTCGTGGCCTCGTTGCCGACCTTCAGCGCCTCCATTTCCCAACTCATCACCGTCTCGTTACTGATCGCCTGCCCGGACCAGATCAAATCGAGCTGCGCCTTGCCGGCACTGCCGGTGGCCGTGTCCAGCCGCAACTGCACGAAGCGCACACCGAACTCCTCGGCCAGGCGGCCGGCGAGATACACCAGCACTTGCAACAACGAAAAGCTCTCGACCTTGAGCCACAGGGTCGGATTCACCTCCAGCGCGCTGGCGGGCAGACCGGTCACGGTCTCGATGCGGCGCAGCGCCGCCGACACCAGGTCGGCTCCCAGCATGTCTTCCAGTGGCCAGCGGGTCTTGAGGTTGTGCGCGTTGTCCGATTCGATCGCCACGATGCGCCGCGCCAGCGCACCGCTCTCTTCCCGGATCACGCGCAGGAACCGGTCGCGTCCGGCGGGCTCCAGATCGGGGTGGTCCAGCACGTCCAGCGCGGCCTGCATGTTGGCCAGGGCCGAGCGCGTGCCTTCGGTCAGGGTGTGCAGCACCCGGTCGCGTGCCGATTCGGCCTCGAACTCGCGCGTGATGTTGTCGAGCATGAGCACGAAGCCGGTGAGCTCCGCCCGGTCGGCCGCGTCTTCAGCGCTCTGGGCCTGCGCCGAGCGCACCGGCGCCATCTGCACCCGCAGCAACTGACCCGCCGGTGTGGTGGTGACGAGCTGGGCCGACGGCTGGGCAACACCCGCGAGCATGCGCTGCTGGATGTTCTCCAGCGCATGCGCCACCAGCTTGCGGTCAAACACCGTGTAGATCGAGCGCCCCAGGCCGATCAGCTCGGCACCACCGGCCACCTCGGGCGCTTGAGAGAGCGCCCGGAACTGCTGGCGAGCGCGCTGGTTGTAGAGCAGGATGCGCCCGTCCAGATTGCACACCACCACACTCTGCGTGAGCTCGGCCATCAACGCAGCCAGCCGGATTTTTTCCTGCTCGATGTCGCGGCTGGCTTCCTGCACGCGCGCGTCCATCTCGCTGCCCAGCCGCGTGCGCTGGGCCACCAGCTGGTTGACCACCTCGGTGAGTGCGCGGTTTTCAGCGCTGCCCTGTGGCGGCAGGCTGCGGGCCACATCGGTGCGCACCAGCACCATGCCCTCCTCGGCCAGCTGGGCGGCGGGTTCGATGAAATGCTGGATGAGCGCACGGATCGTGAACGCCAGCGCGCCGAACAACACCACGACCATCATGGCCACCAGCGTGCCGCGCGTGCTCAGCAGATCCAGCATCCGTTCGCGCTGTGCCTCATCCAGCGTCGACCAGACGATGCCCGCCGTGGCGCCCAGCCACAGCAACACCGCGGCGCCAGCCAGGCCCACGCCGAGCCACAACCGCCGGTCAACGGGTCGTCGGCTCATGGCGCAGGCTCCAGCAGCTCGCGCACTTTCTGCACCAGCTCCCGGGTGGAAAAGGGCTTGGTCATGTAAGCGTCGGCGCCCAGCGCCAGGCCCTTGGCCACGTCGGTGTCGCGCCCCTTGGCGGTGAGCATCACGATGAGCGTGTCGCGCAGGCTCTCACTGGCGCGCACCTCGCTGCAGACATCAAAACCGGTCTTCACCGGCATCATCACATCGAGCAGCACCAGCGCCGGTCGCTCGCGCACGATGGCCTCGATGGCTTCCTGCCCGTCGCGCGCGAGCACCACCTCGAACCCTTCGCGCTTCATCAGGAATTCCAGCGAGATCAGGATGTTGGGCTCGTCGTCGGCGATCAGGATTTTGTGGCTCACGGTGCGTCTCCTTGCGTTGTTGTCGGTCGGTGGCGGGGCAACGAGAAGCCGAACACCGCACCCTGCCCCGCCGTGGACCGCAGCCACATGCGTCCGCCAAGGTGCGTCACGATCTGGCGGCTGATCGGCAAGCCCAGGCCCGTGCCACCGGGCCGGTAATGCGCATCCCCCGCGATCTGGCGAAACTTCTCGAACACCATGCTTTGCTGTTCGGGCGCGATGCCCGGCCCGTTGTCCTGCACTTCCACTTCGACACCTTCTTCGCGGTCCTTCAGGCTCAACACCACGCACCCGGTGTCGCGCGGCGCGTACTTGGCGGCGTTCGACAGCAGGTTGAGCACCACCTGCATCAGGCGGTCGGCGTCGGCCTGCAGCGGCTGCACCCGAGGCGGCACATCCAGCACCAGCTGCACACCGCGCTCGCGCAGCGGCTCGGCCATGGTGCCGGCGGCCTGTTCCAGCAGCGCTTTCATGTCCACCTCGTCGTCGTGCCACTCGGCGTGGCCCGCCTCGATCTTGGCCATGTCCAGCACCTGGTTCACCAAGCGGCTCAGCCGTTCGGCCTCGCCCACGATGATGCCCACAAACTGTTGCCGTTGCACGGTGTCCATTTCTGCATCGTCCCGCATGAGTTCGGCCAGGGCCCTGATCGAGGTCAAGGGCGTGCGCAGTTCGTGCGTCACCGACGACATGAAATCGTCCTTGAGCCGGTCCAGGCTCTTGAGCTGTTCGTTGGCCTGACGCAGGTCGGCGGTGGCCCGCTCCAGCGACTGCGACTTCTCCTCCAGCGCGTGCGAATAGGCGCGCAGCTGCGAGGCTTCGTCGAGGATGCGCATCACGTCGTCCAGGTCCAGCGCCTCCTCCTCCACCACCGAGGCCACCATCACCCGCGCCGACGCGCTGCCGATGGCACCCGCCAGCTGGGTTTCCACAAAATGCACCAGGCGCGCGTCGGCCGGGATCTGTTCGATCTGCCGCGCGCCCACCCGCGCGGCATAGCCCTCGAACAGGCGCTGCGCCGCCTCCACGCCGAGGAAACGTCCCACCAGCGGCAGCAGGGCCGACACCTGCGCCTTGCCCTGCCAGAACACCGGGCGCGAAGTCGGCGTGCGTTGGAACACATCCACAAACAACACGGCCTGGCTGGTTTCGCGCGCGGTGGGCGCCCGCCAGAGCGACACACCCACATAGGCCGCCACGTTGGCCAGCAGGCTCCAGATCAGCGAATGCGTGAGGTTGTCGAGCCCGGCCAGGCCCAGAAAGGCCTCGGGCTTGAGCAGCCACCAGCCCCAGGGCCCCTGTTCCAGGAAGCCGGCGGTCAGCCAGCCCGACTTGACCAGCGAGGGCAGCATGAGGGTGTAGGCCCAGCACGCAAAACCCAGCAGCAGCCCCGCCAGCGCCCCGCGCTGCGTGCCGCCCTTCCAGTACATGCCGCCCAGCAGTGCGGGTGCAAACTGCGCCACCGCTGCGAAGCTGATGAGGCCGATGCTCACCAGCGCGTAGGCCTCGCCAGCCAGGTGAAAGTACAGATAGCCCAGCAGCAGGATGCCCAGGATGGCCAGGCGCCGGATGCGCAGCAGCACCGCGGTGAGGTCACCGCTGGCGCGCGCGCCAAAGCGCCGCATGCGCAGCAGCAGCGGCATCACCAGGTCGTTGCAGACCATGGTGGACACCGCGATGGCTTCGACGATCACCATGCCGGTGGCGGCCGAGAGTCCTCCCACGAAGGCAAACAGCGCCAGCGCGCCCTGCCCCTGCGACAACGGCAGCGAGAGAACAAAGGTCTCGGGGTCCATGCGCCCGGGGCCAAAGTGCAGCAGACCGCCCAGCGCGATGGGCAACACAAAGAGGTTGATCAGCAACAAGTACAGCGGAAACGCCCAGACCGCTCGGCGCAGGTGGTTCTCGTCGACGTTTTCCACCACCATCACCTGGAACTGACGCGGCAAAAAAATCACCGACAGCATGGCCAGCAAGGTCAGGCCCAACCACTGCGCGTAGGCAAACGGCTGACCCTGGCCAAACTGCATCAGGCGGCGCAGCTCCTCCACCGCGTGGGCCTGGTCAAACAGCGCCGCCGGGCTGGCAAAGAGGCCGAAGCAGACGAACAGACCCACCGCCATGAACGCCACCAGCTTGACCACCGACTCGAACGCAATCGCCGCCACCATGCCTTCGTGGCGCTCGGTGCTGTCCAGGTGGCGCGCGCCAAACACGATGGTGAAACCGGCGAGGGCCAGCGCCACGTACAGCGTGCTGTCGCTCCACCAGTCGGCACTCTGCACCGCCGGCATGCCCAGCGGGGAGGTGAGCACCGCGTACCCGCTGGCAATGGCCTTGAGCTGCAGCGCAATGTAGGGAACGATGCCCACCACCGTGATGAGCGTCACCAGGCCGGCCAGCAGCGGGCTCTTGCCGTAGCGGCTGGCGATGAAGTCGGCAATCGACGTGATGCGGTAGGTCTTGGCGATGCGGATCATCTTTCGCACCACCATCCAGGCCAGCAACATGGCCAGCATGGGTCCGAGGTAGATCGGCAAAAACCACACACCGGAACTGGCCGCGCGCCCCACGCTGCCGAAGTAGGTCCAGGCGGTGCAGTACACCGCCATGGACAAAGCGTAGACCCACGGACTGGAGATCACCGAGCGCCCCTGCGCGGCCCGCAGATCGCCCCAATGAGCCACCGCAAACAGCAGCAGCAGGTAGGCAAAGGAGACGCCGATGACCAGCGGAGCCGGGAGCATGGTCAGTCGGCTGGTGGCACGTTGCTGCGGTGTTCCACCACCCAGGCGAGGGCCGCAATCAGCACACCCCAGATGACGAAAAGCGCCAGCGGAAACAGGGGCAGACCCCACACGCGCGCGTCGTGGTCCCACAAGGCCAGCAAGGGAAAGTTGAACAACGCCGCAGCGGCGAAGAACAGGGCCACCAGGCGCTGGGCGGCAAGGCCTTTGAACATGGTTGTCTCCTCGATCGTCCGCCGCGGCCGCTGACCGCTGGTGGGCCAGTCGATTGTGCGCCATGCGCCGACCTTGCACCGACGCGGCATGGCCATGAAAAAAGCGGCAGGGTTGCCCGCTGCCGCTTTGCCGCTCAGACGCCGCAGCGCCGGGGGTTCACTTCTGGCCGGACGAGAGCAATTGCCAGGTGTCGACCACCGAGTCCGGGTTCAGCGAGATCGAGCTGATGCCTTCGTCGCGCAGCCACTGCGCAAAGTCGGGATGGTCGCTGGGGCCCTGTCCGCAGATGCCCACGTACTTGCCTTCGGCCAGGCAGGCGCTGATGGCCATCTTCAGCAGCGCCTTCACCGCCGGGTCGCGTTCGTCGAAGTCGTGCGCAAGCAGTTCCAGGCCGGAATCGCGGTCCAGGCCCAGGGTGAGCTGGGTCAGGTCGTTCGAACCGATGGAGAAGCCGTCGAAGTACTGCAGGAAGTCCTTGGCCAGCACCGCGTTGCTCGGGATCTCGCACATCATGATGACCTTCAGACCGTTGTCGCCGCGCTTGAGGCCCTTGTCGGCCATGAGCTCGGTCACGCGCTTGGCCTGCGCCAATGTGCGCACGAACGGCACCATCACCTGCACATTGTCCAGGCCCATGTCTTCGCGCACGCGCTTGAGCGCTTCGCACTCCATGGCGAAGGCTTCACGGAAGTCTTCGCTGATGTAGCGCGCCGCACCGCGGAAACCCAGCATCGGGTTTTCTTCATCGGGCTCGTAGCGCGATCCACCCACCAGCTTGCGGTACTCGTTGCTCTTGAAATCCGACAGGCGCACGATCACCGGCTTGGGCCAGAAGGCCGCTGCGATGGTGGCCACGCCTTCGGCGACCTTGTCGACATAGAAGGCGCGCGGCGACGCATGGCCACGGGCCACTGACTCCACCGCCTTCTTCAGGTCGGCGTCCACCGCGGGGTAATCCAGGATCGCCTTGGGGTGCACGCCGATGTTGTTGTTGATGATGAATTCGAGTCGCGCCAGACCCACGCCGCCGTTGGGAATCTGACAGAAGTCAAAGGCCAGCTGCGGGTTGCCCACGTTCATCATGATCTTCACGTCCAGCGGGGGCATCTCGCCGCGCTGCACTTCGGTGATCTCGGTCTCCAGCAGGCCGTCGTAGATGTGGCCGGTGTCGCCCTCGGCGCAGCTCACCGTGACCAGCGTGCCGTCTTTGAGGTGCTCGGTGGCGTCGCCGCAACCCACCACCGCCGGAATGCCCAGCTCGCGCGCGATGATGGCCGCGTGGCAGGTGCGCCCGCCGCGGTTGGTGACGATGGCACTCGCCCGCTTCATCACCGGCTCCCAGTTCGGATCGGTCATGTCGGTCACCAGCACGTCGCCGGGCTGCACCTTGTCCATTTCGCTGATGTTGTGCACCAGCCGAACCGGGCCTGTGCCCACCTTCTGGCCAATGGCGCGGCCCGAGGCCAGCACCGTGCCCTTGCCCTTGAGCTTGTAGCGCACCTCGGTCTTGCCGGCGCTCTGGCTCTTCACCGTCTCGGGGCGGGCCTGCAGGATGTAGAGCTCGCCGTCGATGCCGTCCTTGCCCCACTCGATGTCCATCGGGCGGCCGTAGTGCTGCTCGATCACCATCGCGTAGCGCGCCAGCTGCTCGACGTCGGCATCGGTCAGGCTGTAGCGGTTGCGCAGTTCCACCGGCACGTCGGTGGTCTTCACCAGCTTGCCCTTGTGGACGCCGTCGCCCGACTTCTCGGCTCCGGAGGTGAAACCCATCTGGATCAGCTTGCTGCCCAGGTTGCGGCGGATCAGCGCGCGCTTGCCGGCCTTGAGCATGGGCTTGTGCACGTAAAACTCGTCGGGGTTCACGGCGCCCTGCACCACGGTCTCGCCCAGGCCGTAGCTGCTGGTGATGAAGACCACGTCTTCAAAACCGCTCTCGGTGTCGATGGTGAACATGACACCGGCGGCACCCAGGTCGGAACGCACCATGCGCTGCACGCCAGCGCTCAAGGCCACGTCGGCGTGGGCAAAGCCCTTGTGCACGCGGTAGCTGATGGCACGGTCGTTGTACAGCGATGCGAACACCTCCTTCATCTTGTGCAGCACCTCCTCGATGCCGATCACGTTGAGGAAGGTTTCCTGCTGGCCGGCGAAGGATGCATCGGGCAGGTCTTCGGCCGTGGCCGAGGAGCGCACGGCAAACGAGGCCGTGTCGTTGCCGTGGGTGAGCGTCACAAACGCTTCGCGGATGGCCTTTTCCAGATCGGCCGGGAACGGCTGGTTTTCGACCATCGCGCGGATCTCGGCACCAGCCTGGGCCAGCGCGCGCACGTCCTCGGTGTCCAGCGCGTCCAGGCGGGCATTGATGCGGTCGGTCAGGCCGTCGAATTTCAGGAACTCGCGGAAGGCATGTGCCGTGGTGGCGAAGCCGGTCGGCACTTTCACGCCGCTGGGCAGTTGCGAAATCATCTCGCCGAGGCTGGCGTTCTTGCCGCCGACCGACTCGACGTCGGTCATGCGCAGGTGCTCGAACGGCACGACCAGATCGGTCGCTCCAAACAGGTGGGACATGGGAAAACTCCTAAGGTTGACTGTTGTTCTGTTGTGGGTCTGGCACCGGGCAGGAAGGCAAATGAGACGGCAGGGCCATTGATAATGACCCCGACACAACACCCGGTATTGTAAGGACGCCCCTCATGCCCAACCGAACGGTCTTCTTCATCTCCGATGGCACCGGCATCACCGCCGAAACCTTTGGCAACGCTTTGCTGGCCCAGTTCGAGATTGAAGTGCGGCGTGTGCGCCTGCCGTTTCTGGACAGCGTGGACAAGGCACACCAGGCGGTGCGCCAGATCAACCACACCGCCGAGGTCGAAGGCAAACGTCCGATGGTGTTCACCACCGTGGTCAACATGGAGGTGCTGGCGGTGTTTCAAAACCACTGCAACGGCATGATGCTCGACATGTTCGGCACTTTCGTGGAACCCATGGAGCAGGAACTGGGCATCAAGTCCAACCACCGGGTGGGGCGCTTCTCGGACGCCTCCAAAAGCAAGGCTTACAACGATCGCATCGAGGCGATCAACTTTTCGCTGGTGCACGACGACGGCCAGAGCCACAAAGACCTGCAGGGGTCGGATGTGATCCTGGTGGGGGTGAGCCGCAGCGGCAAGACACCCACCTCGCTGTACCTCGCCATGCAGTACGGGTTGAAGGCTTCCAACTACCCGCTGATTCCCGAAGACTTTGAACGCCGCCAGCTGCCACCTGCGCTGGTGGCACACCGCAAGAAGATCTTTGGTCTGACCATTGCGCCCGAGCGCCTGAGCGAAATCCGCAACGAGCGCCGTCCCAACTCGCGCTATGCCAGCCTCGACAACTGCCGCATGGAAGTGAGCGAGGCCGAAGGCATGATGCGGCGCGAAGGCATCCGGTGGTTGTCAACGACGACCAAGTCGATCGAAGAGATCGCGACGACGATCCTGCAGGAAATCCGCCCGGAAAGACTGGAGTACTGAGCCCCCAGGCTCTGGCGCTGCGCGGCGCGCGGCCTTTCAACTCCTCTTGCGACCCAGACCCTGGCCATGGGCCTGGCGGCTCAGCGCAAACGAAGCCAGCAGCTTCATCCACAGCGTCACACCCGCCACGGCGATCCAGTCTTCGGAAGCGAGCGCCTGAAAGCCGAGCACAGCCACCAGCACGCCGACGATGATCACGCCACCCACCAGGTTGATCGCCATCTCATAGGGCGCGTAATGTTCGGCGTTGGGTGGAGCCACGCCCTTCTTCAGCGCCACTTCGGAAAAGTCGCGCTTGACCAAAATGCGGTACGCGCGGCGCAGCCAGAAGAAGGCCACCGGAAACAGGGCAAGCAGGAAGATCCAGTTGAAGATGAAAACGCTGGGCAGGTTCATGGTGGGCTGAGTGTTGATGCCGGATTGTCCTCCAGCGCTCT
>LNFM01009314.1_pt1 | contig 14371 bp, 17 predicted proteins | sample 596031 | NCBI WGS metagenome assembly LNFM01 (sample SAMN04254537, study PRJNA301005) | activated carbon metagenome | isolation source: dual media filters at the Ann Arbor, Michigan drinking water treatment plant | place: USA: Ann Arbor
CAGCTGTAGGGTATGATGAGCATAACGAGGGACCATCCCTGCTACTTTTTTCCTTCTAGCGAAATAGGGGGGTTATCCTGTCCAACGTGTCCATGTGGGGTAGCTAAGCGAGCGCTCCCCCTGGCTTCGCTTCTAGCCCTATTTCCCGTCCCGTCCAAGTGCTGTCCAGTCCTGTCCAACGTGTCCATCATGTTCATCGGGGTCAAACGGGTGTTAGCGTCCCATCGTCGACCCTCGATCGGCCACATCAGACCATCGGCTCGATCGCCGGTGGGGTATACCGGGGTCCCAAAAAAGGTGATCCACGGCGATGCCTACTTTTTCATCAGCATCACGGCCGCGAGAGCCACAGCGCCGATCGCCAACGGCATACCCAGGTTCCCAAGCGCATTGCTGGCCGCGGCGACGGCCCCACCGGCATCGTGGCCGATGGACTGCACGGTGTCCGCGCTCTTGTTGACGATGTTACCGACGACCCCCACGTAGGCCTTTTCGGTGTCCCGTACGAGGCCGCCTGCCCCGCCGACGAGGTCGCGCGCGTCCTGATGGATGGCCGCGACGACGGTTTCGGCCTTGTCGACCCCTGCTGAGACCTTGTCAGCGACCCAGTTGTAGGCCGATGAGGCCTTGCCTTTGACCCAGTTGAAGGCCGATGTTACGCTGGAAAAGAAGCCCATATCGTTGCTATGTGTTGCAGTAGGGTCTATATGAGCGGCCTAAAAAAGGGATTTGCGCCAGGAAATCGGTCGCGCCACGCTTACTTGCGGATCTCGATATCCCCGTTTTGGATGCGGAGAGTCTGCGCGCGGAGGCCGACGACATCGATTTGGTAGTTACCGGCGCTGAGGCCTGCGGTCGGTGTGAACACGACGGACTCGTTCCCTCGGAAAACTTGGTAGCCGTGGACTTGGCCCACTGCAAAGTCGGTCGGAACGGCGACTGAGAACGGGGTCATGTAGTAGTTGACCGACTGAGCTGACAAGCTTGGCATCTGTGCGGCCGCAATCCAGCGTGATCGGGCGTGTGACTTGTTGTGGTTACCGCAGAAGATGTTCTGGCTCTCATCTTGCAAGACGGTCGACTCGAGCTGGATGAAGGTACCTTGGTTGGCGGCGGTCAGTGGAAGGGCCCTGATCAGCAAGAATACGGCTGAAAACATGCCGCTAAACCCGTTCATCTTGAGCTCGACACGCGTGCTTGGGGCCAACGCTTGTGATGTGGTGAAGTGGTCCCAACCGTAGAAAGGCAAGTGAAGTGGGACCCCTGCGAGCCTTGCGAGACGGCCCATGTATGCGGCTGTGCGGGCGTTTCGGCTGGACTGTGGCTCGTCGAAGCCGCTCAACAACATGCAGCAGTTGGTGAAGGTCGGGTGTGTACCGGAGATCAGATTGAGCGCAGCGGCCTTGAGTCGGAACCGAAATGTGAGGTCGCCCTTGATGCCGGCGAGGTTGAGGCGACAGGCCATGAACATGGTGAAAAGCGGCAAGTATAGCTCGGTCGATGCGCCGTTTGCGATCGAAACACCGGCGGTGGAGTATGCGGTCGTTGTCCCGGTGAGCGCTGCGATTTGCTCGAAGTCATTGCGCGGGAGCATGCAGAGCGCGAGCCAGTTGTCGATGTCTTGGATCGTCAAGAGCTGGTTGCCGTTTGGCGCAAGCACCTCGATCTTGTCAAACCAGAAGCTGGTCGGCGGCAGAACGACGGCGGCACCGGTCGAGTTGGTGATGTTGAACGCGAGCGCGGCGTGGTCGATTACGCTGACATCGTTGCTGTCGAGCTTGAAGTCGACGACTGATCCGGCAAGCAAGGCGCTTGGTGAGAACCCTGTGTTTGGGCGCACTTCGGTGTGATCGACTACGCGCTGTTCGACGGTGAACCGCTGTGGGACGAGGCCCGACTTGGGGTTCTTCTCGTCCCAGACGACGAAAGCGTGTGGGTCCTCGTAGTCGTCGGTCAGAATGGATGTGACGCCCATCTCGCGGGCACGCTGGCGGATTTCGTTAACGCTGGCCATGATGATTGAGTATCGAACCGGCCTCTATAATGCGCGCGCGGACAAAAAACAGGGTCCGAAATTATTCGGCCGGGGCTCGCTTAGAGTAGAAAGCCACCCGAGTCACGGGCTAAGATCTGGTGGTAGACATAGTCTGACCCGACGAAAGACCCGCCTCCGAGCAGTGCGACGGTGGTGAGAGGGAGGCCGGTTCCCATGGTGGCGGCGTATGCACCGAGAATCGATGCGCCGGCTGAGATTGCGATGGTTTCGACGCCCTGAAACTTTTGGTTTTGTGGGATGTGAGGCAAGACGTACTTGTGCGCGAGGTCGCCGGTCACGCTGCCGGCGGCGCATCCGAGGCCGACTGCGACGGATGTCGGTAGTTGCATTCCGATGAATGGGACGGACGAATCGCCGCCGACCAAAACGGAGGCTGCAGCGCCTGCGAGCGCGCCGGTGAGAGCCGCTTTTGTGGCGATTTCCTTCCACTCGACGCCGCCAGGGGCGTAAACGCTGGTCATTTCTGGATTGCCGTATGACATTGCCGTGTAGTTGCTGCACATATGACTGATACACGGTGGTAGATTAAAATCAACCCAAAAAATGGGCCGCGGCCCATCAAAGCCCCGCGAACCGATCGTCTTCCGGCGGCGGTGAGGCCGCTGGCGGCGCGGGACCACGGTCGGCCGATGCGAGCGCGGCGGCCATCGACTGTCGCTGTTCGGGCGTCATGGCCTCGATCGCGGTGTTCATCATATGCTGCTGCGAGCCGGTGATCAGCAGGCAAAGGGCGACTCGGTGTAGCGGTGTCATCTGCAAACCGCCACCGATGCCCGCGTCGATGCACGCGCACTTGATCAGGTCTTGCATGTCCGGCGATAGGCACGCTTTGTGGGTCCCTTGAATGCGAAGCGGCGTAAACATGGCAAGCAGGTCTTCGGCCATCTTGATCGCGGCCGGTACCATCGCCGCGACGCCCTCGACACCCGCTTTGACGCCCATATTGAGGCCGACTTGCTCGTTGAGCAGATGGAGCTCGTCGTCCGTGAGCTTCTCGAGTGACTTGGGTTTCAGCGGCCTCAGCTTGACCGGAAAGGTCGCAAAGTAGATCTTCAGCCGGGCGATAAGGGCCGTTCGCTCGTCCGATTCGACTATGGGCGCGGAGATAGTTCGCGTGGCTTTCGGTGCCGCCGCTGGCTTTGCGGTCGCCTTTGGCGCTGGTGCTGGTGCTGGCAGGTCGTGCTCGGTATCGGGCTTAGCCATGACCGATGAAAAGTCGATGTCATCCATCTGACCGACTATTGTGAATCCGGCGGATTGTTTTTTTGAGCTGGCGAGACCCTATCGCACGGTACGTTTCGCCTTTTTCGCCTGCACTTTGGCCTTTTTTGTCGGGCTGACCGACGGGGAAGACCCTTTGGCCGCCTCCTTAGCGGCCTTCCGCTCAGCATCGACCTTGTCGAACGCGGCTTCGAGATCATCTCGGCTGCGCGGCCGGATGTCGGACTCTTCCACGTTGTCATCGTAGAGGAGGGACTTGACCTCCTTCTTTGGCGCCCTCGACAAAGTGAGTTCGACCGCCGCCGGTACTGAAACACGCGCCGGCGTTGGGCGCGGCTTCTGCGGAGTCGCTTGGGGCGTCACTTGCGGCGTTTCTACCACTTCGAAGCGCGGCTCTTCGACCCCTTCGGTGATCTTTTTGGGCTTACGCGCCTTGCGTTGGGCCTCCTCGGCGGCTCGACTCTGCTCCTCGGCCTCTCGCTTACCGCGCTCAAGGGCGGTCTCACCCCTCCCCGGGATACCCGCCGGCTTGGTGATAATGTTGACGCTGTCACCCATCGCCGCGCGGAGAACCGATTCGCGGGACCTCTTCACGACGCGCGATCGAAGGACATCTTGCGCCGTCAGACGTGCATCAAACCCGTTGATCAACTCACTCTCACCGCGGAATGCGGCGAGATTCAAGCTCAATCGGTCGCGCTCCGGCGCCAACACGAACGCTGCCGGAGTCAGCTTCTTGTACGTCTCGAGCGTCCGACCGCTCTTTGTTGCGGTCGCGCCAGTGCGAACTTTCCACGGCCGGTTGGCCTGCGTGTCCTCGAGCGCAGCAGATAGCGCGCTGGCGTCGACCCCCGCCGCGAGCGGTTTGATAGCCTTTTCGATGGGGACGCGGGGTTTCGGTGTCGTATCGTAGACTCGGTGCGGCTGCTTGAAGGTCGCGGCGTCGTCCCATCCGGCCAAGATCCCCTTCAAAAACCCCTCGTTTCCGTGGGCCCTCGCTGACGCAACTCGTCCGTGATCAAACCCTTTTCCGAAGGCGAGCTCATGGACCTGCGACGCGTTCTCGCGGTGCCATTCGTCGTACTTATCGATATGTTTGAACATCCCCTCGTTGATCGCGCCCGTGATCTCAGCGTCCTGCTTGAGCGCGTTCATGAAGGTCGAGTTGATCGGATCGGGCCTGTAGCGGCCCTTCTTGTCGACCAGGTACGACCTGCCGCCTTGGTGACGCTCGAGGATTTCTCGTAACATTGCGCACTATAACAATCGCCGCAGATAATATCAAGATGGACTGTCAACACGTCTTCGCGCGCGGCCAACACGCCGGCAAAGCCTGCACGAGCAAGGGCCTCCACGGCGGATACTGCATCAAGCACAAGAAGGCCGCCGTCCCGCAAGAGATCATCGACGCCGTCGGCCCGCCGCCCGCCGCGCCGAAGCAAAAGTCCAAGTTTTCCGCGTGGAAGTGGACCGTCAACTCGAACACGCCTGCGACCAAAGCGACACCGGCCCAAGTCGGCGAGTTCAAGGACCTCATCGCGTTCATGTTCTCACCGGCCAACGTGGTCGACTACCTGCGCGACGCCACCAACGCGGACGCAGCGGCCAACGTCATCGAGCTTCAGAGCGCGTTCCACTTCGAGATCGCCCCCACCACACACGCGCTACACGCTCATGGAGCCGTGAAACTTGAGCACAAGGGCCACTACCGGCTCGCGCTGAAGGAGATGCGAGCCATTTTGGTCGGCCTGTGGGGCAAAAAGGTCCACTTCGACGTCCACGCAGAGGGCAACGCCGAGCGCGCATGGGACCAATACATGGCCAAGAATGCGGCCGCGGACAAGGCATGAGGCCGAAAAAAGAGGGAGTGTGTCCCGTTTTTTGCGTGTGGGACGCCCTAGTTATTGCCTGGGGCAGCCGGGTTTCCGACTGGCGCGTTTGCCCCGGGTCCATTTCCGATGATATCTCGTCGTTTGGCCCCTGTTGCGAGCCCGATCATACCCTCTGCGGTTGCGTATGGGTGGGCGATGTAGAGTAATTCCATCTCGGCCTCATGGAAATCATACGCTCGTTTGCGCGCATATTCGACGGCCTTGTCCGATGCGATACCGAGATCGCTAGCCGACGCCAGCGCCTTTTTGTACACGTCGACCGCTGTGGTGTCGACTACCAACGCCTTGGCTTGGAAGGCGACTAGCGCTGCCGCTGGGTTGGTGAAGGCATCGATCGTGTTTCTAGCCTGTTTGTCTCTGAGCTCAATGCCAAAGTCCTTTCGAAGCGCTGTGGCGATAGTGGCATCGTTGGCGTCCGCGGCGAGAGTTGCGAGGCCTAGGCCGCCGGTGTTTCGTGCTCCTCTGAGGGCCATCGTGTGATTATACCCTGTACGGGAGACTTTTTCTATAATAATAGGTCATCCTCTCACCACAAGACCATGCAGCCGATCCCACGCAGCGAGCTCGCCGACATCCCGGGCGTCGTCCGCCGCGGTCGCCTCTACTACCTCGACGGCAAACAGGTCATCCCCGCCGAAGAGCTGACCGACTTTCTCATCAGTTACTACGACAATCCGGCCACCGGCATGCGAGGCCGCGACGCCCTCTACCAGCGGATTTCCGCCGACTACGCGGGCATCTCCCGCCGGCAAGTGGCCGCGTTTCTGGCCAACCAAGAGACCTCGCAGGTCCACAAAGAGGTCCGCCTGCAGCCGATCACACGGCCTGCGGTTCTCACGAAAGAGGGTCAATGGGCCGTCGACCTCACATGGCTGAAGCGCAACGACCCCGCCGAGTCGGACCTGAAAGACTCGCAAATCCTGTTCACCTGCATCGACCAGTTCAGCAAGTACGCTTGGGCCCGCATCCTGCCGAACAAGACAGCGGCGGCGGTGGCCAAGGCCATGCAGTCGGTGCTCGACGAGTCGCGCGCTCGCGGGACCCAGCTGCCGACGGTGGTGCGGTCGGACAACGGCAGCGAGTTCATCGCCAAGGCTTTCGGCCAAGTGCTGGCCTCGGTCGGCGCGACACAGCGGTTCAGCGAGGCCTATAACCCAAGGCAAAACGCCATGATCGAGCGCTTCAACAAGACCATCAAGGCCATGCTTTACCGGTACATGACCCAGTACAACGCGTCGAAAGTCGACGATGCCACGCTACAAAAGCTGGTTACGAACTACAACTCGACCCAGCACGGGACGACCCATCAGACCCCGGTCGACATCCACGTCGCCGACGACAAGGACGCAAAGCGCGCAGCCCAGCAAAACATGCGAGCGCGGGCCGAAAAGCTGGTCGCCCAAAACGAGACCACATATCCCGACCTCGAGCCAGGCGACCATGTCCGTGTAGCCCGTCGGACAGAGCCGAGCTGGCGCAAAACACGGCAACTCAAGCAGTATTCGGCCATGAAGCAGTTCGGCTTCGAGCTGTACACGGTCGTTTCAGCCACAAAGGGAGGCCCGACTAAGTCGCGCACATACACGGTCAAGGACGAGGACGGCCGCGTTTTGATGAGCGCGATCAACAAGGACGTCGACGTCCCCAAGGCATTCATCCGGCAAGACTTGCAGAAGGTCGACCCGGCCGCAGTCATCCGCGACATGGCGCGCGATGAGTACGTTGTGGACAAGGTTCTTGGCAAAAAAGTGGAACGAGGCCGGACCAAGTACCTCGTCTCATGGGTCGGACACAGCGACCAAACGTGGCAAGAACCGACCGATTCATTCAAGGGCGCCATCGCCAAGTATGAGGCTCGCAAGTAATCACTTGGCGTGCACGGCCAAAGCCTGGGTAAAGTACTCGCAATACAGCTCGAAGCGGCTGAGTGCGGCGGGCTCGAAGGCCGTCGGGTCGATGGATAACTTCGACAGAACACGGAGGTGGATGGGCCCGCTGTCGGTCGAATGGGCGGCGAGTTGGAAAGCGATGAGGCTCAAGAACTGGCTCAACTCCATCATCGAGAGGGCCCAGTTGACCGGGTGGTTCGGGACGTGTTGGGCGACGAAGGCTTTGAAATTATCGAACTTGGTCTGCATCGGGCCCCTATACATACTGACGATAATCGCCTTCAAACCGCCCGGGCACAGCCACGGCGTAGACTGAGTTTGCGCTATATAAGGCGAATCCACAAAACCTCAGGCGTTCTGGGCCGCCAAATGTCGTTGATGTCTGGCAGTCCGACTGTGAACCCCCTTGTTTTGCCGGGTGTACTTGCCTCCGCATGGACACTCGAACTTCTCGTCATCGCGGGAGGTCAACCGCATCTCTTCGGTGAAGGCCCACCTCTTCTGGACCCGCTCGCTGACGACCCCACCGGCGACGAAGCTCTGATGTGCTTCGGCCTTGACGTGAGTCGACCAGTTCTGCCGGGTGTATCTACCGCCGCAGGCGCATACAAGATGCGCATTGGCGTAGGCGTACGCCTCTTCCGCTGTGCGGTGGGCCGCTTGCATGTTCACACACAGTGGGGCATTCAGCGCGATGTAATGCTGCTCGCGCGCCCTCAACTCATCCCTAGACCCACACGGAAAGGCCTCAAGCAGCGAGATTGTGGCGTCCCCCATCTCAATCAGCTGAAATGAGCTGACGTAGTGATAGTTCCCAACGAGCCAGTGTCGGTAATCCGATCGGTGCCCCCGCATACGACAGGCCAGCGTGGGCTCGGTGGTGCTCCCGATGTAGATGCGATCCGTGCTCGGGCTAGTGATCTTGTATACCTTCCCCCGCTGGTACTTGTCGGCCATGTCGCGGTGTGATTCTATGTGTTTTCGCCTCTAATAGCCGCATCCTACAATCGTCAGCCGCCGCTCACATTGGCCGGGTCGCCGCCCGCCGGGGAGAGGCCCGGGTCACCGTGATCATCGGCGGCACAAGTGGTAACGGCGGTGCCTCGACCGATGCAATCGCCACGGCGCCGGCCATCGCCACTCGGTAGGCCTTCATCGCGTGCATGTGGCTCGCTCGCGCATGGGTGAACACCCATCGAGCGCTGTCGCCGACGAGCACATCATGATTGCGCATGTACCAGACCGCCGGCATCAGGTGCCACTGCCACTGTTCCAGCGTGTCGGCGGCGAGCGCGCGCATCACGGCTTTCCATGCCGCGGCCGGCGTCAGTGGTGGGTCGGCGGGGTCGAGGTCAGACCAGCGCGCATAGACCGCGCGGTGATTGTCAGGCAGCGTGCTCACATAGTCGTCGATGACGTCGCGGGCCAGCATTTCTACGGCGACGAAGACTTTTTTGCTTACGGCACGGGCGCGGCCTTGGCCCGCGGGCTCGAGCTGGTATCGCTGTCGCACACGAGCACATCGTGGCCGAAACAGGTCGAGTGGAGGTGCCGGTGGCGGTACGACTGATGCAGATTCAGCGCGCCGATGAGAAATGTCAGGCCCAGATTGACGATGGAGGCGATCTCGCCGGGGCCCCAGATGATGTCGGTCGTTGTCGAGTTCATCGATTGATGTACTACAGACAAGTTTATGGCGGTCATATCATAGCCGAATGGAAGCCGACAAGGACTTTATCGAACGCAAAGTGGCCCAGTTTCGCGCCCGCGCACAGCTGGCCGACAACGTGGCCGAGCCGGTCGAAGGACCACCAACACCTCCAAACTCGCTGGCCGCCAGCCGAATCGACCTCGATGAGGCCGTTGATGCGGTCGTGAACGCTCCTGATGAGCCGGTCGTGAACGCGCCAAACGAGCCGGCCGATGACGGGGTCGAGCGTGTGCTGGCCAACGTCGTCGAGCTGAAATGCTCATAGGAGCACGCGCCCTTTTTTGGGCGTGATAGCACCCATACCGGCCCATTCGACGATAACGCGCGATCAGCCGATCGAGGGCCGACGTTGGGGCGTGCGGTCGTTTGACCCCCGACGATCGTCGTGGACACGTTGGACAGGACTGGACAGCACTTGGACGGGACGGGAATAGGGGCTGGGAGCGAAGCCAGGTCGATTGGATTCTTAGCCGACCCGAATGGACACGATGGACACGTGGACGGCACTTTTGATTCAGCTTAAGGGGTATAATGAGCATAACGAGGGACCATCCCTGCTACTTTTTTCCTTCTAGCGAAATAGGGGGGGTTATCCTGTCCAACGTGTCCATTTGGGTCGGCTAAGCGAGCGATCGACCTGGCTCCGCTTCTAGCCCCAATCCCCGTCCCGTCCAAGTGCTGTCCCGACGTGTCCAACGTGTCCATCATGTTCATCGGGGTCAAACGCATGTTAGCGGCTGTTTGACTCGACCATTTCGCGTGTTGCGCGCTATCGCACTTTCCACCCGTACCGCGCGCTACCTCCCCGGACACGATGGACACGTCACCACTGATATCAATGGTGTGTATTGAAGCAACCCCGCCGTATTGGTACCCGGTCATGTCCACACCAGCATCACAGTTCTCATCGCGCGATCGCATGCCCAACGCGTGCATCCGAGTTACTCGCAGGGATACATTCACGCATGGTATGGTCCTCGACGACCAGCCGAAGCCAGCGCGCAATGTATTCGGCTGCGTGCATCAGCAGGGCAAACCGGCCAAGTGGAAGTTCATCGAGATGGTCAAGGCGCTACACGCGGTCACCAAAGATGATGCGTTTTACCTCAACGAGTATCCGCGCGAGGCCGACATGCCGGTGCACCACCGCCTGTTTCTGGACATCGACATCCCCAAGTTCGACGAGGTCGCCGCGGTCATCGGCCAGCTCGAGGAGCTCGCAAAGGGCGTCAAGGTGCTCGTCGCGCGCAACACTGAGTCCGGCAAGGTCCACTTGATCACCAACATTTGGATCGCCGCGAGCCAGCAGAAGCCGATCACGCGCTACCTTCAGGGCTTCATACTTGATAGCCTCGCCACCGACGCGGCCGTGTGGAACGCCGGATTCGACTCCAAGGCCTGCGGTATCCGAAGCATTTACAGCGTCAAACGCTGCGGCGGCCCGGTCACATCGCGCGCGAAGTACGTCCCCGAGGACGAGGCCGAGCAGCTCGACATCGCTGAAATGCTGTGGAAGTACAGCATCTACAACACCGAAAACACAGTCTCCCTCGACATCAATCGCCAACTCGCCATCGAGTCCGACGAGGCCAACCGCATCAGCGCGCGCGACACGCCGACGGCCGAGGAGCAGGCCATCAACAGCGCGGGTAAGGTCGGCGCGTTCAATCGCCAACACGCGATCACCGCCGAGTTTATCAACGGCCTGCTCGCTATCATCGGCGCCGCATACAAGTCCAAGCGCTCATGGTGGGTCGTGATCACCGCGCTGCGCAACGCCACCCAGCGCATCGCCGACTACGACGCGGCCTACTTTCTCGACGAGTGGAGCGCCGACGGCGAGGGCTACAACGCCGCCGACAACAAGGTGCGATGGGCCGCGATCGAGCCCGACGCAGCGCAATTCGGCCGCGGTGTACTGATGCTGCTGAACGCCGCCAAGCGCTGCAACTATGCTGCGTTGCGCCAGACTCTGCTCGCAAGCTCCATCACCGACCCTGAGAACAAGGCGTACTTCAGCGATTTCACGCGCGTGCCACAGTGCCCGCCGAGCGACAAAGGCAACAGTCTGCACTACATTGAGGCCATCCGCTCGTTCATCCGCTTGACGATCGCGCACGTCAGTAACGGCGGGAAGTCGCTGTGGGTGACGCGCAATCTGCTCAACGGCGAGGTCGATTACAGCATGATCAAGTGCAGCAGCCGCGATGTGAACAACTTCAAGGACATCGGGTTCGTCGTCGATTGGAAGGTCAAGGCGGTCAAGGTGGCCAAGGTGGCCAAGGTGGCCAAGGTGGCCAAGGCGACCAAGGTGGCCAATGCGGACGACGAGGTGGCCGAAGCCGTGGCCGAAATCACTGCCGACGCTGCCGACGTCCCTACCGTGGCCGACGTCCCTGCCGACGTCCCTGCCGAAGCCGAAGCCGACGATGAACCGATCACGACGTCGCTGTATATCCAGATGCAAGCCATCATGCACACGATCACATACACGCGGGTCGACTTCGTACCGTTTGTGGCTCGCAAACCGTGGGCCAACCCTGAGCGCGCGTTCAATCTCTTCACGCGCCTAGCCGCCGATCACAAGTACACCGCCAAGACCGACGACGATTACGAAGCCGAGTTGGCCCCGATTCTGCGCCACATGCGCGACATTCTGTGCGCCGGCGATGAGCCCAGCTACCAATTCTTGCTGCGCTGGATGGCCCACGCCGTGCAGAAACCGCACAAAAAGATCGGTGTTGCGATCGTCATTCAGTCGCACGAGGGCACGGGTAAGACGTCCTTCTGGGAGTGGGTCGGCAAGCATATCATCGGCGAGCGCTACTACCTGCCCGCCTCGATGGAGCGCGTGGTGAGCAAGTTCAACGCGCTGGCGTCGGGCAAGCTGCTGACCGTCTTCGAAGAGACTCGCAACGGCGAGGGCGCCAAGTGCCACGAGTCGCTCAAGTCGATGATCACGGACGCCAAACAGACGATCGAGCCCAAGGGCATTGACTCATACACGGTCGAATCGTACTCGAATATCGTCATCCTGACGAACGACCTGTACCCGGTCAAGCTCACGGTGAATGACCGGCGCTTCTTCTGTCTGGCCGCCAACAACGACCGCAAGCGCGACGCTGCGTACTGGGCCGAGCTTCTCCCGTGCTTTGGCAAGCGCGGGGCGGCGATGGGCCGGCTGATGTATGAGTATCTGTGCGGAATCGCCCTCGCCGACTGGACTGCAAAGCCGATCGACACGCCAATGCGCCGCGAGCTCAAGCTGGATTCGCTCGACAGCCCAGTGCGCTTTCTCGTCGCGCTCGTGCTCGAGAACTTCGAAGATACCATCGCCGACGATCGCCTGCACATGCTCACGGCCACGCTCTTCAACGTGTACGAGCGCTGGAAGCTGGCGAACGGCATCCGCGTCAACACCACGTCCAACGCGTTCAGCAAGCAGCTCAACATCGTGCACCCGTCTGACCGGATCATTGTGGGCGACCGTCGTGGCCGCGGTCACTCGATGACGCGCGCTGAGCTGATCGCATGTCTGCGCGTGCACCTGAACGAGCCGACGTTTGCAGTAGATTCTATTGAAGATGCTTGATAACAATGATACCACAGGATGCCAAGACGCACCTACGCAAACAACGATGAGCGCATTGCCGCTCAGGCTGAATACAAGCGCGAATGGTACGCGCGCAACCAAGAGCGCGAGAAGCAGCGGATGCGCGACCGATACGCGGCCAAGCGGGCTGCCGACGGGGGTGCTGGCGGGGTAGCCCAACCCGTAGCATAACTGGAGTGAAGAAAGCGAGGCCGATCGGGCTTCGCTTTTTTTGGCCGTGAAGCGGGTGGCTGGCCGATACGTGTTAAACAAGGCACATCTCATTGATATCAATAACATGGCCGACTGTCGCAAAACTATCGTAACCGCCCTCACCGAACTCAGCGTCGAGAAGGCTGACTGGGCTACGGCCGCGCGTGAGTGGGTGTACGCTGGTCTGAAGCGGAAGGGGCTTGGAATGCATTGCGTCTGCGGCGTCAAAATCGATCTCGAGCACACGGTTCACAACAGACTTACCGGCTACCAGGCGATCGTCGGCAGCACCTGCGTGCGCAAGTTCATGACCTCGAACGAGCCGCTGATTCGCGACATGGAAAACGCTCTTCGCATACTTGGTCGCGCGCCATGCGTCGGATGCGGCGTGCTCACGTTGAGGTCGCGAGTGTGCAACAAGTGCCTGCGAGCTGAGAAGCTACAGGAGGAAGCCGAGCGGCTGCGTGTCGAGCGTGAAGCAACCGCGGAGAAACGGCGGCAAGAGGACTTGGAGCGCCTCCGATGCGAAGACGCCGCGCGGGCAGAGGCAAAGGCCGCGTTCGAAAGCGCGCGAGGGCCCGCCCGCGAACGGCTCGCGCGAGTTATGCGTGCGAACGAGGCCGACCGCCTCGAGCTACAGAGGGTCGATGCGCTCGGTCGCGAGGCCCGCGCGGCCGCGTTTGATGATGGCGATGATTGGAGTGTCGCGGCCGAGCGCGCACGGGATGCACGATACACGCGACAGATGGCGGCGACGTTGGTTAAGGCACCGACGAGTGCTGCCACCGAGGAGCGCGCCGAGGCTGGGGGCCGTGATCGTTGTGCAGCATATATTCAGCGTTGCAAGCAGGAGGAGGCCGACCTCCAGCGTCATAGGGCTGAGCAGCGGGAACGTAGCGATCGTAAAGAACGGGCCGCCGCAGCCGAGCGCGCTGAGATTGCGCGAGTCGAGCAAGAGCGTATCGCGCGAGAGCGGGCGCTTATGACTCCCGCACAGTTGATCGCCGAGTCAATGGAGCAGGCTCGCGCGCGATCGCATCGGGTGTTCGCGAAGATGGCCGAGGAAGCCGAGCAGGCTGAGCGGGATGAGCGGGATGCCATCGAGCACGCAAAGCGGGTCGAAGCCGCTGCAAAGCTCAAGCGTGAGGAGGCTCTCAAACACCCGCCGGCACCGCCAGCCGAGAGCAAGGTACTCTCACCGGAGAAGCGAAAAGAGAAATGGGCGCGCATTGAGGCCGTCACAAGCAAGATGACTCTGTCGCCGGAAGACCGCGTGTTCGTGAATTTCAGCGTGTGGCGCGATGTGAATAACGGGCGCCGGTTGGACGATGATATGCGCGCGAGGCTGTTAAGCATACTGCGCGCGGGAACTGCAGTCGCCGCGCCAGTCGACACGCCGGTCGGTACGCCAGTCGCCGTGGCTTAAGTGGTCGCGCCGCCTTTTTTTGGCCCGCGGCGGTAGCGTGGTCGCGTCGCCTTTTTTGGCCCGCGGCGGTAGCGTGGTCGCGTGGTCGTGAGGGGTGGTGCCGCCAAAGTCGTCGAGCGTGTGATGTGGACGTATGATGACGCTCAAACAGCAGCTAACACGCGTTTGACCCCGATGAACATGATGGACACGTTGGACAGGACTGGACAGCACTTGGACAGGACGGGAAATAGGGCTAGGGATGACGGCGGGGAGATCGCTCGCTTAGCCGACCCAAATGGACACGTTGGACAGGATAACCCCCCTATTTCGCTAGAAGGAAAAAAGTAGCAGGGATGGTCCCTCGTTATGCTCATCATACCCTACAGCTG
>LNFM01000992.1_pt1 | contig 14369 bp, 10 predicted proteins | sample 596031 | NCBI WGS metagenome assembly LNFM01 (sample SAMN04254537, study PRJNA301005) | activated carbon metagenome | isolation source: dual media filters at the Ann Arbor, Michigan drinking water treatment plant | place: USA: Ann Arbor
TCATCGCGTTCTATGGCATGAGGGTTGGCTACAGCGGATCACGATGGCCCGGCTACTGGCTCTGAATGGCAAAGTTAGGTTGTTGCTTCCCGAGGCCTTCGACGTACATCGACGGTCGATCGAATGGGGTGCTTTTCAAAGCGAAGATCGGATTCCGGATCACGCTATCGGACTCGATCCGATCCTACTCAAGGTTACTGAGTGGGCATTCCGATCTTGGGAGCGCCTTGACTTTCTCAACAGATACCTTGCCGGCACAGTGTTCCCGCGGCTAGAACTCGATTTCTTCCCGGCTGTTCGATGCGGGGCACATTTCGCGCTGATTGCGACCTCGGTCCCCCAAACAAAAGAGCAATTCATTGATGGTGGGCGGGCGGTCCAACGATTCTGGCTGACAGCAGACTGTTTAGGTTTGAAGCTTCAACCTGCGGTCAGTCCGCTGGTTTTCGCGCGCTATCTGAACGAGCATCTAACCTTTACGGCAAACGATTACATACGACTACTTGCCGAAGAAGTTCGGGATGGTATGGCAAGCATTCTCGGTGGTAGATCCGTGTTGAAGTCTACTGTGTTCGCGGGACGAATCGGGTTTGGCAAACCGCCAAAATCGCGATCTGTCCGATTGCCGCTTTCGAGATTGATAGTGCCGAAGTCTCCTCAATAGGCATGTGGTCCATGCGTGGCGTCTGACCACGACGATCAAGCGATTGACCTTCCCTAACGCTGGTGCACTCAAGTCGCCCCGCAATGAGAGAAGAAGTGGAGACTGGTTACCATCGCTGCGTCCGAAAGGTCCATCTAGGTACCAGAAAGCAGAAGGGCTCCCAAGGGAGCCCTTCTGCCAAATACTGTCGTGTCGCACTAGGCGAGATTCGTGTTCCGCTTTCCACGCCGTGAGAAGCTACCGAGCGCAACAGCCGCAAGTCCTAGTAGAGCAAGAGAGCCCGGCTCAGGAATGTAGTTTGCACGAACCGGATCGTTGCTGATCAGTTGCCACTTATCTGCGTCCGGAACGTTCGGAGAGGCAGATGCGCAAATCGCGCCAGGCAGCAAGCTTGAATTCGGGCACACAGTCCCTTGCGCCAGAAGGTCACGCGCACCAAACGGGGTCCCGAATCCATTCGTATCGAAATTCGACTCGTGGCTTCCGCCCGTTACGTTGAGGTAACCAGCGAAGTCGCCGTTCAACGGGAAACCGGTCGATACCACGGTACCCCGAAACTCTGTACCGGCCGCGGCGATTCCATCTGCGGACTCAGTCGAGAGGAAGAGCGCCCCACCCACGACGTTGCTTACTGTGTTGTAGCAAAGGTCGCCAATCGCGCATCCGCCGCCAGCGGCAGCATATCCCTGCAAGCCTTGCCCGGAATTCAGATTGATGGGGTTGATGTAGAAGTCGAAGGCTCCGTCCGACGTCGTGTAGTCAAATCCGCCTGCGCTGGGAACAACGGTCGCAACTGTCTGATGGAACACGCCGGAGATGAAAGCTCCGTCTTGGCCGGAAGTCCAGACATTGAAAGCATCGCCGTTCGTGTCGATTCCGGAGATGGAGGTAACCCGGAGCACCCCAAAAATGGTAGCGCCAGGGGTCAAATCCAAGTTCGTTCCGGTTCCACTCGCTCCAGCACCGAGCACTCCCACGTTCTCGAAGTTCTGGAACTTGATTTCAAGGGGACCGGTATAGCCGCCAAGTGAAAAAACAGGCGCCGCTTGGGATCCGGTTGCAGCAATTCCGAGGGCTAGAATGGCTGCGCTAAGTACCTTTTTCATTTCGGTTGTCTCCTGAGTAACGTCGGAAAGTGCGTCTGCGCCAAACGTATAGGCATACAGTGTGCCAACGAAAAATACCTATAATTATGAATAAGTTGAGATCATTTTTTTTCTTGCAGCACTCCAGCTGCAAGAGTCTTGTCAGGAAAACCGACAGTCTGGCATTGGTCCGAGCCGGCGCTTTTTTTTTGCGTGCGTCCCGGCGGATAGGCTTTTGGCTACGTAACTATTTGATGCTGCGACTGTGGATGCTCTGACTAGGCCCTCGCGTAGTCACCTCGGCTGCGTGGCTGACTGTTTGGCTTGCCCTTGCGTGCCCTGACGACCGTCAGGTCTGTCGAATTCTGAGTTGCGGCGACCTGCTAGAACAACTCTGCGTCACGCTAGGAATCACGACGTGCCTTCCCGGACGCCTAGACGCTCTGCCGCAGGGCCTCGACGACCTTCACGCGCGATACGCGCAGAGCCGGGACCAGCGCCGCGAGCACCGTAGCCGCAAAGCTGATGGCAAAGCCCACGGCGATGGCCTGTGGCGTGAGCTGGATGTACGCGGTGTAAGACAAATCGGCATTCGGTGGCGGCGGCATCGGAATTCCCACCTTCGAGACACCGTACGCCACCGCCCAGGCGACGCCGACGCCGATGACGCCACCGATGACCCCGAGCATGGTGTTCTCCAGCATCACCAGCCGGAAAATGAGGCCGCTACGGTTGCCCAGGGCCCGGGCGGTGCCGAACTCGGCAACCCGTTCGAAGACGGAGGTGTTGACGGCGTTCACCACGCTCAACAGCACCATCAGCAGGATGATGAGCTGCAGACCCCCGAACTGGCGGTGATACAGCTCCACCGTCTTGGGGTAGAAGTCGTTCAGCTGGTCCCAGGTCCGCACTTCCTGGTCCCGCCAGACCGTACGCTCGGTGAGGATGCGCGCGACTTCCTTGGTGTCAGCGGTGCGCTTCAGCGCCACCACGAGCGTGTTGGCGCTCTTGGTGTTGAGCAGTTCTTGCGCTGCAGCAAGCGGCATCTTGATGGCACGATTGTCGTACTCCTTCGAGAAGGTCTGGAAGGTGCCGACCACCTCGAGGTCGAGCGTGTTGGTGGCCCCGTCCGAAGTGCTCACTACTACAACCACCTGGGCCCCGGGCTTCAGCTTCAGGGCGCTCGCGACCCCGTGCCCGAGGATGGCGGTGTAGTGGTCCTTGGCGTTGAGCCGGCGGCCCGACGACATCTTGAGGAAGGTGCCGAGCTTCTCTTCCTTCTCGGGCTCGATGCCCTCGCCGATGATCGCGAGGTCGGCCTTGCCGTTATTGAGCAGGCCCGAGAACGAGAGCCGTGCCATCACGTCGTCCACCTGCGGCAGCGAGGTGATGCGCTCGCGATCGCCCTCGACGTCGGCCACCAGGTACTTGTCGGGCTGGTGCGACCCGTAGGTGTAGTAGCCGCCCTTGGCGAGCTGGATGTGGCCGGTCTGGGAGTGGACGATGGCCTCGGCGAGCTGCACGAAGATGTCCTCGACGAACCCCTGGCTCAGGATCAATGCCGCCGTTCCGAAGGCGACCGAGGCGAGGATCGAGGCCGCGCGACCCTTGTGGCGCAGCAGGTTGCGATACGCGAGGCGCAGCACCACCGAGAACGGTGTGCGGGTGGCCTTGGTGCGCTTGGCCGGCCTATCGGGCGTGTCTGAGAGCATCGACGATCGACAGACGGGAAGCTTTCCACGCCGGGAAGACCCCGGCCAGGAATGCGGTGCCCACGGAGAGCAGCATCGCATCTGCCACGAGCCACGGGGTCACCAGGATGCCGGCCACGTAGCTGCTGGCCATCCCGGGCGGTGGCGGCATCGGAATACCGACGTGGCTGATGAAGCGGGCGAGCGCGATGCCGAGGATCACCCCGATGGTGCCGCCCACCACGCCCATGACCGTGCCCTCGACCAGGAACCGGCGCAGCACGGTGCGGCGCGTGTCGCCCAGCGCCATGCAGGTGCCGATCTCGCCGGTGCGGTCGCGCACGTTGGTCATCATGGTGTTCGAGATGCTGAGGATGATGATGAAGGCGATCATCAGCTTGACCACCAGCACCTGCTTGGAGAAGAGCGACACGGTCTTGTTGTAGAAGTCCGCGGCCGACGTTTCGTACCAGGGCGTGAGCTGCAGCTCCTGTTGCGGCACCTTGTCGCGGATGCGCTTCATGGTGCGGTCGGTCTGGGAGGTCTTGTCCAGCAACACCAGCCAGGCGTGCACGCCTTCGGTCCGGAGGAGCCCCTGCGAGGTCTTGAGGGGCAGGCGCAGGGCAAAATCGTCGTAGGCCTTGGTGATGGTGGAGAAGATGCCCGTGACCTTCACCTCCAGGGCGTTGATGCCGCCCGACTGCGTGTTCGCCACCAGGACGACCGTATCGCCGGTCTTCACGCCCAGGTTCTGGGCGAGACCCTGGCCGACGATGACCTCCTTGGCGTCGGTGGTCGATAGATCCGCGCCTTCGAGCAGCTTGAGCGTACCCGAGAGCTTGCGCTCCCGCTCCGGATCCACGCCGTCAGCCATGAACGAGACGGTGGATTCGCCGACGCTGATGAGGCCGTTGAACGAAAGCCGTGGTGCGACGGTATCGACCTGGGGGAACGCTTCGATCAACTCGCGGGTGTCGTTCTTCTCCGGAATGAGATAGCGAAACGGATCGGCCGCGCCCGCGTCCAGGTAGCCCGGACGGCTCACGATGATGTGGCCGATGCGCGCGCGGATGGTGCCCTCGCGCATCGTGTCGTAGTTCCACTCGAAGAAGCCCGAGGCGAGCAGCAGCGCGACCACGCCCGACGCGATGGCCGACAGGCCGATGGCGCTGCGCCGCCGCTGGCGCACCACGTTGCGGGCCGCCAGCGAAAGGTCGAGCCTGAGGACGGCCCAGCGCTTGGCAAGCCAATCCTTCAGGAGCTCACGCTGGTATTGGGAGAACATGCTTTCGGGATAGCCGCTGTTCCGGCGTGCTTGGGGCTGCGCGTGAGGTCACTATACTAGCGGGATGTTCCGGGTCGACGTAACAAAGCCGCTCGGCCGCTGCCACACAAGAGAGGGACAATCATGGCGCCAGCACCCCGTCCGTTCGACTATTCCGAGGCTTTCTCCCGCAACGTCGGCTGGGTCACCGAAGCCGAACTGAAGACGCTGCGCAACAAGCGCGTCGCCATCGCGGGGCTCGGTGGCGTCGGCGGGCTGCACCTGCTCACGCTCACGCGCATGGGCGTGGGGAAGTTCAATCTGTCGGAGTTCGATGATTTCGATCTGCCCAACTTCAATCGGCAGGTGGGCGCGATGATGAGCACGGTGGGCCGGCCCAAGCTCGACGTGCTGATCGAGATGGCGAAGGACATCAATCCGGAACTCGACATCCGTGCGTTTCCCGGCGGCGTCAACGAATCGAACCTGCCCGACTTCCTCGACGGGGTGGACGTGTACGTCGACGGCATCGACTACTTCGCGTTCGACGCACGGCGTGCCACCTATGCCGCGTGTGCGCGCAAGGGCATTCCCGCGACCATCGCCGTGCCCCTGGGCATGGGCGCCTCGGGGCTCACGTTCCTGCCGGGCGGCATGTCCTTCGACGACTACTTCGGCATGGCGGGCCAGCCGGAGCTGGAGCAGGCCATCCGCTTTCTCGTCGGCGTCTCGCCCGCGATGCTGCAACGAACCTACGTGGCCGACCCGACTCGCGTGAATCTCGCCAAGCGCACCGGACCGTCGACGCCCATGGCGTGCATGATCTGCGCCGGCGTGGCCGCAACCGAGGCGGTGAAGCTGATGCTGGGCCGGGGCGACATCATCGCGGCACCGAGAGGGTTCCACTACGACGCCTACCGCAACAAGTACGTGAAGACGTGGCGCCCGTGGGGCCACCGCAATCCGATCACGCGGGTCATGCTGGCGATCATCAAGGCGCAGCTGCGACGCATGGGGGCGATGTGATGCAGCGGCGGGCTGGTCTCGCGACGAGCATCCGCTCGTCGGGGAGGGAATGTCGCGAGTGGGAAGTTCATCGCGCGCGGTGACGGATCGCGCGCCGGCGCTTCCGAAGTACGCCCCCTCCCCCGGCTACGCCGGGGGAGGCTCTCCCGACTGAATGTACTTCACGCGATCGACCACGTCGTCTACCTCAGAAGTCGTACCGCGTCTCGACATACACACGATCGCGGTCGCGATAGCGGCCGATGAACCCGGTGATCGGTCCGTCGAAGATGTCGACGCCGAATGCCACGCGCAGGTTGGGTTGCAGTTTCCAGATGAGGCGCGGACGCGACAGGTATTCGCGCCGGTTGAGGCTCTGGATGTGCAGGATCTCCGCTTCCCACTTCGAGAACAGCTTCACGTTGAGCAGGAAGCTCATCCCGCTTTCGACACGGTCGAAGTACAGATCTGGGTCGTGCTCGCGGTAGATCCGCTGGAAGCCTTGCACGTTGAGCCGGGTGTCGCGCGGCAAGGTGAAGTCGAGGCCGAGCACCCAGTCCCAGGTGTCCTGTCGCACCAATCCGGTCGGCTCGCTGGTGCGGGTCACGTTGAAGCTGCGGCCATCGGTGTAGATGACCTCACCCTTCAGCACAGCCGGGCCGAGATCCTTGGACAGGGTGCCGCCCGCCTGCCAGATGCGATCGTGGCGCGCCTGCCAGGTGACCGTCGGCACGGGGGCGACGACGATTTCGCGCTGGAAAGTGGCAGAGGCATCGGTGCTGCGGTAGTAGAACGCAGTCAGGTCCCATCCGGCCTTGAGGGTGGAGGCGCGCGCCCCGTAGTTGGAATTGTTGAGGTCGCGGTCGGGAATGACCTCGGCGCGGAACTGCTGCTGGAAGCCGGGGGGCGGCGGTGCCTGGATCGGAAAGAACTCCGACCCGGGTTTGCCGATGTTGTCGTAGCTGTTGTACGGGATCCAGATGACCTCGAAGTGCGAGTCGCCGGCGAAATACTCGGCACGCGCCGCCCATTGGGGAATGCGGATGATGTCGAACGTGGGCAGCACGAACGAGCGCAGGTCCTTGGCCGACACGACGTCGGCGAAGAACAGGCCCACCATCTCGCCCCACACGATGTTCTGGCGGCCCAACCGGAGATCGACAGCCCCGGCGCTGGTGTCGACGTAGGTCTCGCCGACCAGGAAGTCGGCGCGCTGATCTTGCTTCACCTCCTCGTTGTAGAAGCCGGAGTTGAAGTACACAGGGTCGACGTCCCCGCGGATCGTGGCCTTCCATTTGAGGTTGGCGCCCGCCTGGCCCGACGCGCCGATCTGCCCCCGGAACACGCCGCGCGACCAGTGCGACGGATCGGCGTAGGTGTAGGCCGTCTCCTGCTGGACGAAGCCCTTGAACTTGATGTTCGCCGGTCGCGCTTCGGGCTCCTTGGCCGTCGCGGCCGCTGCCGTGCCGGTACCAAAGAGTTCGTCCTTGCTCGACGGGGCCGTGTCGCCGAACAGCTCATCCTTCGATGCGGGCGCCTTTGGTTCGCTCTTGGCCGCGGCGGCCGCTGGTGCAGCGGCTGGTGCGGCAGGTGGTGCCGCTGGTTTGGTCGTGCCAAAGAGGTCGTCCTTGCTGAGCGGTACATCCTCTTCCGTCGGCTTGGCTGGGGCCGGCTTGGGCTGCGCGGGCTTCTTCTTGGGGTCCGTCTGCGCCACCCGGGCCGGCTTCTTGGCCTCCGCGCCCCACGACGCAACAGGCAAGGCGACGGCGATGGCGATCAGGTACAGCGCAAGCGTTCTCGGCATGGAGCGGTCCTGGATGTGCATTTCAGCCCTCGCCGGGCCGCCCCAAGAGGGCTGGCCCCCTGGGGGGAGAGGCCGCGAGGCCTATCGGGGGGGACTTCACGTCAAGTCTCGACCGGCACGGGCGCGGCGGTGCGTCGCGGGACCGGTGTGGTCTGCCACTGGCCGTCCTTGCGAACGCCGAGCAGGCGCATCACCCCGTCCTCGATGGTGACGAGGCGGTCGGCTGCGTCGATCACCTTCTTGTCGTGGGTGGAGAAGATGAAGGTGGTGCGGGAGCGGCGATTGATGTCTCGCATGAGCGCGAGGATGCCCTCGCCCGTCTTGTGATCGAGGTTGGCGGTGGGTTCGTCGGCCAGCACGATCTCGGGCTTCGTGACGAGTGCACGAGCGATCGCGACGCGTTGCCGCTGGCCGCCGGAGAGCTGGTTGGGCCGGTGCTTGCCGAACTTCTCGAGGCCGACCATCTGCAGCATCGCGTTGACGCGCTCGGCGCGATCCTCCTTGTCGAGCTCCGGCATCTGCAGCAGGGGATACTCGACGTTCTCGAAGGCCGTGAGGACCGGAAAGAGGTTGAAGGTCTGGAAGACGAAGCCGATGTTGCGGGCGCGCAGGTTGGCGAGCTGGTCGGGGGTGCGGCCCGATACGTCGTGCCCGGCGATGGCAACCTTTCCCTTGGACGGGGTGTCGATGCAACCGATGATGTTGAGCAGGGTGGACTTGCCGCTCCCGGACGGGCCGGCGATGGCGAGGAAGACGCCGCGCTCCACCGTGAGGGTGACGTCGTCCAGGGCGAGCACCGTGTGCTCCCCCAGCCGGTACTCCTTGGTGACTCTTTCGACTTCTACGACCGGCTCAGCCATGGGTTTTCGTGGTACTTGAGGTTTTTGGAATTATCATACTGAGCCACAAGGAAAAAGACGAGACGACAATGTTACGGATCCCGGCCTTTCTACGGCTCGCCAGGCACCTTACGGGTGCGGCGGCCGCGTCAATGCTCTTTTCGGCGGTTCCCGGAATTTCTCAAGCCGAGGAGGATCCGGACGCTGCCGCTCGCGCCATCCTCCAGAAATCCGACGAGATCCGCTTCCCGGTGACGGGCTTCGAGGTGGCGGTCCGGATCCGCTCGATCGAAGGCGGCGACGCCCCGGAGGTGCGCGAATTCAAGGTGCTGTCCAAGGGCAACGAGAACACCATCGTGCTTACCACGTCACCGGCTTCCGAGCGCGGGCAGATCCTGCTCATGAAGGCCCGCGACCTGTGGCTGTTCGTGCCCAACGTGTCGCAGCCGGTGCGACTGTCGCTGTCGCAACGCCTGACAGGAGTGGTCTCCAACGGGGATATCGCCCGGGCCAACTTCAGCGGTGACTACAACCCGAAACTGGTGGGGAGCGAGACCATCGACGGGCAGGCCTACCATGTGCTTGAGCTGACGGCGATCGATCGTGCGGTCACTTACCAGAAGGTCAAGTACTGGGTGAAGCAGTCCAGCAACGCGCCGCTCAAGGCCGAGTTCTACTCGCTGTCGGGGCGGCTCCTCAAGACCTGCAGCTACGAAGACTACAAGCAGCTCGGCGGCAAGGTGCGGCCGACCAAGCTGGTGATGGTCGACGCGCTCAAGGAAGACACCCGGTCCTTCATGGACTACGAGGACATGAAGAACCGCGAGTTGCCGGACAAGGTGTTCACCAAGGAGTACCTGAAGAAGCTGGAGTGACCCGCGGGGTCGTTTTTCGTCTCGGGAGCGTCGGGATCACCAGCGCTGCCGACCCGTCCGTCCCACGAAACCCCGGTTTCGCGCCGTGGATCACGCCATGAACAGAAATTCCGCCCTGCTCGCCGTTGCCCTGCTGCTGTCCGGTCCCTCCGGGGCCTGGGCGCGCGAGGACAAGGCCGCCAGCTTCTATGAGGACGCCCTCACTCGCCTGGAAAAGCAGGACCAGGCTGGCGCGATCATCCAGCTCAAGAACGCACTGCAGGCCGACCCGCGCATGGTGTCCGCCCATCTGTTGCTGGGCCGGGCGTACCTGCAGAACGGCCAGGCCGACGCCGCCCAGGAATCGCTCGAAACGGCGCTGCGGCTCGGTGCTGCCCGCAGCCAGGTGGCGCTGCTGCTGGCGCGCGCCATGGTGGATCAGGGAAAGCCCAAGGAAGTGCTCGAACGGTTCACCCCGGAGTCGGTCCCGCCCAACGAACGCGCCGAGTTGCTGGTCGTGCGCGGCGAGGCGTTGAAGCAGCAGGGTGACTACAAGGGTGCCACCCAGAGTTTCGAAACCGCGCGGTCAACCGATCCGGGTTCCAACACCGCGGCGCTGGCGCTGGCCGATGCCTATGCGCGGCAGGGCCGCCCGGTGGAGGCGAAGCGCCTGGTGGACGAGGCGGTGGCTCGGTCGCCGGACGAAGCGCGGGTCTGGTACTCGAAGGCGGCCGTGTTGCACGCGGCGCGCGATTTCGACGGGGCCCTGCAGTCCTACGCGAAGGCCCTGGAGATCCAGCCCAAGAACACCGAAGCGCGCGTCGGACGCGTGTCGCTCCTGTTCGACCTCGGGCGCGACAAGGAGGCCTTGCCGGACCTCGACTACCTCAAGCGCGAGAGCCCGCAGGAACCGCGTGGCGCGTACTACCGCGCGCTGTATGCGAACAAGATTGGCGATGGCAAGAGCACGCAGGCGGCGCTGACCGAAGTGACGGCCCTGCTCGACCCCGTTCCGCCCGACATCCTCCGTGCCCGCGCGCCCGAGATGCTGATGATCGGTGCCTTGGCGCACCACGGCCTGGGTGAGAGCGAGAAAGCGATTCGCTACCTGGAGGCGTTCATCCAGGCCAATCCTGGCAACCCCGGGGCACGCAAGCTCCTGGCGTCCATCTATATCAGCCGCAAGGAGCACACGCGCGCCATCGACACGCTCGAGGTGGGGGTGCGCCACGCCCCGAAAGACCCGCAATTGCTCGCCCTGCTAGCGAGTGCTTACATGGCGGTGGGTAAGAATCAGATGGCCGCGCGCTTTCTCGAGCAGGCCATGGAGACCGGTGGCAGTTCGCCGGATGTGAACGCCACCCTGGGGTTCAATCTGCTGCAGTCGGGTCAGCAGGAGCTCGGCATCCAGTACCTCCAACGGGCCTTCGACAAGGATTCGTCGCGCGGCAACCTCGGGACATCGCTCGCCGTGCTGTATGTCCGGCGCGGTGAACACAAGAAAGCCACGACAGTCATCGACAAGCTGCTGCAACGGCAGCCCGACAATGCAGTGGTACTCAACCTGTCGGGCGCGACCAAGGCGGCTCTGGGTGACCGCGCCGGGGCCCGGGCGGCCTACGAGAAGGCGCTGCGCTCCGACCCGATGTTGTCGGCGGCACGGCTCAATCTTGCCAAGCTCGACAAGGCCGAAGGGAAGATGGATGCGGCACGCAACCGCCTGCTCGCCCTCCACAAGGAGGACGCCAAGAGCCCCCAGCCCATGTACGAGCTCGCGCTGCTCGAGAGCCAGGCCGGGCACATGGCAGAAGCGATCCGCTGGCTCGAGCGGCTGCGTGCGGCTGATCCGGGTCATGTAGCCGGCGGTCTGCTGCTGGCTGAGCTGAATATCCAGAACGGGCAGTCGAAGAAGGCGCTGGAGGTGTTGCAGGCGCTGCAACCGGTGGCGCAGAACAACCTGGACGTCAACGGCGCACTCGCCACGGCGCTGATCGTGAATGACGACCGCAAAGGGGCGCAGACCGTGCTGACGCGGATGACCCGGGTGGCGGAGTACGACCCGGCATGGCAGCACCGGATCGCCCAGCTTCAGGTGCAGGCTGGCAACACGCCGGGTGCCATCTACAGCCTCGACAAGGCGCTGACAGCGGATGCCAAATACCTGCCGGCGCGGGTCCTGCAGGTGGAGATCGATGTCAGCGAGAACCGGCTCGACCAGGCAGAAACCCGGGCCCGGGCGATCCTGGCGTCGCACCCGGCGGACGGCGAGGGGTATCGCCTGCTGGGAGACATCGCCATTCGCCGCGGAAAGTATTCCGACGGCGCCGGCATGTACCGGAATGCACTCGCCAAATCGGCGACCACGCCGAATGCCCTGCGCGTGTTCAACGCGACGCTGGCTGCCGGTGATGCCAAAGGAGCGACAGCGTTCCTGGAAAACTGGGTGAAATCCCATCCGGCCGACGGTGTGACCCAACAGGCGCTGGCCGAAGGCTACCTGCGCCAGGGCGAGTATGCGGCCGCACGGTCGCGCTACGAAGCCTTGCTGGCCACGGGGGTGGAGGCGCCGTCCGTGCTGAACAACCTCGCCGTCATCTCCGATCGCCTGGGCGATGGGGCCAAAGCGGTGGAGTACGCCCAGCGCGCCGTGAAGGTGGCTCCCGGCGACCCGGGTGTTCTCGACACCATCGGCTGGCTGCTGGTGCGGAGGGGCGACTTCGATACCGGTCTCAAGCACCTGCGTGAGGCCAAGGTCCGCGATCCGCGGAATCCGGAGATCCGTTTCCATCTGGCGAGTGCCCTGGCGATGGGCGGGCGCAAGTCTGAAGCCCGCCAGGAACTCACCCTGCTTTTGTCGGATACTCCCACCTTCACGGGCGCGAACGACGCCCGGGCGCTGCTCAAGGAATTGGGGGGTTGAGGGTGTCGAGACGGTTTACAGCCCCCTGAAGCCCGATTCACGGTTGAGCTGCAAATCCTTGTTGTTTTGTGAGATTTTGCACTGGCTTGTGGCTTGCTTTGAGGAGGCCCAAGCCAAACCATGAATTTCGGGCGGGGGACTTAACCGTGAAGCTGAAACAAATCATTCTGACGTCGGCGTATGCGATCGCTCTGGGCACTGGCGGCCTGGCGCACGCTAACACCACCTACAACTGGACCTGGTCGACCACGCTGTCAGGCAACCCGCCTGCTGACAACGGCTCCTGGACGCCATCTACCACCACCGGTGACTGGTGCTCCGGCATGACCACCAGCTCCATGTCGGGCTACGGCAACTGCGCGCGCTGGGGTGGGTCCGAAACGCCGGCCTCGCCAGCGACCAATGTGCTGCAAGTCACCGCGTTCTCCAACACCGGCAGCCTTCCTTCCGGCGCAGCGACCGGTGACAACCGCATCGAAACCGCCTACCTGTCCTTCTGGGGCTCGAGCGGCGTCGGTGTCGTGAACCGCAGTACCGGTGGTTCGGATTCGGGCGAAGGCCTGTCCACCACGCCGCCCAGCGCCACCAACGGCGAGCACTCTGTCGACAACCAGGGTCGGACCGACATGGTCCTGCTCACCTTCGATCGGGCCATCAGCCTGACGGGCGTGGACATCGGCTGGAGCCAGACCGACAGCGACATCACGGTCCTTGCCTTCAACTCTGCCGCCACCCCGGACTCGCTGGTGGGGCAGACCTACGGCGGTCTGCAATCCGGCTGGCAACTCGTCGGCCACTATGCCGACGCCGATGCCGTGGCCGTGCAGGGCATCTCCACCTCGATCACCTCCCGCTACTGGCTGGTCGGTGCGTACAACGCCCTGGTCGACCCCAACGGCTTGAGCAAGGGCAACGACTACGTGAAGATCAAGGGCTTCACCGCTTCCGAGACCATCAAGAAAGTCCCGGAACCGGCTGGAATGTCCATGGCCTTGATCGCGCTGGCCAGTGGTGCGTTCGTCACGCTACGTCGTCGCAGCCGCCGCACGGCGGACTGACCAACGTTTCCTGAAGGGGTCGTCCACCACGGCGCGACCCGGAGACGCTGATGGCCGGACGCACTCCGGCCATCTGACTTTCAGACACACCAACAACGGATACGCTTCCGTCGTCATCCCTGGAGGGATGGAAGCGAATCCGAGCCGAGCGGGCCGAACGACGGCACGCTTGAAGACCGGGAGTTGAAAATGAAGAAGCTAGCTCAGTCGATGAAGTGGACTTCCCTTGCAGTGCTCGCCATCGCTTCGGTCGTGGGTGCGCCCGGCGCCCACGCAGCTGCCGTGGCAGTCTTCTGCTCCAGTCTGACAGGGACGCCTACTGCGAATCTCGGCGCCGTGACCGCGACCACTTGCACCGACGTGCTCGAGAACACGTCGCGCGGCACCAGCGGCTTCACCGACTATTACACCGGGTTCGACGGTGGCGGCTGGACCCAGGTGTCGGCGTTCGATCCCAACTCCGACAGCAACAGCATCAGCAGCCTGTTCTTCGACAGCATGCTCTGGACCGCAGTGACGTCGCCGCAGAACTTCAGCTCGACGCAGTCGGCGGGCTGGACGCTCACTGTCGATGCTCAGGACCCGACCACCCCCCCGACCTTTCCCCGAACCTACGACCTGCTGTTGGTGATGGTCCGAGGCACCGGCAGCTCCGCCGACTCGCTCGGGTATCTGCTGGAGGATTTCACGTATTCCCAGCTCGGCACGGCACAGGGTCGGTTCAGTGCGACTTTCCTCGCGTCCGACAACATCGTGCGCGGCATGGACGTCTACGCCCGAGCGGTCGGTTCCACGAACCCACCCGGCGTGCCCGAGCCCGGGTCGATGCTGCTCCTCGTGATTGCCACGGCGGCTGCCATCGGCGTAGGGAAATCGAGCGTGTCGTCGCGGCGCGAACGACGCACGGTCGGGTAGCAGCTCACCCTGCCGCAGTCCCTGCGGTCTCGCGACGCGAGGGTCTGGTACGGCGCAATCGATTCGGCTAGGATTGCGGGCTTCCTTTCATTGCTGATTCTGCGGTGAAGGATCAGAGGCCAAGTAGCTCAGTCGGTAGAGCAGAGGACTGAAAATCCTTGTGTCGGTGGTTCGATTCCGCCCTTGGCCACCAACAATGAAAGCCCGCGTTCGCGGGCTTTCGCGTTTTCTTTCCCCCACCCTAACCCTCCCCCACGCTGCGCGCGGGGG
>LNFM01009315.1_pt1 | contig 14367 bp, 11 predicted proteins | sample 596031 | NCBI WGS metagenome assembly LNFM01 (sample SAMN04254537, study PRJNA301005) | activated carbon metagenome | isolation source: dual media filters at the Ann Arbor, Michigan drinking water treatment plant | place: USA: Ann Arbor
GGGACGCGCCCCCGATCAGGCCACCATCGACGTCGGGCTGGGAAAACAGCTCGGCGGCGTTGGCGGGTTTGACGCTGCCGCCGTACAGCAGCGGTAGCGAGCCGGCGATTCTAGCATCGAGCGCATGGAGTTCGCCACGGAGGAAGGCGTGGACCTCCTGGACCTGCTCCGGACTGGCCGTCCGGCCGGTGCCGATGGCCCAGACCGGCTCGTAGGCCAGCACGGCGCCCTCGAAGCCGGCGATGCCGACCAGGTCCAGGACCGGCTGCAGCTGGCGCTGCAGGGCCCATTCGGTATGGCCGGACTCGCGCTGGCCCAGGGTCTCGCCGACGCACAGGACCGGCACCAGGCCGGCCTGGCGGGCGGCCTGGAACTTCTCGGCCACGCGCTCGCTGTCTTCCTCGTGGTACTGGCGACGCTCGGAATGGCCGACCAGCACGTAGCGGCCGCCGACGTCGCGGACCATCCGGCCGGCGGTCTCGCCGGTGTAGGCACCCTGGTCGTTCACGTCCAGGTCCTGGGCGCCGAAGGCCAGCCCGGAGGCCGCGTAGCGGTCGGCCAGCTCGCCCAGGTAGGGCAGCGGCGGCAGCACCACCACGTCCACGCCGGCGGGGCGCGGGGCGGCGACCAGGGCATCGAGCAGGCCGCGCGCGAAGGCGCGGTCGCCATGCAGCTTCCAGTTTCCGGCAACGATTCTCTGGCGCATCGGGGCATCCTGCGTCGGGCAAGCGCCAAGGATACCGCGCGCGGCTAGGGGCTGACGATGTCCCGGTGCATCGGCGCCAGCCGCCGCAGCAGCTGGTTCTGCGCGCGGAACGGGATGCCGCGGGCGTCCATCGCGTCCTGCAGGTCCTCGACCAGCGCGTTGAAATCGGCTTCGGTGACGCCCAGGCCGGCGTGCGATTCGGCCATGCTGCGCCCCGTGTAGGTGCAGGGCCCGCCGACCTCGACGCAGATCTGCTCCACCAGGCGGTCGTTGAGGTTGAGGATGTCGGCCTGCGCGAAGCCGGCGTTGATGCGCTCGTCCTCGAGGATGCGCACCAGCAGTTCCTCGACCAGGGCCTCGATGCCCGGGCGGCCGCCGAACTGCTGGTACAGCGAGGCCCGGGGCGCGGTGGCGCAGGCGCCCAGCAGCAGGACGAGGCAGGCGATGGCGGGCAGTCTCATGCCTGCCACCAGACCACGGCCCTGCCCCGCACTCAAGCCTCGGCCCCGGCGAAACGCTGGCACCAGGCGACCAGGTCATCGGCCTCCAGCGGCGGGCTGAACAGATAGCCCTGGACCATGTCGCAGTGGTACTGCTTCAGCAGCTGCAGGCTGGAATCACTCTCCACGCCCTCGGCGATCACCCGCAGGCCCATGTTGTGGCCCAGTTCGATGGTCGAGCGCACGATCACCGCGTCGTCGCTGCCCTCGGTCATCTGCATCACGAAGCTCTTGTCGATCTTGAGCTCGTCCACCGGCATCCGCTTGAGCTGGGCCAGCGAGGAATAGCCGGTGCCGAAGTCGTCGATCGACAGGCGGATGCCACCCGCGCGCAGCCGGTGCAGCATGCGCACGGCGTAGTCGACGTCGCGCATCAGCGCGCCCTCGGTCACCTCCAGGATGATCCGGGCCGGCGGCACCCGGTGGCGCCGCTGGCAGTCCTGGATGAAGTCCGGCAGGTCGGCGTCCATCAGGTCCATCGCCGACAGGTTGATCGCCACGCCCAGGTCCAGGCCCTCGGCCCGCCACGCGGCGTTCTGGCGCAGCGATTCCTCCAGCACGAAGCGGGTCAGCTCGTGCACGAAGCCGGAGCGCTCGGCCAGCGGGATGAACTCGTCCGGCGGCACCGCGCCCAGGGTGGGATGCCGCCAGCGCAGCAGCGCCTCGACGTGGTTCACCTGCCGGCTGGCCAGGTCGACCTTGGGCTGGAACTTCAGGCTCAGCTCGCCGCGCACCACCGACTGGCGCAGGTCGCCCATCAGGGCCAGCTGGCGCAGGTGCACCTCGTCGCGCCCCGGCTCGTACACCGCGACGCCGCTGCGCGCCTGCTTGGCGTCGTACAGGGCGATGTCGGCCCGGCGCAGCAGGGTCTGGGTGTCGTCGCCGTGGTCGGGCGACAGCACCAGGCCGATGCTGCAGTCAAGGTTGATGCGGGTGCTGGGCAGGTCCAGCGGCTCGCGCAGCTGGGCCAGCAGCGCGCGGGCCCGGCGCGGGGCGTGCTCGCGCTCGACGGCCCGCATGATCACCATGAACTCGTCCCCGCCCAGCCGCGCGACCAGGTCCTCCGGGCGCACGGCCAGCCGCAGCCGCTTGCCCACTTCCTGCAGCACCTGGTCGCCGAAGCCGTGGCCGAGGGTGTCGTTGATTTCCTTGAAACGGTCCAGGTCGAGCATCAGCACCGCGCAGGCCTCGCCGTCCGGGCGCGGCGCCGCCAGGGCCTGCTCGAGATGGTCGCGGGCGCGGGCGCGGTTGGGGAGCCCGGTCAGGCCGTCGTGGTTGGCCTGGTGCAGGATCCGCTCCTCGCGCGCGGCGATGCCCTGCTGCATGTGGCCCAGCGCGCTGGCCAGGCCCGATATCTCGTCACGGCCCCGGGCCTCGATCGGCTGGGTGTAGTCGCCGGCCTGGATCCGCTGCGCGGCTTCGGCCAGGCGCGTCACCGGCCGGCTGATGCCGCGTCCGAGCAGGCCGGCCAGCGCCAGCGCGACCAGGGCCGCCAGGCCCGACAGCAGCAGGATGCGGTCCTTGAGGTTCGCGTAGGGCGCCATCGCTTCGTCGAGCGAACCCTGCAGGACCACCATCACCGAGGACGTGCCCGACACCGGCTCGGCCAGGGCGAAGTAGCGGTCGCCCGCCAGGTCCATGGGCCGGATCTGGCGGTCCGGCGACAGCGCGCTCGCCGGCAGCGCGACCAGGGCGGCGCGCGGCTCGTCGGACAGGCTGCTGGCGTAGACCCGCAGGGCGCCGGCCTGTTCGCGCGCGAAGCTGGCGTGGATGCCGGTCAGGCCGCGGAAGTCGCCGGCGTAGTCGTCGCCGAAGGTCGAGCCGATCGCGACCCAGCCAATCTGGTTCGGGGCCAGCACCGGCAGCAGTGCGAGCACGTGCAGCCGGCCCTCCAGGTCGACCACCGACAGCGCGAAGCCCTCCTCGCGGGCCTGCGCCAGCAGCGGCGCCAACGCGCTTGCCTGGGCCACGGGGTCGGCCCCTTCCAGGCCCGCGCGCCAGTCGCCGTCGGGACCGAGCAGCACGGCGGCATCGGCGCCGATCCGGGCGGCCTGGTTGCGCAGCGCCGAAGCCATGGTCGCCGCGTCCCCCCTGGCGACCGCGGACTTGAAGCCGAAATCGTCGGCCAGCACCAGGGTCGACTCCAGCAGTCGCCGGCTGCGTGCCTCGTAGAAGCGCTGCCAGACGCGCTCGGCGACGGCGAGCTCCTGCTGCAGCTGGACGCTGACGCTGCGGCCGGTGGCCACGTGCACCACGGCAAACGTCGCCAGCTGGGCCGCCAGCACCACCAGGATCAGCAGGGCGACGATCCGGGTCTGCAGCCGCCACCGCATCAGGGGTCGCGCCTGAGGTTGCGGAAGCGTTCCTGCAGGGCGCGCAGGCGGTCGTTGCCGCGGCGGTCCGGCGGCGGCGGGCCGAGCGTGAGCGTCATCGCCCTGGCCAAGCCACCGCTGCCGATCTGGATGGTTTCCTCGCGCGGCTCGGCGAGGCGCGAATGCCAGACGCGCAAGGTGTAGCGGCCTGGCGCCACGTCAAGCCGCACCACGCCATCGTCACCGGACTTGCCGAAGTGCGGCGTGTCGAGGACGACGATGTAGCCGATCATCCAGTCGTGGATGTTGCAGCCCACCACCACCACGCCAGGACGGTCGAAGGTCACCGGTGCCAGCGGCGTGCCCGAGTACAGCGGCAGCTCGAAGGGCTTGGGCGTGGAGAAGGAATAGACCTGGTGCTGCACCAGGTCGGAGTTCGGGAAGCTGACCGAGGTGCCCACCTGCACCGGCAAGACGCCGGGCGCAAACGTGGAGTCGCGCTGGTCCATGACCGCGGTGGCGCCTGCGGCCGTGCGGGCACTGGCGTGCAGGCTGGCGACCGCGTCCGCCACCGGCGCGCTGCCGTCGCCGATCGTCAGGCGCAGCTCAGCGGCGGTCGCCGGCGCGCACAGTGCGCTCGCCAGGAGCGCAAGGACGCTGCCGGCGCGTGACGCGCGAATCTGGATGACCATGCCGCCCCCCCTCGCCGGCGAATCGCGCCGGCGTGCCGCGATTACCGGCCAGTCACGGTGATAATGGTGCGAAATCAGGCCCCTCGCCTGCCTCGGAGTCCAGGAAACATGACCCAGTCCCCGGTTCGCGGCCACGCCCTGGTCACCGGCGCCTCCAGCGGCATCGGCGCCGCCATCGCCCGCGAGTACGCCGCGCGCGGCATTCCCCTGGTGCTGGTCGCGCGTCGCGCCGAACGGCTGGACGCGCTGGCGGCGGAGCTCTCGGCCCAGGTCGAGTGCGTGGTGATCGCCGCCGACCTGGCCGACCCGGCGACGCCGGCCCGGCTGTTCGCCGACACCCAGGCCCGCGGCCTGTTCATCTCGACCCTCGTGAACAACGCCGGCTACGGCGTGCCCGGGCGCTATCTCTCGGCCGACTGGAAGACCCACGCCGACTTCCTGCAGGTGCTGATGACGTCGGTGGCCGAACTCACCCACCGCTACCTGCCGGCGATGGAAGCCGCCGGCCACGGCCGCATCCTCAACGTAGCATCGCTGGCGGGCCTCGTTCCTGCCACCGCGGGCCACACCCTCTACGGCGCGACCAAGCTGTGGCTGGTGCGCTTCTCGGAGTCGCTGGACCTGGAAATGAAGAAGCACGGCGTGCACGTCACCGCCGTCTGCCCCGGCATGACCTATACCGAATTCCACGACGTCAACGGCATGCGCGAAAAGGTCAGCCAGCTCCCGAAGGGCATCTGGCTCACCAGCGCCCAGGTCGCTAAGCTCGCCGTCGACGCAGTCGAGGCGGGCCGCCCGCGCGTCATCACCGGCGGCACGAACAAGCTGCTGGCGGGGCTTTCGAAGTACCTGCCCGACCGCCTGGCCAGCGCCCTCATCAGCTCCCGCTCCAAAGACTTCCGCGACGCCGACTGAACAAAAAAAAGGGGTCAGAGTAAATATTCGTTTGAAACGAATATTTACTCTGACCCCTTTCTTGCCTGCTTCAGACCAGCTTGATCTCGCGCAGCCTCTCCAGCAAATACTCGTGCGCGGTGATCGGCGTCGGGTACTTGTCCGGGTTCGACGCGCTGATGCAGCCCGGCAGGGTCTTGATCAGGAAGTCCGGGTTCGGGTGCAGGAAGTACGGGGTCGAGTAACGCGGCTTGCGCGCGGCCTCGCCCGGCGGGTTCACCACGCGGTGGGTGGTGGACGGGTACACGTGGTTGCTCAGGCGCTGCAGCATGTCGCCGATGTTGACGACGATGGTGTCGGCGTCGGCGGTGAACGGCACCCACTCACCCTTGTTCGACTTCACTTCCAGGCCCGCGGCGCTCGCGCCGACCAGCAGCGTGATGAAGTTGATGTCCTCGTGTGCGCCGGCGCGCACGTTCGGGATGTCGTCGGCGGTGATCGGCGGGTAATGGATCGGCCGCAGGATCGAGTTGCCGAAGTTGGTCTTGTCGGCGAAGAAGTCCTCCGGCAGGCCGATGTGCAGCGCCAGGGCCGACAGCACGCGCGAACCCAGCTGGTCGAGCGCGGTGTACAGGCCGTAGGCCACTTCCTTGAACTCCGGAACCTCGGCCGGCCACAGGTTCGCGGGCATCACGTCCGCGTATCTGGAGTCGCGCGGGATCTCGCGACCGACGTGCCAGAATTCCTTGAGGTCGAAGTGCTTGGCGCCCTTCGCGGTCTCGATGCCGAAGGGCGTGTAGCCGCGCGCGCCGCCGCCGCCGGGCACGTGGTACTGCTTCTTGGTGTCCTCGGGCAGCGCGAAGAAGCGCTGGAACACATCGTAGGCGCGGTCGATCTGCGCCTGCGGGATGCCGTGGTTGCGGATGCCGGCGAAGCCCCATTCACGGTAGGCGGCGCCGAGCTCGGCGACGAAGGCGTCGCGGTCGGTATCGAAGCGCTGGATGTCGAGGGTGGGGATGCTGGCGGTCACGGCGATGCTTCCGGCTGGGGACATGGGGGGAATTCTAGGCCCGGCGGCGTGAGCCGGTCCTTGACGGGACTCAAGTGGCGGCGCGGACGACCTCGGCGAGACGGTCGAGCACCTGGCGCATCAGCGCATCGTCGTCGGCCTCGACGGTGACCCGAACCACCGGCTCGGTGCCGGAGGGCCGCAGCACCAGCCGGCCGCGGCCGACCAGCGCGGCCTCGGCCTCGGCGCGGGCGGCCTGGACCGTGGGGCTGTCCAGCGGCTTCACGCCCGGGGCGACCCGCACATTGACCGTCTGCTGCGGCAGGGGCTGGTAGCCGGCCAGCGCCTGCTGCAGGGACTTGCCGCTGCGGCGCAGCACTTCCAGCACCTGCAGGGCGCTGACGATGGCGTCGCCGGTGCTGGCGCGGTCCAGGCAGAGGATGTGTCCCGAAGCCTCGCCGCCGAGCACGCCGTCGTCCTCGACCAGGGCCTGGTGCACGAAGCGGTCGCCGACCTTGGCGCGCCGGAAGCCGATGCCGCGCTCGCCGAGCGAGCGCTCCATCGCGTAATTGGTCATCAGGGTGCCGATCACGGGTCCGCGCAGGCGGCCGCTGGCGTGCCAGTCGCTGGCGAGCAGCCAGAGCAGGCCGTCGCCGTCCACCAGCCGGCCCTGCCCGTCCACCATCAGCACGCGGTCGCCGTCGCCGTCGAAGGCGATGCCCAGCGCGGCGCCGGTTTCGCGCACGCGTTCGATCAGCGCGCCCGGGTGGGTGGAGCCGACACCGTCGTTGATGTTCAGGCCGTCAGGCTCGGTGCCGATGCAGTCGACGACGGCGCCGAGCTCGGAGAACACGCGCGGCGCGACCTGGTAGGTGGCGCCGTGGGCGCAGTCGAGCACGATCTGCATGCCCGAGAGCAGGAAATCGTCCGGCACCGTGGACTTGCAGAACTCGGCGTAGCGCGCCATCGCGTCGGTGACGCGCGAGGCCTTGCCCAGCCGGTTCGACGCGACCGTGCTGAAGGGCTTTTCCAGCTCGGCCTCGATCGCCGCCTCCACCGCGTCGTCGAGCTTCTCGCCCTGGGCCGAGAAGAACTTGATGCCGTTGTCGTGGTGCGGGTTGTGCGAGGCGCTGATGACGATGCCGGCATCGGCCCGCAGCGAGCGGGTCAGGTAGGCCACGGCCGGGGTCGGCATCGGCCCCAGCATCCGCACGTCGGCGCCCGCGGCGACCAGCCCGGCCTCCAGCGCCGCCTCGAACATGTAGCCCGAGATGCGGGTGTCCTTGCCGATCACGACGGTGGCGCTGTCCCGGCCCTCGCCCACCAGCACGCGGCCGGCGGCGGCGCCGAGGCGCAGCATGAAATCGGCCGAGACCGGCCATTCGCCAACCCGGCCGCGGATGCCGTCGGTGCCGAAATACTTGCGCTCGGCCATCAGCCGGGGGTCGCGCCGTTCGCGCTGGCCGCCGCGTCGAGCGCCGGCATCGGCTGGCGCATCATCAGCGCCAGCAGGGAGGAAAGTTTTTCACGCATCTGCCGGCGATCGATGATCAGGTCCACGGCGCCGTGGTCGACCAGGAACTCGGAGCGCTGGAAGCCTTCCGGGAGCGTCTCGCGCACCGTCTGCTCGATCACGCGCGGGCCGGCGAAGCCGATCAGCGCATACGGCTCGCCGACGTTGATGTCGCCGAGCATGCCCAGCGAAGCCGAGACGCCGCCGGTGGTCGGGTGCGTGAGCACCGACACGAAGGGCAGGCCCGCGGCGCGCAGGCGACCCAGGGCGGCCGAAGTCTTGGCCATCTGCATCAGCGAGAACAGGCCTTCCTGCATGCGCGCGCCACCGGTCGCCGAGAAGCAGACCAGCGGGCAGCCCAGGGCCAGCGCGCGTTCGGCGGCGAGGGTGAACTTCTCGCCCACCACCGAGCCCATCGAGCCGCCCATGTACTTGAACTCGAACGCCGCCACGCAGATGTCGTTGCCCTTGAGCCGGCCCTGCACGGCGACCAGCGCGTCGCGCTCGCCGGTGCTCTTCTGGGCCGCCTTGATGCGGTCGGCGTACTTCTTCTGGTCCTTGAAGTGCAGCGCGTCGACCGGGCCGAGGGCGGCGCCGATCTCTTCGCCGCTGTCATCGTCCAGGAAGGCCACCAGGCGCTCGCGCGCGCCGATGTACATGTGGTGGCTGCACTTCGGGCAGACGCGCAGGTTCTTTTCCAGCTCGGGGCCGTACAGGGCGGCGCCGCAGCGGTCGCACTTCTCCCACAGGCCCTCGGGCACGGCGCGCTTGCCGCCGCCTTCGGTGCGGATGCGGGACGGCATCAGTTTGGTCAGCCAGCTCATTCAGCCACCGGTCTTGTTCGGGTCGTGAAGTTTAGCCCGAATGGCCGGGACCGGAAGGCCCCTGCCCGGCCGCGCTCAGGCGTGGGCGTCGAGGGCCGCGCGCAGCGGGGCCAGGAAGGCGCCGGCCCGCTGGGCGGCCTCCCCGGGCGAGCCTGAACCGGCCAGGGCCTCGACCAGGGCGCTGCCGACCACGACGCCATCGGCCGCCGGCGCCAGCGCCGCAGCGGAGGCGGCGTCGCGGATGCCGAAACCGACCAGCACCGGGACGTTGGCCTGCCTGCGCAGGTCCCCGGCCTTGGCCAGCACGGCCTGGATGTCGAGCTGCCCGCCCCCGGTCACGCCGGCGAAGGACACGTAGTACAGGTAACCCTGCGACTCGGTGGCCAGCCTGGCCAGGCGATCGGGCGTGGTGGTCGGGGCGGCCAGCGAGATCAGGTCCAGTCCGGCGGCGTTGAAGGCCGCGCGGGTCGGGCCGGCCTCCTCCGGCGGCAGGTCCACCAGCAGCACGCCGTCCACGCCGGCCTCGACCGCGGCCTGCGCGAAGCGGTCGGCGCCCCACATCTCGACCGGGTTCAGGTAGCCCATCAGCACCACCGGCGTGTCGCCGTCGCGCCCGCGGAACTCGGCGACGGCGGCGAGGATGTAGCGCAGGCCCGCACCGCGCGCGATCGCACGCTCGGAGCTGCGCTGGATCACCGGCCCATCGGCCATCGGATCCGAAAACGGCACCCCCAGCTCGATCACGTCGGCACCGGCCGCGACCAGGGCATGCATCACCGGCACCGTCGCCTCCAGCGACGGATCGCCAGCGGTAACGAACGGAACGAGCGCCTTGCGCTTGGCGGCGGCGAGCTGGGAGAACTTGGCTTTGATTCGGGACATGTTGGGTTTGACCACGGATTCACACGGATGAAAAAGCGGATAAACGCGGATAGAGCGATGGGAGCGGTGCGAGGCAAGACTGGCGCTTCGCGGCGAGCACCGGGCAGTCCGGATCCATCCGAAATGCCTTATCCGCTCTTATCCGCTTTTCCATCCGCGCCAATCCGCGGTCAGGCTCTCAAAGTTCGATCCCTTCGCGCTTGGCGATGGTGAAGATGTCCTTGTCGCCGCGGCCGGAGAGGTTGCAGAGCACGAGGGCGTCCTTCGGGAGGTCGCGGGCGAGTTTCATCGCCTGCGCGACGGCGTGGCTGGACTCGAGCGCGGCGAGGATGCCTTCGGTGCGCGCCAGCAGGTGGAAGGCCTCCATCGCCTCGTCGTCGGTGATGCCGACGTAGGTCGCGCGGCCGCTGTCCTTCAGGAAGGCGTGCTCGGGGCCGACGCCCGGGTAGTCCAGGCCGGCCGAGATCGAATGGGTCTCGGTGATCTGGCCGTCGTCGTCGCAGATCACGTAGGTACGGTTGCCGTGCAGCACGCCGGGGCGGCCCGCGACCAGCGAGGCCGAATGGCGGCCGGTTTCGACGCCATCACCCGCGGCCTCCGCGCCGATGATGGCCACGCCCGGATCGTTGAGGAACGCATGGAACATGCCGATCGCGTTGCTGCCGCCGCCGACGCAGGCGGTGACGGCGTCGGGCAGGCGGCCGTATTCCTCGAGCATCTGCGCCCTGGACTCCTTGCCGACGACTGCGTTGAAGTCGCGCACCAGCTTCGGATAGGGATGCGGGCCCGCGACCGTGCCGATGATGTAGAAAGTGTCGTGCACGTTGGTGACCCAGTCGCGCATCGCTTCGTTGAGCGCGTCCTTGAGGGTCTTGCTGCCCGAGGTGACCGGCACCACGGTCGCGCCCAGCAGCTTCATGCGGAACACGTTCGGCGCCTGGCGCTCGACGTCGGTGGCGCCCATGTAGACCACGCACTCCAGGCCGAGCCGCGCCGCCACCGTGGCCGAGGCCACGCCGTGCTGGCCGGCGCCGGTCTCGGCGATGATGCGGGTCTTGCCCATGCGCTTGGCCAGCATGCCCTGGCCGATCGTGTTGTTGATCTTGTGCGCGCCGGTGTGGTTCAGGTCCTCGCGCTTGAGCAGGATGCGCGCGCCGCCGACGTGCGCAGTCAGCCGCGCCGCTTCGTAGATCGGGCTCGGGCGGCCGACGTAGTGGCGGTAGTCGTGGCGCAGTTCGGCCAGGAACTGCGGGTCCTTGCTGTATTTCTCGTACGCGGCCTCGAGCTCGCGCAGCGGCCCGATCAGGGTTTCGGAGACGAACACGCCTCCGTAGCGGCCGAAATGGCCCGCCGCATCCGGCCAGGCTGCGAAGTCGGCGATGTCGGCGGCCTGGGGGATGTCATTCCTGGGAACTGCGGTCTGCACGTCGAACCTCGTCTACGAATTGCTGCATCTTGTCGCCGTCCTTGACGCCCGGCGCGCTCTCGATCCCGCTCGACACGTCCACGGCGTAGGGCCGGGCGGTACGGATGGCCTGGCCCACGTTCACGGACGACAGGCCGCCGGCCAGGAAGATCGGCTTGCCAAGCGGCGGGATGATGGTCCAGTCGAAGAACTCGCCGCGTCCGCCGGGTTCACCGGGGCCATGGCCGTCGAGCAGGAAAGCACTGGCCGAAGGGTAGCGTTTCCGCGCCAGCGCCGCATCGTCGGCACCGTGGCCCATCGCCACCGTCTTGATGAAAGGCAGGCCGAAGCCGCGGCAGAACGCGTCGTCCTCGCTGCCGTGGAACTGGAGCAGGGTCGGCCGCAGGACCTTGATCGCCGCGGCGACTTCGCTGCCCGGGTTGTCCATGAACAGCGCGACCGCATCCACCAGCGGCGGCACCGCCTGGCGCAGTCCCTCGAGCTGCTCGAGCCCCAGCCGGCGCGGACTGGCCGCGGCGAAGACGAAGCCCAGCGCATCCACGCCCAGCTCGACCGCCAGCCGCACGTCGCCCGGCCGGGTCATTCCGCAGAACTTGATGCGTGTCCTCATGCCGGCATTGTAAGCCCGCCGCGTGCGCGCGCCGTGTACGAAACCTGCAGGACGGACTTCAGTCCCGAAGCTCTGCGTCCTGTAGGAGGGCCTTCAGGCCCGAAGCTTTTCGGCGGAAGGCTTCGGGCCTGAAGGCCCTCCTACAGGAAGCGGGTCCGGTCAGAGGGTGACTTCGACGGGCAGGCCCCACTCCGCGGGATAGCGCGGGCCGAGGAAGACCAGGCCGCTCGACGGCGCCGTCGGCCCGGCGACCGCACGATCCCGGCCGGCCAGCAGCTCGCCGGGCCAGGCTTCCGGCTGCTCGCCGCGCCCCACCAGCAGCAGGCTGCCGACGAAGTTGCGCACCATGTGGTGCAGGAAGGCGTTGGCCTGCACTTCGACGACCACCCGGTCGTCCTCGCGCCAGACCCGGATCTCGTGCACGTTGCGGTTCGGGTGCGGTGCCTGGCAGTGCACGGTCCGGAAGGCGCTGAAGTCGTGCTCGCCCACCAGCGCCTGCGCCGCACGGTGCATCGCCTCGGCGTCGAGCGGCTGTCGTTCCCAGGTCAGGTAGTCACGCTGCATCGCGGGCCGCATGCCGCGGTTGAGGATGGTGTAGCGATAGCGACGCGCACGCGCCGAATACCGGGCGTGGAAGTCCTGCGGCATCTCCTGGCACCAGAGCACCGCGACGCTGCCGGGCAGGCGGCTGTTGGCACCCTGGCGGAAAGCATACGGCGTGCGGCCGGAGTCCGAGTCCAGGTGCACCACCTGGCAGCGCGCGTGCACGCCGCTGTCGGTGCGGCCGGCGCAGACCACGTCCAGCGGATGGTTGGCGACGAAGGACAGCGCCTTCTCAACCTCGGCCTGCACCGAGGCACCGTGCGACAGCCGCTGCCATCCCTGGAAGCCGCTGCCGTCGTACTCGATGCCCAGTGCGTAGCGCAGTTAGCCGATTTCCTTGAGCAGGCGGGCGGCTTCCTCGCGACCGGCGGGGCCGCCTTCGGCCAGCACCTCTTCGAGCATGCCCTTGGCGCCCTCGACGTCACCGATGTCGAGATAGGCCTTGGCCAGCTCGATCTTGGTCGCGCTGCCGTCGTCGTCCAGCGCGTCGGCCGGCGGGGCGGCATCGAAGCCGGCATCGAAACCGGGCTCGGCGCTGTAGTCGGGTTCGGGCTCGGCCACGGGCTCGGGCGAGGTCAGCCGGATGCCGGCGCCGCCGCTGGTGATGCGCTCCCAGTCCTCGTCCTGGTCAAGCAGCGCGGACGAAGCATCCGGGGCCAAGGACATGGTTTCGAGGTCGGCAAGGTCGACGGCCGACACCGGCGCCGGCGGGGCCGGCTCGGCCGGCTTCGACGTCGCGGGCATCACCCCGGTGTCGCCGAAGCGCGGGGCGTTCCAGCCAGCTTGGCTGAACAAGGCATTGCCCGGGACCAGGGACGCGCCCATGACCACGGCCTCGCGCCAGCGCGGGTCGAGCGTGCTGCGCACCTGGAGGCGCATCGCCTGGGCGGCGCGCTCGTACTCGACGGCTTCGCCGCGGGAGTAGTGGTAGCGCAGCAGGCCGATATGCGCCTCGAGGTCGGTCGGCCGCTCGAGCAGAGCCTTCTGCAGGCGCAGCAGGTTCGCGTCCACGTCCACGTCCACGTCGGCGTCGGCGTCGGCGTCGGCGTCGGCGGCGTCGGCTTCGTCCTCGGCGAGCTCCTCGGCTGCCGCGGCGCGGGCGCCCGGCAGGCTGGCGCGCACCGCGTCATCCTCGGAAATGCGGCGCGACGGCACCGGCAGCGGCGTCCGGCTGCGACGGCCGCGCAGCGCCAGGACAAGGCTGCCCAGCAGCACCAGGCCGGCGCCGATCAGCACGAACAGATTCAGGTACCAGGGCGTCACCAGGGGCGCCGGGGCCGGGGTTTCGGCGGCCACGGTCTGGGAAGGCGCAGGCGCCGGGGCCGGTTCCTGGACAACCGGCTCGGGCTGGCCGAGGCGATCCTGCAGGGCCTTGAGCTGGCTGTCCTGCAGGGCGACCAGGCGCTCGCTGTCGGCCTGCTGCTCGTCCAGCTCGGTGAGCTGGGAGCGCAGCTCCGCGACTTCCGACTGGCGCGCGGCCAGGTCTTCACGGGCCTGGGTCAGCTCGGCCCGCAGCTCGGCGCCGGTGCCCGCGCCGCTCGCACCGGACTGGCTGCTGCGGGCCGACCGCTCGTCGCCCGAAGGCGGGACGATCTCGAGGCGGCCGTCGGCGGGCGCGCTGGCGCCCGGACGGGTGGCGGGACGCGCTGGCGCCTGGGCCACCGATTCGGCGGGCTGCGGCACCGGCTGGCGCCGCGACTGCCAGGCGCTGGCCTGCTCGCGCACCAGGGCCGCGGCCTCGTCGGCGCCAAGGCTCAACACCTCGTCGCGCGCGGGGATGCGCAGCACCGCGCCCCGCTTGAGCTGGTTGATGTTGTCGTTGATGAAGGCCTCGGGGTTCGCCCGCTGCAGCGCCAGCATCATCTGGTTGATCGTGACCGCCCGGTCGGCGCGCGCGCCGTTGGCGATGTTCCACAGGGTCTGGCCTTCACTGACCGGACCATAGCTGTCGGCTGGCGGCGGCGCGGGCGCGGCGACGGGCGCCGGGACGGCTGCGACCGGAGCCGGGGCCGGCGCGGGGGTCGGTTCCGGCAGCGGCAGCGGCTCCGGCTCCGGAGTCGGTGCGGGCTCGGGCTCGGGCGGGGTCATCGCGAACTCGGGCTCCGGCTCGGGCAACACGGGCTCGGGCGTCGGCGTCGGCTCGGGCGGCAGCATCGGCTCGGGCGGCAGCGGCTCGACCTGGGGGGCGGCGGTTTCCTCGGGCGGGATGTCCGTGACCGTCAGTACCGGCTCGGGATCTGCCAGCGGGGTGGTTTCCACCGGCTCAGGCATCGGCGCCGGCGGCGGTGCGACATAGGGCACGGGCGCCGCGGCGACCGGCGCCTCGAGCGGGCGGATCACGGCCGGCGCGATGTAGGGCGGATCGACCAGGGCGCTGTATTCGCGCACCACGCTGC
>LNFM01009316.1_pt1 | contig 14366 bp, 14 predicted proteins | sample 596031 | NCBI WGS metagenome assembly LNFM01 (sample SAMN04254537, study PRJNA301005) | activated carbon metagenome | isolation source: dual media filters at the Ann Arbor, Michigan drinking water treatment plant | place: USA: Ann Arbor
GCGCCGCCCCGGCATGTACACCGACACCACCCGGCCCAACCACCTGGCCCAGGAAGTGATCGACAACTCGGTGGACGAGGCCCTGGGTGGCCATGCAAAGACGGTCGAGGTGACCCTGTTCGCCGACGGCAGCTGCGAGGTGATCGACGACGGCCGCGGCATGCCGGTGGACATCCACCCCGAGGAGAAGATCCCCGGCATCGAGCTGATCATGACCCGCCTGCACGCCGGCGGTAAGTTCAGCGGCAAGAACTACACCTTCTCCGGCGGCCTGCACGGCGTCGGCGTGTCCGTGGTGAACGCGCTGTCGAAGCGGGTCGAAGTGTTCATCCGGCGCGAGGGCCAGGAGCACCGCATGGAGTTCCGCGACGGCGACCGCAGCTCGGCGCTGGAAGTCGTGGGCACCGTGGGCAAGCGCAATACCGGAACCCGGCTGCGCTTCTGGCCCGACCCGAAGTACTTCGACACCCCGAAGATCCACGCCAAGTCGCTGCGCCACCTGCTGCGCGCCAAGGCCGTGCTCTGCCCCGGGCTGACGGTGAAGCTGTACGACGAGGCCACCGGCGAGCGCGACGAGTGGTTCTACGAGAACGGCCTGCGCGACTACCTGCGCGGCGAGCTGGTGGGCCGCGAGCTGCTTCCGGCCGACCTGTTCGTGGGCCACGTGGCCAAGGACACCGAGGTGGTTGACTGGGCCGTGGCCTGGGTGCCCGAGGGCGAGCTGGTGCAGGAGAGCTACGTCAACCTGATCCCGACCGCGCAGGGCGGCACCCACGTCAACGGCCTGCGCTCGGGCTTCACCGACGCGCTGCGCGAGTTCTGCGACTTCCGCAACCTGCTGCCGCGCGGCGTCAAGCTGGCGCCCGAGGACGTCTGGGACCGCGTCAGCTACGTGCTCAGCATCAAGATGACCGACCCGCAGTTCAGCGGCCAGACCAAGGAGCGGCTGAGCTCGCGCCAGGCCGCGGCCTTCGTCGAGAACGCCTCGCACGATGCGTTCTCGCTGTGGCTGAACCAGCACGTCGAGACCGGCCTGCAGATCGCCCAGCTGGCGATCGACCGCGCCGCGGCGCGCCTGAAGACCGAGAAGCAGGTCACCCGCAAGAAGATCACCCAGGGCCCGGCCCTGCCCGGCAAGCTGGCCGATTGCATCAGCCAGGACCTGGGCCGCACCGAACTATTCCTGGTGGAAGGCGACTCGGCCGGCGGCAGCGCCAAGCAGGCCCGCGACAAGGAGTTCCAGGCCATCCTGCCGCTGCGCGGCAAGATCCTGAACACCTGGGAAGTGGAGTCGAGCGGCGTGCTGGCCTCGAACGAAGTGCACGACCTCGCCGTGGCCATCGGCTGCGACCCGGGCGTGGAGAACATCGACGGCCTGCGCTACGGGAAAGTCATCATCCTCGCCGACGCCGATTCCGACGGCTTGCACATCGCCACCTTGCTCTCGGCCCTGTTCCTGCGCCATTTCCCGGCGCTGGTGCGGGCCGGCAACATCTTCGTGGCGATGCCGCCACTGTTCCGCGTGGACGTGGGCAAGCAGGTGTTCTACGCGCTGGACGAGGAAGAGAAGCGGATCCTGCTCGACCGGATCGAGAAGGAGAAGATCCGCGGCCAGGTCAACGTGACCCGCTTCAAGGGCCTGGGCGAGATGAACCCGGTGCAGCTGCGCGAATCCACCATCCATCCCGACACCCGCCGGCTGGTGCAGCTGACGGTGGACGACGCCGACGAAACGCGCTCGCTGATGGACATGCTGCTGGCCAAGAAGCGCGCCTCGGACCGCAAGGCCTGGCTGGAGGCCAAGGGCGACCTGGCCTCGCTCGACGTCTGAGCCAGCAGTCGCCACGACCTTCCCGGGTCTGGCGTCCGGCGCGAAACCGTGACCGAATCTCCAGAAATGTGACGCGCTGCGTCACATTCCGCTTCCGTTCGCTCCCCCGAAAGGCGCCGTTCGTCGGTCCCGATGGACGGCGGTGGCCTGCACAGGCTCCGATTTGCGTGCCGGGCTAACCTTCACTATTGTGACGGCGTCCGCATTTTTGCGACCTGCCCGGACTGGAACCCGGCCAGCAGGGGTATTGGCACGCTTCCTGCATCTTTCTCCCTGCCCGCTAATGCGCGCCCCTGGTCGGCCCTCCGGCCCGGAATCTCCAGCCAAACCAAATCAACGCCTCCCGGCGCTAACCAAGGAAACCGCATCATGAAGAATGTCCGTGCCATCCGAGGCCTGGCCCTCACCAGCCTGGCGTCCCTCGGCCTGATTGCTGTCACTCCGGCCTTTGCCGAGTCGCAGTTCGTCACCACCGGTACCCCGACCGTCGCCAACGCCCGCCTGAACTTCCAGGTGAACGTGCCGCGCTTCCTCGAGTTCCGCGTCGGTTCGGCCAACGCCATCATCGACACCGTCGTCTTCAACGTGGCGGCCGCCAACGTCGGCAATGCCACGCCGGTCGCCGGCGACATCACCGTGGACGTGGCCCTGCGCGGCAACGGCGGCGCCATCTCCCTGAGCGCCGACACCTCGGCCGACCCGCTCAACAGCGGCGCCGACACCATCCCGTTCAGCGCCATCACCACCAACGTGGATGCCGGCACCATCAACGCCCCGGCCCTGGTCGACGGCGCCAGCGCCCCGGTCGCGGTCGCGGTCACCTCCGGCACCCGCGTCACCAACCGTTCGGCCACCTGGTCCTACCAGTTCAACAACGCCGCCGTTTACGGCGCCGGCACCTACGCCGGCCAGGTCGTCTACACCGCGACCATGCCGTAACCCGCGTCCGCGGACCCCGGTCCGCGACGTTGGAACCAACACAGGGGCGGCGAATCGCCGCCCCTGCCTCCGCCACGGAGTGACCCCATGAACCGTACCAGCAAGACCGCGGGAGGCCTGCTCCTGCTTGCCACCCTGCTGGCCTGCCAGGGTGCGGCGGCCTACCAGGCCAACATTGCCGCCGACTCGCGCGCGCTTTACCTGCGGGTCGGCACCGGTGCCATGAACGTCACCGGCGGCTCCTACAACAACGGTGCCCGGCCAATCAATTTCACCGGCATCCAGAGCGTGGTCGTGAACGTGCCGGCCGGCCAGATCGGCAACGGCACCGACCTCCAGATGACCGGCAACGGCGATCTGGTCAGCCACCTCGACAACTTCCTGTTCTGCAACCCCGGCCAGATCTACATCGGCGCCTTCTTCCGGCGACCCACCGGCGGCGGCGGGAACAACAATGCCACCGTGACCGCGAACTACCCCGCCAACCTGAGCACGCCGGCGGGCGATACCATTCCCATGAGCCAGATCCGCTGGGTCAGCAGCGGCAACGGCGACGGCGCGTTCCAGCCGTTCGCGAGCGGTTCGTTCACCGGCAGCGGCCAGCAGGTCGCAGCCTTCGGACGCAACCAGTGGAACGAAAGCTGCCTCACCTTCTTCTACGGCAACGACCAGGTGGTTGCGGCCGGCAGCTACACCAACACCGTCACCTATACCCTCAGCGCACCATGATCCGGTTCCTCGCCCTCGCCGCCCTGCTCCTCGCGCTGCTGCCCGCGCCGGCGGCGGCGCAGGCGTATCCGGTGGACGACTCCGCCAGCCAGGTGCTGAATGGCACCGTGCGCATGCGCTGGGACGATCCGGTGCCGCGCCCCGGCGCCAGCTCGACCATGAGTGGTCGGATGACCGTGATCGTACGCCTGGACGTATCGCCCTGGCTTGGCCGCAGCGGCCGCATCTACAAGAAGCTGGCGCCGCAGCCGCAGGCCCCGGTGCGCGCGCAATGGACCACCCGCGGCGTGATGCAGCCGGGCCAGCTCCGCGACGGCGAGCGCACCCTCGTGTACGCGGGGCCGATCATGAGCGCGATGCTGGAGGACACCTTCCGCGTCACCTTGCAGGCCGACGGCGACCGCCTGCCCGACCATTCCCGCCTCGAGTTCACCTTCGAGATCGAACTGGAGTCGCCGTGATGAACTTGAGCGTTCGCATCGCGTTCGCCCTGCTGGCCCTGGCCGGCGCACTGCCGGTGGCGGCGCAGGGATTCGCCGTGCAGGTGTCGCCGCCGCGCTTCGAGGAATTCGCCAAGCCCGGCACGGTCCACCGCAACGTCATCGAGGTCACCAACAGCAGTGACGCCGAGGGGCGCTTCCGGCTGAAGACCGCCGACTGGACGCTTTCGCCCGACGGCTCGGTCGTGTTCTCGGACGCACTGGCCGCCGGCAGCTGCCGTCCATGGGTGGCGATCGAGGCGGCGAACCTCGTGGTCGCGCCGAACGCGCGCCGCCGCTTCCGTTTCGAGGTGGCGGTCCCGGCGGACGCCGCCGACGGCCAATGCCGGTTCGCGCTGGTGATCGAGGGCGAGCCAGAACTCAAGCCCGATGGCTCGATCCAGGTCAACGGCCGCATCGCGATCATCGTCTACCTCACCATCGGCAATGGCGCGCCGGTGCTGACCCTGGTCGAAACCCGGGTGCAGCCGGTGCAGGGCCGCGACCTGCCGGTGGTCCGCATCCGCAACACCGGCAATGCGCACGCGCGGCTGGCCGGCTTCCTGGATGCGATCGGCGCCGACGGCCGCCGCCTGACCCTGCTGCCCTCGGCCGATCCGATCCTGCCGGGCGCCACCCGCGACATCCCGCTGGTCCCCGTCGCCGAGACCGCCAACGCACCGGAGCCCATGCTCAGCTTCCCGCTGCGCCTCAAGGGCCGCCTGGAGTCGCCGCCGCTGCGGCTGGACATAGATTCGGAAGTGGCGAAGCAGTGAGGCCTGCGCTTTCCATCCAGCCGCTGGCGCTTGCCATCGGCCTTGCGCTTGCGCTCGCCGGTCCGGCGGCGCAGGCGTTCCCGCAAGACGCGGACGAGGAGAGCGCGCCGGCCTATCAGGACCGCATCATCCCCTCCGACCAGCTCGCGCCGCTGCCCGAGGACGAGGGCGAAAGCTTTGACGCCGACGGACTGCCCCGCTCGCTGGACGTGCAGCTGCTCGCCAGCCGCACCGAGCGCGGCCCGGAGACCTTCAACGAGCAGGGCCTGACGGTCGGCGGCTTCTGGGAAACGCTCGACCACGGCAGTTTTTCGCTCGACGCGACCCTGCTGCACGCCGATCGCTCCCGCAACCGGGACGGAGACGGCTGGGGCGGCACCGCGACGCTGTGGCAGCGCGGCCTGTTCCTGGACGGCGGCTGGCGCGGCGACAACGGCGTCGGCGTGCTCAACACCGCGCTGCCGACCTTGTCGCGGGACCAGTACCGTTTCCTGCTGCCCAGCGTGCCGTTCGCCGGTGCCAGCACCGACTGGCGCCAGGCCAGCCGCAACCTGCAGCTGATGGGCTCGTATGGCCGCGGCGGCGTGTTCGATGGCGCCCGCGTGGTCGGCTTCGAGCGCTCCGACGGCGACGTCGCCAGCCTGGGCGCGCAGTGGGAATGGGCGCCCGGCTGGACCGGCGCCGCGACCGCGCTGGCCACCGACGGGCGCCTGGTGCCGGGCGGCGACGGTGGCGTTCTGGTCGAGGAAAACCGCACCCGCGCGCTGCTGGTATCCAACGGCTGGCGCAGCGCGACCCAGTCGTTGACCCTGAACCTTCAGTCCAGCGGCGGGGACCCGGCCAACGCGCTGGGCGCGTGGCTCGACGGCCGCGCCGACCAGGGCCGCTACCAGCATCGCTACGGCCTGTTCCGGCTCGAACCCGAACTTGCATGGGGCGCCTTGCCCATCGCCAACGATGCCGAGGGCGCCTACTACCGGCTCAACTACTCCTACGCGCGCTGGAACTGGAACGCCGGGCTCGACCATATCCGCTCGGTGTCCGGCAGCAGCTTCGAGGGGCTGTACGGCAACTTCTACGGCCGCTACCAGGCCAGCACGCGCCTGGGCTACGGCGGCGGCCTGAACGTGCGCGATTCCGATGCCGGTACCGCCTACAGCACCCAACTCTTCGTCGACCAGGTCAACCGCTGGGGTCAGTCGCGGCTGCAGTGGGACTTCGTCGACAACGGCCCCAGCGGTGGCAACAGCTGGGAGGTCAAGCTCGACCACACGCTGCCGTTCAGGCCCGGCAAGCGGCTGTCCCTGTCGCTCAACCATGGCTCGCTGTCGTACTCGGGCGAAGCGGCCACCCGCACCACGTCGGTGGCGTTCAACGGCGGCATCGACCTCACCCAGCGCCTGAGCCTGGACGGCAGCGCGCGCTATGGGCGCGGCACCGGCCCCGCCGCTTTCCGCGGCACCGATCTCAACCTCAACCTGGCCTGGCGCTTCGCCCGCCAATGGTCGCTGGTCGGCAGCATCTACGAGAACCGCGGCGCGCGTCGTTCGCCCTTCATCCTCGACCCGCTGGCGCCGGACACCTTCATCGACATCCCGCGCGACCGCTCGCTGTTCCTCAGCCTGCGCTACCAGCATCGCGCCGGTACCGCCTCTGGCGTGCTGGGCGGTCCGCCGGGCAGCCCGGTCGGCAGCATCACCGGAAGTGTGTACCTCGACGACAACGGCGACGGGCAGCGCGCGGCGTCGGAGCAGCCGGCGGCCAACGTGACGGTGCTGCTGGACGGCCTGTACGCCGTTCGCACCGACAGCAACGGCGAGTTCACCTTCCCGCGGGTCGCGGTCGGCGCCCATGTCGTCACCGTGGTTCCCGACAACCTGCCGCTGCCGTGGTTCGTGGACGAGGAACTCGATCGCCGCGCGGTCGAAGTGACCGTGCGCGACCAGCAGCGCGTCGACATCGGTGCGAGGCGCCAGCGATGAACCACGACCGGGCCTCGCTGCTGCTCAAACTCTTCGGCCTGGCCCTGGCCGCCGCGATCGCGGTCGGGCTGCAGGCAAGCGAGCGCGCCACCGGCGGCGCCGACCTTTACGGCTACATGCTGGTCGAGGGCCCGCTGGGCCCCACCTGCAGCTACGACTACGTGGACCTGGGCGAAGACGCCGAGGTGCTGGCGCTGCAGCCCGGCCATCCGGCGGCCGCCAGCGACGATTTCGCGGCGGTGCTGCCGCTGGCCGAGCCCTTCGAGTTCTACCAGCTGCCCAACGAGGCGCTGGTGGTGTCGGCCAACGGCTACCTGGCCGCCGCCGGTTCGCTGGCGCAGGAAGACGGCGCCGACTTCAGCAACGACTGCAGCCTGCCGGCGCGTGCCGACAACGCCGCGGCGGTGCAGGACCGCGTGTATGTCTACCACGACGACCTGCGCCCTCAGGCCGGCGGCCATGTCCGCCACGGCTATTTCCCGGATTGCCCGCGGCCGGCCGCGAGCGGGGCGGCCGAGCCCTGCACGGTGGTCGAGTGGAACCGCTTCGAGCGCGCCACCGCGCTGCGCAGCAGCCAGCCGCTGCGGGCACAGGCGGTGCTTTACCACCGCAGCCACGCGATCGCGCTGCAGTACGCCTCGGTCGACGACAGCCGTGCGGCGCAGGCCACCATCGGACTGCAGGGCCTGGACGGCCGCACTGCGCGCGTCGCCGGCTGCGACCTGCCGGATCGGGTCAAGCCCAGGCAGGCCGTGTGCTTCTTCGACCCCCGCCATCGCCCGGCGGGCGCCCGGCGCCTGGTCGCCGAGGCGACGACGCCCTAGCCGCCGGCGGCCATCCCGGCGCGCAGCAGCGCCGACAGCAGCGGCTGCAGCGCCGCGGCCTTGGCCGCGTCGTAGCGCACCGCGTCCTCGTCCATGTAGGTGGACTGCGCCAGTTCCAGCTGAACCGCGTCCACGCCCTGCGCCGGCTGGCCGTAGTGGCGGGTGATGTAGCCGCCCTTGAAGCGACCGTTGGCCACCCACGAATAGTCCGACTGCGCCGCCAGAACCGCTTCCAGCCGCACCTGCACCGCGGGCGAACAGCTGGCGCCCGCCGCGGTGCCCAGGTTGAGGTCGGGCAGCCGGCCCTCGAACAGGAAGGGCACGATGCCGCGGATGGAGTGTCCTTCCCACAGCAGCACGCGGCCATGGCGTTCGCGCAGGCGGGCGAGCTCCTCCGCCAGGGCGTCGTGGTAAGGCCGCCAATAGGTTTCCACGCGCGACTGCACTTCGTCGGCACCGGGCGCCTGGCCCGGCAGGTACACCGGCTCGCCGTCGAAGCGCACCGCCGGGCACAGGCCGGTGGTGTTCTGCCCGGGATACAGCGAGACGTCGTCCGGCGGTCGGTTGAGGTCGACCACGTAGCGCGAGAAGCGCGGCACCAGCACCGACGCACCGAGTGCGCGCGCGAAGGCGTACAGGCGGCTGACGAACCAGTCGGTGTCGGGCACGGCGCGCGCCGCGGGCTGCAAACGCGCGGCGATGTCGTCGGGCACCGCGGTGCCATCGTGCGGCAGGCTCACCAGCAGCGGCGCCTCGCCGCGATGCAGGGTGCAGGCGCTCATGCGCCCCGCCCCTGGAACCGCGAGGGCGCGTACGGCGCCGGGTCGACCGGCGGCGCCCGGCCCAGCATCAGGTCGGCCACCAGCCGGCCGGTGCCGGCCGCCATGCCCATGCCCATCATGCCGTGGCCGGTGGCCAGCCACAGGTTGCTGTGCTTGGGCGAACGGCCGATCAGCGGCAGGTCGTCCACGCTCATCGGCCGCCAGCCGCACCACGGCTCGCGCTTCGCGCCGCCGGGCGGCGAGGCGAGGTACTCGGCCGCGCCGCGCTCGAGCGCGGCCAGCCGGGTTTCGTTCAAGCGGTCGTCGTAGCCGCTGAATTCCATCGTGCTGCCTAGCCGGAACCCGTCGGCCCAGGCCGTGACGCAGACGCTGCGCTCCTTCAGCACCAGCGGCCGGCGCGGCACCACGGCCGGGCGGTCGTAGGTGATCGAATAGCCCTTGCCCGGCTGCACCGGGATCTCGAGCCCGAGCATCTGGCCGAAGCGCGGCGACCAGGCGCCCATCGCCAGCAGCACCTTGCCGCCGCTGCGGCGGCCTTCGCTGGTCTGCACCGCATCGATGCCGTTGCGGCCGCGCTCCAGGCCGCCCACCAGCACGCCTTCCTCGATCACGCCGCCGGCCTCGCGCACGATGCGCGCCAGCTCGGCGGTGTAGCGGTCGGGTCGCAGCTGGGCGTCGCCCGGGAAGTGGATGGCGCCGGCCAGGCCGGGGCGCAGCGCGGGTTCGTCGGCCGCCAGCGCGGCGCCGTCGAGCACCCGGGCCACGATGCCCAGCTCGGCCAGCAGGCCCAGGTCGCGCTGCTGCTTCTCCAGCGCCCGGCGGCTGCGGAAGACGTAGTGGAAGCCCGAGGCCTCGAAGCCGCAGTCCAGGCCCTGGCCGTAGACGAGGTCCTCCGTGAGCGCACGCGAGAGATTGAGCAGCGCGCCCTTGGCCACGCCGCTCTGGCGCCAGTCGGTGGCGTTGCAGCGGCCAGCCACGCGCATCAGCCAGCGCATCAGCGCCGGGTCCCAGCGCGGCTTGATGTAGAGCGGCGCCGACGGGCTCAGCATCCAGCGCAGCGCCTGGCCCACCATGCCCGGGGCCGCCAGCGGCGGCGCGTGGCTGGGCGTCAGCGTGCCGCAGTTGCCCCAGGAAGCGCCGCCGCCGACCCGGCCCTGGTCGAGGACGCGCACCGAGCGGCCCTCGGACAGCAGGTAGTGCGCGCAGGCCAGGCCGATCACGCCGCCGCCCAGGATCAGGACATCCGCATCGCCGCTTTCGTTCATGCGCGTAGTTTACCCGCGGGCCCGTGGCCGCCGGTCAACGCCGCATCGGCGGCAGCCGCAGGTAGGTGAGCGTGCGCCACAGCCACTCCATCGGCCCCATCCGGAAGCGGGCCAGCCAGGCCTGGCTCAGCACCACCTGCACGACGAAGAACCCGAACACGAACGGCACCTGCCAGGCCCGCGGCAGCTGCTCGAAATACCCCAGCCCCCAGCCCGAGAAGATCCAGGTACACACCAGCGACTGCAGCAGGTAGTTGGTCAGCGCCATGCGGCCGGCCGGCGCCAGCCACATCAGCCGCGGCGCCAGCGACGACTGCAGCGCGCGCTGGATCCAGGCCAGGTAGCCCAGCGCCATCAGCGTGCCGCCCAGCGTGAACAGGCCCATCGCCGCCGCCACCGGCAGGTCGGAGCGGACGAAGTCCATCGTCGGGCTGATGGCGCAGGACGCCAGCACCATCGCCAGGCCGACCGGCAGCGCCACCCAGCGGAGCATCCGGTATATGTCGGCGAATTCCGCCGGGCGCGCGATGGCGCCGCTGCGCGCGAACCAGGCGCCGACCAGGAACAGCCCCAGGATTTGCCAGCCCCAGAACGCCAGGAAGCCGAGCATCTGCAGCAGGTCCTCCCTGCGCTGCGCCACCGACTCGGCCCAGGTGCCGGCGCCAAACGCCTGGCGCTGCGCCTCGAGCTGGGCCGCCATGGACGCGCCCTGCTCGGCCATGCCTTTTTCCATCTCGGCCGCGCCCTCGGGCGTCATCATCACCAACGTCACCAGCCCGCCCACCAGCAGGAAGAACAGCGATGGCGCCACGATGAAGGCGGCGCCCCACTTGGGCAGGCGCGACACCGGCGTGCGCCGGAACAGGAACATCAGCGGGAAGGCGAGCAGCGCGTAGGACACCAGCACGTCGCCGTTCCAGACCAGCAGCGCGTGCGCCAGGCCAATCGCCAGCAGCGCCAGGATGCGGCGCAGGTAGGTAGGAAGGAACGGGCGCCCGGCCGTCTCGGCCCGCATCATCATCACCGCGAAGCCCATGCCGAACAGCATCGAGAACAGCGGGTAGAACTTGCCCTGCACGAACACGTAGATGAGCGCGTCGGCCCACCAGTCGGCGCCGGTGAGCGCCGGGTCGAGGCCGGTCATGGCGCCCAGCAGCGGCCCGACCATGCCTTCGATGTTCATCAGCAGGATGCCCAGCAGCGCGAAGCCGCGCAGCACGTCCATGGCGTCGATCCGCGCGGGCGCGGCGGTGGCAGTGGCCGGAAACGGTTCGGTCATGGCGGGCGCTCCGATCAGGGGTACCCCGATCATCCGGGCCGGCCGACCGGGCCGCAAGCGGCCCCGAAACGAACAGGGCCCGCCGAAGCGGGCCCCGCGGGACGTCGCGGCGGGCCGGGCGTCAGTGCTGCACGCCGCCGTCGCCGTGCACGTGGCCGTGCTCGATCTCGACCGGCTCGGCCTCGCGCACGTCGACGATCTCGACCTGGAAACTGAGGGTCTTGCCGGCCATCGGATGGTTGAGGTCCACGTCCACCACGGTCGCGCCGACCTTCACCACGGTGACCGCGCGCGGGCCCATGTTGGTGCCCAGCACCACCTGCTGGCCCGGCTGCAGGCGGGTTTCGCGGAAGTGCTTCTTGGGCACGCGCTGGACGAAGCCCTCGCGGCGCTCGCCGTAGGCCTGGTCCGGGGTGACGGTGGCTTCGAAGCTGTCGCCCGCGGCCTTGTCCATCATCGCGGCCTCGAGGCCGGGGATGATGTTGCCGGCGCCGATCAGCACGGCCAGCGGCTCACGGTCCTTCGAAGTCTCGCTCGGCGGCTGGCCGACTTCGGACACGGTGTAGTGGAAACGGACGACGCGGTTCTTCTCGATCTTCATGATGGTTCCGGGTTGGGCCGGTGACGCGACCGGCGGGATGGGGCACACTCGGCCCGTGACAGCGAACGCGCATTATCCCGGCCACCCCTGCCCGGCGCCAGTTCCCCGGGCCAGCCGCCTGCTTCCTTCGATGCGCCTGCTGCGCGGCCTGTGGTTCGCGCCCCTGCTGGCGCTGGCGGCCTGCTCGTCCGGCCCCAAGCGCTCCGATGCCCCGGCCCGCGCCGCCGCGCCCGCGTTCCGCGTGGTGGACGTGGCCCCGGCCGACCCCGTGCGCGCCAACGACGTGCTGATGCGGGCGCTGGGCCTGGTCGGCACGCCCTACCGCTGGGGTGGCAACACGCCGGCCGGCGGCTTCGACTGCAGCGGCCTGGTCGGCTTTGTGTTCCGCGACGCCGCCCAGCTGGCGCTGCCGCGAACGACCCGCGAAATCGCCCAGTTCCGCGCCGGCAAACCGCCCCGCGATCGCCTGGCCCCGGGCGACCTGGTGCTGTTCGGCAAGCCCACTTTCCACATCGGCATCTACGTCGGCGAAGGCCGGTTCGTGCACGCGCCCAGCACCGGCGGCACCGTCCGCCTCGACCGCCTCGATGGCCCGTACTGGGGCCGCCACTACGACGGCGCCCGCCGCCTGCTGGACTAAGGCACAGGCTCTGGCCGCAGCCACAGCCAGGTACCGACGACGGCCATGATCCCGGTGCCGATCGCGGCCATCCACCACTTCGGCGCGGTCAGGAAGAAGATCACCGCACAGACCGCCATGCTGCCGATGGCCCACTGCTTGGCGCGCCGGCTCACCGAGCCGGTGGCCTGCCAGTCGCGGATCATCGGGCCGTAAAGGCGATGCGCCAGCATCCAGGCGTGCAGGCGTTCCGAGCCGCGCGCGGCGGCGTAGGCCGCCAGCAGCACGAACGGCGTGGTCGGCAGCCCGGGCAGGAAGATGCCGACGATGGCCAACCCCAGCGCCAGGTAGGCCAGCAGCAGCCACAGCCAGCGCCGGGCGCGGCGGCCCAGGCTCATTCGGCGCGCAGGCCCGCCACGGCCTGCTCGATGTCCTTGCTCAATGCCATCACCTTCAGCGCGTACTCGGCCAGTCGCTGGTCGTCGGGGTCGGTGGGGCGCCACGGCGGCACGGTGGACGGCTTGCCCTCGACGCCATCCAGCGCCACGAACACGATGACGCAGTGCGTGCACAGGCGCTCGCCGCCGTCCTGCATCGGATCGCGGGCGCGGACGTCCACCGCGAAATGCATGCTGGAGGTGCCGGTGTAGACGAGCTTGGCGGTCACCGTGACGAGGTCGGAGGTGCGGATCGGCGCGACGAAGCGGATGCCGCCCACGGCCACGGTGACGCTGTAGCGGCCGCTCCAGCCGACCGCGGCGGCATAGCCCACCTGGTCGATCCACTTCATCACCACGCCGCCGTGGACCTTGCCGCCGTAATTGACGTCGGTGGGTTCGGCCAGGAACCGGAAGGTCAGCTCGCGCTGTTCGCCGCTCATGCCGAGGCTCCCGACGTGGCGCCGGTGACGGCGTCGCTCACCGCGCGCCGGCGCATGCGCGCGTGCAGGCGGTCGCGGTGGCCCGCCAGTTCGCGCGCCTGATTGATGCGGGACGTGGCGTCGGCGGCGGCCGGCTGGGCGTCCCGCAGGCCGCGGTATTCGGCATAGGCCTCGAGCACGTGGCGGATGTCCTGCAGCAGCAGCTCGAGCATGATCGCGTCGTCGAGCAGGCCGATCACCGCCACGTCGTCCGGGATCATGTCCTCGGGGTCGCTGAAGTAGGCCAGCAGTTTCAGCAGCTCGGCGCGCTCGACCTGGGGCAGCGACCAGGCCTCGTCCTCCAGCATCTCGATCAGCTGGACCACCGACAGCAGGGTCTTGCGGATGTACCCCGGGGCGCTGGCGATCGGCAGGGTCTCGAGCGCGTGGCGGGCGGCGGCGACGATGTCGCACTCCTCGGCGCAGGCCACCCGCCGCTCGGCCCGGGCCAGGGCCTCGTGGAAGCGGTCGATGTCGCCGGGTTCCAGTTCGAAGGTGATCTTCACGCGCCAATCCTACTTCACGCCCCGCCCCCCTGTGGGAGCGGGCCGGATGAACCGGGGGTTCAGCGGCGCTGGCCGCGCGGCCCGGATTCGCGTAGCATCCGCCCCGTTTGCTGCACGGCTGACCGTTTTCCCCCGGTATGCCCGCCACCCAGGCCCCGAGCGCTGCTCGCCCTGCGTCTGGCCCCACTCCGCACGCCTTTCGCTGCGCAAACCCGTCAGGACCGCCTTGGTCCCTGCCGTAAAACCAGATGCACCAGCTCGCAGCGCGGTTTCAGGGAACGCTCCGGGTTACACGAACGGAGTACCACCATGTCTTTTGAAACCCTTGGGCTCGCGCCCGAGATCACCCGTGCGCTGGCCGAACTCGGCTACGCCCATCCCACCCCGATCCAGGCCGAGGCGATCCCGCTGGTCATGGCCGGCAGTGACCTGATGGGCGGCGCCCAGACCGGCACCGGCAAGACCGCGGCGTTCTCGCTGCCCCTGCTGCACCGCCTGGCCCAGGCCGGCCCGATGTCCGGCCCGCGCAAGCCGCGCGCGCTGGTGCTGGTGCCGACCCGCGAGCTGGCCGTGCAGGTGTTCGACAGCCTGCGCGCCTACGGCAAGCACCTGCGCCTGAACAGCACCACCATCTACGGTGGCGCCGGCATGCAGCCGCAGATCGACGCGCTGCGCCGCGGCGTCGACATCCTGGTCGCCACGCCGGGCCGCCTGCTCGACCACCTCGAGCGCCGCAGCGTGGACCTCTCGCACGTCGAGATCCTGGTGCTGGACGAAGCCGACCGCATGCTCGACATGGGCTTCCTGCCCGCGATCAAGCGCGTGATGGCCAAGA
>LNFM01029961.1_pt1 | contig 14362 bp, 13 predicted proteins | sample 596031 | NCBI WGS metagenome assembly LNFM01 (sample SAMN04254537, study PRJNA301005) | activated carbon metagenome | isolation source: dual media filters at the Ann Arbor, Michigan drinking water treatment plant | place: USA: Ann Arbor
TGTTAGGAGGATTAAGTTTGATTTCGCTGATTTTTTAAATTCAGGTATTTTTATCCAAATGTTTGACTTTGAATAAGAAATGGGCTCCCTATATACTCATTGCAGTGCTGTTAATCGCTGTTATTGTAATTAATCAATTACGAAAAAATGATGAGCCTGCACCAAAGCCCAAAACTACCACTACAAAGCCAAAAGATCCGGCCAGTAACAAAACTGACCGGGACAAAGGGTTTGATCGCCGAATATCTTATCTCGAATACAGCAACCATGCAAAATGCAGAATGCAATGCCGCAAAATTTCGCAGGTAGAAGTTGAAGAGATAATGCAGGATGGAAAAATAAACTACAACAAAAGTGATCTGCAAAATGCCCGTTGTCCCCGCTATGCGGTAGAAGGTGTTACCAAAGATGACCAACGGGTCCGAATTGTTTATGCACAATGCAATGAATCAACAACTGTAGTTACCGTTATTGATCTGGAAACCGATTTTCAATGCAGTTGTCCCGGCGACGATAATAAATACAAAAATAAAAAATGATGAACCCGTCTGTAGTACTTCTATCATCGTTTGTGGAGCCTGTGCTGAGCGAAAGCGAAGCATCGCACAATTATACGTACGGTTCGCTTTTCACCATTCACCATTCACCATTCACTATTTACAGTTGAAATTTCTAAAAGCTATATACAGCCTTTACGCCTTCATCACTTTTGTAGCAGTCATGCTGCTCATATTCCCATTTGTTATCATTGCCAGTTTCTTTGGGCGACTAAAAGGCGGCAATATGGTGATGCGGTTGTGCAGACTTTGGGCAGATATTTGGTTTTTCCTGATTTTTATCTGGCATAAAAAAATATACGAAGCCCCACATGATAAAAAGAAGGCTTATATTTTTGTGACGAATCATATTTCTTACCTGGACTCAGCAATGATTCCCAAAGCCTATCGTCAGCCCATCCGGCCATTAGGAAAAGTAGAAATGAGTAAAGTGCCGGTGTTCGGATTTATTTATAGAAATGCTATTGTAACCGTAGATCGCAGCAGTCCCGCTAACAGGGCAAAGAGTGTACTCATATTAAAATCATAAGGCACTTTTAATATGGGCACGGAGCCATTAAAAGAATTTTACGATGGTGCATTCAAGTTGGCCATAGAAACACAAACACCCATTAAACCTGTATTGTTTTTAGATGCCTATCGCCGGATGCCGTATGTAAGTTTATTCTTAATGACACCCGGCGAAAACAGGATTCTTTACCTTGATGAAATACCAGTAATAGGATATGCTGCTGCTGATGTTGAAAAACTAAAGAAAGATGTATTTATTATATTGGAAAAGAAGTTGAGAGAATACGGAGCTGCATGGAGAAAACAAATCTGACGGATTCTAAGACTATTTGTGTTTAACTTGAACATTGAAAATTGAGCATTGATTATTGAAAATTCCCTTTGTATTGTACGCTGAAGTTATCATACCCGCCGCATTACCAAAAAACTACACATGGTCTGTACCTGCCCATTTACAGGAAACTGTAAAACCCGGCTGCAGGGTAGAAGTGAATTTAGGAAAAAGCAAAAAATATGCAGGTATCGTAAAGCAATTACACCATGACAAGCCTGAATTTTTTGAAACAAAAGATATTCTTAATGTCCTCGATGCAGAACCTGTAATATTTGAAGAACAACTCAAACTTTGGGAATGGATCGCCTCTTATTATATGTGCAGTGAAGGCGAAGTAATGGCTGCTGCCTTACCTGCTCACTTTAAATTATCCAGCGAAACCATTTTGGTGTATAATGAAGAATACGGCGATGAGTTCTCTGCACTCGATCATGATGAATATATTGTAGCCGAAGCATTGCTGATTAAAAAGGAATTGAATCTTAGTGAAGTTCAACAAGTATTAGATTCATCGCATGTATATCCTGTTATTAACCGGCTTATTCAAAAGAAAGTTTGTTTTGTATGGGAATCCTTAAAGCAAACGTACACTCCCAAGAAAGAAAGCTACGTGTTACTAAATCCTGAGTATGATAACGAAGAAAAATTATCAGACCTGCTCAACAATTGGACAAAAGCTCCTAAGCAAATGGAGTTGCTGCTAAGTTATCTTCATTTGGTAAAAACAGAAGGTGAGGTAGTAAAATCTTCTCTGCTGAAAAAATCAGGTGCATCAGAAGCGCAATTGAAAGGGTTGGTAGAAAAAAAAATCCTTTGGGTAGAGAAGAGAATTATTGATAGAATAAAATATTTGCCAAAGAATGTGCAGATTGATTTTGAATTGAGCGAAGCACAGCAAAAAGCATTTACAGAAGTAAAAGAACAATTGCAAACTAAGGCAGTTTGTTTATTACACGGTGTTACTTCCAGCGGTAAAACGAATATCTATATTAAACTGATTGAAGAACACATCAAACTAGGTAAGCAGGTTTTATACATGCTGCCGGAGATTGCTCTCACTTCACAAGTAATTCGTCGATTACAAAAACACTTTGGTGGTTATATTGGAATATATCATTCTAAGTTTTCTCAAAATGAGAGAGTGGAGATCTGGAACAAAGTAAAGAATGGAGAATTAAGAGTGATACTGGGAGCAAGGTCATCTGTGTTTCTTCCTTATCAAAATTTAGGGTTAATAATTTGTGATGAAGAACATGATTCATCTTTTAAACAGCAAGAGCCGGCACCAAGATACAATGGGAGAGATGCTGCTATCTATTTTGCTTCGTTATTCAATGCCAAAACATTGCTAGGCAGCGGAACACCATCTATAGAAAGCTATTATAATGCCACATCAGGTAAATATGGTTTAGTAGAATTGATGCAGCGGTATGGAGACTTAAAACTGCCCCCTATTGAAATGATCGACCTTCGAAAGATCATGCAGAAGGACAAGTCGAAAATAATGCTATCACCTCAGTTGATCGAAGCGGTGAACGAAGTTATTGCAAGGAACCGCCAGATAATTTTATTTCAAAACAGGAGAGGCTACTCCCCCTACCAGATTTGCAGCGTTTGCAGCTGGATCCCGCAATGCAAGTACTGTGATGTATCGTTGACCTTTCACAAGCTTAGTAATAAACTAGTTTGTCATTATTGCGGTACTACCTATCCGCCGGTGCATACCTGTGCAGCCTGTGGCAGCGATAAGTTTTTACAACGAAATTTTGGTACTGAAAAAATAGAAGAACAACTACAAGAAACTTTCCCGGATGCAAAAGTGGCGAGAATGGATATTGACACCGTGAAAGGGAAAAATGCCCATGATGTATTGATTCAACAGTTTGAGCAAAAGCGAATTGATATATTAGTAGGCACACAAATGGTAGTTAAAGGATTGGATTTTGATAATGTTGACCTCGTTGGTATACTCGATGCGGATGGGCTTTTACATTTTGCTGATTTTAGAGTGAATGAAAGAGCTTTTCAATTAATAGAACAGGTAAGTGGCCGGGCAGGCAGAAAAGAAGAAACCGGAAAAGTGTTGGTGCAAACATCACAACCGCAGCATCCATTGCTCCAGGTAGTTCAACAGCATGATTATAAAGCTATGTTTACTGAAGAGCTGAAGAAACGTAAAGAATTTTTTTATCCTCCATTTTCAAGGCTCATTCACCTGACTTTTAAACACAAGATTAAAGAAGTGGTAGAAAGATCGGCACAAAATTATACTGAAGCATTGAAAGCTAAGTATGTGCAATACTTAGTAGGTCCTGCAGAGCCGGTTGTTGGCCGCATACGAAACCAGTTTTTGATGGAATTGCTGATCAAGCTGCCAAGAGATGGAAAAATAATTAACCAATGTAAAAGAGATTTACTGGAACAGGTGGCTATTTTGCATCAGCATAAGAGTTTCCGGAGTGTAACAATTGTTGCGGATGTAGATGCCGTGTAAGTTGGAAACAAAATAGTAAGAGGTTTTTAAGTCATTTCGCAGAAAAGCCCTCCGGGTCTCTGGTTTTATCTTTATTTTACTTTTATGATAGGTATTATAATTCAACTAGCTATTTCCTGGCTCATAATCTGGTGGTTTGAAAAAGGTGATCTTAATTGTTTGGGATTAATGCCAACAAAGAAAAGGTTGATTGACTTCACCTTGTTTTTCTTTGTTACTGCTGCTTGTGCCACATCGGGATTTTTTTTGAATATGTGGATAGCTAAGCAAAGCTGGGTACTTAACCCTGCTTTAAATGCAGGAGCAATTTTAGAAGGCGTTTGGTTTACCGTCAAGTCAGTATTGTTTGAGGAGTTTATATTCAGAGGAGTGTTGTTGTATATATTGATTAAGAAACTCGGCCCCACCCGAGCTATTATTATTTCTGGGGTGGCGTTTGGTATCTACCACTGGTTCTCTCATGAGCTTTGGGGAAACCCGGCGCAAATGGCCATTGAATTTTTTATGTCAGGCATTATGGGATTGGTACTTGCCTATGGTTATGCTAAATCTTACTCTTTGTTTATTCCAATTGCCATCCATTTTGGATGGAACATTGTACAGATGGTTGTTTTTTCTGGCAACACGATAGGCAAACAGCTTTTTGTGGAAGTAATGCCAAGACCCGTAGTTACAATTTCTTATTTCAGTTTTTTTGTGATGCAGTTGTTGCCTATAATAAGTTGCTGGTTAATTAATATATGGCTGTTGAAAAAATATAAGCAGGTTGAGCTTCCAAAAAGTTGAGTAAATGCGGTGTAATTGTTATTTCAAATGTTTATCAAACCAATCCACAAACTGGTATAACTCCGGCATCATATCCATCGGATTATGATCCCCACCTTTTTTTATGATCAATTTATTTACAACACCAGCTTCATTTAGCTTGGCAATAAAAGATGTTGATTGCTGCAAGGGTACAGTTTTGTCTGCATCACCGTGTATAATAAAAACGAGAGGGTCGTCAGAAGAAATTGCGTAAATAGGCGACGATTCCCGACCAATTTTATTTCTTGTACTTGTATCAGTGATATGGTCGTATGTTCTTGTTTTATTATTCCAGATTCGGAAATCAAATGCTCCATACACACCGGAGCCTTTAAGCAAATCTCCCATATTAACCATATTAGCACCTGTAAAACCCCAGTTTAAAAAGTCGGTTGGTGGATACAGTACAGCAGCTGCCTGTACTCTTGATGACATACGGTTAACAGGATCTTGTGCAGCAGAATCAATTTTTTCATCTGCCATAGCAACTGCCAGCGAAAGATGTCCACTGGCTGAGCCGCCGTAAATTCCAATCTTATTGGGTTCTACTTTTAATTTCGCTGCATTATACCGGATATAACGAACTGCTCTTTTTACATCTTCAATTTCATCAGGAATAGCATATCGGGGTTGAGAGCCCAGTATAACCAAAAAGACAGTAAATCCTTTGTCTAAATACATCGATGATGGACGAACGGATCGTTCGGCCTGCTGGTAAGATGAATACCAGGAGCCAGCCATCACCCATACTACCGATTTCCCATTTGACTTTGAGGTTGGTTTCAGGTGAAGCATTGTTAATGCAACTCCATCTTTTCGTCCGTATATAAGTTCTTCTATGTTATAATTTTTACTGGCTTTTTCTTTTGCTTTGTTTAGTATGTCGCTCCATCTTTTATCGGCATGTAAGTTGGAGAAATCCTTGTCGTTTTCAAGTCCTGTGGCATCAGATGGTGAAATTCTGTCAGACTTTGCCATGGCATTGAGTAACGAAAATGCACTATCCGGAACCATTGCCAGCGACCATGCTTTGGCAGCCATCCAATGGCGGTTCAAATCTGCATCATTGCCTTCAGATCTTATACCTGCAGCATATGCGGCTGCAGCATTGGTATACTCCTTTAATTTATTTAGCGAATCTCCTTTTTTATAAAAGGATTCTGCAGTTTGTCAATATAGATACAAGAAATTGGAACCTTTTCATAAAAAAAATTATCCGATGAAGTTAGGCAATATGAGTGGTTTTTATTTCAGTATAATGATAGATAAAAAAACCTTCATTTCTTTTTTTTGCAGCTACCAACATTGCAATGGCTACTTGTTTTCCATGAATTGGCTTATACTTTGCTGGAATCAAAAATGAGAACACAGACAAAATACCTTTTGATATCTTTTCTCCCAAACGAAATTCTTTTCTATCTCCCAATAAAACAGAAGGCCGCATAATATGTACTGATTTCAATCCGATATCCTCCACCGCATCCTCCACTTCTCCTTTTAGTTTTAAATAAAAATTATTGCTTTTGCTAGCAGCACCTACAGATGAGACAAGTACAAATGTTTCGCAGCCATTCATTTTACAAAATCGGGCTGCATTTACGGGTATATCAAAATCTATTTTTCGATAAGCAGTTTTATCACCGTTTACTTTTTTCTGTGTAGTACCTATAGCACAAAACACCACATCTGTACCTTCCAATGCCAGTCGAAAACTTTCAGCGTCAGCAAAGTCTACGAATTTCTTTTCCAATTTAGGATGAGTAAGGTCAAATGGGCGGCGGATTAATATTCGAATTGTACCGTAATTACTATCTTGTAATAATTCATTAAGTAAATACCCGCCTATAAGTCCCGTGGCACCAATGATGGTTGCTGTCATAAAATTCAGGATGTTTGCAGCATGCAAATTCAGGAAAATATTTCATTAAAGCCTTATAACAGCTTTGCTATCGATGTAAAAGCAAGAAGTTTTGCCAGCTTTAGTGATATTGAGGAACTAAGCGAACTTGTAACTCCTAACTCAAAACTCACCACTCTAATACTTGGTGGTGGAAGTAATATTTTATTCACTCAAGATTTTAATGGGCTTGTTCTTAAAAATGAGATCAAAGGCATTGTAAAGATTAAAGAAGATGATGAATTTGTGTACATACAAGCCGGGGCGGGAGAGAACTGGCATCAGTTTGTTTTATTCTGCATAGAAAACGATTGGGCCGGAGTAGAGAACCTATCACTAATTCCGGGTTGTGTTGGTGCATCGCCTATACAAAATATCGGTGCTTACGGAGTTGAGGTAAAAGATGTATTTCATGAGTTAAAAGCCTTTCACCGGAAAGAAAAAACCAATTATACATTTAAATTGAACGATTGCGATTTTGGCTACCGGGAAAGTGTGTTCAAAAGAAAATACAAAGATGAATTTGTAATTACGAACGTTACATTCAGGTTAAGAAAGCAACCGGTTTTTAATACCAGTTATGGAGCTATAGAGCAAGAACTGGGAAGGATGGAAGTAAAAGAACTTTCTATCAAAGCTATTGCTGATGCAGTAATTAATATTCGTTCTTCTAAATTACCCAACCCGAAAGAAATTGGTAATGCGGGAAGTTTTTTTAAGAATCCAGAAGTAAGAAATGAACAATTTTCTATTCTTCAAAAGGAGTTTCCCTCTATTGTTGGATATGGTTTGTCCAATGGAAATATGAAGTTAGCTGCAGGCTGGCTTATAGAACAATGTGGTTGGAAAGGGTATAGAAAAGGCGATGCTGGCTGCCATGCAATGCAGGCATTAGTATTAGTAAATTATGGAAATGCAACGGGAGAGGAAATTTACAATCTTAGCGAAGAGATATTACAAAGTGTTAGAGAAAAATTTGCAGTTATATTAGAACGAGAAGTAAATATTATTTAGAGCAACGAAACTTTAAAGGTTATTGTCAAGTAACAAAATAAAAGTGAACATGAGATTTGTATGGCTGTTTCTATTATCTGTCAATTTTTTTACTGGCTATTCCCAGTCTGCTGTTTCCAAAAAGGCTTCTCAATTTCAAATAGAAGCATTGGGACCCGGTAGTCTCTTCAGTATTAAATTTGACACCCGATTTGCAAAAAGGGAAAATGGGTTAGGATTTAATATTGGTATTGGAGGTGCCCCATTAGGAATGTTTGGCCAAAGTTGTAATTCCGGGTTTCAGCTAGCCTTGCCATTTGGGTTGAATTATCTGGTAGGTAAGCAAAATCACCTGCTTGAATTGGGTACAGGATATGTTCCAACAATTAGTGGGGGAACAAAAAGATTTTGTTTGCCGGAGCCAGGAACCAAGCCTGATTTTTTTAGTGAGGATATGTCTTCACATTGGTATTTGCTTTCTGGCTATCGCTACCAACCTGTTCAAAAAAAAGGGGTTACTTATCGCTTATTTATCTCTCCATTATTGCGAACAAATTTTCCTCTTAAATTTTGGGGTGGCGGAAGTATTGGGTTAAGATTTTAACAACTTATAGGCATATAAAAATAGTTTCTCTTTTATGGTATATATTTTTTTAATTTACTTTACTAAATAATATCTTGTTTTCTAATCAAAAAAAAACTATGAAAAAAGTAATTTTTATTTTATTTGTAATCACAATCTTCTCAAAATCTTCATTAGCTCAGTCCATGTATGTGGAGTTAGGTGGCCCTGGATTAGCGTCTTTAAACTTTGATACCAGATTTAGTAAATCTAACGATGGTATTGGAGGTAGGGTAGGTATCGGTGGTTTCAGCATTGATGGTTCTGGAATTGTATTTGTTCCGGTAGGAGTCAATTACCTGTTAGGCAAAGACAATAAACATTTTTTTGAATTAGGCGGCGGTGTTACTCCGGTTTTTGCTACAGGAGATTTAGCAGGGGATAATTTTTCAAGTACGTTCGGACATATACTTTTTGGGTATCGATTGCAGCCCGGTGATGGAGGCTTCACTTTTAGGGCTTTCGTTTCTCCCGTTTTTGGAAGTGGGTTCTTTATTCCTTATTATGGAGGTGTTTCGTTTGGCTATAAGTTCGGGGGAGGAAAAAATAAGTAAAAACAATATTTGAATAGTTATAAATGCCCTGGTTAATCCGGGGCATTTATGTGTAAAGTATATCCTGTTATTTTTTAAGCCTCCTCATCAAACTCAAAATCTTTCTCTGTAAAATTCATCATACTTCCCATTAGGTCTTTAAACTCTACTTTGTTTTCAAATATTTTCTTGCTGATGAGTGAATAGGAAGAAAGACCATGCAATACAAATTCCATCATCAAAGCAGCCTGCTCTTCATTTAATTGAGGGAAATATTTTTTTACCAGTGAGTGCAGTCCATCTACCTGATAAAGCAATAGTATTTTGTCCTTATCCGTAGTATTAAACGAAATATTAAGGTGGTTGCCTTTATCAAACCACTGGGTAATGGGGCGATAAGGATTATCATCTTTTTGTTCTTCCTGGGATGGTTTACCTGTATTTCTCCTCTTCTTCAAGGTGTCTGGATTAGGGAAGTAGTGGGCAAACTGTGTACGAATTGCTTTGTCAACCAAATTCATGGCTACCTGGTAAGGCCCTTCTTGTTCGCCTTCATATACTAATTCTACTTTGCCCGTAATGGAAGGAATAATACCAACCAGATCACTCATCCAAACCTGTGTTTGTTTTTCATTATTGATGATTGCCCTTCTTTCTGCTGAGCTCACCGCATTTTCAAATGCAGAAATTGTAAGCCTTGCACTTACTCCGCTTTTCTTATCTACAAATTCACTGGCTCTTGCTTCAAAAGCAATTTGTTCAATCAATCTTTTTAAGAGGTCGCTTATTTTTACTCTTGCATTTTGTTCGTCGCTTATTTCTGCTTCCTGTTCGGTTATTTCCAATGCATTTTCCAGCGACTTTGGATAGTGTGTAAGAATCTGGCTTTCAATTCTATCTTTCAGCGGAGTTACTATCGAACCACGATTAGTATAATCTTCAGGATTAGCTGTAAAGACAAACAAAATATCTAATGGCAATCTTAATTTAAATCCCCGGATCTGTACATCGCCTTCTTCCAGAATATTAAATAAAGCTACCTGTATTCTTGCCTGCAAATCCGGCAATTCATTTATCACAAATATTCCCCGGTTACTTCTTGGAATGATGCCGTAATGCAATACCCGTTCATCTGCAAAACTTAATTTCAAGTTAGCCGCTTTTATCGGGTCAATATCACCAATCAAATCAGCCACACTTACATCAGGGGTTGCCAGCTTTTCTCCGTAACGTTGACTGCGGTGTATCCATTCAATAGGAGTGGCATCTCCTTTTTCTGCAACCATGTCAACAGAAAATTTGGAAATAGGATTTAATGGATCATCGCTTATTTCGCTGCCACTAATTACCGGAATGTATTCATCCAATAACTCTATCATTTGCCTCGCCATTCTTGTTTTGGCTTGTCCCCGCAAACCCAAAAACAAAATATTGTGTTTACTGAGTAATGCTCTTTCTACATCGGGAATTACCGTGTCTTCGTAGCCAACAATACCAGAAAAGGTAGGCTCCTTCTTTTTTAGTTTACCAATCAGATTTTGCCGGATCTCTTCTTTTATACTTTTCGGTTTGTAGCCGCTGGCTTTCAATTCTCCGAGTGTTTTTATTTTTTTGGTATTCATCATTTAATTCATTCTTTTAAAGAAAAATTTCACCTTACTAGTGTCAGATATATTTCTTGTTTTTAAAAAATTGTCATCAGCGAAGGCAACTGTCCAGGCAGATCCTCCAACTCCACAATAAGCAAATCCCGGCTCAGGCCATTCCGATGTCATTTTTTTCTTAATTTGTTTATAGCTTTGACCAATTTTTATTCCATCTGATGTTTTGAATCTATCTAACCTTTTCTTCATTATTTAATACTACATCATAAAAGATTTTATTATGTTTTATCTTCATTGCATTTCCAATACTAGCCGAACTCATCAATAATCCAACTGTAGTTGAACTTATTTTGGTTACTCCTACAGGCAGTGGAACACCTGTTTCGATTTCAACAACTTGTTTTGCATTACAAGATATAACTACGACTGTAAGTAGAAGTAATAATTTCATGACTTGCTTAATAAACCGTTTTCCGCTTCCCACTTTCAAAATCCTTAAATATAAATGCCCCCAACTTATCCAACGATGCAAAGAATGCTTTGCCGTTGTTCATCTCTGTAAATTCCTGCACAAATTTTTGCAAATAAGGATCAGTAGCAATCATAAAAGTAGTAATTGGTATTTTCAACTTTTTACATTGTGCTGCCAGGTTGATACAACGGTTTACCACTTTTCTATCTAATCCAAAGCTGTTTTTATAGTATCGTTTACCAATTTTTAAGCAAGTTGGCTTGCCATCAGTGATCATAAATATTTGCTTGTTCGGATTTTTTCTTCTGCGCAAAATATCCATGGCCAATTCCAAACCTGCAACTGTATTAGTGTGATAAGGGCCAACTTGTAAATAGGGTAGGTCTTTTACTTCAATCGGCCAGGCATCGTTTCCAAATACTACAATATCCAATGTGTCTTTCGGGTATCTTGTTTTGATCAATTCACTTAATGCCATGGCTACTTTTTTGGCAGGAGTAATTCTATCTTCTCCATACAAGATCATGGAGTGAGAAATATCGATCATCAGCACCGTAGATGTTTGTGCTTTAAAATCTGTTTCCCTAATACTTAGATCATCTTCCTGCATCCGGAAGCTATCTATACCATGATTGATTTGTGCATTGCGGATGCTCTCCGTAAAATCAATCTGCTCCAGCATATCCCCAAACTGAAACTGTCTCGTTTCCGGATTTATTTCATCACCTTGTCCCGGTTTGAATGTTTTATGATCACCTTGTTTTGTTTTTTTAAGCTTGCCGAATATTTCTTCCAGGCTGCTTCTTCGTATGCCTTGTTCTGTTTTTGGTGTTATTCTTATCTCGCCTTGCTCATTATTATCTGTCAGGTATCCTTTTTCTTTTAGTTCATCAATAAAATCACCCATGCCATATTCGTCATCGGTTAATTTGTATTGTTTGTCTAATTCATTCATCCATTGCATGGCTTCTCCCACATCACCACTTGTATAAGTTAGTAATTGCATAAAGAGGTCTAGCAGTTGCTGAAACTTGCTTTTACCATCGCTGTCCGCATCAAATTTTGTAAAATGGAAACCTTTCATCAGATATACAATTTACAACAAATACCTTGCCTTCGTTTCATCTTAACAACAACTTAATGGCAAAGAAGTTTATAAAAAAACCTCCTGTTTAAGCAGGAGGTTTTTGGGAAATTATCAAGCGTTTAAAATTATCGTTGCGAATCTGCTTTTGATCCCGAATCTTTCGGTGCGGTATTAATAATACTAGGGTTATTACCTTCTACATTTGTTTTAGGTTGTACCTGTGGCGCATATTGTTTCTCAATAGCATCCAATACCATCAGCAGCGCTTCATTAATCGGATCTTCTGAACGTTCAAAAGCTCCATACAATTCGGGTCTGCTGGTTTTGAGATAGGTATAATATGCTTTTTGTTGTTCGAGATCTTTGCGAAGGGCTAACCTAACTTTTTCTGCTAAATCAGCTATACCAGCTTTATAACAAGCTTCCAGGTAAATGAGCCCGGTTTGGTTATGGCTATTGTAACGGCCTGTCATTGCATAAGGGAAATTCTCTGCCAATATTCCTTGTTCCACTTTGTCCAACAGCTTCTTTGCATCTTCCTTGCGGCCTATATCTGCAAGATTACCGGCAGCTTCGCCATACAATGCACGGATGTTTAGTAAGTGACGACGGTTTTCTTCGTCATAATACATTCCTTTTTTATCCGCACCGGCAAACCTGTATTTGGTCATCAGGTTATTGAACATGGTATCCGTATTGTTATCTCTTATCTGCGATCCGCCCAATCCAACCTGGCGGAAACGGGTATCAACTACCCAGTTTTGTTGCGGATATTTATTTTCAACTGGTATTAAGCGATAAGATAAACCATCCTTACGCAGGTATTGGCCAAATCCTAATTCACCCATTGGTGAGGTAAAATAAATTGGACGTTTCCATGCATTCGATGCGATGATATTTAATATCATGAAATCACTTCTTACAAGCCCGCCATCTAATTTACTTTTCGGAATTTCAAATCGTAGCTCAGAAAGCACACTATCAGTAGCATTTACCGTTCCGTTTTTACGTACCAGGTTTATATCCACCGGCACTCTGAATTTTGAAACCGGGAAACTACCAAAACCTACATCTCTTTTTGTATCAGGATCAATATTTGGTTTGCCTAGTACATTTTTCATTACATCATACAGATCATAGTATTCATTCGGATCGCCTTGTGCTCTGTAGCGTAAAAACTCCCTGTTATGTCCTTCAATTTGTTCTGGCGACCAAAGCACATCGATAGAATCAGCATCATTTACTTTTGTTCTAAGCTGGTTGATATACCAATCAATTCCCAATAAGCTGTTATTGATTACCCGGATATCCGGACGAACACCTTCCACTTCCTGGGCATACCATAATGGGTAAGTATCATTATCACCAAAAGTAAAGATGATGGCATTGGGCGCACAACTTTCCAGATAATCTCTTGCTAAATCCGGTGCAGTTGTTTTTCCGCTACGGTCATGATCATCCCACTCCTGCTGTGCCATTAATAATGGAACTACTAAACAAATAATAGTGGTAGAGAGGTTGAGTATTCTTTCATTTTTTCCGTCAGACGATACGGCCCTGACAAGTAAAGTAATGACTGCAACAACGGCGGCATAAATAACAGTAATAAAAATAGCACTCATGAGGTTGTCACCGGGTCCATTGCTGGCACCACTCATTAATGCAATAAAGAATGTTAGAACACTTCCAAACAAAATGGTGTTTTGGAATGTGATTTTATCTGCTTTTTCACGAGCCATTTTTACAAAAGCTACTACTGCAAGACCAATCCAAATAGCAAATGCATAGAAAGAACCTACATAAGCATAGTCCCTTTCACGGGGTTGGTTACCCGGCTGGTTTAGATAAAGAACAACGGCAATACCTGTCATAAAGAACAACAGGAAGTTGACTACCCAGTCTTTTTTATTTCTGATAAATTGATATACACAACCTATTATACCAAGTATAAATGGTAATAAGTAAAGTTTGTTGTGTGCCTGGTTTTCTTTTAAGGAATCTGGTAATTTGTCCTGGTCGCCAAGGCGTTTATTGTCAATAAAAGAAAAACCAGTTATCCAGTTTCCATCTCTTGTATTACCCAAACCTTGCACATCATTTTGCTTACCTGCAAAATTCCACATAAAATATCGCCAGTACATATGGCCTAATTGGTAAGTAAAGAACCAATTTAAATTATCGCCAAAGGTCGGCGGAGTATATCTCTCCCTTCCGGTAACAGGGCTTGGTTCCTTCCCTAAGTTCAGCCAGTCAGCATAAAAATCTGCATGATACTGGTCGTTACTGGAGTCCCAAACACGGGGGAATAATTGTATATCGTCACTTTCGTATAATGGTTCTCTTGCTTTTCCGATAGGGATGTATTTATCTTTTCCCTTTACATATTTCATATCGCCATCTTCAAACTCAACATTTCCATCACTACCGTATTTATAATCAGCAGAAAAATGCG
>LNFM01038921.1_pt1 | contig 14362 bp, 7 predicted proteins | sample 596031 | NCBI WGS metagenome assembly LNFM01 (sample SAMN04254537, study PRJNA301005) | activated carbon metagenome | isolation source: dual media filters at the Ann Arbor, Michigan drinking water treatment plant | place: USA: Ann Arbor
CTGTTACTATTATATCTTCTAAATACATGGCTTGTCCTTTCCAGGTGGAGTAGCGGATGTAATAGAGAGCAAATCCGTGGATGACTCCATCTTCTTCCGCAGCAAATGCCCACCATACAGGATTGTCGCCAAAACCGCTTTCTTCAAAATGTGCTAATGAAACGGTTACTTCATTTGGAGCCTTTTCATAAACAGCCAGTTCAGTAATGAGTTCCAATAGTCTTGGACAATCTTCTTTTAAGGCTCGTCGAATTAAAATACTCATAGTATTTTTTTGGTTTGGAAATTAATTATCGTTTAATAATCTTGCCAGGATAGTTACCGGTTGCTTTTTTATTTTCGTAAACCAATTCTCCGTTTACCCATACTTTTTCAATGCCTTCAGCTAGTTTATGAGGTTCCGCAACAGTAGCCATATCGCCAACAGTGTCCGGATTAAACATAACAATATCGGCGGGAAAACCAACTTTAATAAAGCCTATTTTTTTAAAACCCATGTTTGTTGCGGCGAGTCCGGTCATTTTATAAATGGCATCTTTCAATGCAATAGCTTTTTCGGCTCTTGTATATTTTCCCAGCACCCTGGGGAATGCTCCATATCCTCTGGGATGTGTCCCTCTGGAACTTCCATCAGAACAAATATTTGTATGGGGCCACCGCATCATTTTTTTTATGTCTTCTTCACTCATGGATGTGGCCATGATGTTTTCCTGGCATCCATTTTTGCTTAACTTATCACATTCATCCAGTCTTTCAATTAATTCAACCAGCATTCGGGCAGGTGTTTTGTTTTCCAGTTTTGCAATCTCCGCTAAATTTTTTCCGGCATATAATGGGTTTACTTCATACGAACCAAGAATAATGTCTTCGGGCAAAGTGATTTCTTTTAAAATTAATTCCGCTTCTTTTTCATTACTAAAGTTTCGGTCTGGAAATAATACACGGATGGTAGAATTCCAAAATGCATACGGGTAAATATCAGCTGTGATATCTATTCCTTTTTTTCTTGCTGCTTCAAAAATTGCCAGTAAGCTGTCTGCCTTACCCCAAATATTGTGCATCGCTAATTTAATGTGGCTAACCTGTACAGGTATTTTTGCTTCACTGCCAATATTTATTATTTCATCAATGGCTTTCCAAAAGTAACGGTCCTCGCTTCGTATGTGACTGATATATCTTCCATCATACGTTTTTACTTCTTTAGCCAGTTGTAATACTTCATCACTGGCTGAATAAATACCCGGGTCATATTCAAGCCCTGTTGAAAAGCCCAAGGCTCCGGCTTCCATATCTTGTCGCAATAGAATTTTCATTTTCTCGATCTCTTCTTGCGTAGCGGTCCTTTTAAAATTTTTACCAAGTATGGAATCCCGGATAGTATTATGCCCACTATACGAAGCAATATTTACAGAAACAGGTTTGCTTGATAACCGCTCAAAAAAATCTTTCAATGGAAAACGGGAGCCGCCGTCCTGGCCAATTACAATTGTTGTTATTCCCTGGCTTACAGCCGCTTCAAAACTTCTGTTTTCATCAATATTTCCTGCATGGTGGCTATGGGTGTCAATAAATCCAGGTGTTATTGCATTACCAGCTGCATCAATTTCTTTTTCGGCTTTAGCATTAGAAAGATCTCCAATAAATGCAATGCTATCATTGATAATGCCTATATCAGTTTTAACCGGATTGTTGCCACTTCCGTCATAAACCATTCCATTGCGTATAATGGTATCGTATTGTAATTGTTTTGATTTACATGAAAACAAACCAACAATAGCAGCGATTGTAATGATGTATCGCATTTTATTTTACTTTTTTTGCTTTTAAGGTCCCGTTTGGCTGAATAAAACTGACCGCTGTAATTTCTCCTTTATCATTCTCATCAAAAAGAACACTGTATCCCTTTATAATTTTAAGATCAAACTTATTTTTATCCGTAGGTATTAATTCATATTCTGGCTGTCCTTCAATAAAAGCGTATAATGTTTTTTCTCCTTTAATATAAAACTTTGCATTTACGCCGGGTTGTAGTTCATATTCGCCAATGTATTTTTTTAATTCGTCTTTTGCTACTTCTTTGGCTTTGGCGGATCTTATAAACTCGATGTCTTTTAAACCAGGTTGTAAGCCCATGGATACAGATAATATTTCTCCCGCTAAGGTCATCTGAAATTGTATTTTCAAATTTTCTTGTTGGGTGGTATCAATTCCATCTTCTTTATCAATACCTAATGCTTCAAATACATCATAATGATAATGACGTAACCATAGATTGCCATTCTGAGTATGCAGAATAAGCGAATCGTTGTCGTTGGTAATTTCAAACTCACCATATCCGGGATTTGTATAAACTCCCGCATAATCTTTTTGATTGTGAGAAGGCTTCGTTCCTGCTTTTTTATTACTGGTTACATTTTTAGCAGCTTCTTGCTCAGCTTTTTTAGCTTTTGCATCTGCATCATTTCTTCGTCCATTCCAATCAATAGGTTTAATGCCTAATATTCGATCTGCTATCATGTTTCTTACTATCCCTGTAACAGCAGAAGCATTTTGATTGGTTAAAACAATAATTCCAATACTGTCGGAGGGGAAAAAGGAAGTGCTTGCAGAGAAGCCATCTATATTTCCACCATGCTCTACCCGATAATGACCACGATAGGAGGAAAGCATCCATCCCAAACCATAGTTGGCAAAATGTGCATCTGGAATTTCTTTATCCGGCAACGCTGCATTAATTACCATTTGGGAGCTTATTGCTTCTTTTACATAGTTAGCAGGTAAAATTTCTTTTCCATTAAACTTGCCTCCATTTATCCATGTTATTACCCAATTGGCCATTTCTGTTACACTACTATTAATACTTCCTGCAGGCCCCATTGCATTAATGTCGTAGTAATCAATTTTTTTAATAATACTATCTTTGTGTACCGTATACCCCAAAGCAGCTTCTTTGTTTTTTTTCAAATCATGAATGGAAAGATTTGAATTTGTCATGCCCAATGGATTAAATATTTTTTCTTTTACATTTTCTTCCCATGATTTGCCGGTTAGTTTTTCTGCAATCATTCCTTGTGCCAGGAACATGAAATTGTTGTATTGGTATTGGATTCGACGCAGTAAACTATCTCTTGATGTGGTATTAAAAAGATACCACGAATAATCATGTCGGGGCAAACCAGTACGATGGCACATCATATCCCGTACGGTAATCATATTATTCATGTTGTCATTAAAAAAACGGAGTTCTGGCAAATAACTGGTAGCAGGTTTATCTAGTTCTAGTTTATTGTCTTTTTCTAATAAGCCGATTAATGATGAAGTAAAGGCTTTACTGCAGGAGCCAATAGCAAATTGTGTAGTGGGAGTTACGGGTATTTTATTTTCATAATCCCGGTAGCCAAATCCTTTCACATAAAGTACTTTGTCTTTGCTTACAACAGCTACGGCAAAGCCAGCCGCTTTTCTATCTTTTAATACCCGTTGAAAAGCAGTATCAAGTCCTGCAAACGGATCGGCTTTTGCGACTGTTTTTTTTTGGGCAAAAGAAAAATTGAATGCTAATAAAAGAAGAAGGAGGAGTTTTGGTTTCATAACAAACTATATTTAAAAAATAAATTATTACTCTATATAGTCAATGCCTGATTAAGGTCTGAGATGATATCTTGTATATTTTCTATCCCTACATTCATTCGAATTAACCCGTCTGTAATTCCATATTTTTCTTTTTCTTCTTTCGGTACGCTGTAATGGGTCATAGAAGCAGGATGGGAAAGTAAAGTATCGCAAGTGCCAAGCGAAACAGTTCTAACACACATTTTCAATTTATTCATAAAGTCGATACCAGCTTGCAGTCCGCCTTTCAATTCAAAACTTAGCATGGCCCCCGGATGCCGCATTTGCTTCATAGCAATGTAATGGTCAGGATGTGATGAAAGACCTGTGTAATTCACTTTTGCTACTGCAATATGATTTTCTAAATAATGGGCTACTTCCATGGCGTTATGACAATGCCGTTCCATTCTTACTTCCAATGTTTTTATTCCTTGTATTAATAAAAAAGCATCAAATGCGTTGGAGTTGCCACCCAATGTGCGATGTACTTTAGTGATTTTGGTTTTCATCAACTCCACATCTTTCCCTAATAAAATGCCACCGATAGCAGTACCATGTCCATTTAAAAATTTTGTAGTTGAATGAACAACATAATCAACGCCGAATCGAAATGGTTGTTGCAGATAGGGAGTAGCAAACGTATTATCGCTAGCAACAATGATGTTGTGTTGCTTTGCAAGTTTAGCTAGTTCTTCTAAGTCCACACATTGTATAGTTGGGTTGGCCGGTGTTTCTAAATACATCATCTTAATAGCATTATCAGCTTTAAGAATGTCTTCGGCTTTTTGTAGATCCCTTAAGTCGGCAATAATTGCAGTAATACCAAATGCAGGAAGAATTTTTGAAACCAGTTCCTCTGTTCCGCCATACAATGAAAAGTGTGTAATGATTTTATCACCCGGTTTTAGTGTTGCAAGCATCAATGTGGAAATGGCGGCCATTCCTGATGCATGAAGAATTCCTTTTACTTCTATGTCCAATCCAAATGTTTCTAATGCAGCGATCTTCTCTTCTGCTTCTGCCATGGTGGGGTTGCCCCAGCGACTGTATATAAATCCTTCTTCTTTCCCACTAAATCTTCGCATCCCTTGTTCGGCATCATCAAACACATAAGTGCTGCTTGCATAAATAGGAACTAAGTGAGCATAGTTTGGATCTTGCTTATGTCCGGCATGTACTGCCACCGAACTCCAGCCGGTTAGTGCCCGCCCGGATGAGTTTTTATCATCACTATTCACGGATGAGCCGGTCGGACGGGGAAAACTTTTATCCATATTGAAAAGTTGGAATGGGAAATTTGATAACTGAACAATTCAAAAATAACTGATTAAATCCTTTTAACCACCACCATGAAGGAACTCCTGAAACAGTATGCTGCTTATAATGTTTGGGCAAGCCAGCGTATAATTGATCTGATGCTTACACTATCGGAAGACAAACATTTGCAAGAAGTGCCAAGCAGCTTTAAAAGTTTATTAAGAACAGTATTGCATATGCTGGATGCGGAAAGTATCTGGTGGCAACGGATGAAATTGCAGGAAAGAATAGTTGTTCCCAGCGAAGGATTTACCGGTAATATGCAAGATGCCTGTAGTGCCTTGTTGCACCAATCCAAACAATGGGAAGAATGGGTGAGTAATGCATCTGAACTTTCTGTAGACCATGTGTTTCAATACCAGAATGCAAAACGGGAGTTTTTCAAAATGCCGATTTATCAAATGCTGCACCATGTTTTTAATCATGGAACTTATCACCGGGGACAATTAATTAATATGCTTCGCCAGTTAGGAATAGAAAAAATTCCGCAAACGGATTTTGCTTTTTGGACAAGGAGTAAAAAATAATTAGCTACCCCATTTCACCAACGTAGCACCCCATGTAAAACCGCCGCCGAAAGCAGCCAATACAATATTGTCACCTTTCTTTAATTGATTTTCCCATTCCCATAGGCATAAAGGAATAGTTGCAGCAGTAGTGTTGCCATACTTTTGAATATTGATCATCACTTTTTCTTTCGATAATCCCATTCTATTTGCCGTAGCATCTATAATGCGCAAGTTGGCCTGGTGAGGAACCAGCCATGCAATATCTTCCCCCGTCAAATTGTTTTTTTCTAATAACTCGGCACTAACATCAGCCATTCCTTTTACAGCGGCTTTAAATACGGGCTGCCCATCTTGAAAAGCAAAATGTTGTTTGGCTGTTACCGTTTCAATACTGGCAGGTCTTAATGAACCTCCAGCCTTCATATGTAGATAAGCTACACCCGACCCATCACTTTTTAACAGGCTATCCTGTATTCCGAATCCGTCATTGTTGGGCTCTAATAATACTGCAGCAGCAGCATCACCAAACAGAACACAGGTGTTACGGTCTGTATAATCAGTAATAGCACTCATTTTATCCGCCCCGCAAACCACTACTTTTTTATAACGGCCACTCTCAATCATTGAGGCACCGAGTGTAAGCGAATATAAAAAACCTGAACAGGCGGCAGATACATCAAAGCCAAAAGCATTTTTAGCACCCACTTTATCGCAGGCAATATTAGCAGTAGCAGGAAAAACCATATCCGGTGTAACGGTTGCTACAATAAGGCAATCAATTTCTTCCGGGCTGATTCCTCTTTTTTCACACAACAGTTTTACAGCCGGTACCACCATATCAGAGGTAGCTAATCCTTCTCCTTTTAAAATTCTTCTTTCAGAAATTCCGGTACGGGTTCTGATCCACTCATCATTCGTATCTACCATCTTTTCTAAATCGAAATTGGTAAGTTTATCTTCCGGAAGAAAGCCACTTACTGCTGTTATTGCAGCGGTTGTTTTTTGAATCATGCTGTATTGTTGTTATAAAATAATGGTGGGCAAAGTTAAGGAAGAAGTCATTAGTCGTGAGTTCGTAGTCAGGAGTCGGGTTTCTAAATTTTAAAGTCTCCGACTAACGACTCCCAACTAACGACTCCCGACTCTTTTTCCCTATTTTCGCAGCCTTATGATAGCTTACCTGAAAGGAGATTTTGTGCATAAAAGTCCGGCCAATGTGCAGGTAGAGGTAAATGGAGTAGGTTATGATGTACTCAAAAATCCAGCACTTAGATAAAGGAACATTGCAAACCAGCCTGCTGATCCGGGAGGATGCTCATATTTTATATGGCTTTTTTGACGTTGCCGAAAAAGAGATGTTTCTGCTACTTCTCGGTGTATCTGGAATTGGAGCTTCCACGGCAAGAGTCATGTTGTCTTATATGAAACCCGAGGAGCTGGCTAAAGCCATTATTCAGGGTGATACACGGACATTGGAAGGGATAAAAGGTATCGGCAAGAAGAGTGCAGAAAGAATGGTGTTGGAACTTCGTGACAAATTGGCCAAACACCCCATAGATTCAAATATTTCTCCTATGAAAAACAATACTTTGCATCAGGATGCGTTAAATGCTCTGACTGCTTTGGGAATCAATCGACAGGCTGCCAATCAGGCCATCGAAAAGACCATTGCGGCAGAATCCAACTTGTCCGTTGAGGAACTGATTAAAAAAGCACTTCGTACCCTCTAATTCCACTATTTTCAGGATAACTAACTGATGGAGAAAAATCCTCCGTACACTGGTAGTTGTTACCATTGTGACTGCCATTATTGTGCAAGCCAAATCTGGCTATGCCAATACTGCTATTTCTGATAAGTATTTTCAAACTGATACCAGCCGCTACCCTTTGGCCGATCGTTATGGTGATCCATATTCAAACCCCAATCGCAATACCTTTGATTTAAGAGATACCGGATACTTGAAGCGTACAATTGAGTACGATCCTAAAACAAAGCAGTATTATATTATCGAAAAAATCGGCAATAAATTTTACCGCACCCCGGCCTCCTTCAGCATGGAAGAGTTTTTAAGACTCCAGGGCCGAAAAGATGAGGAAGATTATTTTAAAAAACGGTCTGCTTTGCTGGCCAATATGAATCGCCGCCTGTTCAAACCTAAATTCAAAGTATCAAAAGATTGGTTTAACCGTATTGTTGGTGAAGGTAAAGTTGATATAAAACCTTCGGGCTATGTTGATTTTTTGGCGGGTTACCAGGGACAGAATATTCAAAACCCAACATTACCAGAACGGGCAAGAAGAAATGGCGGCTTCGATTTCAACATGAATTCTCAGTTGCAGGTAGATGCCAATATCGGCGACAAAATAAAATTGCCCATCAACTATAACACTCTGGCGAATTTTAATTTCGAAAATCAATTGAAATTAGATTACCGGGGTAAAGACGATGAAGTATTAAAAATTTTCCAGGCTGGTAATACCAGTTTTGCTTCTAAAGGAACATTAATACCCGGCGCACAGTCATTGTTTGGTCTTAAAACACAATTGCAATTTGGTAAATTATTTATAACAACGGTATTGGCCAATCAGCAATCGCAACGTCAAACATTAGGATTGCAAGGTGGAACGGCAGCGCAAAATTTTATAGTACGTTCAGATGAGTATGATGAGAACCGTCACTTCCTGATGGGACAGTACTTCCGCAATAATTATAATACGGCGATGAGACAATTGCCGGTTGTTAATTCAAGGATTCAAATACAACGGGTAGAAGTATGGGTTACTAACCGCAACGGAACCACCACCGATACAAGAGATATTGTTGGTTTTATGGATTTGGGTGAAAATACCCCTTACCGTAATGATATTTTTACCGGAACGGCAGATGCATTGCCCCGAAACGATGCTAACAACTTGTACTCAACGGTAATCGGAAACCCAAACTACCGCAACTCATCACTGGTGCAGGCACAGCTTACTTCATTAGGCCTTTTACCAGTACAGGATTTTGAAAAAACTTTTGCCCGTAAACTTCAACCATCCGATTATTTTTTTAATTACCAGATAGGTTTTTTATCGCTTAATCAGCCATTGCAACCGGATGAAGTGCTAGGTATCGCTTATCAATATACTTATAATGGAAGAGTGTACCAGGTGGGAGAGTTTTCTCAAGATGTACCACCTGATACAACAGGTACTTCTCAACGGGTATTATTTCTAAAATTATTAAAAGCCACATCACAACGTACCAATCTTCCAATTTGGGATCTTTGGGCAATTGGAAAGGCAGGATTTTAAATTAGATCTTACCTACGAAGAACCAAGTCTTGGCGAAAAAAGATATTTACCACCAGCAGATGTAAGTGCTCCTTACCAGGGGCAACCAATTATTTCATTAACTAACCTTGACCGGTTAAATAATCAAAATGACCCGCAGCCAGATGGGGTGTTTGATTTTATAGAAGGCTATACCGTTATTTCCCAGCAAAGCCGGATCATCTTCCCGGTGCTGGAGCCTTTTGGCCGTGACCTTGACTACGTATATCCTACACAAGATCTGAGGAATAAGTATCTGTACTATCCTCTTTATGATACTATTAAAGCCATTGCACAAACCTATGCCAACCTTAACCGGTTTAAAATTGTGGGTCGTTCCAAGTCATCCGGTTCATCAGGTGGTGGCAGCGATTATCAAATTGGATATAATGTTCCCCGTGGTTCTGTTACGGTAACTGCCAACGGACAAATATTACAGGAAAATGTAGATTACGAAGTAAACTACGATTTAGGAACACTTCGGGTAACCAACCAGGCCATAATAAATTCTGGAGTACCTGTAACTGTAACCTCGGAGAATAACGGGGCATTTGCCTTACAACAGAAAAATTTTCTGGGCCTGCGACTGGATTATATTGCCAATAAAAAATTGAGTCTCGGTGCTACCGTTGTTCAATTAGGAGAACGACCATTTTTTGCCAAAACGCTGTATGGAGAGGATCCAATTAAGAATAGAATGTATGGTGTGGATATAGATTATAGAAACAATCTTCCACGTCTTACTAAGTGGTTAGATAAGTTGCCATTCTATTCTACTAAAACCATGTCATCAATTACTGCTTATGCAGAAGCTGCTTTCCTGGATCCGGGTCACTCAAAACTAATCGGCAAAGGGGAAGCTGGTCTATCTTATATTGATGATTTTGAAGGCACCCGTGCCAGTATCGATCTTAGGTTTCCGTTACTAAGCTGGTCACTTGCCTCTGTTCCACAAGGGAATGGGTTGTTCTCTGAGTCTGCGTTGAATAATGATTTACAAAGTGGATATAACAGGGCTAAATTGGCCTGGTATCAAATTGAACCCGTATTACAGGATCGCAGAAGTTCGAACAACCCGCTGCAAAACGATTTGGCAGAGTTGTCAAAACCAGAAACAAGACTTGTATTACAGCGAGAGATATTTCCAAAGCGTAACCCGCAGTTTGGTGAAGGGTTACTTACCACTTTTGATTTGGCTTTTTATCCAAAAGATAGAGGTCCTTACAATTTTGAAACAAGATCTACAAGAGTAAATGCAAATGGAAGATTAACGAATCCTCGTCAATCATGGGGCGGCTTGATGCGAAATATAGATCAGACAGATTTTGAAACTGGTAATATTGAGTATATAGAATTTTGGCTACAAGATCCTTTTATACGAAACACAGCAAACCCCAATGGCGGTAAATTATATTTTAACCTGGGTAATATTTCTGAGGATGTATTAAAAGATGGTAAGCGGCAGTACGAGAATGGATTGCCAACACCAACAAACAATGCGCCGGTAGATAATAGCACTGTATGGGGCAAAGTGCCAGCTAACCCTTTACAGGTTACCAATGCATTTAATATTGATCCAAACGACAGGCAGTTTCAGGATGTAGGCTTTGATGGATTGCAGGACGAAGAAGAGCAAACAAAATTTGCACCCTACTTAAGTAGTTTACAAACAAACTTTGGTACAGGTTCGCTCATTTATCAGCGGGCATTATCAGATCCATCAGCAGATAACTTTAAACCCTATCGGGATCCTTCATTTGATCAATCACCCGCCACCGGTATTTTACAGCGGTATAAAAATATTAATAACCCACACGGTAACTCCCCAATCGCCACAGATAATTCGCAATTTGTAAATGCCTTTACACAATATCCGGATGCTGAAGAATTAAATCGGGATAATACTATGAATGAAGTGGAAGAATACTTCGAATATGAAGTGGACATTCTTCCAAATATGATTGCAGGGTCAAATTTTATTACTGATGTACGGACACCAACTGTAAGATTGGCTGATGGAACAGACCGTGTTGAAAAATGGTATCTCTTCCGTATACCGGTGGATCAGTTTAATCAAAAAATTGGTAACATCCCTGACTTTAAATCTATACGTTTTATACGCATGTTTGCAACAGGGTTTGAAGATTCAGTCGTAATGCGTTTTGGAAAGTTAGAGTTGATTCGTAATCAATGGAGAAAGTTCAGGAATGAAATTGATACAACAGGCTTATACACCAACCTGCCAATAAATGTTGAAGAGAATGATCAGCGGCAGCCAATTATTTATCGCATACCGCCCGGTATTGAAAGACAGCAACAGTTAAGTAATAATAATGTGTCGCTTTTCCTGAATGAGCAGGCACTTAGTATGCAGGTTTGTGGATTAAATCAAAATGATGCCCGTGGTGTATTTAAAACAATGAATCTTGATATGCGTCAGTACGGACGGTTATCAATGTTCATACATGCAGAATCAGTGCAGGGTAATCAGCAATTAACGGATGGCGATTTGAATGGTGTGGTAAGAATGGGTAATGACTTTTCAGGCAATTATTATGAAGTAAAAATTCCATTGAAAATTACCGATTTTGGTGAAACAGATAGTTTACGAATCTGGCCCGAAGAAAATAATCTTGACTTTCAGTTGAATGATCTAACAGAGCTTAAAAAGCGACGAAATAAATTGGGCATACCACCAACTGAATATTATAAAGAAACATTGCCGAATGGACGAACGTATGCTATTATAGGAAATCCTAATCTTGGTGAAGTGCGGGGTATGTTATTAGGGGTAGAGAATACAAAATTGGAAGTAGCTTGTACAGAAGTATGGTTTAATGAGCTTCGCTTTTCTCAATTAGATGAACAGGGCGGTTGGGCAGCGTTGGCCCGTACTGATATACGATTAGCTGATCTTGGAACATTTAGTTTGTCTGCCACAGCAAGAAGCAGCGGCTTTGGTACATTAGAGCAACGAGTGAATGAACGAAGCAGGGAAGATGTATATACACTTGATGCATCTGCAACAATTGAAGCAGGAAAATTATTTCCTAAAAAACTAGGACTACAAATACCGGTATATGCAGGTATCAGCCGCAGCAGCAGTACCCCGGAGTATGATCCTTATGATCTTGATATTAAATTAAAAGAAAAAGTAAAGGAAGCCGATGCTTCCATAAAAGATTCTATCAGAAATGAATCGCAGGATATAACTACTATAAAAACGATCAACCTTACTAATGTAAGGAAATTAAAAACAGATGGCAAACGTCCTAAGCCATGGAGTATTACCAATTTTGATTTTAATTATTCTTATTTACAGACATTGAGTCACAACCCACTGATAGAAAGAGATGAGATACGCCGTACCCGTGGTGCAGTAGGATATACTTATGCACCACAAACAAAACCGTTTGAGCCATTTAAGAATTTGATTAAGTCCAAATCAAAATGGTTTGCTCTTATAAAGGATATTAATTTCAATTATGCTCCTTCGCAAATCTCATTCCGTGCAGATGTGTTCCGCCAGTTTGGTGCTATACGGCCACGCAATGTAGGAGGAGGGCCATATAAAATACCAGAGACTTACAATAAGTATTTTACTTTTGACCGTTATTATATAGTGCAATGGAACCTTACAAGATCGATCTCTATTGATTTTAATGCAGTAAATAATGCCAGAATTGATGAGCCATTTGGGCGCATTGACACAAAGCAGAAAAAGGATTCTATAAAAAATAATTTATTCAAAGGCGGAAGAAATACAACCTATCGCCAGGAAGCAACGATTACGTATAACGTACCCACACAAAAAATTCCTTTCCTCGACTGGACAACACTCCGTGCCAGCTACAACACAAAATATAACTGGTTGGCGGCCTCTTTATTACCAGAAGCAAGATTGCTGGGTAATACACTGGGAAATACACAAACAAGAAATATTAACGGCGAATTGAAGTTTGAAGAATTATATAATAAATCGAGATTTTTGCGTGCAGTAAATTCAAATACCCCAAGACAGCCAAGAGCGAATACTCCTGATGATGGTAAAGATGGTGGCGATAGCAAAAAGGGAAATAACAAGAAAGGAAATGATACAAAGGGTAATGCCCCAACAGGAAGTGATGATAAAGGCATAGCACCACCTTCACCAAATCCGCTACAACTAAACCAGGGTGATGGTACGGTGCGGTATGATACGATAAGAAATAAAAAAGGAAAGATCAAAAGAATTAAAAAGATCAAGGCTAAGAAAATAAAAGAGAGAAAAGACCCTAACCAATTGCCCGAAATTGGTGGCATTCCAAAAGCTTTCCTGCAAATAGCAACTGCTGTAAAGAGGGTGGGCATTCAGTACACCGAAGATTTTGGAACTACTTTGCCGGGCTACATGGATAGCACAAGAGTGTTGGGCCAGAATTTAAAAAGTGGTCAGCCTGGCTTTGGTTATATTTTCGGTTACCAGCCGGACACCAACTGGATAAACCGCTTTGGTGCAAAAGGGTTATTGTCAACAGATACTTTAGTTTCTGCACTAATTCAACAACGTTTTAACCAGCGGCTTAACATTACGGCGCAGGTAAGTCCGTTCCGTGATTTTAATATTGATATTAACCTGGATAAAACTTTTGATAAGCAATATTCTGAGCTGTATAAAAATATCAGTGAGTTTGATAATGTTGGGTTAGAAAGACTGAACCCTTATGCATTAGGAAGCTTTACGGTAAGTTATATTTCATACCAAACGTTGTTCACCAAGTTTGATCCGAATGTTATATCTGAAACATTTAAAACATTTGAGAATAATAGATTGCTATTGTCTCAGAAATTAGGTGGAGTAAATCCTTATGCCACCGGTAACCCAACTGGTCCGGATGGATATGTGCAAGGATATGGTCGTTATGCACAGGATGTAGTGATACCTGCATTCATAGCAGCGTACACCAAAAAAGATCCGGGAAGTATTAATTTGACTAAGAACAGTAATCCAAATATCAGGTCCAATCCGTTCTCTGGTATTTTGCCTAAACCAAACTGGGCAGTTACTTATAATGGCTTATCAAGAATACCAGGGTTAGATAAAATATTTACCAACTTCACAATCCGCCACGGCTATCACAGTACCTTTAGCATGAACAGCTTTAATACAGCCTTGTTATTTGCTGATCCGTTTAGAGTGGGTTATCCAAACTTTGTAGACCCATTGACAGGTAATTATATTCCTTTCTTCCTGGTGCCGAACATTACTATTGCTGAAGCATTTGATCCGTTGATTGAAATTGATATGACGTTCACTAACCAGCTTACAACAAGATTTGAATTCAGGAAGAGCCGTCAGCTTAGTTTAAGTTTGATTGATTACCAGTTAGCAGAAAACCGTTCTACTGAAGTTACATTTGGCTTTAACTGGAGAAAGAAGGGCTTCCCATTAATTAAGAAGATTGGTAAGATGAAGCTCGATAATGATGTAACATTCCGGCTTGATTTCAGCCTGCGGGATGATGCTACGGCTAACAGTAAATTAGACCAGGGTACATCTTTCGGAACGGCAGGACAAAAAGTTGTTCGCCTGGCACCTTCAATTGACTATATTCTTAATAACCGGGTAA
>LNFM01009318.1_pt1 | contig 14361 bp, 16 predicted proteins | sample 596031 | NCBI WGS metagenome assembly LNFM01 (sample SAMN04254537, study PRJNA301005) | activated carbon metagenome | isolation source: dual media filters at the Ann Arbor, Michigan drinking water treatment plant | place: USA: Ann Arbor
CTCTTCCGAAAACCTGCTCTTACGCATCGTCCGTCTCCTCTCTGGAGGTTACGGACTCTACCCAAATCTGGAGGAAATCCAGGGTCTCAGGTCATCGCGGATCAACTGATCGGGATCGACTGCGGCGCAATGTGATGGCATCCGGCAGATCCGTGCAATGGGCCATATCTGGAACGTCGCTGGTCGAGGTGACTGGATATCGAATGCAGATATTGCGACGTTCCGGCTTTGAGTATGGGACACGAACATGAGCTATTATTTCAGCAAGAAACTTGAGATGCCCTTCGATCATGCGATCCAACATGTCACGAAAGCCTTAGCTGCTAAGGGATTTGGGGTCCTGACCACGATCGATGTGCGGGCGACGATGAAGAAAGAGCTCAACGTTGAATTCCGCCCTTACACCATACTCGGAGCCTGCAATCCTGAGTTTGCACACAAGGCATTGCAGAGCGAGGACATGATCGGAACGATGCTGCCGTGCAACGTTGTCGTTCAGGAAAAGAGCAAGGGTTCGGTCGAGGTCTCGGCTGTCGATCCCGTCGCCTCGATGATGGCGATTGAGAACCCAAAGTTGGCGACCATCGCTGGCGAAGTCCGGGATCTCCTGAAACAGGTTGTTTCGGGCCTTTGAAGAACCAACTCGCTACAAGATTATGAAGCTCAGCACTGACGAGTTCATGCGGCGGCACTTGATGCAAATGCTGCCGCGCAGCTTTCACTGCATTTGCCATTGCGGCCTGTTCGACAATGATGACAGTCTTCTACAGATGTAGGCGTATACGTGCAGGTTAGACCCAACGGCAATGACGGAATTTTGGGCGTCACAGCTGCGAGCGATCCCCAAGGGCGTCTGGGCGCTCGGATTCGTTTCAATGCTGATGGACATCTCGTCCGAGATGATCCACGCGCTACTTCCAATCTACATGGTGACGGTGCTTGGAACATCGGTGCTTACCGTAGGCATCATCGAAGGCATTGCCGAAGCGACGGCCGCGATCGTCAAAGTGTTCTCTGGTGCTCTTTCGGATTGGCTTGGACGACGCAAGGGTCTCGCGGTCCTGGGCTACGGCTTGGCGGCCTTCACAAAACCTGTTTTCCCTTTGGCGTCGGGCATCTCTTGGCTCATCGCTGCCCGCTTCATCGATCGCATCGGAAAGGGTATTCGCGGTGCGCCGCGTGACGCACTCGTGGCTGATCTCGCGCCGCCAGAGGTGCGAGGAGCCAGTTTCGGCCTTCGTCAGTCGCTGGATACGATTGGAGCCTTCATCGGGCCGCTTCTGGCTATCCTTCTCATGCTTGCGACGGAGAACAGTTTCGTCACTGTCTTTTGGATCGCCATCATTCCAGCATTCCTATCGTTTTTCCTTATCGTGCTCGCCGTGCGGGAACCGGAGCGTACCATCGTCCCTCGGCAGGTCAAATCGCCGCTCAGCCCAGCGGAGTTGTTACGCCTCGGCAGGGAGTACTGGTGGGTGGTTGCCATCGCGACCATGTTCACACTCGCCCGGTTCAGCGAAGCGTTCCTGATCCTGCGGTCCCAATCCGTCGGTTTACCTATCGCCCTGGTGCCGGCCGTCATGGTGGTTATGAATGTGGCTTATTCGCTCTCCGCGTATCCGGCGGGCGTTCTGTCCGACCGGATGGATCGCCATACAATTCTGATCGCCGGTCTTGTTCTGTTAATCTTGGCCGATGTCATCCTTGGCTATTCGAATGGTGTCTTGGGCGTGGCGGTAGGTGTCGTCTTCTGGGGACTGCACATGGGACTGACACAAGGGTTGCTGGCCACACTCGTTGCCGACACGGTGCCGGTTGAGCTGAGAGGCACGGCGTACGGCATGTTCAATCTGGTGACGGGGCTGGCGCTGCTGGCGGCGAGCGTCATCGCCGGCGGCCTTTGGGATGCCATTGGACCAAAGGGCACGTTCCTTGCGGGCGCCGGATTTTCGGCTCTTGCCCTTATTGGACTTCTGATGCTCCGGCGACCCAAAGCGACGACTTCGCAAGCTGATGGTCGATGACGATCCCAGCGACGCGCAGACGAGTAGGGGGGACATTCCGCTTTGGCCCGGATGAGCCGAAGGAAATTCGTCCGATTCGCTTCTTCTTGTGATGACCGCAACGGGTCAATCACGTCGACGGCTGCCACGAGCGCTAACCATCTTACGACAGATGTGGTCCGAAAGCTGATGGCGGATCAACGTGAAGGACGGCGCCAGCCTCATCTTGGTCAGATTTTCAACCAAGGAGACTGACCATGAACGACGACGAGATGACGACACCGTGCAAGCATGTCCGCCGGCCGCCCTGGAACAAAGGCAAGTTGATCGGGGCAAAACCTCCACTGCGGCAAGGGCACGTCTGGTCAATTCGGACGCGGCTCCAACTCGAACGGCGGACCCGCGATCTAGCCTTGTTCAACCTCGCCATCGACAGCAAGCTGCGCGGTTGCGACGTGGTGGCGGTCCGCGTCGATGATGTGGCCCCCAACGGCTACGCCATCGATCGGGCTACCGTTCGCCAGAAGAAGACCGGTCGCCCAGCCCAGTGCGGTTCGAACTCACCGAACAAACCCGGCAGGCAATTGACGAGCACTTGCGGATTACCGGCAGACGCTCCGGGCAATTTCTGTTCGCTGGTCGGCGCGGCCCCGACAGCGGCCTGACGACCCGGCAATATGCACGGCTCGTCGGCGAATGGATCGCAAGCACCGGACTCGATCCGCTCAAGCTCGGAACACACTCCCTTCGAAGGACCAAGGCGACGCTGATCTACCGGAGGACGGGAAACCTACGCGCCGTTCAATTGTTGCTCGGCCACACCAAGATCGAGAGCACCGTTCGATATCTCGGTGTCGAAATTGACGACGCCATCGAGATCGCCGAGAAAATCGATGTCTGAAGTACCCGGGCAGAGCTGTCGTGCTCTGCCCGACCTCCTTCCGTCGAGATGGGCCAAAAGGAGACCTCTGGTCACTTGCGATCAAACTCAGCGGTCAGTTCCCGACCTCAAAAATTCGAGGAGTCTTCAGTCTGCGGATTTCGGACCAATGCTCACTGCGGCAATGTTGGATGAAGGTGTCTATTGGTTCGTGCAGGGCACTTGTCGTCCTGTCACAAACGCAACCTAGCGTCGCAAGTCGCGTTGAATGTAATACAGGAGGACCGTCATGATAAATTGGTTGCGATCTTGGTTTTCGAATTCTGACGAACCCGAACAACGGGCGTGCGAGCAAGCCAGTAATATCCTGGAAATGGATGAACCGATGGCAGGCGCAGGAGCACTTATCAGCGGCACTCATGTGGAAGGCGAAACAGAGAGGGAACTTGAAAAGGCGACCCACTCCGACGATGACGCCAATCAAAAGCAATGAGCTTCGAGTGATGGTGGTGCTCCCCCTCATCGCCAAGAGAGCTGAACGCCGCCCCCACAGAACACCGGCAAACCCCACCAACAATTGCGGAAAGTCCAATACACATGGCTTAACTGGTTCTGGCCGGTCACCTTGGATTCCCCGCCGGCGTAAAAGCGCGCACCTCATTCACCCCTTGTGCTTATTGCTGGTGGCTGCCATTTGGCTCGATGTCGTGTTTATCCCTCTGATGCTGGCTGGAGTGGGGATGGGCTTGCCCGATCCGGCCGCTTCCATGGGTATGGAAGCATGATCATCCATGTTCACTACAGCCACTCATTCGCGGAGCGACTGAGCTTCCATCGACAGAATTGGCTGAAGGTCTGCTCCCACCCAATCATCTGACATCGCAGGCGCTGCTCCCACCGCTAGGCTCCGCGACGTACCTGATGTCGGCCAACGGGATCGAGCGCCTCTACTTCTATGTCAGCGCCGCGCCCAAGCAAAAAGCGGCAAGCGATCCGGTTACGATGGTATCGGCGTGCCCAAGCGCCGCGGCCCCAAACAGGCTCGCGATGGCAATCAGCATCAGGGACGCTCACGAACCGCCAGCGCGGCGTTGCTTGTCTTCTGCCTAATGATTTTGTTTCTGGATGTGACCGGCAAGTTGGGTCCTTAGTTTCCGTGCGACGTACCGCAGGTACACGCTTTCGCAAATGCCTTCCTATCGGAACGCTGCGACGCGGGCAGCACCTTCGGCAATTGCGCGAGCGTTGTTCGACCATTCGTCGCCGGCGGGCACGCCGCGCACCATGAGGTCCGGGTTGGACCAGATGGGGAGCCGCGGACACTTTCCGCAGTTTTCCGCATAGCTCATCATGGTGCGCCACTCGGTGCCTTTGACGAACCCGTGTCCGAACGGGTACGGGCTCTTGCCGTCGTCGAGCTCGAGATCGTGGCGGGCGCCGATGATGTGGCCGATCTCATGGGCCAGCGAATAGCTCGTGGCCGCGCACTGGTGATGGACGACAGCGAATGCGCGATCGGCGGCAGGGGCAACGCCTGCTGCGAGACCGCATCCGTTGTTGTTGTCGACGACGAGCAGCGCGACGTCGGCTTTGTACTTGTTGCGCAGCGTGAACACCTCCTCCATCTTGCCGTCGTCTTTGTTGGCATAGCCGAAGACGTGGTCGAAGTGACTTCCCTTCTCGACATAATTCGTTTCATAGGCGCGGACGAGCTTCAGGCGGACATGACTGATGCCGCTATCCCGGAATGATTGGTTGGCTTCCGCAACCGCAAGCGCAATGAGATCCTTCCTGATATCGGTGTAGTGCCGGGCAGCGGCTTTGGTGTAGCCTACAAGCAGCGTGATCTCGACCGGCGCTGGCGCGGTGCGCGGGAGGGCGCCGTCGGCGCGGGGCGGCGCGGTGATAGGGGCCTTGCCAAGAGTGGCATTTCGTTCGGACGCAAGAGGAGCATCCTTCTGTTTGTCGAGTTCGCTCGCAGAGGGCTTCTGTTCGAGCATGCTGGCATCGCCCGTGGTGACGAGCGGGTCGACGGTCATGTTCATCTTCTTCATCACGTCGGCGTCGGCGGGGGCATGCTCGGGCGGGAGCATTTTCGGCTCTATCTCGACGACGCCGTGCATGGTGCCGCCCATCGGCTTCACGGCGTAGATGTGCTCCTTGTACGTGATCTGTCCGGTGAGACGTCCAGATGGCCACCACATGAGGCTCACGGGCTCTCCGGTGTCGGCGACGGTGCCTGTCCACCAATAGGCATCGCCTGTCTTGTCGATGCTTTTGCGAATGGCTTTGACGGTGATGTTGCCGTTCAAGGGAATCATGAGTTCGGCGGATGCATTTGCGGTATCGGCGTCGTGGATACCTTTGGTCATGGCGTATTCGAGCACCTTGGCATCGGGCAACGCCATCATGCTCACGCCCATCGAAGCCTTGTCGCCCATGGCGTTCTCCATCATGGACAACTGCTCGGGCGTCATGGCATGAGCGCCGTTCATCGGCGCCAGGGTCATATTCGACTTGCTGTCGAGCACGGTGATGCCAACGCCGGCGTTGGCGGCGGCCTTTCTCAGTGCCTCGAGATTGGTGGCCGGGACGCGCCACATCTCGGATTTGGTCATGTCGAGGCGTTCGCCGGACGTCTTGCCGGCCGCAGCCTTGAGCTTTGTGTAGGCGCGGCTTTCTGCGTGGGGGAGCATGGACAGAATGACGCCGATCTGTCCGTCGCCGTCGTTCGCAAGCGAGGAAATGCTGGTTGCCGCCATGACGAGGAACAGCCCCGGAAGCAGCAGAAGGGAGCCGATCGCGCGTGGGCCAGTGGATGAAGGTGTGAGCATGTCAGCCTCGGATAGCAAATTGGACTGTCCGCGCATATTGCGGCAGCGTCGATCGGTACGAAGGCCAGCGGAACGAATGGAGTTGCTCGGGAACTTGCCTGCATCCGGTCCTGCTCGCCGTGCCCCCCCCCGGAACCTGGTGGGAGGAGCACGGAACCGGTCGTGTCAGACGCCTACTTCTTCGACTTGGCGTCCATGTCGGCGATGATCTGGTCCCACACGCCGTTCGGGGAGAACGTGTCGCCGGCCTTGCAGGAACTGTAGGCGTCGAGCGACTTGCGGACGGCATCCGCCAACTCGTAGCCCGACATCTTGTCGACGTAGATCGACATCTTCTTCATGTGGCCTTGGAAGCCGCCGTCGCAGTCCGTCTTGGCGAGGACCGGGGTGGCGGCCATCGCGGCAACGGATGCCAGTGCGGCAAGAGCGATCTTGCGCATGATAGTGCTCCTTCAAGTTTCAGGGTGAATGTGACTGCGCCGTCGATGTGCCTCGGTGGCTTTTCTCCAGAACAGTGACTCGAGACCAAACCGGTCTCACGTGGATTACGTGAACTGCGATTCGAAGTTTCACCGCAGGCTCGAATGTTTCTGCCGTGGAATTGGAAAACTGACTTCGCAATATCGAGACCGATTGTTGTGACTGCTTGCATGACTGCTTTCTCCGGACCACAGTCACCTCATCGGTAACCAATTCCGTGGCGCTTGCGCGCCGGTTGGAGGAGCCGTCCACAGCATCGAGACCGACGACAGATGGACAAGGACGGTCAGCCGGAGTGTGCTTTTCCACGCATCAACGCGTTGTCGTGCGTGCTGAAAATTGCCGCGCCGCATCATTGACGCAGCCGATTGTTGTCACCGGCGATAGCTTCTCCTTAGACGTCGACGGGAGGCACTCGATCGCTGGATCGATGATTTTGATCCCGAGCAAACAAAGCGGGCCAACTCTATGGCCGCCGGCCAAGTTGCGATTGGAAGTTTTCTACGCACAAAAAAGGCCCGGCAACTTGCCGGGCCTTTTGCGTTGGGAGGCTGCTTAATTTGCCGGTATCGTTAGCACGGTGTCGATGACGTGAATGACGCCGTTCGACGTTTCAATGTCCGCCTTCACGACTTTGGACTTATCGACCATGACGTCCTTTGTTGCGTCGATCGAGAGTTCTGCACCTTGGACGCTCTTCGACTTCATCGTCTTGCCTGCGATGTCCTTCGAAAGGATCTTGCCGATGACAACGTGATAGGACAGCAGAGAAGCAAGCTTAGCCTTGTTTTCGGGCTTCATCAGATCGTCCAATGTCGCTTTGGGCACCTTGGCGAACGCGGCCTCGTTTGGTGCGAACACTGTAAATGGCCCCTTGCCTTTCAAGGTTTCCGCTAAACCCGCCGCCTTGACGGCAGCCACGAGCGTCGGGAATGAACCGGCCTTGATCGCGGTTTCGACGATGTCATCTTGAAGAACTGCGGTTGTCATTTGAACTCCTGGTATTTCGTGCGCGAGCCCGTGGCCGGATTGACCGCGGTCCCGATCATCTGCGGGATGGCAGACGAATGTTATGTAGGCCTAGCCTTCGGCTGGAGGCATGATCACGGTATCGATGATGTGGATGACGCCGTTCGACGTTTCGATAACTGCCTTCGTGACCGTGGCATCGATGGGGGGAGTCTTGGGAAATACTCCCGGCATTATAGTGGAACCTGTTCGCTGCCGTTTGGTTCCCGAGACGATCAGCGCGAGTCGGCCCCAGCAAATTCCCTCCAGATCGCCGAGACCTTAGGCCGTACCGTGGTTTGTCCGACCACAGGAAATCCTCCCGCCCCCGGATAAAAGACGGGGGTCATCACAGGCAACGAAAGTTGCACTGGATGATTGCTCCCGTGACTGTGACACGGACGGGCTGTAACAAGCGCGAGTGATATCGATCATGGCGCTGGTGGACCAATGTTGAACTTCGCATCGCTTGAGCCCTTCGACAAAAGCGGGCGTGTTCGTATGGTCGTCGAAACGCCGCGTGGGAGTTCAATCAAATTTAAGCTCGACGAGGCCCTTGGCGCCTTCACAGTGTCGAGAACCCTTGCTCTTGGCGTCACATATCCGTTCGATTGGGGGTTCATCCCAGGGACTATGAGCGACGACGGCGACGCTTTGGATGCGATGTGCCTCTCCCCGCTCGCCACCTTTCCAGGCGCAATACTTCCTTGCCGAGCCATCGCTGCACTACAAATCAATCAGAAGGGTATCGGCAGTCGCGTCGATAACCCCCGGGTAATCTTGGCGCCTGACTGGGACGGGGCTCAATCGTTGGGAAGTGACTTGGCTCTGGATCCCGTTGCGCGGTCGCAGATTGAACAGTTCTTCCTGAATGCCACACTCTTCACCGAAAAGGACGCCAGTGTAAGTGGGTGGCTCGACGCGGACACAGCCGAGCGGCTCATTCGCAACGCCGTAACGGTTCGAAACAGGTGACCATCCAGATACGACTCAAGGCCGGACATGCCAGCTTACCTGGCGAACAGGCTGCTCAGTGCTTTTTCAAGTGAGATCTTGAACATGCGTGGTCCATGGTTTTGCCCGAATTTCCGAAGCCTCGCGCGTTGCCTGACATTGATTGCCGGTTGCGCCCTCGCGCTCGCACCGATCGGTCTATCGGACATCGTGGCCGCCGAGGACGCACAGGCTGCAATCATGAAGGCGAACGCTTTCATCGAGACAGCCAAGATGACCGAGCGTGCGGTCGACTCCTGGGAGCGCTACGCCAGCTGGGTCAACATGAAGACCGGCCCCACCGGCAAGGAGCGCTACATTTCCTATGGCATGTACGATCTCCCCGACGTGCCCGAATTGTTGGCAGAGGCGCGCAGGGCTGCGGCCATGCCGCCTGTAACGACGCTCGACAAGATCGTGCCGCGGTACCTCAATGCTTACGAAGCCGTTGCTCCCGTCATGAACACAGCGAGCGCCTATTACGAGCGAGCCGGCTACGAAACAGACAACGCCGCCGAAGGCCAGGCGCTGCACACGAAGATGATTCCGCTCGCCACTGCCTTCCTGGCCGAGCGCGATGCCTTGATGCCGGAGCTCAGACGCTACGTGCGCGAAGTGGAGGGCGAAGAGCTTGCCGCGATCGAAGCGCGCGACGGCCGCAGCGCGGCGTGGCAAGCAGGTCAGGTTCTCCATGCCGCCAATCGCGTGATGGACCTCTTCCCGCGCGACCGGCCGCAACAGTTCACAGGCAACGAGCTCGACGATATGATGAAGGGCCTTGGCCCAGATACGCCCGGCGAGAAGTTCGACGAGATTATCATGGGGGTCAAAAGGCCGAAGGATGCGACGATCGACGTGGCGCAGTTCCGAGAAGCGCTTCGCGCCTATGCTGCGGCGGTCGCCACGTTTGACGGGTTCACCGGCGAGAAGCCCGAGGAGTTCGACGAGCTAAAGCCCCTCCCGCGCCAGCTTCTCGAAATGCTGCGGGCTTTCGAAAATCCGCTCGCTGACAGCAAAGGCCACGAGTTCGTCGGTGGTGGGCAAATGGTCGCCCGAATCGTCGAGCTGTACTTCGACCTTTTCAACGCTGGGAATGGGATCGCGGGGAGCCAATTGCGACATCTGCCCTAGGGCCCAAAAAGGTACCCCAAAGCCCTACCCTTCGTCAGCTTCGCGCCAGAAGCGGGCTTCGCACTTCTGTCGCAATTGGAGGAATGCCAGCCGCGCCGCGCTCTCCCGATCGCGGTGACACCGAACTTCTTCGTGACGGACTTCCGCGTTCGTCCACGACACCCAGCGGGCAACTTCCCGATGGCTGCTAATTCAGAGTGGAGCCCGCGAAACAATTCAACCGAAGGCCATAGAAACGCGCGCCGTTCTCCGACGCGAAGGCTTCCAGCCGATCGAACGCACCCTCTTCGCGCGGTGGCATGCGTCGGTTGAAGTGTGAGGAGAATAGCACGGGCGGCCGCAGGGCTCCGCAATTCATAGTTTTTCAGTTTTGCAAACGTCAGTCGGGAAGGGCCGCGAGCGAATCTCTGAGCCGCGGGCCGGCAAAATCTAGAAAAGCGCGCAGTTTGAGAGGAAGCAGCGGTGGTCCGGTGTGAACGAGGTGGACCGGAATTGGGTCGGGAACGTAGTCGGTCAGGATCGCTTTGATACGGCCCTCGCGGAGCGCCGACGCAGCCTGATAGGACGTCATTCGGGCGACCCCAAACCCGGCCACCGCCGCCTCGATCAGCCCATCGGCGGTGTTCACCGCGAGGCGAGGGCGGATCACGACAGGTCCGTTGTCGAGCCCCGTGCCAAACGTCCAAGTCCGAGACGTCTGCAAACCTTCAAACGCCAGACAGTCATGGTTTGCCAATTCAATCGGGGTGATGGGCGTGCCTTTGCGCGCCAAGTACTCAGGGCTCGCGCAGCTAATCCAATGGATCTGGCCGACTTTGATCGCCACCAAAGCGCTATCGGGTAACCGGCCGATGCGTACCGCGACGTCAACATGGTTGTCGATCAGGTCGATCACATGGTCAGCAAGGACCAACCGAGCATTCACTTCGGGATACGCGCGGAGAAAGTCGAGCACGATCGGAAGAATGTGGAGCTGCCCGAATTTGATCGGCGCGGTAATCAGCAGATCGCCGCGAGGCGCCCGATATTCGCCCGATGCGCTGCGCTCGGCGTCCTCCAAATCGGCCATGACGCGCCGACTAGCGGCAACGAAGCTCGCTCCCGCATCGGTCAGCAGCAGCTTACGGCTTGTTCGGACCAGGAGCTGGGTGCCCAGATGCGCTTCCAATTCGGAAATCTTCCGACTGACGGTCGGGAGCGGCATGCCGAGCGCGCGTGACGCCGCCGACAGGCTGCCGCCGTCGACAGCGGCCAGAAGTGTGCGAAGCGCGTCAAACCGGTCCATTCGACCTTCCAGGAGATGGAAGTGAGGCTTCTGAAGTTAGCGGATATTGGCGCTACGTGAAAGCTTCTAGGTAAGCGGTCACCGGCCATCGCGGCCCTGACAACAGAGGACTTCGACAATGACCCGCATTGCCACCCCCGCCACCATCGCAGACGCGCCAGAACTGTCGCGTCCGCTACTCTCTGCGGTTGCCAAACAACTTGGCAGCGCGCCCAACATGTTCCGTTCAATCGCGCTTAGCCCGCAGGCGCTCGAAGGCTATCTCAGCCTGTCCCGCGCGCTCGGCAACGGCGCGCTGCCAGCTGCAACGCGAGAGCGCATCGCGCTCGCCGTCGCTGAAGTCAATGGTTGCAGCTATTGCGTGTCGGCTCACACCTATCTGGGCCGCAACCTGGCCAAGCTCGATGACGCGGAGATCACCGCCAACCGAAGCGGCGCGTCGAATGATCCGAAGGCCGATGCCGCGGTTCGTTTTGCCGTCGCCGTTGCGCAAAAACGTGGCCACACCGGCGACGCCGATTTCGGCGCGGTCAAGCTCGCCGGCTACACCGACGCGCAGGTCATCGAGATCGTCCAGCACGTCGCGCTGAACACCTGGACCAACTACTTCAACGAAGTTTTCCAGACCGAGATCGATTTCCCCGTCGTCAAGGCCCGCAGCGCTGCCTGAGCCCCGCCCTCAAGCGAAAACGACTCGATTGGCGGGTGCCGGTCATCCCGATCAGGCGCCCGCCAGACCTGCCAAAAAATAGAAGGTGTGAAGCCGATGACTGCGCGTCTGTCCCTATTCCAAACCGCGTCAATCGCCGCCCGGGCGATTGGCTTGCCATTCCGTTCATTCGCAAACCCGGCGTTCGCCGACACCACACAGAAAGCTACCGCCATGCCCTCGACCCATTACAAGTTCGCTACCGTAAATGGCCGCAAGGTCTTCTACCGCGAAGCCGGCAATCCGGCGTTGCCAACGATCATACTTCTGCACGGCTTCCCGACTTCGAGCTCTATGTTCCGCGATTTGATCCCGCAGCTCGCCCACAAGTTCCACGTCATTGCACCCGACTACATCGGCTTTGGCCAGTCGGATGCGCCGTCGGCGACTGCGTTTGACTACAGCTTCGACAACCTGACCAACCACGTCACGGGGCTGGTCGATCAGCTCGGCCTCAGTTCCTACGTTCTCTACATGCAGGATTACGGCGGCCCGGTTGGCTTTCGCATCTTCACTCAGCGTCCCGACGCGGTGAAGGGCTTCGTAATCCAGAATACCAACGCCTACATGGAAGGCGTCGGCGATCCGCCCAAGAAGGTCTTCCTGCCGTTGTGGGAAAAGCGCGACGCCAAGTCCGAAGCTGGTGCCCGCACCTTCCTTCAGGCTGCCACGACGCAATTCCAGTACACGGTCGGCGCCAAGAACCCCGAGGCGATCAATCCCGACAACTGGACGCTCGATCAGGCGCTGCTCGATCGCCCTGGCACTGATGCCTATCAACTGAACCTGTTGGAAAACTACAAGACCAATGTCGCGCTCTACGACAGCTGGCACGCCGCTTTCCGCAAGCATCAGCCGAAGACGCTGATCGTCTGGGGCCAGCACGACCCATTCTTCGTCGAAGCCGGTGCGAAAGCGTTCCTGACCGACCTGCCGAAAGCCAGGCTGGTCTGGCTCGACGCCGGCCACTTCGTCCTCGATGAAAATTCGGCCGCCGTCGCCGCCGAGATCAAGACGACCTTCGCCGCGGATTGATCGTGCGCCGATCCGGGCGTCGTTCTGTCGGCGCCCGGTCGTTAGTCCCTCCCCACTTCAAGGATAACTCCAATGAACAAGACCTATCTTATCACCGGCGCAGAGCGGAGGCATCGGATCGACGACGTGCTCAACAAGCTGCTTGTTCCGCTGCTGCGCGACTGGGACAACTTCTCTGCGGTTGCCAACGATTTTATCGCCGAATGCGACCGCGTCGTCAGTCTGGGCGTCTATCGCGGTATCAACAAAGCGACGGCCAAGGCCATGCGCGCGCCATTTGCGCATGTCTGGCAAGTTGCCGATGGCAAACTCAAGCGCTTCGACATGTATGCCGACACGCTACTGGTCGCGCGGGCAATGCAGCCATGAGCAGTCGCGTAGCTATCGTCACTGGCGCAAGCCGCGGTATCGGCCGAGCGACCGCGATCCGGCTGGCGCGCGAGTTCGCTGCGGTCGTCATCGTCGCGCGCACCGAAGAAGCTCTTGCCGAAACCGCAAGCGCAATCGGCGCCGCCGGCGCGAAGTCGCTGGCAATCGCTAGCGACCTCAGAGAACCCGCGGCAGCGGCATCTGTTGTAAAAGCAGCGCGTGAACAGTTCGGCCGCATCGACGCGCTGGTCAATATTGCCGGCGCGGTGCCGCAGAGAGATCTGTTCGTGATGACCGATGCCGAATGGGACGACGGCGTGTCGCTAAAATTTCACGGCATGCGGCGGTTGACGATCGCGGCGTGGGAAGCGCTCAAGACATCACGCGGGTCGGTCGTCATCACCTCCGGCACTTCAGCGGTCACGCCAAAGGCATCGCTCGCGGCGGTCGGATCGATCAACGCGGCGATTGCGGCACTCGCGAAGGCTTTTGCCGAGCGCGGTCTGGCCGACGGTGTTCAAGTCAACTCCATTTTGCCTGGTCCGGTGATGACCGATCGTCGCCGCGCGATGCTGCAACGTTATGCCGATGCCAAAGGCCTCACCCTCGACGCCGCTATCGATCGCTTCGCGCTTGAAAGCGGGATTTCGCGCTACGGCAGGCCCGAGGACATCGCCGAGGCGATTGCCTTCCTGCTGTCGCCACTCGCGGACTGGATCACCGGCACAGCGCTGCGCGTCGATGGCGGCGAAACCCGAGCAATATAAGTTCTCTGGGCCGTCGATCAGTTGGATTGGCCGGGTTACACGGCCAAGCAACTCGCTGTCGCGAATAAGGTGCTCAACGAAGACGACGTCCTTCCACTTTGCTGCCTGCATAAGCTTCTGCGGATCGCAAAGCTCTTCCGTCACGCCAACGGGAAGGCTCTCCTGACCAAGGCCGGCGCGACCCACCTGGGCGACTTTGCGTTGCACATTGAAGCTGACCGCTCGGCTTAGCCCAGTGCAACACATTTGTTGCGCATCGGCACTTCGTCCGGTTGGGGTCAAAAAGCCGGCGTCGTCTGCCTTCAAGATCCATGTCTGCTTCTGTGCAGCTACCGTGTGAGTGATGGACATGTCCGAACTCTCCCGCGTCCAATTTGGCTCGGGTTACACCGCGGTTACTGCTTATCGCCTTCATCACGTTACACGCGGGTACACGTTCTCACATCTCGGTTCATGGATCGGTGATGGAGGAGGTGGCGCAAGAGCGCGTTCTCTGATGTCTCCGAACGTCTCAACGTGAACGACCGCAACTGTGCGTCTTAGCGCCTACGAATCTGGGGGCCGGAGGTTCGAATCCTTCCGGGCGCGCCAATAAAATCAAAGGGTTAGAATTTTTTCTGCTTGCCAATTTATTCGCTGGTAAGCGTATGGCAATCACCTCGCGAGTGTATTTAGGGTTTTTGATCTTCATGTTTGGCTCTGAACGCAAGTCTATCATTGGGCCGTAGATTGCATTTGGGCTTATAGATTGGGCCTAGCTGATTTATCACGCTTGACCGTCCCCCTCTCCGGGTACCCGAATTGATGTAGACTTCGTTCGTCATCCCAAGGGAGACGGACGATGCGTAAGGGTAAGTATTCTGACGA
>LNFM01000912.1_pt1 | contig 14360 bp, 9 predicted proteins | sample 596031 | NCBI WGS metagenome assembly LNFM01 (sample SAMN04254537, study PRJNA301005) | activated carbon metagenome | isolation source: dual media filters at the Ann Arbor, Michigan drinking water treatment plant | place: USA: Ann Arbor
GTCGAGCTGCGCTCGACGCGGCGTTGGCTTGGGCACCTCTGCGAATCCAGGGACGCGGGCGTCGAGCGAAGCTCGACCCACGGGGGGGTGTTTTCAGCGCCGATGAATCCAATCGCGATGCCGCTCGTGGGTCGAGCTACGCTCGACGCGGCGATGGCGTGGGCACCTCTGCAAATCCAGGGACGCGGGCGTCGGGCGAAGCCCGACCCACGGGGGTTGTTTTCAGCGCCGAGGCATCCAATGGCGATGGTGTTCGTGGGTCGAGCTACGCTCGACGCGGCGAGGGCTTGGGCGCAGAAGCGCATCCAGGAACGCAGGTGTCGCGACCGCGCGAAAGAATCAGGGCCCCGCTAAACGTTTCTCCGGGCCTCGATTTCCGCCGCCAGCGCCTCTACCACCATCGCCCGATACTGCGTCAGCGCGAGGTCGGCCGCGATCGGCACCAGCGGGCGATCGGGGTCTCGCGCCAGCACCTTCGCCTGCGCCTGGATCATCCGCATGTCTTCCTCGAAGGCCGCGGCGACGCTCTGGTAGCTCGCTTCCGTCACCGTCGCGTCGTCGAGCGCGAAGTTGTTCGCGTGCGAGAAGAAGTAGTGCGTCGCATCGGCGGTTTCCGGGGTGAGCGCCTGGCAGCTGTGGAAGACGAGCGCGCCATCGGGGTCGTCCCAGGCCCTGTCCACCGACTGCACGCCCGCCGTCATGATGAACATGCCGGTGACCGACAGCGTGTAGTCGAACCAGCGGTTCACGCGACCCGGGAAGTGGCCGAGTCGCTGGTGGTACGGCGCCGGCACGGTGTCCGGGACCTTGCGGACGATGCGGATGCCGTGATCAAGCTTCGTCACCTCATGGCGGACCTCCGCGATGGCCGAGGACCCGCCGAACGTCTTCTCGTGCACGTAGGCCAGATGCGAGAAGTCGAGCAGGTTGTCGCAGATGAGCAGCACGTTCGCACCGAAGTGCTTGTAGCCCGGCTTCGTGCGCCACTTCGGATGCTGGATCGAGAACGTGTCGGCGATCGTCGCCGGATCCGCGTGCGCCGGGTCGCCCATCCACACCCAGATCCATCGCGTGCGCTGTACCACCGGATACGTCCGCACCTTCGCCTTCGGCGGGATCAGCGTCTGCCCCGGGACTTCGACGCAGCGGCCGGACGCATCGAACTTCATGCCGTGGTACATGCACCGGATGCAGTCGCCTTCCTTGCGGCCGAGGGAGAGCGGTGCGCCTCGATGGCAGCAGCGGTTCTCCATCACCACCGGTTCGCCGTCGGCCTTGCGATAGACGACGATCGATTCGCCGAGCACGGTGCGCTCGAGGACGGTGTCGGCCAGGACTTCGAAGTCCCAGGCGACGACGTACCAGGCATTGCGGATGAACATGGGCATCCCTACCGCGCCAGCGCGTCGCCCACGATGGTCTGCGCCTCCCGCACGATCTCGTCGAGGTGCGCCGCGCTCCGGAAGCTCTCGGCGTACAGCTTGTAGATGTCCTCGGTGCCCGACGGCCGCGCAGCGAACCATCCTTCGGCTGTCGTGACCTTGAGACCACCGATGGCTGCATCGTTGCCCGGCGCGCGCGTGAGCTTCGCGACGATCTCGTCGCCGGCGAGCGTGGTCGCCGTCACCGCATCGGCCGTGAGCTTCTTGAACGCGGCCTTCTGCGCGGGGCTCGCCGGCGCATCGATGCGCACGTAGAACGGCGTGCCGAACTTCTCGGCGAGGTCGGCGTAGTACCGGCCGGGATCGCGCCCGGTGACCGCGGTGATCTCCGCGGCGAGCAGCGCGAGGAGGATGCCGTCCTTGTCGGTGGTCCACACGGTCCCGTCGCGACGCAGGAAGCTCGCACCCGCACTCTCTTCACCACCGAAGCACACGCTGCCGTCGAGCAGCCCCGGCGAGAACCACTTGAAGCCCACCGGGACCTCGTAGAGCCGGCGCGCAAGACTCGCGACCACGCGATCGATGAGTCCGCTCGACACCAGCGTCTTGCCCACTGCCGCCGTCGACGGCCACTGCGGACGATGCGTCGCCAGATAGTGGATCGCCACCGCGAGATAGTGGTTGGGGTTCATGAGTCCTGCCGAGGGCGTCACGATGCCGTGGCGGTCCACGTCGGCGTCGTTGCCCCACGCGATATCGAAGCGGTCCTTCAGACCCACGAGGCCGGCCATGGCGTACGGGCTCGAACAGTCCATGCGGATCTTGCCGTCGTGGTCGAGGGTCATGAAGCCGAAGGCGGGGTCCACCGCAGGATTCACCACCGTGATGTCGAGTCCGTAGGTCCGCGCAATCTGCCCCCAGTACGCCACGGCGGCACCACCCATCGGATCCACCCCGATGCGGATCTTCTGGGTGCGGATCGCCACCATGTCGATCGCGGCACCGAGGTCGTCGACGTAAGGCGTCACGAAGTCCGTCGCGCGGATCGCGCCGCTCTCCATGGCGGCGTCGATCGGCAGACGCCGCACGCCGCGGTTGCCGTCGGCCATCAACGCGTTGGCCCGCTGCTCGATCCAGCCGGTGACGTCGGTGTCGGCGGGGCCGCCGTGGGGCGGGTTGTACTTGATGCCGCCGTCGCGGGGCGGGTTGTGCGAGGGCGTGATGACAATGCCGTCGGCGCGCGGCCCGTCGCCCTGGTTGTGGGCGAGGATCGCCCGCGAGATCACGGGGGTCGGCGTGAAGCCCTCATCGCCCTGGATCCGCGTCGTGACGCTGTTCGCGGCGAGCACCTCGATGGCCGTGGTCTGCGCGGGACCGGACAGCGCATGCGTGTCCTTCCCGAGGAAGAGGGGGCCGGTGATCCCCTGCTGCGCGCGGTACTCGCACACCGCCTGGGTGATGGCGAGGATGTGCGCCTCGTTGAAGCTGCCGTCGAGTGCGCTGCCGCGGTGCCCGCTGGTGCCGAAGGCGACGCGCTGACGTGGATCGGCGATGTCGGGCGCGTCGAGGTAGGCCGCGAGCAGCGCCGGGATGTCGGTCAGCGATTCAGGCGGGGCCGGATGACCTGCGAGTGGGTGAGCCATCGGGGATCCTCGGATTGAGCGGGTGGATGCCCCGATGGTAGCCCGCAGCGACGGGGCCGCGCGCGTTCCGACATGTGGCTACTTGGGGATCTCCATCTTGCACGTGGTCGGCAGGATGGCGTCGTTGCCTTCCACCCGCACGTCCGTCCGCCAGCCGAGGCCGGTCCCCTCGACGTCGTACTTCACTGCACCGCCCGTCTTCGTGAACGTCGCGATGTACTGTGCCGACACGAGCTGGTGGTCCGAGGCGCGCATGGTGACCTCGCCCGTGGCGCCCTGGAATTTCATCCCGTGCAGCGCCTTCGCCACCTGCAGCGGATCCGCCGACTTCGCGTTGTCGATGGCCTTCGCGAGCATGTCCATCTGCAGTTTCGGCAGGTACAGCCACATGTCCTCGTTGAAGCGCTTGCGGTACTCGTTCGCCGTCGCTTCGAGCTTGTTGTCTGCGACGTTGGTGTGCCAGGTGAAGACCTGACGCACGCGGTCCGCGCCCGCCTTGCCGAGCGACCCCGGCACGCCTGGGTTGTGCGCATTCAGGGTGTAGAAGACAACATCGAGGCCGGCCTCCTTGCTCGCCTTCACGAGCAGCGTGAGGTCCTGCCCCCAGTTGCCCGTCAGCACGACGTCGGCGCCGGATGCTTTGATCTTGGAGATGTACGGTGCGTAGTCCTTCACCTTGCCGAGCGGGTGGAGGTCGTCGCCGACGATCTTGATGTCCGGCCGGCGCGCGGCGAGCATCTCGCGCGCCGCGCGGCTGATGGCCTGTCCGAACGCGTAGTCCTGGTTGAGCAGGTACACCTTCGGCGTGCCCTTCTGCGCGGCGATGTGGTCGGTGAGCACCTTCACGCGGATGTCGGTGTGCGCCTCCCAGCGGAAATGCCAGAAGCTGCACTTCTCGTTGGTGAGCGGCGGATCCTGCGCGGCGATGTTGAGCAGCAGCACGGCCTGGTCCGGGTTGCGGCTGTTGTGCTTGCTCAGGGTGTCGAGCAGAGCGTGCGCGATGTGCGAGCCCGAGCCGAGCGACACGAAGCGGATGCCCTGGTCGATGATCTGCTTCAGGGCGAGGACGCTCTCCTGCGGACTGCCCTTGCCGTCGAAGTTCACGATCTCGAGCTTGGTCCCGCCGAGCACGCCGCCGCGGGCGTTGATGTCATCGACGGCGGCCTGGAGCAGGCGGCTGTCGCTCTCGCCGACCAGCGCGAAGGGTCCGGACAGCGGGTCCATGTGCGCGACGCGGATGGTGTCGGCAGCGCTTGCGCCAGTGGCCAGCACGGCCATCGCGGCGGCCATCGCGACGTAGGGCGCGATCTTCGATCTCAGGCTCGGGAACATCAGCTTCTCTCCTCTCGTTGACGGCCCAGGGGCAGGGCCATGGTCCGCGCGGCCGGCCGTGACCGGAGGGCGTCGGAACGTCGGGCGAGTCTGCGCGCGGCGGCGTGTGGACACAACCCGGGGCGATGGGTCAGCGTGTGTCGGGCTTCGCCCGAGGCTCGTGTTCCTGGATTCGGCGATGTTCCCAAGTCATCGCCGCGTCGAGCTGTAGCTCGACCCACGAAAGTCCTCGCGACTGGATGCGTCGGGGCTGGAAACAACCCCCGTGGGTCGGGCACTGCCCGACGCCTGCGCTCCTGGATCCGTCGATGTTCCCAAGCCCTCGCAGCGTCGAGCTATAGCTCGACCCACGAAAGTCCTCGCGACTGGATGCGTCGGGGCTGGAAACAACCCCCGTGGGTCGGGCACTGCCCGACGCCCGCGCCCACGCCAACGCAGCGTCGAGCGATGCTCGACCCACGAAGGGCCTTCGCGACTGGAGGCGTTGGCGCTGGAAACAACCCCCGTGGGTCGGGCACTGCCCGACGCCTGCGTTCCTGGATTCGTCGATGCGCCCAAGCCCTCGCAGCGTCGAGCTATAGCTCGACCCACGAACAACGTCGCAAGTCCGGCATCGACTATTTCTTCACCGCCTCGCGCGCCTTGTCGCTCGCCCGGCCGATGGCCTCCTTCGCTGCGGCCGTGCTTTCCTTCACCTCCTCGATCGCCTCGTCGGTTGCGGCCTTCGTCGCTTCGCTTGCCTTCGTGACGGCGTCGTTCGCCGCGTCGCGTGCGCTGTCGGCGGCATTCTTCGCGGCTTCCGTCGCCCGGTCCGCCGCTTCCTTGGCTGCCTGCATCGCGGCTTCGGTCGCGTGGTCGGCGGCGTCCTTCGCGGCGTCGACAGCCTGGTGCGCCGAGTCGCTGGCCCGGTCGAGCGATTCGCGCGCAGCGCTGGATTCGTCCTCCTTCGAGCAGGCCCCCAGCAGGGCCGCGACGGTCAGGAGGATGGCGAGGGTGGTCTTCATGCGAGGTCTCCCGTGGGTTGGATGTTGTGCGTGTCGGGCGCTGCGGCAGGCGTCCGAGGCGATGGACCAGGTCGCCATGGGCTCGTTGCAAACGAGGATTGTTCCGGTGATGTCGGTCGCCTGGAAGGCCCCGTCCTGAACGGCGCGTCGTTCGGGGTGCGTCGAAGTGGGACCGCTGGCTGCTTCACCGCGCAGGTCGACATCCAGGAACCGATTGCGCCTCGGCAGCAACGCTGGGCGGCAGCAACGCGGTCCGCGCGAATCAATCAGAGTCTCCTTACCGACCCAGTGCTCTCACGACGTCAGCGACGAGCTGGTCCTGGTGGAATCGCTTGCCGTCGGGGTCGACGCCGGTGCGCACGATCAGCAGATCGTGCCCCGGCACCACCGTCACGTACTGCCCCTTGTTGCCGGCCGTGGTGAACGTGCCGCGCGGCACGCCGGGCATCTGGTCCAGCAGCCAGAACTGTGCGCCGTAGCCCCACTCGCCGGCGATCGGCGGCTTGGCCGGCGCGGGCGTGGCCGAGAACTGGACCCAGCCTTCGGGCAGCAGCCGCTTCCCGTTCCAGACGCCATCGTTGTGCAACAGCAGGCCGAAGCGCGTGAGATCGCGCGCGGTGGTGTACGTCTGGCTCGACCCGATGAAGCGGCCGAGGTGGTCGGTCTCCATGCGCGTATGCCACATCCCGAGCGGGTGCAGCAGTTCCTCGTACGGATAGCGCAGATAGCGTTGGTCGTCGTTCAATCGATGGCGCAGTGCGCGCAGCAGCAGGAGCGTGTCGTTGTTCGCGTACTTCCATCGTGTGCCGGGGGGCGCTTCGAGAGGTGTCGTGGTGGCCCCGCTCTCCATGTCCTGGCCGCCGAAGTACACCGCGTTCGTGTTCGGGCCGCCGCTCACGAGGCCGCTCGACATCCACAGGAGGTGCTTGTAGGTGATCGTCTGGCGCGGATCGCCGGGATGGCTCCACTCGGGGATCGCGGCGCGGTCGTCGAGGTTCACCAAGCCCTGCTTCGCCGCGATCGCCATCAACGCCGCGGTGATGCTCTTCGCCGTCGACCACGTGCGGTAGCCGGTGTGGATGCCGAATCCCGGGCGATACCGTTCGGCGACGATGCGTCCGCCCTTCACGACGATGACCGCGGTGGTGACGACGCCCGGCGCGGTGCCGTAGCTCTTCCCGTCGAACGCCTTGTCGAGCGCGGGTGCGAGCGTGCGATGCGCGGGGTCGAGGCCGTCGGCGGGAAGCTCGACGCGGTCGCCGGCCGGGAAGGGGAGCTTCGACACGTCGGGCGCCGGTGCCCACGCCACGTAAGGCAGGCGCGGCACATCGGCGGCGGACCAGTGCGGCGGCAGGAGCGTGCAGCCCATCGTGTCGCGGTAGGCCGCGATCTGGACGATCTTCCCGGATGGATCGGTGGCGGTGACGAGCCGGCGCCGCTCATCGATCACCGGTGGGGGGAATCCGAACAGGCGCACGTCGACCATCTCGACGCGCTCGATGTCTTCCAGAGGCCGCCCCGCATGGAAGTGCGCGGCGCACGTGAAGATCGCACGGTAGCCGGCCACGATCAGCGGCTCCTTGTCGTCGGCGATGCCGGCGGGGCGCTGATAGGGCGGGGTGGCGGAGGCGCTTGCAGCGGCGAGGAGGAGGGCGGTGGCGAGGCAGGTGCGGAAAGTCGTCATCGGAGGCGCGGGCGGGCCGGGGAGGTGGATGGCCGATGGTAGCCCACCATGTCGCCCGACCGGCTACTGCACCACGCCCATCGCCTTCGCGATCGCCAGTGTCTCGGCCGATGGCGCCTTGCCAAGATGCTCCCGTAGCGCATCGTTGCAGCGACGCAGCGCGGCCGCGGCTTCGGCACCATCGGCACGACGCGCGTGCGCCTGGATGAGCCGCTGCCAAAGGGGCTCCGCGACCGGGTCGACCTCGAGCGCGCGCGTCCAGAGATCGGCCGCCTCCTGATGCGCGCCGCGCTCCGCCAGCCCGTCGCCCGCTTCGCGAGCACGCTGCACGATGCGCTGTGCGATGCGGCTGCGCTCGGCGAGCACGACGGGCAGGTGTTCGCAGCTCGGCAGCAGCGGGCCCGTGTGCAGGTCCAGGAGATATCGAGCCTGCGCGACGGGGTCGTCCTCGCGGCCCTGCGAGCGGCGCAGCAGTGCTGCGTGGTCGGTCCAGACGAGCATCGGGTCGAGGTGGACCGAGCCGGCGATCGAGATCGTCACGGCTTCGGGATTGCGCAGCCAGAGCCGCAGCCGATGGATGCCCTGGCGCACGGCGCCGGCTGCGGCGTCGCCATCCTGTTCGGGATAGAGGCTGTCGCCGAGCGCCGCGACGCTCATGCCGTGGCTGCCGGCAAGCACCAGCAGGCCGAGGAGATCGAGCAGACGGCGCGGCGTCTTGCGGCCGGCGGGGAGCGGCGCGTTGTCCACTTCAACGGAGAGCGGACCGAACACGCGGATGCGGACGCGCCACGGCCAGCGGTCCGGTGCGTCGAGGGGCGGGCGGAAGCGCCAGCGCTGGATCAGTTCCGACGCGACGCTCGCGTGGATGTCGCTTCGCAATGCCTCGGCCAGCAGGACCGGAGCGGCCCGCTGATGCCAGCGGATGAAGTTGCCCTCCACAGGTCTTTGCAGGACGCGTTCGAGGCACTCCCGGAGCTTGACCCGTGCCCCTTCGCGATCGCCCTGGCGCCAGGCGGTCCACGCCTCGGCGAAGACGAACACCGCGTCGTAGCAGGTGTAGTGGGTGCCGGCCCGCGCGGCCCGCCCCTCTTCGACGAGCGCCTGCGCGCCTGCGAAGTCGTCGGCATCGGCGTGGGCTGCGGCGCTGATGCCCGCCCAGATGGTCACCGTCAGGCGCGAGTTGGTGCGGCGCACGGCTTCCATGGCCTCGATGGCGTGCTGGCGTGCGATCGGCCACGCGCCCCGCTGTGAATGCAGCATCGAGGCGGAGATCTGGTACGCGCTCATCAGGTACGCCCATTCGTGCTGGACGCGGTGCCGGACCAGTTCGATGATCGTTGCCGCCTCGTCGCTCTGGCCGATCATCAGATGCTGCCAGGCCTCGAACGGCATCGAGATCAGTTCCGCCATCGGCAGCCCGACTTCTTCGCCGAGTCTGCGGGACGCCTGCAGATCGATCAGCGCGGTGACGGAGTCACCCAGGAAGTAGTGTCGGAGCCCGCGGATCGCGAGCCAGTGGCAGCGGTTCACCGGGCTGAGGAGTCCGGAGGACTGCAGGGTGTCGAGGGTCATCTGGACGGCCCAGCCTTCCTCGAAGCGACCCGTGAGGGTGAGGTAGTGCACCACCGAGATGCCGGCGCCGGCACGGCGATTCGGATCGATGGCCGGGTCGCTGATCATGTCGATCACCCGGGCCTTCGCGGTTTCGATGAGCGCATGATCGGGGCGCACCCAGATCGCACCGGCGAGGAAGCCGGCCCACGTGACCAGCGCCGTGGTCGGCGAGGCGAAGCCCTCGTCCCCTGTCAGCAACCGTTCGAGATGGCCGAACCACTCGTCCATGACATGGGTCGAGAAGCCCTCGTAGTTGTGCGACCACATCACACCGGCAGCGGCAAGCGCCTGCCCGTCGCGGTTGCCGATCGCGAGGAACCGGTGGAAGGCACGCTCCAGCACCCCGCGCGCCGACGTCGGCTGGATCGCGATGAGCGCCACACCCCACCAGTAGAGCAGCCACGGTTCCGCCTCGCGCTCGGTCTCGGGGATGGCCATGATCCAGCCCGTCACGGTCTCCCAGCGACCCTGACCCAGGAGTGCTTCCGCGTGGGTCAGCACGATGCGGGTCGCTTCGTCCCAGGCCTGCGCGCGGCATACGAGTGTGAAGGAGTCCTCGATGCTGCCGCGCGCTTCCAGCAGGTGGGCGCCGTGCACGCGCAGCGCGGCAATGGCACTCGCGGGGAGGTCACGGACCAGGACCTCGTCGAGGCATCCGGCGAGAAGCGCGTGGAAGCGGAACACCTCGACGCGATTGCCGTCCGAGGTCGTGAGCGGCCGCCGGTCGATGAAGAGGCGGCGTTCGTGGAGGCGTCCCAGCAGGTCTGCCGCCGCCGGGCCACCGCCGAGGACCGCGGCTTCCTCGAGTGTGATGTCCGGCATGACGGCCATCCGCGCCAGGCCACCGCGCAGTGCCGCGGGGACGCTCGAGAGGATCTCCGTCAGGAAGAATCCGAAGAGCGTCTCGCGGTCCGGATCGGTGCCGAAGGCCGGCGCCTCGACGCCGTGCACGGCGTTCTCGACCATCAGGGTGAACCCCGCCAGCCAGCCCTCGGATCTCTGCAGGAGCACGGCGGCACGGTCGGCATCCGTCAGGCCCCGGGCACGCGCCAGCGCGAGGGCGTCCTCTGTCGGCAGCAGCAGGGCGTCCGGGCCGATGACGCCAAGGGTCCGGTACGCGACGGCCCTGGCGAGAGCATTGGGCGGTTCGGCGCGCGACAGGCATAGCAGGCGGACGTGTTCGGGCATCGAGTCCACGAGGACGGACAGGATCGTCGCGAAGCCCGGGAGATGATCGGCCGCGTGGCAGTCGTCGAGCACGACCACCCCGCTTTCCGGGAACCGCGAGAACCACGCCCGGAAGAACGTCCGCGCGAAGGTCTCCAGTGCCGTGAGCTGTTCTGCGTCTGCCTTGGGCAGCCCTTCGGCGCCGCCGGGCGTGGCGAGCGCGAGATAGTGGAAGGTTCCCGCGGGGTCGTGGTCGGTCGAGTCCACCTGCAGCCAGGCGCAGGCGTCGGAGGGTGTCCCCAGCGCATCGAGCCAGAGGTTGGCCAGCGCCGTCTTGCCGGCCCCCGGCGGGCCCCAGAGCCAGAGCGCGCGGGCGCCGTGGTCCGTGAGTATCGCGAGGGTCTTGTCTCGCGGGACGAGATCCGACGGATGCGGGCGGGTGACCTTGGCGGGACGCTGGGGCATGGCGACTCCCTCGAAGACGTACGGGTCCGGGGTGGACGGTCGCAGTGTATAGAGGGCGGGCCGTGACGGATCGGTGACGGATCGGCCATCCGGCGCCGCATCGCAAGCCTTGACGGCGGGCCCGCGGGGGAGAAAGCTTCGGGCTCCACGCATCGGGTGGCGCCCCACGGAAGGGGTGCCGCCGAGACAGGTGCGACACCAGCACGGAAGGCAAGCTCATGATCCCGGATCACATCGACGTGAACGTCTCTGGCGGGTTGCAGGTGGCCCTGCCGCCCATGGCTCGCGTGCGCCAGAAGTTCGACCCCTCGAAGCTCGACGACATCCCAGGTGCCATCCGCGCCGAGTTCGCGAAGCCCGAGATCCGGGCGAAGGTGAAGCCCGGGCAGGTGATCGCGGTAGGCTGCGGCAGCCGGGGCGTTGCCAACATCGCGCTCATCGTGCGCACCGTGATCGCCGAGCTGAAGGCGCTGGGTGCCGAGCCCTTCATCTTCCCTTGCATGGGCAGCCATGGCGCCGGCACGGCCGAGGGTCAGCGCAAGGTGCTGGAAACCTACGGGATCACCGAGGAGGCCACGGGCGTGCCGATCCGCGCCACCATGGAGACCGTGATCGTCGGGCACCTGGACGACGGCACGCCGGTGCACATGGACCGCCACGCGGCCGAGGCCGAATCGGTGGTCGTCATCAACCGCATCAAGCCGCACACCGGCTTCCGCGGCGCGACCGAGAGCGGCCTCACCAAGATGCTCGCGATCGGCATCGGCAAGATCATCGGCGCCTCGACCTACCACATGCACGGGATGGATTCCTTCCCCGAGTTGCTGCCGAAGATCCGCGACGTGAACATCGCGAAGCGCAACGTGCTGTTCGGCGTGGGCATCGTCGAGAACGCCTACGACGAGACGGCGCTGATCGAACTGGTGCCCGCCGAGAAGCTCGCGACGCGCGAGCCCGAACTGCAGGTGCTCGCCAAGAAGAACATGCCGCAGCTCTTCTTCGACGAGATCGACGTGCTGGTCATCGACGAGATGGGCAAGAACATCTCCGGCGCCGGCTTCGACCCCAACATCGTCGGGCGCAACCGCCGCTCGGTCGCCTGGCCCGCGAAGCCGTTCGTGAAGAAGATCGTCGTGCTGAATCTCACGCGCGTGACCCACGGCAACGCGACGGGCATCGGCGCGGCGGATGTCATCACGATGCGCATCTTCCGCGAGCTGGACATCCCCTCGACGTACGCGAACGTGATCACGTCGATGAACCTCGACGGCGGCATGATCCCGATGGTGATGAACACCGACCACGACGCCGTGGCGCTCGCCGTGAAGACCGTCGTGCGCGTGAAGCCCGAGAACTGCCGCATCGTGCGGATCCGCAACACGCTGCACCTGGGCGAGATCGAGGTGTCCGAACCGATGCTGGCCGAGGTTCTGCGCCAGCCGGAGCGCTTCGAGGTCGTCTCTAAGCCGGCCGGGTGGCCCTTCGACGCGCAGGGCACCCTCGCGCCGGTCACCGAACACATCCACGCCGCGGCATGACGCGCGGGCGCCGGAGCGTGCGTTGACGGAGTCCCGGCGCCCCGCCCGTCGCACCCCGCTCACCGGCGCTCCGGGAGGCGGTTCCGATTCCGTCGTCGACCGCCTCCGCAAGCGCCTCGTCGCACTGGAGCACGCCAACCGCGCGCTCGCCGCGGAGGTCGAACAGCATCGCCGTGCCGAGGCGCTCGCGCACGGCCAGGCGCGGATGCTCATCGAGTCGCTGGAGGTGCTCACCAACGAGCCCGACATCGACCGCTTCCTCGGCCACGTGCTGGAGGTCACCGTGCAGCAGCTGGAGGGCGTCGGCGGCACGCTATGGTTTCCCGACCCCGAGAACGATTCCGTGCGGCTGCACCTGGAGTACCTCGAGTCGCGGATGATCCGCGCCGAGGAGTCCCACCACCCGGCGGTGCTGCGGCCGCTGCCCGTGGGCGGGAGCGGCGTGTCGACCTTTCCCGTCGAGCGGCCCGAGATGTACCTGATGGAGGACGCCGTCGACGGCATGCCCGAGGTCAACCGGGCGTACATCAACTCGCTCGGCGTGCGCACGCTGCTCACCGTCCCGATGGTGCTCGGCACCGAGACCGTGGGCTGGATCTGCGTGCGCAGCAGCAAGGACGATCCGAAGGAGATGCAGGCCAAGATACCGCTCGCCGAGGCCCTCGCGAGCCAGGCAACGCTCGCCGTGCAGATGGCGCGGCTGGGCGAGGAAGCGCGTCGGGCGGCGGTGCTGGCTGAGCGCAACCGCATCGCCCGCGACATCCACGACACGCTCGCGCAGGGGTTCACGGGCGTCGTCGTGAACCTCGAGGCGGCGAGCCGCGCGCTGCGCCGGGCCCATGGGGATGTCGCGCTCGACTACATCGACAACGCCCGCGGCCTCGCGCAGTCGTGCCTCGACGAGGCGCGGCTCTCGGTGCGCGCACTGCGCCCGGATCCGACGCGCCGCCCCGATCTCGCCCTCGCGCTGGAGGCCCAGGTGCGGCGCATGGAGGCGACCGGCGCCAGCGCGCGGCTGCGCATCTCCGGCGAGAAGGTGACGCTGCCCGTGGACGTCGAGGCCGAGCTGGTTCGCATCGCGCAGGAGTGCATCACGAACGTCCTCAAGCACGCGTCCGCGCGGAACGTCGAACTGCTCGTCGACTATCAGGCTGACGGGCTCTCGCTGCGCGTCACGGACGACGGAGCGGGATTCGACACCGACGGCCGGCACGACGGCTTCGGGCTGCTCGGCATGCGCGAGCGCGCGGAGCGCATCGGCGCCACGCTGCACGTGACGAGCACCGCCGGCCGCGGCACGCGCGTACTGATGCATCTCGCGTCCCACGGGGGCGGCGAACGATGACCCAGCGCTCCGCCGCGCGGGTCGGCACGGCGTCCATCCCCGGTTCGTTCATCCGGGTGATGATCGCCGACGATCATTCGCTGGTGCGGCGCGGGCTCGCCGCCATCATCGACATGGAGGACGACGTCCGCGTCGTCGGCGAGGCAGGCGACGGCGAGGAGGCGGTGGCGCTCTGGCGCAGCCTCCGGCCCGATGTGGTGCTCATGGACCTCCGAATGCCGCGGATGGAGGGCGTGCCCGCCATCCGCCAGATCTGCGCGGAAGATCCGCGCGCCAGCATCATCGTGCTGACGACCTTCGACCACGACGAGGACATCTACGCAGGCCTGCGGGCCGGCGCGAAGGCGTATCTGCTGAAGGACGTGCAGCCGGAGGAACTCTTCCGCTGCATCCGCATGGTCCACGCGGGCGAGGGCTATCTGCAGCCGAAGCTCGCCGCCAAGCTCGTGCATCGCGTGCAGGAGGAGGCGCTGACCGACCGCGAGACGCAGATCCTCGAACTGCTCGCAAAGGGCTTGAGCAACCGCAGCATCGGCGTGGCGCTCCACATCAGCGAGAGCACGGTGAAGAGCCACCTGAAGAGCACGTTCGCGAAGCTCGACGTGACGAGCCGCGCCGAGGCGATCTCGCTCGCGGCCCGACGGGGGTTGGTGAAGTTCTGAGGGTGGTTCCTGGTATTCACGGTTCGTGGCGCACCCACCATCCGTGATCAAGGCGACGGTTTATGTAGCGGCCCATGGCCGCCTCTCGGGCCGGTGGCCCGCGGCGGCTTGGCCGCGTGGCGCACCAACAAGGGGAGGGCCCCTTGTATATCCCCCCGTGGTGCACCACCGACCGCGGAAATGGCCACGCTTTTTGTAGGAGCGGGCCATGGCTGCGAAAGCGGTGAGTGCCATAGAAGCGCATCAACCGGAACCATCGCTTTCGCGGGCATGGCCCGCTCCTACAGAAAGCTTGGTCCTTTCCCGCAGTGGGTGGTGCACCACGGCCCCTGTAGGAGCGGCCCATGGCCGCGAAAGTGGTGAGTGCTGAACACAACCCCCGTGGGTCGGGCTACGCCCGACGCCCGCGCTCCTGGATTCATCGCTGTACCCAAGCCAGCGCCGCGTCGAGCGATGCTCGACCCACGAAGGGCCCTCGCTGCTGGAGTCCGCGACGCTGAGAACAACCCCCGTGGGTCGGGCTT
>LNFM01003578.1_pt1 | contig 14359 bp, 14 predicted proteins | sample 596031 | NCBI WGS metagenome assembly LNFM01 (sample SAMN04254537, study PRJNA301005) | activated carbon metagenome | isolation source: dual media filters at the Ann Arbor, Michigan drinking water treatment plant | place: USA: Ann Arbor
CCATGCCGCGGTAGCTCTTGTAGCTGCGGCCCTGGTACAGGATGACCTCGCCCGGCGCCTCTTCGGTGCCGGCGAACATGCCGCCCATCATCACCGTGTGCGCGCCGGCGGCGATGGCCTTGGCGATGTCGCCCGAGTAGCGGATGCCGCCGTCGGCGATCATCGGCACGCCCGAGCCCTTCAGCGCGGTGGCCACGTTGTCGATGGCCATGATCTGCGGCACGCCCACGCCGGCGACGATGCGCGTGGTGCAGATGCTGCCCGGGCCGATGCCGACCTTCACCGCGTCGGCGCCGGCTTCCACCAGCGCCAGGGCGGCCGCGCCGGTGGCGATGTTGCCGCCGACCACGTCGACCTGCGGGTAGTGGCGCTTGACCCAGCGCACGCGTTCGATGACGCCGGCGCTGTGGCCGTGCGCGGTGTCGACCACCAGGGCGTCGACACCCGCCTTGACCAGCAGGTCGACACGCTCTTCGGTGCCCTCGCCCACGCCCACCGCCGCGGCCACGCGCAGCTTGCCCTGGGCATCGCGCGCGGCGTTGGGGAAGTCGGTCTGCTTGGTGATGTCCTTCACCGTCATCAGGCCGCGAAGCTCGAAGGCGTCGTTGACGACCAGCACGCGTTCGAGCTTGTGGCGGTGCATCAGCGCCTTGCCCTCTTCGAGCGACGCGCCCTCGTGCACCCAGACCAGCCGCTCGCGCGGCGTCATGATCTCGCTGACGGGCGCGTCCAGCCGGGTCTCGAAGCGCAGGTCGCGGTTGGTGACGATGCCGACCACGGTCTTGCCCTGCAGCACCGGGAAGCCCGAAACTCCATCACCTGGCGCACGGGGGTGTCGGGGGCCACGGTGATGGGGTCGCGCAGCAGGCCCGACTCGTAGCGCTTGACGCGCGCGACCTCGGCCGCCTGCTGGCGGGGCGTGAGATTCTTGTGCACCACCCCGATGCCACCCTCCTGCGCGATGGCGATGGCCAGACGCGCTTCGGTCACCGTGTCCATCGCGGCAGACACCAGCGGCAGATTCAGCGAGATGTTCCGGGAGAATCGGGTCGAGAGACTGGTGTCGCGGGGCAACACCTGGGAGTACGCCGGCACCAACAACACATCGTCGAAGGTGAGCGCTTTGCCTAGAAGGCGCATGAAAAGGCTCCAGACGCAAAACCAAATTATACGGACCGGGCCCGACGCAGCCGATTTCGTGCGGAGTTGCACAGCCGCCTGGCCTGCACCGGCCCGCTGCAACGGTGCGACACAAGCTTGCACCACAACCGTAAGCGACCGCACTACACTGGATTCATGCGCTTGTCCGTCCCCCATTCCAGTGGCCGAACTGTCCGCCGCAGCGCCCCGCACCACTGGGCGGGCCGCTGGCTGCCCACCGCGGTGGGACTGCTGCTGACCCTGACGCTGGCCAGCCCGGCACACGCCCAATGGAAATGGCGCGACGCCAGCGGCCGCATCACCGTCAGCGATCGCCCGCCACCGCGCGACGTGGCCGACAAGGACATCCTGCAGCGGCCGTTCCAGGCGCCTCGGCGCGAGGCTCCGGATCCTGCCGTTGCCGCGTCGGCGGCCTCGGCCGTGCCTGCCGCGGCGCCGCCCGCGCCGTCGGTGGACAAGGACCTCGAAGCCCGCAAGAAGGCTGCAGAGCTGGAAAAGGCTGCCAAGGCCAAGGCGGAAGAGGACAAGCTCGCCGCCCAGCGCGCCGAAAACTGCCGCCGGGCCCGCAGCCATCTCGTCACGCTGGAAAGCGGCCAGCGCCTGGCCCGCATCAACGAAAAGGGCGAGCGCGAGATCATCGACGACAAGGTCCGCGCCGCCGAGGTGCGCACCGTGCGCGAGGTCATGGCCACCGAGTGCCGCTAGGCACCTGAATCGGCGGCCGGTGTCTCCGGCTCAGGCCGATGCAGGGGTGGTCTTGTCCTTGTGGCGCTTGTAGCGCAGGCGCCGCGCCTCTTTGGGATCGACGGTCAGCGGCCGGTAGACCTCGACGCGGTCGCGATCGCGCAGCACGGTGCCCGCGTCCTTCGCCTTGCACCACACGCCCAGCCGCAGCCCTTCGGCCTGCAGGCCGTGTCGCTGCAGCACACCGCTGGCGAGCAGGGCCTCGGCGACGGTGGCACCGGCCGGCAGGGTCAGCGACACGCGATCGCATTCGCCGGGCCGCGGGCAGTAGGCCACCTCGACGCTGACGGTCTCGGCCACACCAGCCACTGCGTCAGCGCGCACCGTAGACGACCTCGGCGCGCTTGACGAAGGAATCGACGAAGGTGTTGGCCACGCGGTCGAACACCGGGCTGACGACAGTCTCGAGCGCCGGGCTCGAGAAGGCGTAGCCGAGGTCGAACTCGATCTTGCAGGCCTGGCTGCCGTTGCCGGGCTTGCCGAGCTCGCGGAACAGCCAGGCCCCTTCGAGCAACGAAAAGGGCCCGTCGACGAGCTGCACCGTCACCGACTCCCCGGCGACATGCAGGTTGCGCGTGGTGAAGGCGTGCTTCACCCCCATGTAGGCCAGCCCGAGCCGGGCGGTGACGCCGTCGGCATGGCGCTCCACCACCTCGGCCTTGTCGCACCAGGGCAGGAACTCGGGGTAGGTCTCGATCGCGGTCACCAGCTCGTACATCTCGCGCGGCGAGTACCAGAGCAGGACCGACTTTTTCACTCGCTTCATAGAATGCCGGGATTGTAGGTGGCGCCTTTGCACCCATCTTGAAGAGCAGGGCCATGCCCTGCCGCAAGCCGTCACGACGGCACGGAACGTGCCCGCCCGACCGCCGTCATACTCGCGAACCTTCTCTCCAGCGCAGCAGCCACCGTTCCCAGCCGTCCGACGGCCCCCGCTTCCCATGTCCAACATCGCCGAAAACCGCCGCGCCCGTTTCGAGTACGCCATCGAAGAACAGTTCGAGGCGGGCATGGTGCTGGCCGGCTGGGAAGTCAAGGCCATCCGCGCCGGCCAGGTGCAGCTGACCGACGGCTACGTGCACATCCGCGACGGCGAGCTCTACATGATCGGCTGCCGCATCAATGCGCTGCGCACCGCGTCCACGCACGTCTCGCCCGAGGCCGACCGCACGAAGAAGCTGCTGATGCACAAGGCCGAGATCCGCCGGCTGATCGGCAAGGTCGAGCAGAAGGGCTTCACCCTGGTGCCCTTGAACCTGCACTACAAGGACGGCCGCGTGAAGGCGCAGATCGCGCTGGCCAAGGGCAAGGCCGAGCACGACAAGCGCAATACCGAGAAGCAGCGGGACTGGGACCGTGAGAAGGGGCGCCTGATGCGCCACAAGGTCTCGGGTCCGTCGAAGGACTGAACCCGAGCCTGCGCGGTCACAGCGCCGCCAGCGCCTTTTCGATGTCGGCCTGCAGGTCGGCCGCTGCCTCCAGCCCGATGGAAAAGCGCACCAGCGTGCCGTCGTAAGGCGCCGGCTGGCGCATGGCCTTCAGGTCGTAGGGCACGACCAGGCTCACCGGGCCGGCCCACGAGTAGCCGATCTTGAACAGGCGCAGCGCGTCGACGAAGCGGTCGACTTGCGCGCTGCCGTACTTCGGGTCGAAGATCACCGAGAACAGGCCGGCGGCTGCCGTGCAGGTCGCCTGCCAGTGCGCATGGCCGGGCGAGCCTTCCAGGGCCGGGTGCAGCACCCGCGAGATTTCGGGCCGCTGCGCCAGCCAGGCGGCCAGCGTGCGCGCCGTGGCGTCGTGCGCGTGGTAGCGCACGGCGATGGACGGCAAGGATCGCAGCACCAGTTCGGCATCGTTGGCGGCCACGCCCCAGCCCATGCGCATGTGCGTGAGCTTGATGCGCTCGTGCAGCGCGTTGTCGCGCGTGGTCACCGAGCCCATCAGCACGTCGCGGAACTTGGTCAGCGCCTGCATCACGATGTCGATGCCCAGATCGAAGGGCTTGAAGGCGATGCCGGCGCCCCAGGTGTTGTCCAGCGCGGTGAGCACGCCGCGCGACTTCGCTGCGGCAGCCAGTCCGGCCAGGTCGGGGAACTCCATCGTCACCGAGCCGGCGGCCTCGAGCCACACCAGCTTGGTGTGCGGGCCGATCATGGCCGACAGCGCAGCGGCGTCCATCGGGTCGTAGAGGCGGAAAGAGACGCCGAACTCCTTCAGCTCGTTGCGCGCCAGTTCGCGGCTGGGGCCGTAGACGTTGTGTGGCAGCAGCACCTCGTCGCCCGGGCGCAGCAGCGCGAAGTCGACGATGGCCACCGCGGCCAGCCCGCTGGGCACCAGCACGCACTGCAGGCCGCCTTCCAGCGTGGCGATGCGCTCTTCCAGCGTGAAGGTTGTGGGCGTGCCGTGCAGGCCGTAGGTGTAGCCGTCGCGGTGGCGCCAGTCGCGCGCGCGCAGCGCCTTGGTGTCCTTGAAGATGACGGTCGAGGCCTTGAAGACGCCGACCTGGGGTGCGTCGAACCCGGCCGGGGGCTGGTACGGGTGGTGGATGAGACCGGTGATGGGGTCTTGCTGCTCGCGATCGCTCATTCAAGTCCTCTTCAATTCAAGTCTTTCGTCGCCACTGTTGGCTTTCACTGCACCCATCCCGTCAAGCGGACGCCACGGACGGGCTTGGCCCGGCCGCCGGGGTCGCCCCCTTGAGGGGGAAGCGGCGGAGCCGCTACGGGGGTGGGTCATATCGGCTGGCCGATCAGGTCGTGTCCTTGCGTGCCCACGATGCGGACCCGCGTGAATTCGCCCGCCTTCAGCGTGCGCGAGGCCTTCTCGGGCGGCAGCAGCCGCACGGTGCCGTCGATCTCGGGCGCATCGGCGTAGCTGCGGCCCACGCCGCCCTTGCGGCCCAGCGCCGGCGCGCTGTCGACCAGCACCTGCATGGTGGCGCCCACGCGGCGCTGCAGCTTGGCGGTCGACACCGCCTCGGCCACGGCCATGAAGCGCGCCCGGCGCTCCTCGCGCAGCGCCTGCGGCAGCATGCCGGGGATCTCGTTCGCGGCCGCGCCCTGCACCGGCGAGTAGGCGAAGCAGCCGGCACGGTCGATCTGCGCTTCGCGCATGAAGTCGAGCAGGTATTCGAACTCGGCCTCGGTCTCGCCGGGGAAGCCAGCGATGAAGGTCGAGCGCACCACGATCTGCGGGCAGGCCTCCCGCCAGCGCGCCAGCCGCTCCAGGTTGCGCTCTCCGCTGGCAGGACGCTTCATGCGCTTGAGCACGTCGGGATGGGCGTGCTGGAAGGGCACGTCCAGGTAAGGCAGCACGCGGCCGGCGGCCATCAGCGGCAGCACCTCGTCGACGCTGGGGTAGGGGTAGACGTAGTGCAGGCGCACCCAGGCGCCGAAGGGCTCGGCCAGCGCAGCCAGCTGTTCGCAGAGTTCGAGCATGCGCGTCTTGACGGGCTTGCCGTCGAAGAAGCCGGTGCGGTACTTCACGTCGACGCCGTAGGCGCTGGTGTCCTGGCTGATGACCAGCAGCTCCTTCACGCCCGACTCGAACAGCGCGCGTGCCTCGCCCAGCACGTCGCCGATGGGCCGCGAGACGAGGTCGCCGCGCATGCTGGGGATGATGCAGAAGGTGCAGCGGTGGTTGCAGCCCTCGCTGATCTTCAGGTATGCGTAGTGGCGCGGCGTGAGCTTGATGCCCGCCGTGCCGCGGAAGTCGGCGCGTGCCTCGGGCACCAGGTCGACGAAGGGGTCGTGCGGCTTGGGCACGTGCAGGTGCACGGCGTCCATCACCTCCTGCGTGGCGTGCGGGCCGGTGACGGCCAGCACGCTGGGGTGCATCTGGCGCACCAGGTTGCCGCCGCCGTCCCCGGCCTTGGCACCCAGGCAGCCGGTGACGATCACCTTGCCGTTCTCGGCCAGCGCCTCGCCGATGGTGTCCAGGCTCTCCTTCACCGCGTCGTCGATGAAGCCGCAGGTGTTGACGATGACGAGGTCGGCCCCGGCGAAGGACTTGCTGGTCTCGTAGCCCTCGGCGCGCAGCTGCGTGAGGATGAGCTCGGAGTCGGTCAGCGCCTTGGGGCAGCCGAGCGAGACGAAGCCCACGGTGGGCGCTCGCGCGGTGGAGGTCGTGGCGTCGGACGCCGTGGTGGGGGGAGCAGTCATGCCGCGATTTTGAGCGATCGCAGCCTGCTCCTCATTTTCGCGTAGGCGGAAAGCCCGGCACGCCCGGGAACAGCGAGCCGGCCTGCTTCATCTGTTCCTGCATCTTGTCGAACATCGCCTTGCTCTGTTCGAGGTAGCCGCCCATCAAATTCTGCAGGCCCGGGGCCTGGCCGCTCATGAACTGCGTCCACATCTCGGGCGTGAAGGCCTTGGGGTCGTACAGGCCCTTGCTCTGTTCCACCAGGCGCGCCTGCACGTCGGTGAACATCTGCATGTTCTTCTCGAGGTAGGTGCCCATGAAGCCCTGCATGGCGTGGCCGTAGAAGCGGATGATCTGCGACAGCACCTGCGTGGTGAACATCGGCACGCCGCCCGATTCCTCTTCGAGAATGATCTGCAGCAGGATGCTGCGCGTCAGGTCTTCGGCGGTCTTGGCGTCGCGTACCTCGAAGTCTTCGCCGCCCAGCACCATCTTCTTGACGTCGGCCAGCGTGATGTAGCTGCTGGTCTGGGTGTCGTAGAGGCGGCGGTTCGGGTACTTCTTCAGCACCCGCGTGGCGGGGACCGGGGCGTCGGTCGATGCAGCGGGGCTGCCGGCAGTGGACGGGGTCGGCGACGGCTTGGTCGCGGAGGCCGGGGGGCGGCGGGTCGAAGGCATGCGGAGAGTCCCTCCCGGGCTGGGATGTTCGGATTCATTCTAGGACCCGGGCCCCGGCCCCCCGTTGCGGGATTTCCCCGCGACCCTGTGCAGGTGATTCCCGACAGGGCGCGGCGGCCGGTCAGGCCGGCCGGCCGCGGGCCACGAAGTCGGGGTTCTCGAAGCCGGGCTTGCCGTAGCGCAGGGCCCGCCCCTCCAGCGTGTTCACGCTGCCGCCGGCGGCAGCCAGCACGGCGTGCCCGGCCGCGATGTCCCACTCCATGGTCCGCGACAGGCGGGGGTACAGGTCACCCTGCCCCTGCGCCAGCAGGCAGAGCTTGAGCGACGAACCTGCGTGGACGATGCGGGCCACCTTCAGCCCGGCCAGAAAGCGATGCAGGTCGTCGGCACGGCCATGCGAGCGGCTGGCCAGCACCGTCAGACCTTCGGCGGGCTCGGCCCGGCAGCGCACGGCCCGCCGCTGTCCATCGGCCTCGACGAAAGCGCCCTGCCCTGCGGCACCGGCCCACAGCCGGCCCTGTGCCGGCGCGAGCACGACGCCGCACACCGGCTCACCGTGTTCGATCAGCGCCACGTTGACGGTGAACTCGCCGTTGCGGTCGACGAACTCGCGCGTGCCGTCCAGGGGGTCGACCAGCCAGAAGCGATCGCCGATGCGCGGTGCGGCGCCGGCGGCCATCTGTTCCTCGGCGACGACGGGCACGTCGGGGGCCAGGGCGTGCAGGCCGGCCAGCAGGATGGCCTCGGCAGCCAGGTCGGCCTCGGTCACCGGCGAGGCATCGGCCTTGCCGTGCACGGCGAAGTCGCCGGCATAGACGTGCATCACCGCGTCGCCGGCCTGGCGCACCAGCGGCAACAGGGCTTCGATCAGCGCGGTGCGGTCGCCCATCAATCGTGCAGTTCCAGCACCGTGCGGCGGTTTTCCGCGGCGGGCCAGGTGCGGCCCGCCAGGCGCTCGCGGATGACGCCCGATTCGAACTCGCCGACCACCGTGCGGCCGATCTCCTTCGGGCGCACGGTGGAAGAGGCCAGGCCGGCCACGCCGGTCGGGATGCCCGGCGGCGGCGAGATGCCGTCGAAGACGATGCGGTCGCGCGGCACGCCGAAGTAGGCGCGCGGGCGCACGAAGCTCACCACCGAGGCGGCGTCCTTGTCGGCGGCCGCCATCCGCTCGCCGCGGAAGTGCACCACGCTGCTCGAGCGCGGGAAGGGGCTGCGGTAGACGTGCAGCGTGGCATGGCCTGGCACTTCGACGACGAACTCGTGGAAGGCCTTGCCATCGGCCGCGAAGGGGCCCCAGCGGCCGTCGGCGCCCACCGTCTTGGTGTGCAGCGCCTCGCCACGGCGCAGGCCGGTGGCGGGGTCGACGGCGAACACCGTCACCCGGGCGCCCGGCGCGGGCTCGTTGCTGGCACCGCCGGCGCCGATGCCGCTGACCCGGCCGTCGAGCACCACGCGCGTCTCGGGCAGCACCGAGGTCGTGGCCGGCGCACGGCCGGTGACGAACTGGTAGGTCTGCGTGAAGGCTTCGGGGTGGTAGCTCACCTCGCGGTGGTCGCGCCCGGGCAGCACGACGTTCAGCGCGCCTTTCAGCGCCGGCCCGTCGAACGTGACGTTCGTCGGCTGGCCGCGGCGGCCCAGCCACACGGCGTCGGGCTGGGCGAACTTGTCGTTGTTGTCGGAGCGCAGCGTCATCCAGCGCACCCCCGGCGTGACCTCGTCGCCGTTCGGGCCCTTGGGCGCGTTCAAGCCCGTCAGGAACGGACCGGCACCGTTGAACTCGTTGTTCGGCCGCGCGGCGGCGTCGGCATAGACGCCGTGGTTGGGCGTACCGCCCAGCACGGCGTGCGACACCTTCGCGGCACCCCCGAGGTTCTGCACGTAGTTGCGGATGGCGTTGCCGCCGCGCGAGTTGCCGACCAGCACCACCTTCTGCGCGCCGGTGCGCTTGAGCACGGCCTCGACCTCGTCGGCCAGGAAGCGCGCGTGCTCGGCCGTGCTGCTGCGGCCCGCCTGCGGCACGGTGTCGTCGTCGCGCGAGCTGGGCAGGGGCAGGTCGATGGCGTGCAGGCGATCCCGCGGCCAGCCGTTGGACTCGAAACGCCACAGCGTCGTGATCCACAGGGCGGCGCTGTCGCCGTTGCCGTGCACGAAGACCAGCGGCGGCAGTTCGGGGGCGCGCGGCGCCCCGGGCGGCGAGGCGCAGGCCGACAACAGGGCGACCGCGGCAGCGGCCAGGGCGAAGTGGCGGCGTGAGAGAGACATCGACATCGGCAGCATTCGGTCGGAGTGGAACGATGCGGGATGATGGCCTTCGGCATGAACGCCACGGGCCCGGGATTGCCCGCGTTGTGATGCAGCCGGCCGCGGCGCGAAGATGGACTATCGTTCGATGGTCCAGGCCGCGCCGGCAACCCGGCGCGCCGCGCCTTCGTCGCCCACCCGAAAGGAACTCGATGCGTCACCTCCCTTCCCTTCTTCGACTGTCACCGCTGATGCTCGGCGCCCTCGTGCTCGCCGGCTGCGGCGGCGACGACGAGGTCTCGGCCAACGCCTGCCTGCAGGTATCGCCCACGGGCCAGGTCTACAACCCCGGCACGCCGGGAGCCAACGGCGCGCCCGAGATCCCCACCGGCTTCGCCAGCAAGTCGGCGGTGACCGCACGCAGCATCATGGTGGTGGCGGCCAATCCGCTGGCCACGAAGGCCGGATGCGACGTGCTGAAGAAGGGAGGCAGCGCGGTCGACGCGGCGGTGGCCGTGCAGATGGTGCTGAACATCGTCGAGCCGCAGTCGTCGGGCATCGGCGGTGGCGCCTTCATGCTGACCTACGACGCCGCGACCAAGTCGGTGGTGGCCTGGGACGGCCGCGAAACGGCACCGGCCGCCGCGACCGAGAACTACCTGCGCTGGATCAGCGACACGCAGCGCACGACCCCGCTGCCCAACGCGCGCTCCAGCGGCCGCTCCATCGGCACCCCGGGCGTGGTGCACATGCTGGGCGAAGCGCACAAGGAACTCGGCAAGCTGAGCTGGAAGGAACTCTTCGATCCCGCCATCACGATCGCCAACGAGGGCTTCCGCATCAGCCCCCGCATGTCGGCCTCGATCGCCGGCTCTGCCACCGCGCTGGCACGCGACCCCGAGTCGCGCGCCTACTTCCTCAACGCCGACAGCACGGCCAAGGCCACCGGCACGCTGCTGAGGAGCCCGGCCCTGGCCGCCACCTTCACCACGTTGGCCAACAACGGCGCCGGCGCCCTGTACACCGGCGCGCTGGCGCAGGACATCGTCGACGAGATCGCCGACACCACCGGCGGCATCACGCCCGGAGCGACGACGCTGGCCGACCTGGCGGCCTACCGCTCGAAGAAGCGCGAGGCGGTGTGCATGAACTACCGCACCTGGCAGGTCTGCGGCATGCCACCGCCGTCGTCGGGCGGCCTCGCCGTGGCGCAGGCGCTGGGCATCCTCGAGAACTTCGACATGGCCCCGCTGAAGCCCACCGCGATGGACATCAACGGCGGCAAGCCCACGGTGCAGGGCGTGCACCTGTTCTCCGAAGCCATGCGCCTGGCCTACGCCGACCGCGACAAGTACGTGGCCGACACCGACTTCGTGGCGCTGCCCGGTGGCAGCACGGCGGCGATGACCGACAAGGCCTACCTGCGGCAGCGCGCGAGCCTCATCAGCCTGTCGCGCAGCATGGGCACGGCCCAGCCGGGCAACCTGGGGCCGACGAGCTTCGGCACCAGCGCGCCGACCGCGGAGAACGGCACCACGCACGTCTCCATCGTCGACGCCCACGGCAACGTCGCCACGCTGACGACGACGGTGGAGTCGGGCTTCGGCGCCTTCCACATGACCAAGGGCGGCTACCTGCTCAACAACCAGCTCACCGACTTCTCGGCCAGCCCGACGGACGCGGCCGGTGCCGTCATCGCCAACCGCGTGGCCGCCGGCAAGCGGCCCCGCAGCTCGATGGCTCCCACGCTGGTGTTCAGCCAGGCGGGTGGCCAGCGCGGCGACTTCGTGATGTCGACCGGCTCACCCGGCGGCGCCACCATCATCCAGTACGTCGGCAAGACGCTGATGGGGGTGCTCGACTGGGGCATGGACGCGCAGCAGGCGACCTCGATGATCGACTTCGGCGCGGCCAACAGCCCCAACACCAACGTCGGCAGCGAGCACCCGAACGTCAACATCGCCAACAACGGCAACGACGATCCGCTGATCAGCGGCCTGCGCGCGCTGGGACACACGGTGAACACCGCGCAGCAGTCCAGCGGCATCAGCACGATCGTCGTGCGCACCGCACCGGCGGGCTGGAAGTACCTGGAAGGCGGCGCCGACCCGCGCCGCGAAGGCATCGTGCTGGGCGACACCTTCACGCCCTGACGCACCCGGTCCGGCCCCCATGCGACGCGACGTCGCAGGGGACGCCAAAAACGACGGCCGCCCTCGGGCGGCCGTTTTCATGGGCGGCGGCGAAGTCAGGTCCGAGGAGCGGGCGCGCACCGGTCGACGTACCGGGCAGCGGCCCGCAGCCCGCGCAGGTGCGCGATCAGCCGGCCAGCCTCGAGCGTCAGCGTGCGCAGCGCGGCAACGTCGACACAGCGCTCCATGCGCAGCGCCAGGGGGTCGCCCATCGGGCCGGCGAGGTCGGTCAGGCCGCGCACGGCCTCGCGGCGTTGTGACAGGAAGGCTGTGGACGGCCGGGTGGCCGCAGACGCCGCACCCGGGGCCGACGGGCCCGCGGCAACGCCTTTCACACCGTCTGCCGCCGCGCGGGCGCCCAGCTTCCGGGTCCTGACGTACTGGTCGCAAGCCGTGACGCGGGTCTGGCGTTCGCGCGCGGCCAGGCCCGTGAGTTCGCGTCGCACCTGGTCGGCGTATTCGCGCAGCCGGGGCACATGGCTGTTCAGGGCCTGCGCAAGCACCTCGGTGGCATAGCCGGCATCGCGCATGAACTGCTGCACATCGAGCGAGCGCCCGAACTCGCGCCGCATCGGGACCACCATCCGGACGACCAGATCGATGACGAAGACATTGGAAGACGCACTCATTCGACAGGCTCCGGCGTGACATCGCACGGAGCGGCATCGTAGGGATTCGTTACAGGCCGGCACCCCGTCATCCGGAGGTGCACGGGCTTCCGCGTCTCCCTGGATTCCGGGGGTGCGAAGCGGCCCTGCCGCGGCCCTTCAGCAGCGGTGCAGGTCGGTGGCGGACGGCAGGGGCGGCGCGGCGACGCCCGTCGCCGACCACACCGCATTGCGGATGGCGCGCGCCACGACCTCGGCGGCCATCGCCCCGAGCACGGTCAGGTCGCCGGGCCGGCCGGCAGTGCCCGTGGCCAGCGCGAACAGGCTGTCGCCGTCGTTCATGGTCAAGGGGTCGACCGCGCGCGACAGGCCGTGGTGCGCCAGCGAGGCCAGCTTGTTGGCCTGGGTCTTCGTCAGCTGCGCGTCGGTGGCCACCACGCCGATGGTGGTGGCCGTGCCGGCCCCCATGCCTGACATGACGCGCTGCGGCCCGGCGCCGGTCAGCACGGCGGCCGTGGCACGCACGACCCCCGCACCGTCTTCGTTCCGGGCGCCGGCGATGACCCTGCCGTCAGCATCGAGCACGTCGCCGATGGCATTGACGGCGATCAACGCGGAGACGGTGACGGCCCCGACACGCAGCGACGCACTGCCGATGCCGCCCTTCATGGCCCGCTCGATGCCGAACAGCTTGCCCACGCTGGCCCCGGCCCCGGCGCCGACGCAGCCTTGCGCTGCGGGCGAGGTCGAGGCCGCAACGCAGGCCGCGTGGCCCGCCGCGGCGTCGGGCCGGATGCGCCAGTCGCCCACCCACAGGTCGAAGAGCACGGCCGCCGGCACGATGGGCACGCGCGCCGGGCCCACGGCCAGGCCGTGGCCCTGCTCTTCCAGCCAGCGCATCACGCCGCCCGCGGCGTCCAGGCCGAAGGCGCTGCCCCCGGTGAGCAGCACGGCGTGCACCCTGTCGACGGTGTTCTCGCTCTTCAGCAGGTCGGTCTCGCGCGTGCCAGGCGCGCCGCCCCGCACGTCCACGCCGCACACCGCGCCCTGCGGGCACAGCACCACGGTGCAGCCGGTGGGCCGGCGCGTCTCGGTGAAGTGCCCGACCGCGAGGCCGGCCACGTCGGTCAGGTGGCCGGGGGCCAGGCGGTCAACCATTCCTCAAGCGAAGACGCCGGCGGTGTCCTGCATGCGGCAGCTCACCTCGCCCAGGTGGTGCATGGTGTCGCCGAAGCTCATTTCCAGCATGGTCAGGCGCTTGAAGTAGTGGCTGGCCACGTACTCGTCGGTGACGCCGATGCCGCCGTGCAGCTGGATGCACTGCTGGCCGACGTAGCGCATGCTCTGGCCGAGCTGCACCCGCGCCTGCGACACGGCGCGGCGGCGCTGGGCCGTCGGCTCGCCGAGCTTGAGGCTGGCGTAGTAGCTCATCGAGCGGCCCAGTTCGAGCTGCATCTTCACGTCGGCCACGCGGTGGCGCAGCGCCTGGAAGCTGGCGATGGCCACGCCGAACTGCTTGCGCGTGTTCATGTAGTCGACGGTGATGGCCACCAGTCGGTCCATCAGGCCCACGGCCTCGGCACACTGCGCGGCGATGCCGGCGTCCACGGCCTTGTGCAGCAGCTCGAAGGCGTCGCGCGTGACCAGCGTGGCGGCGCTGTCGTTCAGCGTCAGTTCGGCAGCGCGCGAGCCGTCCTGCGTCGGGTAGCCCCGCACGGCGGCGGCGGACTTCTCGACGAGGAACAGGCCGATGCCCTGGATGTCCTCGTCGCCGCCCGACAGTCGGGCCGGCACCAGGAAGGCGTCGGCCTCGTCGCCCGCCGGCACCACGCTCTTGGCCCCGGTCAGCCTGAAGGCACCGCCGGATTCCACGGCCCGGGTGGTGACGTGGTGCAGCTTGTAGCGCGAGTGGCGCTCCTGCTGGGCCAGCACCACCAGCGCCTCGGCACCGGCGATCTTCGGCAGCCAGGCGGCCTGCACGGCGTCGGGCGCGGCCGACAGCAAGGTGGGGGCCACCAGCGCGCCATGCACGTAGGGTGCGTTGACCAGGCCACGACCCAGCTCCTCGCACACCACCATGGCCTCGACGGCACCGAAGCCCATGCCGCCGTGCGCCTCGGGTATGGCCAGGCCGGTCAGGCCCAGTTCGGCGAGTTCGCCATAGACCTCGCGCGTGGCGCCGCCGGCCTTGGCGATGCCGTGGCGGCGGTCGAAGCCGAAGCCCTTCTCCACCCAGCGCGCGACGGCGTCGCGCAGGGAAACCTGGTCGTCGGTGAATTCGAAATCCATGGCTCAGCTCCCCAGCACCGTGGCCGCGACGATGTTCTTCTGAACCTCGTTGCTGCCACCGTAGATGGACGTCTTGCGGTAGTTGAAGTAGTTGCCGGCCAGCGGCGCGACGTGCGCGCCGCCGACGTGGTCGCCCTGCCACCCGGCTTCCATGGCCTCGAAGATGAAGGGCGACGCGAAGGGGCCGGCGGCAAGCATCATCAGCTCGGTGTAGCGCTGCTGGATCTCGCTGCCGCGGATCTTCAGCAGGCCGGCCACGTCCAGGCTCTGCTTGCCGCTCTTCTCGGCCGACAGCACGCGCAG
>LNFM01009320.1_pt1 | contig 14359 bp, 12 predicted proteins | sample 596031 | NCBI WGS metagenome assembly LNFM01 (sample SAMN04254537, study PRJNA301005) | activated carbon metagenome | isolation source: dual media filters at the Ann Arbor, Michigan drinking water treatment plant | place: USA: Ann Arbor
TTCCCCGCTTAGAAGCGTCGCAGACGAGAAGGACCCCGCCGCCCCCATGTCCCACCCTGCCCTCAGCCCCCCCCCGAGCCCTGGCGCTGCCCGCGGCCATCCGGCGCGCGAGGCCGGCCGCAAGGATCCCGCGCTGCTCCACGCCCATGCTGCCATGGCGTCCATGCTGACGCATGGTGTCTCGCCCACGCCTCCCAACTATCTGATCTGGTACAGTTTCCACAGCGATTGCATCCCCGGCCTGCGCCCTGCCATCGAGGGGCGCTTGGGCGACCCGATCAGCCAGGACTGGCTCGATGAGCTGTATGGCCGGTTCTTCGCCGTCGAGCGTGAAGCGCATTCCCTGCAGGAGGTCGCCGCCCGGCTGGAAGCTGCCGTGAGTGAGGCGGTGGGGTTGATCCAGGATGCACGGGAGGATGCGCTGCGCTATGGCGGCACGCTGGACCAGGCGTCCAGCCGCCTCGCCGCCGATCCGCAATCGCTCAGCACGCTGCTGCGCCGCCTGGTGATGGAAACCCAGGAAGTGTCCCGCCGCACGGAGGCGGCCGCGCGCAACCTGGCGGAAACCTCCCGCAAGACCCGCGAGATGCAGAGCGAATTGGCCGAGGCGCGACACCTGGCCAGCACCGATCCGCTCACCGGCCTCGCCAATCGCCGCCAATTGGATGATGCGCTGCGCGAAGCCCTGGCCGGCCACCGCCCCACCAGCCTGGTGATGCTGGATCTGGACCATTTCAAGGCGGTGAATGACACCCATGGCCACCCGGCGGGTGACCAGGTGTTGTGCCACCTGGCGGAGATCCTGAACGAACTGGCCGGCCCAGGCGCCCTGACCGCCCGCTTCGGCGGCGAGGAGTTCGCCATGATCCTCCCCATGGGCGCGGTGCGCGATGCGGCGGCCGTGGCCGAGCGCGTTCGCGCCCGGATCGCCCAATCCGCGGTGGCGATCCGCCCGTCAGGGCAGCGGCTCAGCGTCACCGCCTCGTTCGGCGTGGCCCTGGCCGCTCCCGGAGAATTGCCGGCCCAGTTGATCGAGCGGGCCGATGTCGCGCTGTATGAGGCCAAGCGGGGCGGTCGCAACCGCGTGTGCAGCGACCCCGTGCTGCCCAAGGCGGAAAGCGTGTGGAGCTGAACGGGCCCGCCGCGCGGGCGGAGCCGCAATCCGGCCCTTGGAAGCTGGCCCGTCACGTCGCATGATGCGCCGCAGCAGCCGACCCGAGGAGAGAGGAATGCCCCACCCCACCCGCCGCCAGCTGGCCCAAGCCGCGTTGGCGCTGCCCCTCCTGGCCAAGGCCGCGCGGGCCCAGGCCTTCCCCGAACGGCCGCTGCGCTGGGTGGTGGGCTATCCGCCGGGCGGCGCCTCCGACACCTTTGCCCGGCTGATCGGCGCGCAGATGGCCACCCGCCTGGGCCAGAACGTGGTGGTGGAGAACCGGCCGGGCGGTGGCGCCCTGCTCGCCAGCGAGACCGTCGCCCGCGCGCCCGCCGATGGCCATACCTGGATGCATGTGGACAATGGCATCCTGACCTATAACCCGGCGCTCTTTGTCCGCATGCCGATGAACCCGGACACGGATTTCACCGGCGTCGGCTTCATCGGCCGCTTTCCGCTCTACATCGTGGTGCGGCCCGAGGGCTCGCCGCGCAGCTTCGCGGATTACCTCGCCGCCGCGCGCAGCCGGGCGCCCACCTATGGGACGCCGGCCGTCGCCTCGCCGCATCATCTCGCGATGGAGCTGGTGCGGCGCCGCACCGGGCTGGATGCGACGCATGTGCCCTATCGCGGCGGCCCGGCCGCCATGCAGGACCTGCTGGCCGGCAATGTGGACTCCGTCGTGATCGACACCGCGACCGGCCTGCCCTTCCTCCGGGACGGGCGGGTGCGGGCGCTGGCCGTGCTCAGCAATACCCGCAGCCCGCAGGCCCCGGATGTGCCGACCATGGCGGAGCTGGGCCACGCCAACACCGTTGCCTATGGCTGGCAGGGCATGTCCGTGCCGGCGGCCACGCCCGCGCCGATCATCGCGCGCCTTTCGACCGACATGATCGCGGCCATCCAGTCGCCCGAGATCGCAGCGCGCATGGCCACGCTCGGCATCGAGTACCAGCCCTGGACGCCGACCGAGTTCAACAGCTTCGTGGCGGCGGAAAATGCGCTCTGGCGGCCGCTGATCCGGGAGCTCGGCATCCGGTTGGATGCGTAAGAGACCGTTTGGGATTGCTGGCGGCGGAGGCTGTGCGAGGGATTTTTCGTCCCTGCAAGGCGCCGGACGCCGCCGATGCTGGTGGCATCGGCAAGTCCGGCAACGCCGCAGGGGTGGAAAATCCCTCGCACAGCCGACCCGCAAGCAATCCCAAGCGGTCTCTAAGACCGGCTGTCATCAATCGGATGGTGGACCGGGGCGTGGGGCGCGCTAGATTCCGGTGATGAACATCCAACGCCGCGCCCTGCTGGGCGCCTTCCTGGCCACGCCCTTCCTGCGCCCCGCCGGGGCGCAGGCGCCGGCCGGGCCCACCCCCATCCTCATGCTGCATGGCAATGGCGACCATGCGGCCCTTTGGCTGACCACGCTCTGGCGCTTCGAGGCCAATGGCTGGCCGCGCGATCGGCTGATGGCCGCCAATATGCCCGACCCCCTGGCGCGGGCCAATGATGCGGTGCCGCAGGAGCATCGCAGTTCCAGCGCCGAACAGACCGAGCGCCTCGCCGCTCTCGTCAGCGAATTGCGCGCCCGCACAGGCGCGCCCCGCGTGGCGCTGATCGGCAATTCGCGCGGCGGCTATCCGATCCGCGATTTCGTCGCGCATCAGGGCGGCGCCGCGCAGGTCAGCCACGCCATCACCTGCGGCACGCCCAATCGCGGCGTCTTCGACTGGGAATTCAACGAAGGCAGCGAGTTCAATGCCCGCAGCCCCTTCCTCCGGCGCCTGAATGGCGGGGCCAGCGATGTGGTGGAGGGCACGGCCTTCCTCGCGCTGCGCTCCGACAATGACCTGTTTGCCCAGCCCGATGGCCGCTTCGTCGGCCGCCCCGGCACGCCCACCGGCATCACGCAGGAAGGGCCTTCGCTGCGGGGCGCGACCAATATCCTGCTGCCCGGCCTGGACCACCGCGAGATCGCCTATTACTGGCGCGCCTTCCGCGAGCAGTTCCGCTTCATCGCCGGGCGGGAGCCCGCGACCCTCACCGTGCCCGCCGAGGCGCGGCCGGTGCTCAACGGCCTGGTCACGAACCTGGTGGCCGGCGCCGCCACAAACCGCCCGGTCGCCGGCGCGGTGGTGGAGGTCTTCCGCACCGACCCCGCCAGCGGCGCCCGCATCGGCGAGGCGCTGCATCGCCGCGAGACCGGGGCTGACGGTGCCTGGGGGCCGGTGACGGTGCAAAGCGACTGGACGCTGGAGATCGTACTCGCGGCGCCCGGCCATCCCGTCGCGCATTATTTCCGCTCGCCCTTCCCGCGCTCGACCGAGGTGCTGCACCTGCGCCCGCCTGCCCCGCTGGTGGAGGCGGATCGCGGTGCCGGCTGCCTGGTGCGCCTGACCCGGCCGCGCGGCTATTTCAGCTGGCCGCGCGATGTGGTCCTGCTCGACGGGCGCGAGGTGGCGGAGCGGCGCGAGGGGGTGGCAAGCCTCGCCGTGGCAAATCTTCGTTTGCCGGCCGAGCGTGCCGGCACTTCCATGCCAGGTATTTTTAACCAGGAAGAAATTGTCGGCCGCATCGCTGCGCTTGGGGAAAACAGGATATCCTTTTTGGAGATGACTTGGTAGGCTACGCCGTTCAGCCTGGGTTCAGACTGATTGTAACAGCGGCAGGAGAATCAGGTTTCATGTCGGCCGCGCATCTGGAACAGATGTTTCTGGCGCCGCGCGATTTTTTGAAGATGAATTTGCTTTACTTGATCGGCACGCTGCCGTCGGTTCGCGGTGTTTATCATTTCAGCTATGAGCCGGCGCCAGGGACCTTCTGCCAGCGCCAACCAGGCTTCCTCGCGAAAGAGCGCCATCCCACCCGCGTCTGGCATGTTCGGCTGGTCCCGCGCTGGGCCCGGGGTGCCGTGCCAGCCTATTTCCTGCCATGCATCCCGGGCCAACTGTCCCGTGGCGTGCTGCCGCGCGATGGGCAGTTCATGCTGGCTGCCAGCCAGCCCGGCAGCGTTTTCGGCGTGGCACGCTACCGCCACGGCATGATCGAGGCCTGCCACGCGGGCGCCGATGGCCAGGCCGGAGGCGCCCGCATGGGGCGTGAGACGGCCTGGTGCAGCGCGCGGCTCGCCGGGGAAGCCCCTCTGGCCAGCAGCATCATTGGCGTCAACAATGCGCGTCAAGGCTGGCAATTCCACGCCCAACGATGGGAGAAACGCAATGCCCTCCTCTTCCACTATCACGATCTGATCACGCTGTGATTCGCTGGGTCGTCTTCGATGTGGGCGGCGTCCTCGTGGATGAGGCAAGGCTTATCCGTGGCTGGGCCGAAGTGCTGGGCCTGGAGGAGGCGGGCTTCACCGAGGCCCTCCGGCAGGGCATCGCAGCAGGGAAGGGGATTGGCGGCACGATCCGCGAGATCGCCCCGGAGCTGGACATCAAGGCGCATCGCGCGCGCCTCGCCGGGCTGGAAATCCCCGGCGAGGGCGATCTCTACCCCGATGTGCGCGCAGGCTTCGCGGCGCTGCGGCAGGCCGGCTTCCGGATCGGCGTCGCCGGCAACCAGCCCGCCGGCGTGGCCGAGGCGCTGGCCACGCTGGAACTTGGCGCGGATTTCATCGCCACCTCCCACGAATGGGGCGTCTCCAAGCCCGACCCTGTGTTCTTCCACCACGTCCTGGCCGCCACCGGCGCCGAGCCGGCGCGCATCGCCTATGTGGGCGACCGGCTGGACAATGACGTGGCGCCCGCCCGCGCCGCCGGCATGCTTCCGGTCTTCATCCCACGCGGCATCTGGGGCGAGGTGCATGATGCCGAGGCGCGGGAGGTGACCCGCATCGAATCCCTGCTGGAGCTGCCGGCATGCGTGGCGCCGCGCTGATCCTGGCGGGCCTGCTCGCCGCAGCCCCTGCCCGTGCGCAGGAGGAGCCACGCCTGGGCACCCCGCTGCCGGTGATGGAGACGGTGGTCTGCTACACGCAGCGCGCGGCGCAGGACTTCATCGCGCAGATGCGGCGGCGGCCGCCCGCCGAGCGCCTGCCGGAGAATTGCGTAACCACGCTGCTCATCGCCATCCCGCAGGAAATTCCGCCGAACCTGCCGCGCTTCGAGATGACCGTGCGCAGCTATGCGCCGGGCGCCACAAGCTGCATCGAGCATCTGGTGGACGGCGTCATGCGCCGCATCCCCGTCATGCCCCGCCGCCAGCCCGTGCGCTTCGTGGAATCCCACGCGATCTACGAGGATGGCGCCCCGCAGGACATGCGCGCGCTGGTGCTGATTCCGCAGCGGCCCTACGCGCTGGACTTCCAGGAAGACCCCAACCGCCGTGAGGCCCCGGGCCCCTGCGAACGTCCCGGCGGCTGAGCCGCCCGCATGTCCCGCTTCATCATGCGCTAACGCTTTTCCGGCATGAATCCCTGCGGTGATTCTCTCGCCGCACGGGGACCAGCATGCGCATCCGCAGCATTTTCTACATTGGCTTTCTCGCCGTCGCCTTGCCCGGGCTGCTGGGCACGGGATGGCTCGCGTGGCAGGGAGCCCAGACGCTGGCCAGCAGCCACCGGGCCGAGAGCGCCGCGCGCGTGATCAGCGACGTGCAGCGCGCGCAAACCGCCTTCGCGGTCGAGTCCGGGCATCTGAACGCCGCCGCCCAGGCCGCCAGCCCGGACCGCGCTTTCCTCGCGACCACGGCGGCGACGACCGATGGCCTTTTGGCGGCAGCCGAGCGCAGCACGCTGGAGGCGGGTCTCGATGCCGCGGCCATCCGTGAGGGCATCGCGACGCTCACCCGCTTCCGCCAGCGGCTGGAAGGCATGCTGGCCCGCCCCCCTGCCGAGCGCGACGCAACCTTCGCCGCCGAATTGCTGGCCGCGCGGACGGCGGCGGGCACCCGGCTGACCAGCCTCGCGGCCCTCGCCTCCGCGCGCGTGGCCACCGAGGCGCCGGCCATCGCGGCGTCGGTCAATGTCGCGCTGCAGGCGATGGACATGCGGGAATATGCCGGGCGCCGGAACCTGATGATGAATGCCTGGGTGGCCGGCCGGCCGATCCCGCCGGAGCAGCTCGTCGCGGCCCAGATGATGACGGGCCGGGTCGAGCAGGCCTGGGAGAGCGTGCAGCGCATGGTCGCCGCGCTCAAGGATGCCCCCGCGCTGACGGCCGAGGTGCAGCGCCAGATCCAGGTCTTCCAGAACCGCGACGCGGTGCGCTGGAACCAGTTGATGGAATGGGCCCGCGCCCGCGCCGTGCCAGGTGCTTCGGCCACGCCCTGGCCAGAGGATTTGACGGCCTTCCGCGGCTGGTCCCTGCCGGCCCAGGCCAGCATCCTGCAGCTGCGGGACACCGCGCTGGACCATGCGCTGGGCAAGGCGCGGGACATGACCCGCGCCGCCTGGCTGGAGCTCGGCATCGGCCTCGCGCTGTTGCTGGTGACGGTGCTGATCTCGGCGGCGGCGGTGCTGCTGCTGCTGCGCCGCGTGGTCTCGCCCCTGCAGGCCACGACCGAGGTGGTGGACCGCATCGCGGCCGGTGAGCTCGGCACCAGCGTCCCCGGCCAGGATCGCGCGGATGAGCTGGGCCGCCTGGCCACGGCAGTGGAGACGCTGCGCCGTGGCGCGCTCCAGCGCGAGGAACTGGCCGCGGCCCGCCTGGCGGAGGAGGCCGCCAAGGCCGCCCGCGCCGAGCGGATCGAAGCCCTGATCCGCGGCTTCGAGACCGAGACGGGGGAGGTGCTGGGCGCCCTCTCCGGCGCGGCCAGCGGGCTGGAGCAGACCTCGACGGAGATGAGCGTGAACGCCGCCGACGGCACCGAGCGCGCCACCTCGGTCGCCGCCGCCGCCGAGCAGGCGAGTGCCAATGTGCAATCCGTGGCCGGCGCCTCCGAGGAGCTGTCAGCCTCGATCGCCGAGATCTCGCGCCAGGTGCAGGAGGCTGCTTCCGTGGCGCGCGACGCCGCCAGCAATGCGGCAGAGACGGATGCGACGGTGCAGGGCCTGGCGAATGCCGCCCAGCGCATCGGCGAGGTGGTGCAGCTCATCAGCGGCATCGCGGGGCAGACCAACCTCCTCGCCCTGAACGCGACGATCGAGGCCGCCCGCGCGGGCGAGGCGGGCAAAGGCTTCGCCGTCGTCGCCTCCGAGGTGAAGACGCTGGCGGCCCAGACCGCCAAGGCCACGGAGGAGATCGGCGCGCAGATCGGCACGATGCAGCAGGAGACGGCGCGCACCGTGGCGGCCATCGCTGGCATCTCGCGCACCATCTCGCAGATGGAGTCGAATACCAGCGCCGTGGCGGCGGCGGCGGAACAGCAGGCGGCCGCGACGCGTGAGATCGGCCGCGCGGTGGCGGAGGCCGCGGCGGGCACCCAGGATGCCGCGCGCCATGCCGCCGGCGTGCGCGAGGGCGCCGAGCGGACCGGCAGCTCCGCCATCGAATTGCGCGGGGCCTCCGGGAATCTCGCCCGCCAGGCCGATCAGATGCGCGGCCAGGTGGACCGGTTCCTGGCGGAAATCCGGGCGGCGTAAGGCCCGGCCGGGCTACTGCTCCTTGTAGCGGTAGCCGATGCCGTAGAGCGTCTCGATCTGCGCGAACTCGTCATCCACGGCGCGGAACTTCTTGCGCACGCGCTTCACGTGGCTGTCGATGGTGCGGTCATCCACATAGATGTTCTCGCCATAGGCGGCGTCGATCAGCTGGTCGCGGTTCTTCACGAGGCCGGGGCGCAAGGCGAGCGTCTTTACCAGCAGGAATTCCGTGACGGTCAGCTGCACCTGCTTTCCGCGCCAGGTACAGGTGTGCTTCGTCTCGTCCAGCGTGAGGTCGCCGCGAACGAGCAGGCCGCCGGCCACAACGCCGCTGCTCTCGGCCTTCATCGCCTCGTTCCGGCGGAGCAGGGCACGGATGCGCTCCAGCACCAGACGCTGGCTGAAGGGCTTGGTGATGTAGTCATCGGCGCCGAGGCGCAGGCCCATCAGCTCATCCACCTCCTCATCCTTGGAGGTCAGGAAGATCACCGGCATCGCGCTGCGCGCGCGCAGGCGTTGCAGAAGCTCCATCCCGTCCATGCGCGGCATCTTGATGTCGAGCACGGCGAGGTCGGCGGGCTTGGCCATGAGGCCCTGCAGCGCGCTCTCGCCATCGGTGTAGGTGCGGACGGTGTAGCCCTCCTGCTCCAGCGTCATGGAGAGCGAGGTGAGGATGTTGCGGTCGTCATCCACGAGGGCGATGGTTTGCGGCATGGGGGCCTCCTTGCCGACCTGTATAGGCGCCGATGGTGGCACAAAACAGGCCAGCTTGCGGCGATTCCGCCTTCACCTTGGCTTCAGCGGCAGAAGAATGTCCGTCAGCCATTCGGAAGGTGGCAGGGTGCGGCAGTCGTTGAGGTATTCCTCGAAGACCGGCAAGGCGCCGGCCTCCTCGCCCGATTGCGGCAGCCATTCGCCATAGAGCCGGTCATACACAGCCTCCAGCTCGGCATAGGGGCCCTGGTAGCGGAGGCGGGCACAGCGCAGGGCGGGCAGCTCCACCACCTCCATCCCTGGATCGAGCGGTGTGCCGCGCGGCACGGTCAGCGCCGCCTGTGACCGCAGCTCGGCCTCCGGCGTCGTGTGCGGGTCATCGGGGTAGATGCCGATGAATCGCGTGCTCTCGTTGATCAGGCCGCGCGCCCCGGCCCAGGCGCCCAGCCGGTCGAAGACCGCGCCCATGGCGTCGAAGGAGCCCCGATGGGGCAGGGCCGCGAGATGCATGGCGGGGGTTTCGACGATGATGATGTCCTGCATGGTCTCCTCCTCGGGGGTTGGGGTGCCGGCTGGGCTGGGGATGACGCCGCCGATGGCGGCGCGGGCGCGATAGGCGCCGGGCGGAAGGCCCAGTGCCTCGCGGAAGGCGCGGGTGAAGGCGGCAGTTGAGCCATAGCCCGCCTGGACGGCGATGCGCGCCATTGGCGCGTCGCTCTTGATCAGCGCCGCCGCCGCACGGGAGAGGCGGAGGCGCGCCAGCGTCTCGGCCGGGGTCTCGCCGGTCAGCGAGCGGTAGGCACGATGGAAATGCCAGGGCGAGAAGGCGGCCACATCGGCCAGCTCCTCCAGGCTCGGCGAGCGGTCGGGATGCGCCGCCAGATGCGCCATGGCGCGGGCGATGCGGGCGGCGTGGTCGGTGAGGGTTTGGGTCTTGATCGGCATGCGGCGCTTATGCCGCAGGGCCGGTTGATCCGTCTTGCGAAGTTCGGGGAGAGGAAACGCCCCTGATTCAGATGCGTGGCTGCGGCTCCGCTGAGGCCACACCCAGGAAAGGGGTCTGGGGCCCGTGTCTTTCGAATTGGGGGCCCCCAGCCGCCGGAGGCCCAGTTTCTGCTTCCGGCTTCAGTCCAGCTTGCGCTGCTCGGCCTCGATCACCGCTTCCAGCCGCGCCAGGAGCTCATCGCGCGGCACATTCACCAGCGGTGGCAGGATGTTGATCGCCAGCACGCCGGGCCGCTTGATGAAGTGGTGCCGCGCCCAAAACTCCCCCGAATTGGTCGCCACCGGGATCACCGGCAGCTTGGTCGCCGAGGCGAGCGCCACGATGCCGGGGTGCCACTCATTCAGCTCGCCCGCCGTGGTGCGGGTGCCCTCGGGGAAGATCACGATCTGCCGGCCTTCCCGCGCCGAGACCTGGGCCTCGCGCATCATCTGGCGCATCGCCTTGGCGCCGCCCTCGCGGTCCACGCCGATCATCCCCGCGCGGCGGGCAAAGGCGCCATAGAGGGGGATGCGGAACAACTCCTGCTTCATCACATAGGTGACATCCGGCACCAGGGCGAACCAGACCAGCGTGTCAAAGGCCGATTGATGCTTGCTGGCGATGAGTGCCGCACCCTCGGCCGGCAGGTGCTCCCGGCCGGAGACGCGCACCTTGATGCCGCAAGTGATTTCCATGATCCAGACCAGCAGCCTGGCCAATTGCCCCATGGCCCGCCGTTGCAGCCGCTTGGGGCCCAGCAGCAGGGGCGTGCCCAGGACCGCGAAGGTCCCGGCCACGCCGAAGAACAGCACATTGAACAGCAGGGAGCGAAGGATCAGCACCATCAGATCGCGACGCGCACGCCCAGCTCCACCACGCGGTCGGACGGGATCTTGAAGAATTCGGTGGCCGGCACGGAGTTGCGGCTGAGCAGCGTGAAGAGCCATTGCTGCCAGCGCGCCATCTTCGGCACCGCGGCCGCCACGATGGTCTCGCGCCCCAGGAAGTAGCTGGTCTGCATGGGCTCGTAGCCGATCAGCCCTTCCTTCGCCAGACGCTCCAGCTCGCGCGGGATGTTGGGGCTCTCCTGGAAACCGTAGCGCAGGATGACGCGGTGGATGTCGGGGCCAAGCTCCGTCACCTCCGCCCGCCGCTCGGGGCCGACGGTCGGGATGTCGTCATTCGTGACCGTCACGAAGAGCACGCGCTCATGCAGCACCTTGTTGTGCTTGAGATTGTGCAGCAGCGCGCCGGGCAGATAGTCGGCCTGGCCGGTCATGAAGACGGCCATGCCGGGCACGCGCGTGGTCCGCGACTGCGGCAGCCTGGCCAGGAAGGATTTCAGCGGCAGGCTGTCCTGCCGGAAGCGGGCGAAGAGCAGTTCCCGCCCGCGGTACCAAGTGTACATCAGCGTGAAGGCGGCGACCCCGATGATGACGGGCACGTAGCCGCCATCGGGGATCTTCAGCGCGGTCGCCACGAAATAGGAGATGTCCAGCAGCAGCAGCGGCCCGAAGACCAGCGCCACCAGCAGGGGACTCCAGCCGAATTGCCGGCGGAAGACCAGGAGGGCGAGGATCGTGGTGCACAGGAAGGTGCCGGTCACGGCCAGGCCATAGGCAGCGGCCAGACTGTCGCTGTTCTTGAACTCCAGCACCAGGATCAGCACGCCGATCAGCAGGATGATGTTCACCTGCGGCATGTAGATCTGCCCCTCTTCGGTCGCGCTGGTGTGGCGCACGTCGAGCCTGGGCGCGAAGCCCATCTGCACGCTTTGCCGGGCGATGGAATAGGCGCCCGAGATCATCGCCTGGGAGGCGATGATGGTCGCAGCCGTGGCGAGAACCACGAGGAAGGGGCGGAACCAATCGGGCGCCAGCAGGTAGAAGGGGTTCTCGATGGCCGTCGGGTCGCGCAGCAGCAGCGCGCCCTGGCCGAAATAATTCAGCGCCAGCGCCGGCAGGACGCAGACGATCCATGCCACCTGGATGGGGCGGCGGCCGAAATGGCCCATATCGGCGTAGAGCGCCTCGGCCCCCGTCACGGCCAGGACCACGGCGCCCATCGCGATGAAGGCGGCCAGGTGGTAATGCGCCGCGAAGTTGACGGCGTAATACGGGTTCAGGGCTGCGAAGACCGCCGGATTGTGCAGCGCCTCCACCAGGCCCAGCACGCCGAGCGTGCCGAACCACAGGGCGCAGATCGGGCCGAAAAAGGCGCCGATGCTGCCAGTGCCGCGGTACTGGACAAGAAAGAGCGCGATCAGCACCACCAGCGTGACCGGCAGCACCACATCCTCGAAGACGGGGTTGATGACCTTCAACCCCTCCACCGCCGAGAGCACCGAGATCGCGGGCGTGATCATGCCATCGCCCAGGAACAGGGCAGCGCCGGTGATGCCGATCATGGCGATGATCAGCCGCCCGCGCTGCGTCTGGGCGGAGCGCTGGGCCAGCGCCATGAGTGCCATGATCCCGCCCTCGCCCCGGTTGTCGGCGCGCAGGATGATCAGGACGTATTTCAGCGTGACCGTCAGCATCAGCGCCCAGAAAATGAGCGAGAGGATGCCCAGGATCTCCCACTTCTCGATGCCGCCCTCGTCGAAATGCAGGAGGGCGGCGCGCATGGCGTAAAGCGGCGAGGTGCCGATGTCGCCGTAGACGATGCCGAGGACGCCGAGGAGGGAGGCGGCGGTCAACTTGTTGCTGGGGGCGCTCACGCAGGGGGCCTCATGGTGGGACGGCGCGCAGCGTTAGGCCCGCGCCTCGCGCACATCAAACATGGCCGCCGCATGGCTGCGTTGCGGCGCGTCAATAACGGCAGGACTGAGGGGCGCTGCCCCTCAAACTCCCTGGCAGGAAACTTAGTTTCCTGCACCATCGGCTCAATGCCCGCGGAGGATCTGGCTGAGGAAGGTCTGCAGCCGCTCCGTCTGCGGATTGGTGAAGAGGGATTGCGGCTCGCCGGATTCCACGATCTCGCCGCGATCCATGAAGATCACGCGGTCGGCCACGGTACGGGCGAAGCCCATCTCATGCGTCACGCAGATCATCGTCATGCCGGTCTCGGCCAGCATGACCATGGTGTCCAGCACCTCCTTGATCATCTCGGGGTCGAGGGCGCTGGTCGGCTCGTCGAAGAGCATGATCTTGGGCTTCATGCAGAGGGCACGGGCAATTGCCACGCGCTGCTGCTGCCCGCCGGAAAGCTGGCCCGGATACTTGCTGGCCTGCTCGGGGATGCGGACCCGGGTCAGGTACTCCATCGCCAGCTCCTCGGCCTCCTTCTTGGGCATCTTGCGGACCCAGATCGGCGCGAGGGTGCAGTTCTCGAGGATGGTGAGGTGCGGAAACAGGTTGAAGCTCTGGAACACCATGCCGACTTCGCGGCGGATCGCGTCCAGGCTGCGCAGGTCATTGGACAGCTCGATGCCGTCCACGATGATCTGGCCCTCCTGGTGTTCCTCCAGGCGGTTGATGCAGCGGATCAGGGTGGATTTGCCTGAGCCCGAGGGGCCGCAGACCACCACGCGCTCGCCCAGCGCCACGTCCAGGTTCACGTCGCGCAGCACATGCAGCGCGCCGAACCACTTGTTCACGCCCTTGAGCGAGATGGCCGGCGGCGCGTCGGCGCGGACGGAGGAGGCGAGGGTTTCAGCAGCCGACATGGAAATCCAGTCTCCCAGCGAGTTGAATCAAGGCCTTGCGATTGGCGTTCCGGTCTTGCCGCCGGTGAGCGTTGCAGAAACTCATCGCCGCCTGCCCTTGTTCAGTTCCGTTTCGAGGCCGGCACTATACTTGGACATGGCGTAGCAGAAGACGAAGTAGATAAGCCCGAGCGTAATGTAAACCTCGACGCCGAAGCCCTGCCAGGCCGGCTCGATGATCGCGGTCTTGCCGGCTGTCAGCAGGTCGAAGATGCCGATGATCAGCACCAGCGAGGTGTCCTTGAAGAAGCCGATGAAGGTGTTGACCAAAGGCGGGATCACCAGGCGCAGCGCCTGGGGCAGGATGATGAAGCCGGTCTTCTTCCAGTAGCTCAGGCCCAGCGCATCGGCCGCCTCGTACTGGCCCTTGGGCAGGGCCTGGAGGCCCGCGCGCACCACCTCGGCCAGATAGGCGCCGGCGAAGAGGATGATCGCCACCTGGGCGCGCAAGAGCTTGTCGATGTTCATCCCCTCCGGGAGGAACAGCGGGAACATCACGCTCGCCATGAAGAGCAGCGAGATCAGCGGCACGCCGCGGACCAGCTCGACATAGAGCACGCAGAGCGCCTTGATCGCCGGCAGGCTGGACCGGCGGCCCAGCGCCACCAGGATCGCCACCGGGAAGGCAAATGCCAGCCCAAAGGTGGCCAGGATCAGCGTGATCGGCAGGCCGCCCCAGCGCTCCTGCGGGACATAGGTCATGCCCAGCACACCGCCCCACATCAGCACGCCGATCAGCGTCAGCACCGCCGCCCAGATCAGCGCCAGTTCCCAGCGCCAGAAGCGCCGCATGGCCGAGACGATGTAGAGGCCGATGAACAGGCCGCAGACCAGCAGCGGCCGCCAGTGCTCGTCATAGGGATAGGTGCCGAAGAGGATGAAGCGGTGCTTCTCATGGATCACCGCCCAGCAGGCGCCGACCCCCTTGGCCTCGCGGCAGGCCTCCGTGTTGGCGACCCCCTGCGGGCTGACCGGGACGGTCCAGATCGCGTTGACGAAGGCCCAGTCGATGAAGCTCACGCCGGTGCGGATGATCAGGTAGCCCATGGCCAGGGTAATCGCGGTGGACCACCAGTTGGCGAAGAGGTTGGTTCGCATCCAGGCCATCGGCCCGACGAGGCTGACCGGTGCGGTGCGGGCGGCGGAGGAAGAATGCAGGGTCGTCCCCGCGGTGATGTCGCTCATCGTTTTTGACCCTCAAACGCCATGCCGCAGGCATGCTTTCGCATGACGCGTGCGTAGCCGGGCGCTTGGCTTCGCCGCAAAACGGGTGCGCCCGGCGGGACA